>RCUI01000124.1_pt1 | contig 28275 bp, 25 predicted proteins | sample 2166121 | NCBI WGS metagenome assembly RCUI01 (sample SAMN09932700, study PRJNA488358) | compost metagenome | feature: garden; material: soil; isolation source: compost soil in succinic acid-enriched culture | place: Germany: Experimental Botanical Garden Goettingen | collected 2016-01-27
AGCGGTAGGCCGGGCTGATCAGCATGTAGCCCAGCACCGTGACGATCAGGCCGATGACCAGCCAGGTCAGCCAGGGGAACAGCCACATCTTGAACGCCAACTCAGTGCCTTCGCGATCATTGATGGCGCGCATACGCAGCTGCGACACGGCGATCACCAGGTACACCAACAGGGCAATGGCGCCGGTGGTCGAGAGCAAAAAGCCAAAGACCTTGCCAGGGAACACATAATTGACCAGGCAGCCAGCAAACCCTGCAAAGGTCGAAAGAATCACCGCCACCGTCGGCACCCCGTTACCGGAAATGCGCTTGGTCATCGACAGCGCCTCACCCCGTGAGCCCAGCGAATAGAGCATCCGCGAGGCCGTGTACAGCCCCGAGTTCATGCAACTGGTCACCGCCACCAGTACCACCAGGTCGACCAACAACTTGGCCCCCGGCACGTTCAGCACTTCTAGCACCCGCTGGAACGAACCCACGCTTTTGAGCCCCGGATCGTTCCAGGCCACCAGCGAAACGATGAAGAAGATCGAGACGATATAGAAGATGGCGATGCGGTAGACCACCAGGTTAGTGGCCTTGCGAATCTTCTCCTTGGGGTTGGCGGTTTCGTCGGCGGCAATGGTGACAATTTCTGCGCCGAAGAACGAGAAGATGGTGACCAGCACGCCACCGAGCACCGCGCCAAAGCCGTTGGGCATGAAGCCGCCATTGGCCCACAACTGGCTGACCCCGGAAGTCTGCTGTGCCAGTGGCCAGACGCCAAACACCGCCAGGCTGCAGACGACAATGAAGGCGACGATTGCCACCACCTTGATCAGGGCGAACCAATACTCAAACTCACCGAAGTTCTTCACGCTGATCAGGTTGGTGCACGACAGCACGACCATGATCAGAAAGGCAAACAGCCAGGACGGTACTGTCGGAAAATAGGCATGAAGAATATCGGCCCCGGCTATCGCTTCGACCGGAATGATCAGCACCCAGAACCACCAATACAACCAACCGATGGTAAAGCCGGCCCAAGGGCCGATGGCTTGGCTGGCGTAGGTGGAGAACGAGCCGCTGTTGGGATTGGCAATGGCCATTTCACCGAGCATACGCATCACCAGCAGCACCAGCAGGCCGGTCATTGCATAGGAGATAAGAATGGCCGGCCCGGCTGTGGCGATGGCGGTAGATGAGCCAATAAACAAGCCGGCACCGATGATGCCGGCAATGGAAATCATCGACACCTGACGGGATGTCAAGCCGTGTTGTAGCGAACGCTGTTTCTTTTGTTGTAGCGATGCCATGTTCAACCCTCAACTGGGTATGCCGCTGCACAACGTGCGCAGCCGACAGGGTTAGAGCAGTAGTTGTTATTAGTGGTGGTGACGGTTGTTGTTGTCGGCGGCCCGCCCCAAGCCGAAATAAGTACCCTCCTGTGCACAGGTGACACGCTGTGATTAATAAACGTTCGCGCGGCGAACAGTCATCAATTAGTTGCCCTGACAGCGCTGTTTTGGCTACTGATAATTTCAGTTGAAATCCTTGATGTGAGTCAGTTTTAATCCAGTTCACTGACGTTCACAAACGACCTTTTAGAAGCACATAATTCCCTGACGGAATGACCTCAGGCTTTTTGTGGCTTTCACGTCGTCCAAGGAAAGGATCAACCGTCCTGTCCAACGTGCAGCAGCCAGTCGCACATTCAGAATTGCAGGAATGACAGCAATCGATTATTTCGTTTGCGCTCGCCGCCACTGTGCCGTTTATATACCGGCATAACTTGCAGAGGCCGCGTGCACATGAGCCACGAACATATCAGTCAGTCCATCTCCGTAGTTCACCCCATAACACTGTCCCACGGTAAAAATGCGGAAGTGTGGGATACGCAGGGCAAACGCTATATTGATTTTGTTGGCGGTATTGGCGTATTGAACCTGGGCCATTGCAATCCGCAGATTGTCGCCGCGATCCAACAACAGGCCACACGCCTGACGCACTACGCATTCAATGCCGCCGGGCACGAACCCTACATCGACCTGATGAAGCGCCTGACAGCGTTTGTGCCGGTTTCCTACCCACTGAGCGGGATGCTCACCAACAGTGGTGCCGAAGCGGCGGAAAATGCCCTGAAGATTGCCCGTGGCGCCACCGGCAGAACCGCGGTCATCGCCTTTGACGGCGGCTTTCATGGCCGTACCCTGGCCACCCTGAACCTCAATGGCAAGGTCGCGCCGTACAAGCAGCGGGTCGGGGTATTGCCCGGCCCGGTCTATCACCTGCCCTACCCAAGTGTCGATACCGGGGTCAGTAGTGATCAGGCTGTGACGGCCCTGGAACGCCTGTTCAGCGTCGAAATCGATGCCAATGAGGTGGCGGCGGTGATCTTCGAACCCGTCCAGGGCGAAGCGGGCTTCCTGGCCATGGACCCGGCCTTTGCCCTCGCACTGCGCAGCGTTTGCGATGCCCATGGCATCCTGATCATTGCCGACGAAATCCAGTCGGGGTTCGGTCGCACCGGCCAGCGCTTTGCCTTCCCACGCTTGGGTATCGAACCGGACCTGCTGCTGGTAGCCAAGAGCATTGCTGGCGGCATGCCGTTGGGCGCAGTCCTCGGGCGCAAGGCCCTGCTCGACAACTTGCCCAAAGGCGGCCTCGGCGGTACCTATTCAGGTAACCCAATGGCCTGTGCAGCGGCCCTGGCGACGCTTGAGCAAATGACCGATGCCAACCTTGCCACCTGGGGTGAGCTGCAGGAAACGGCCATTGTCAGCCGCTACCAGCGCTGGCAGGCTCAGCAGCTTTCACCCTACCTGGGGCGCCTCACCGGCACCGGCGCCATGCGCGGCATTGAACTGGTCGACGTCAACGGCGCACCGGCGCCCGCACAGCTGGCGCAATTGCTCCAAACGGCAAGGGATGCCGGGTTGCTGCTGATGCCCAGTGGCAAGGCGCGGCACATCATCCGCCTGCTGGCACCGCTGACCATCGAAGCTGACGTACTCAACGAGGGCCTGGATATTCTTGAGGGTTGTCTGGCCCGACTGCATTGACCTGACGCCAGCGAGGGCCAATCATTCAGGCAAACGGATGATGTTGCGGGAGACGCTCATGCTCGAAGGACTGGTCCTCGCGGTGTTGATTGGCCTCACCGCCACAGCCCTGGCCGACCTGTGGACGCTGTTTCAACAGCGCGTACTGGGTACACCCGGGCCGAACTGGGCTTTGGTCGGTCGCTGGGTCGGGCATATGCAACGCGGACACTTCGTCCACGCCAGCATCGCCAAGGCTCAGGCCCTACCGGGAGAGCGGGTACTGGGTTGGTCCATGCACTACGCCATCGGTATTGTCTTTGCTGCGCTACTGCTGGCACTCAATGGCGTGGAGTGGGTGCGTCAGCCGACCCTGCTACCCGCCCTGGCGCTGGGAATAGCCACGGTACTGGCGCCCTTCTTGATCATGCAACCCGGCATGGGTGCAGGCCTTGCCGCGTCGAAAACGCCAAACCCTCCCGCCGCACGCGCCCGCAGTTTGCTAGCCCATATCGTCTTCGGCATTGCCTTGTACCTGGCGGGCTTGCTGTGGTCGGCGGTGCTGGCCTGAGGGCGATAAGCGCGTAGACGTTACAGGCCAAGTTCCTGCGGGGTGAGCATGTCACATTCAAAGGCAATCCAACCGCCTTCAAGTTCGGCGTGACCATTGACGATCGGGCCGTAGTAGCTCAGGCCGTTGTCCAGGGTCACACAGATGTGCGTGGGTTTGTCCGGTGCGGCCAGGGCGCCGACAAAATGGACTTTCTTCAGGGTGTCAGTGACGGCCTCAAGCCCGATCCGAATCGCGACGTTTTCCACCGCTTCGACGTCATCGTGCAGATCGTCGCTGACGGTCACGGTGGCTGTGTAGTTGTACATGCTTGAACTCCAACGACGGATAGATCGGCGTCTGCTGACGCACGCGGGCGCCTAGGGTAATGGAGTGTCACGGAAAAATCCCGTTCGCTTCGACATCCGGCAGCGCCAAACACTGGTATTGTGCGCCCCCGCCAAGACTATTCAGGGAAAATACATTGACCGCTGAACAACACCTGACCTCGGACCTGTTCGAAGTCGACAAGCGCCTGGGCCTCAAGCCTGTGGTGGATTTCAACGCCTACCTGGAAAAGGCTTTTGGCGACGGCCCCTGCCGTTGCAGTCGCTGCCTGGCGGGCGCTGGCGATGAATCAGGCTACGAGCACGCACATACCTTCGAGCTGCAAGGCCAGAAAGTACACCGGCGCTTTGCTACAACCGCCGGCAGTGACGTATTGATGGTATTGAAAAAGGCCTGGCTGTCGTACACCAAAGCCGAACTGCAACCGTTGGGCGCACTTGACCTCGATACCCTGCGCGCCTTTGTCGAGCCTCAATTGCACAAGCGCCTGCTGCCGTTGCTGCTGGCCAGCGGCTTGGTCCGCGAGGTGGATGGCCAGCTGATGTTGCAAGCCCAGGCTGGCGACTAAGTAGCGGCGCGCCACCGAGCCTGTGTCAGCGGTTGCGTGCTGTAGCCGCTGCCGAGGCACGAGGCTGCGATCGACTGCTGAGCAGTCGCAATTCGGGCACTGCATTGGACCTGGCGAATCGCGGTGGCCAGGTGTTGCGGCCGTTTCACGCCCGATCGCAGCCTTGCGGCAGCGGCTACAAAAGACGTCCCTGGGTCAACCACCCACCGCCAAGGCATACGGCCCTTCGGCCAACTGCTCGCGCAGGAACGCCACACAGCTGCGCACCTTGGCCGAGCTGCTTGAACGCGCCGCCGTCACCGCCCAGACATCCGCAGGTTGGTGGTACGCCGGCAGCACCCGCACCAACGAACCGTCTTCCAGATTACTGACCACATCCCAGTACGAGGCCATGATGATGCCGTGCCCGTCCAGCGCCCATTGCCGGACAATATCGCTGTGGTTGGCGGCCATGGGCCCGGTGACCTTGACCGTCTCGGCACCGCCCGGGCCGACCAGGCGCCAGACCCCGAAGCGATCATCGCGGCTGCGAAACAGCAAACAATCCTGCTGCGCCAACTCCGCCGGCACGCGCACCGGCCCACGCCGCGCCAGGTAGTCGGGCGCGGCCGCCAGCACCCGTTTGTTCTCGGCAATGCGATGGGCAATCAGGTGCTTTTCCTGCACTTCGCCGACGCGAATATCAATGTCGAAGTTCTCGCCAATCAGGTCCACCCGACGGTCCATCAACTCCAGCCAGACGTCCAGATTCGGATGGCGCTTGCGCAGCAACGACAGGATCGGCGCCACATGCTCACGGCCCAAACGCAGGCTGGTGCTGATGCGCAAGGTGCCCCGTGGTTCGCTGTGCGCCGCAGACAGCGATTCGAACATTGATTCTACGTTCTCGAGAATCTTCTGAGCCCAGATAAACGCTGCCTCGCCATCGCTGGTGATGTTGACCCGTCGTGTGGTGCGGTTGAACAACTTCACCCCCAGAAGCGTCTCCAGGGTGGCGATGCGCTTGCTGACATGCGCCGGGGACAGGCCAATCTCAGTGGCAGCGGCAATGAAACTGGAACGCCGGGCCACTTCGCAGAACAACTGCAGGTCGCGCAGCAGCGGCTCATTATTCGCTATTAGCGCATTCTGATTCTTCATTCAGGCCGATTATCTCCCCAACGTTTTTTATTAGCCTCTCACAAAACCGCCGTCGCGGTCTGCCTTGCCCTACAAGAACAATGAGAGCGCCATGACTACCCTACGCATCGCCGTCGCCGGTGCCGGCCTGATCGGCCGTCGTCACATCGAACTGATCCAGGCCAACACCACGTGCCAGCTGTGCGCGCTGGTTGATCCGGCTCCGGCTGCAGCAGCGCTTGCCGCAGCCGCCGGAGTGCCGCTGTATCCCTCGTTGCAACAGCTGTTCGCTGAGCAACGCCCGGACGGGGTCATTCTTGCCACCCCCAATGCCCTGCATGTGGAAGGCGCGTTGGCCTGTGTTGAGCAAGGCGTCGCCGCACTGATCGAAAAACCGGTGGCCCATAGCCTGGCAGAGGGCAAGCGCCTGCTGGCCATTGCCGAGCAATGCGGGGCAAAGCTGCTGGTCGGCCACCATCGGGCACACAGCGCCATTCTCGACAAAGCCCGCGAGGTGATCGCCGAAGGCCTGCTCGGCAACCTGGTGGCGGTGATGGGCAGTGCGCTGTTCTACAAGCCCGATGACTACTTCGATGCCGCACCATGGCGGCGCCAAGCCGGTGGCGGGCCGGTGCTGATCAACATGATCCACGAGATCGGCAACCTGCGTTCGCTGTGCGGTGAAATCGTTGCCGTGCAAGCCCAGGCGTCCAACGCCACCCGTGGCTTTGCCGTGGAAGACAGCGTGGCCATCAGCCTGCGCTTTGCCAGTGGTGCACTCGGTACCTTCCTGCTCTCGGACAGCGCTGCCTGCGCCCGCAGTTGGGAACAGACCGCACGGGAAAACCTCGATTACCCAAGCTATGCCGACGAAGACTGCTACGTCATCGCCGGCACACGCGGCTCGCTGTCGATTCCGACCATGCGCCTGAAGTACTACGAACGCAGCGAGGAGCGCTCCTGGTGGAAGCCCTTCAACACTGCCGTCGCGCCGCTGGAACACGTCGACCCTTTGCAACGCCAGTTGGCGCATTTCTGTCAGGTAATCCGCGACCAAGCCCAACCACTGGTCACGGTCCGTGATGGTCTGCGCAACCTGCAGATCGTCGAAGCCATCCGCCAGGCCGCCGACAGCGGCCAGATCGTCCTCACCGACTCGCTGTGATACCCGCCGTACCTCCATAACAACAACAAACGGAGACACCTCATGGCCAAGCACCCCGAAGGGTTGCATGCGACACAACAAACGAAAAAAGCCACCGCCAGTGGCTGGGTCGGCTCAGCCCTGGAGTACTACGACTTCTTTATCTACGCCCAAGCGGCGGCACTGATCTTCCCGCAAATTTTCTTCCCCTCCAGCGATCCGAGCGTGGCAATCATCGCCTCACTGGCCACTTATGGCGTCGGTTACCTGGCACGCCCGATCGGCGCGTTCGTCCTCGGTCACTGGGGAGACACCCGTGGCCGCAAGCACGTGCTGTTGCTGTGCATGCTGCTCATGGGCCTGGCCACGTTCGCCGTAGGCCTGCTGCCGACCTACAACCAGATCGGCTACTGGGCACCGGCACTGCTGGTGGTGCTGCGCCTGATCCAAGGCTTTGCCGTAGCCGGGGAAATCGCCGGCGCCAGTTCTATGATTCTTGAGCATGCACCGCCCGGGCGACGCGGCTTCTTTGCCAGTTTCACCCTACAAGGGGTACAAGCCGGCCAGGTGCTGGCGGCGGCGATCTTCCTGCCGCTGGCCTATTTCATGCCTGAAGAGGCCTTCAACAGCTGGGGCTGGCGGATTCCGTTCCTGCTCAGTGCCGCCGTGCTGCTCGCGGCGTTCATCATCCGCCGTGAAGTCGAAGAGCCCCAGGCCTTTACCCGCAAAGTCAGCGGCCAGCTGCGCCAACGTTCACCGATTCGCGATGCGTTCACGTACAGCTGGCGCGGCATGCTGGTGGTGCTGGGGGTGTCGCTGATGAACGTTATACCGGTGGTAACCACCGTGTTCGGCGCAGCCTATGCAGTGCAGCCGGCCTACGGCGTGGGCTTCGACAAAAGCGTGTACCTGTGGATTCCAGTGGTCGGCAACATCGTCGCGGTGCTGGTGATTCCCTTTGTCGGCAACCTCTCTGACCGCGTCGGTCGGCGACCGCTGATCATCGGCAGCGCCCTGGGTTGCGGCTTGATGTCGTTCCTCTACCTGTACGCCATCAGCCTGCACAACCTGCCTTTGGCGTTTGCCGCGTCGCTGTTGATGTGGGGGATGATCTACCAGGGCTACAACGCGATTTTCCCCAGCTTCTTTCCTGAACAGTTCCAGACCCATTACCGGGTTTCGGCCATGGCCATTGCCCAGAACATCGGCTACCTGTTCACCGCCCTGCTCCCAGCACTGTTCACCGCCGTGGCACCACCGGGCTCGGACAACGTGCCGCTGCTGATCGGCAGCATCACCTGCCTGGTCACCGCGATCTCGGCCGTCGCGGCCTGGAGCGCGCCAGAAACCTACCGCACTCCCCTGGACCAGCTCGGCCGCGTTGATGCCGTCGCCCTGGACAAACCCGCCTATGACGCCCTGCGCGCCACCTCACTGAACGGAAACCTGCATCCATGACCACCCTACTCGTACTCAACGGCCCCAACCTGAACATGCTCGGCCTGCGCCAGCCTGAGGTCTACGGCCGGGAAACCCTGGCCGACGTCCACGGCCTGTGCCAACAGACCGCCGAGCGCCTGGCGTTGACCCTGGAGTTCCAGCAGACCAATCACGAAGGACAGATGATCGACTGGATTCACCAGGCCCGCGGCCGCGTTGCCGGCATCGTCATCAACCCAGGGGCCTGGACCCACACCTCAGTGGCGATCCATGACGCACTGATCGCCGCTGAAGTGCCAGTGATCGAAGTGCACATTTCCAACGTGCACCGCCGTGAAGCGTTCCGCCACCACTCCTATGTGTCGCTGGTGGCCCAGGCGGTGCTGGCGGGTTTTGGTACCCACGGCTACGTGCTGGCCATCGAGCACTTCGCCCGTCAATTGCGCACACACCAAGGAGGTAACGCATGAAAACCCTGGCCAACCCAACCCAACGCTTGCGCCTGGGCTTTGTCGGCGGAGGCCTGGAGTCGTCCATCGGTGCCACCCACCGCTATGCGGCCCATCTGGATGGTCACTTCGAACTGGTTGCCGGAGTATTTGCCCGCGATGCACAGCGCAACCTGGCCGCCGCACAAGCGTACGGTGTGGCGCCAGCGCGTGCCTACGCCGACTTCCAGCAGATGGCTCGGGCCGAAGCTGAGCGCGACGATGGTATTGAGGCAGTAGCGATCATGGCGCCCAATGCCGTGCATGTCCCGGCGAGCCTGGCTTTTCTCGAACAAGGCATCGATGTCATCTGTGACAAGCCCCTGGCCACCAGCCTGAATGAAGCCAGAACCCTGCTTGAGCGAGTGCGCCAAGGGCCAGCCCTGCAATTGCTGACGCATAACTACAGCGGCTACCCCATGATCCGCGAAGCCCGCGAACTGATTGCCCAAGGCGCCATTGGCGACGTGCGCCTGGTGCAGGTCGAGCATGCCAGCGCCTTCGGCACCCATCCGCTGGAACAACAAGGGGTCAAAGCCCTCACCTGGCGTACCGACCCAAGCCAGGCCGGCAGCTCGTCGGTGCTGGCCGATGTCGGCGTGCATGCCCATCAGTTGCTGCGCTTTGTCACTGGCCAGGAGATCAGCGAAGTCTCGGCGGAGCTCAGTACCCTGGTGCCCGGGCGCCGCTCGGACGACAACGCCCACGTCAAACTGCGCCTGAGCGGCGGCGCGCGCGGCATGCTCTGGGCCAGCTTCGTCGCTGCTGGTCATCGCCATGGCCTGCAGATCCGGGTGTTCGGCTCCAGCGGTTCGCTGTATTGGCATCAGGAGGAACCGGAGCGTCTGGAGCTGCGTCATCAGGATCAACCCCATCAGGTGCTGCGCCGTGGCGAAGCCTGGCTCAGCGACGCGGCCAAGCACGCCACACGCATCAAGGCTGGTCAGCCTGAAGGTTTGCTCGAAGCCTTCGCCAACCTCTACAGCGATGCTGCCGAACTGATCAGGGCCCGTCGCGAACAACGCCCCAGTTCACCCTTGGCACGCCTGTGCCCGACAGCAGAAGACGGCTTGCGTGGTATGGCGTTTATCGACGCCTGCGTGCGCTCCGACCAGGATCAAGGCTGCTGGACCCGCGTGGACTAAAGCGCTGTATTACCCATTGAGGGTTACTCCATCGCTGTGATGTGCGGCCCGCGTTGGGCCGCGCATACTCGGTTCCAGCCCTGACCAAGGAACCGAGATGAAGATTGAACTCATACAGCTTGAAGGCCGCGACGGCGATACTGCCTACAACCTGCAACGCACGCTGGAGGCCATTGCCAGTTGCAAGGCGGACACCGACCTGCTGGTGTTCCCGGAAACCCAGTTGATGGGTTTTGCCAACGCCGAGCAACTGCCAGAAGTTGCCGAACCCCTGCACGGCCCAAGCCTGCAGGCCGTGCAGCAGGCACTGCGCGAACGCGGTGTGGCCGCCGTGGTCGGCATTGCCGAAGTCGCTGGCGGCGTGTACTACAACACCTCAGTCCTGCTCACCCCTGACGGCCTGGCCCTGTCTTACCGCAAGACCCACTTGTGGCCGTCCGAACGTGGCCTGTTCCAGGCCGGTGATCGCTTCGCCACCACCAGCTGGAACGGGCTGCGCGTCGGCCTGCTGATCTGCTACGACATCGAGTTCCCGGAAAGCAGTCGCGCCCTGGCGCAACTGGGTGTCGACCTGATCATTGTCAGCAACGGCAACATGGACCCTTATGGCCCGGTGCACCGCACCGCGATCATGGCACGCGCCCAGGAAAACCAGGCCTTTGCCGTGATGGTCAATCGGGTAGGCAGCGGTGACGGTGGGCTGGTGTTTGCCGGTGGCAGCAGCGTGGTTGACCCCTTTGGTCGCGTGCTGTTCGAAGCAGGTCGCCAAGCGGGTCGTGAACAGATCGAGCTGAACCTTGAACTGCTGCAGCGGGCCCGCCGCGACTACGACTACCTCAAGGACCGCCGCCTGCACGTGCCAGGCACCCAGGTAGAGCACGCCGACGGGCGTCGCGAACTGTTGATTGCCTAGCACCACCCCACAACAACAAGAACTCTGGAGTGCTCCGATGAAGCCGATCCGCTGCTTACCCCTGGCCTTGGCTGCGTTGCTGTGTATGGCTGGCACTGAGGCGCAAGAAACCTCCACGCCCAGCGTGCACATCTACAACTGGTACGACTATATCGCACCGAATACCACCAAGGACTTTCAGCACGCTTCAGGCATCGCCCCGGTCTATGACGTGTTCGACAACAGCGACGTGATGCAAAGCAAGTTGATGGCCGGGCGCAGTGGCTATGACGTCGTGTTCGCCAGCGGCGATCTGCTGCCCAACCTGATCAAGGCCGGGGTATTGGCAGAACTTGACCGCAGCCAGCTGCCCAACTTCCCGCACCTGGACCCGCAGATGCTCGCCAAGTTGCAGAGCAACGACCCCGGTAACCGCTACGCGGCGCCCTACATGTGGGGGACCACTGGCATCGGCTATGACCAGGACAAGGTCAACGCCTTGCTCGGCGATCAGGCCCCGGTGGACTCCTGGGCACTGATTTTCGATGAAGCAAACCTTGCCAAGCTGGGCGAATGTGGAGTGGCCATGCTCGACGCACCCAATGAGATCATCCCCATCGCCCTGCATTACCTAGGCTTGCCCTACAACAGCAAGAATCCGGATGACTACCGCAAAGCCGAGGCGCTGCTGCTCAAGCTGCGTCCGCACATTCGCTATTTCGACTCATCGAAGTTCATTTCGGACCTGGCCAATGGCAATGTCTGCGTGGTGCTCGGCTGGTCTGGCGGCGTGTTCGAGGCCAAGCTCAGTGCGGAAAATGCCGGCAATGGTCGGCATATCCGCTACAGCATTCCGCGCGAAGGCGCACCGTTATGGCTGGAAAGCATGGTCCTGCTCAAGCAGGCGCCGAACCCGCAACAAGGCCTGGCATTCATCAATTACATGCTCACGCCCAAAGTCATCGCTGAGTCGACCAACTACCTGGGCTACCCGAATGCCAATAAAGACGCCACTTCCCTGGTCGACGCTCACATCCGCGACAACCCTACGGTGTACCCGTCGCAGGCCGTGCTCGACACCCTGTTCCCCCTTGAGCCCTTGCCACTGAAGCTTGAACGGGTACGTACCCGGGTGTGGAGCAAGGTTAAAACCGGTAGCTGACCGCCTTCAGTCTTCCAGTGGTTTAGGCGGTGAAAGCGGCTTGGCGGGCTTGGCAGGTTTTGCCGGCTTGGCCTGCTTACCGTCTTTGGGCGGTGCGCTGGCGGCCTGCTTCTGCTCTGCCACAGTCGGTGCGACGATGGCTTTTTCTGCAGCGGGTAAAGCGTCGACTGCGTCGAAGATCGTCTTGGGTTCGACGGTGCCCGTGTGTTCTATTATTTTCTGTGTGCCATCTTTGCCCACCAGCACTACCAGAGTAGCAACCGTGTCTTTGGCGCTGAACTTGAACTCACGGATCAGCGCCATGGTGGTCTGCTGTTCGAGGAATTTGTCGTCACGCTTGCCAATCATGCCCGCAACGCTATAGAGCACCAGGTTGCGATCATCAAATGCTTTCTTGGTGGCCGGGTCCTCGAGGGCTTTATTCAAACCGCGCAGAGTCGGGTCGGCGGTGCTAGGCGCGATGATGACCAGCGGACGGGCCTTGTACAGGTCCTGTTCCAGGGGCTTCTCGTCCGCGAAGACGGGGCCAGCAACGGCCAATAGGATAGCAAGGGTCAGTGACCGTACGCGCATGCGCATCTCCTTCAGTTTCCATGCAACAAAGACTACAGATCGCGACGAAAGATCCGAAGTGCGAGCCTAAACTACAGGACGAAATCCGTGGGCAGCTCAAAAGTAACTTCCGATTTCCATGTAAGGCCTTGAGCGTGCTCAGAATAGGCTGACATCTGAATCTGAGGATAGCTGATGGCTGTCAGCCACGCCTGCCACTCCCCCTGTCGAAGGACTGGACCATGAGCGTTGTCGATACCTTGCTGTTGTTGCTGATCCTTGCCACTGCCCTGGGGTGTGGCCTGATGGGCGGGTTGTTTTTTGCCTTCTCCAACTTCGTCATGAAAGCCCTGGAGCGCATCCCGGAGCAGAGCGCGGTGACGGCCATGCAGTCGATCAACCAGGTGGTGCTCAATCGCTTGTTCCTGGCCCTGTTCTTTGGTACTGCGCTGACCAGCATTGCCTTGCTGGTCTGGGCCTACCAGCGCTGGCCGCTGCCGGGCAGCTTGTGCATGGCCATCGGCAGTGCGCTGTACCTGGCGGGTAACGTGGTGGTGACGATGCTGTTCAACGTACCGAAAAACCAGAGCCTCGCCCGCCTTGACCCGGCCAGTGCCGAGGCGGCAGTTGCCTGGCATCGTTATGTACCGACGTGGAATCGCTGGAATCATGTGCGCACGGTGACCGCCTTGGCGGCGGCGGCCTGGTTGATGTTGGCGCTGGCCTTGATTCGCGGGGTATAGCACCAGGTGGGGGACTGTTGATTCGTAGCCGCTGCCGCCAGGCTGCGGCTACCACGGGCCAATCAGGCCGTTGTTAGAACAACCCCATCTGCCGATCAATCAACGCCGAAAAATCGTCCTGCACAAACGGCAGGATGGCATCGGCCACCGGTTGCAGTTGCCGGGTCAGGTAGTGGTCGTAGTCGATGGCCGAGTGCCGGGTCTCCAGCGGTTCAGGACCTGCCACGGTAATCACATAACTGATCCAGCCACCATTCTGGTACTGCCGTGGCCGCCCCTCGCGTTGGTTGAACGCATCGGCCATGCGCGCAGCACGCACATGAGGCGGAACATTGCGCTGGTAGTCCGCCAGCGGCCGACGCAAGCGCTTGCGGTAGATGAGCAGCTCATCCTGTTCACCGGCCAGGGTCTTGCGCACGTATTCGCGCAAATACGCCTGGTAGGGCTGGCGCCGAAAAATACGCTCGTACAGTTCCTGCTGGAATTGTCGGGCCAGCGGCGACCAGTCGGTACGCACGCTTTCCAGGCCCTTGTAGACCATCTCTTCATGCCCGTCGGCACGTTGGACCAAGCCGGCATAACGCTTCTTGCTGCCCTCTTCTGCACCGCGGATGGTCGGCATCAGAAAGCGCTTGTAGTGGGTTTCGTACTGCAGCTCCAGAGCACAGTCCAGGTCATAGGTGGCCCGCAGATGCTCGCGCCACCATTGGTTGACTTGCTGCACCAGGTGCCGTCCGATGGCCTCGGCTTCGGCTTCGCCGTGGGCTTGCTTGAGCCAGACAAAGGTGGAATCGGTGTCGCCATAAATCACCGCATAGCCTTGGGCCTCAATCAGCTCGCGGGTGCGGCGCATGATCTCGTGGCCGCGCATCGTAATTGACGACGCCAGACGTGGATCGAAAAAACGGCAACCACTGGAGCCCAGCACCCCGTAAAACGCGTTCATGATGATCTTCAAGGCTTGGGACAGCGGCGCGTTTTGCTCGCGTTTGGCGGTCTCGCGGCCTTGCCAGACCCGCTCGACAATGGCCGGCAAACAATGATGGGTGCGAGAAAAGCGTGCACCTCGAAAACCCGGTACCGATGTCTCATTACCGGGCTCTCGAAGGCCCTCCACCAAACCCAGCGGGTCGATGAGGAAGGTGCGAATGATCGAGGGATACAGGCTCTTGTAATCGAGCACCAACACCGACTCGTACAGGCCAGGCCGCGAGTCCATGACAAAGCCGCCGGGGCTGGCCTCGTCTGGGCGCTCCCCCTGATTCGGCGCAACAAAACCCTGGCGGTGCATCAAGGGCATGTACAGGTGGCCGAAGGCGGCAACCGAACCTCCGCTGCGATCGGCCGGCAAACCGGTGACCGTAGCCCGTTCGAGCAAGAAGGTCAGCAGCTCGGTCTTGGCGAAGATGCGCGTGACCAGCTCGCAATCCTTGAGGTTGTAGCGGGCAAGGGCCGGCTTGTCCTCGGCGAACATGCGGTTGATTTCATCCATGCGCTGGTATGGCGTATCGATTGCCTTACCCTCGCCAAGCAGGGTCTGGGCGACATTCTCCAGGCTGAACGAGGGGAAGCTCCAGGTCGCCGAGCGCAGCGCTTCGATGCCGTCGATGATCAAGCGGCCACTGGCCGCAGCAAAAAAATGCGAGCGGCTACCCTGTTCGCGCCACTCCATCACCTCGCCCTCACGCCCGAGGCGCAGCGGCACCTGCAATTGCTCGGCGTGGGCCTGCAACACGCGCAGGTCGAACTGCACCAGGTTCCAGCCAATAATTGCATCCGGGTCATGCACTGACAGCCAGTGGTTCAAGCGCTCGAGCAACTGCGCACGGCTGTCGCAATACTCAAGGTCAAAATCGATGCCCTCGGCATCACCATTGGCCGGACCGAGCATGTACACCTGGCGCTGGCCGCAGCCTTCCAGGGCAATGGAATACAGCTCGCCACGTTCGGTGGTTTCGATATCCAGCGATACCAGCTTCAGTGTCGGCCGGTAATCGGCGGCGGGCTTGAGTTGGCCATCCTGCAGCACACCATGCTCGTCCACGGTGCCGCTGAAGCTGACCGGCGCGGTGATGAAACGCTCCATCAGGTAGCGCTCGGGGGGACGAATGTCAGCCTCGTAAACTTGCACCCCGGCGGCACGCAAACGCTTTTCCAGTTGAATCAATTGACGATGCTGGCGGCAATACAAGCCCAATACCGGCCGTTGCTCGAAGTCACGCAGCTCAAGCGGGCGCAACTCCACCCCACGCTCACCACGCAGTACCGCCTGTGCTTGCTCACGGTGAGCTGCAGGAATGAAGGCCACTGACGTCTGCGGCGACAAGCGCAAGCGCCGTGGGCCCTGATCGGTGGCCAGCCAGAACTCAACGCAGGTGCCTGCCGGGGTATCGCGCCAATGCCGAGTCAGGACAAAGCCCTGCTGTAACTCCACCGCTGCAACCTCTGAACCACTGAGTAAGTGAGGATTCTACCTTAGCCAGCCACCCGAATGCCCGGTTTAAAGCCGTACTGCCGGGCACCGGACGCGTTTACCGGTTTTCATCGATTTCATGGCCGAGCGGGTGTTTGCCGAGCCTGCCCGCCAGGTTCCGCACTGCTATTAGTCATACAAATAGTCAATACCCAGCAAAGGCAGCTGCGGCACCCTGGCCAGTAAAAAATCGCCCAGCGCCTGCACCTGCCGCGCTTGAGGAGAAGACGTCAGCCAGGTCAAGTAGTACCCCTCACCGGTAGATACCGCCTGGGGCACTGGCGCGACCAAACGCCCGGCATCCAGCTCGCCGCGAGCCAGCAACAAATCGACCACGGCAACACCTGCGTCTTGCTGGGCAGCGGACATGCCCTGGTCGAGGGTGTCGAACAACTGCCCACGTTCGCCCCCACTTGGCGACGCGCCAACCCGCGCCAGCCAGCGGCGCCAGTCCCGGCGATCCGCGGAGCAGTGCAGATGCTCAGCACGCTGCAAGCCGGCAATTCCGGTTTCAATCAGCGCTTGATAAGCAGGGCTGCAGACCGGTAGCAACCACTCATCGAACAGTTTGAGGCTGTCTACATCAGGGCCAAAACGCCCGTCGGCCAACAGGATCGCGGCGTCATAGGGTTCGCTGTAAAAGTCCACGCAGTCGATGTCCATCCACACACTGGACAGCTGCACCCTGCTCTGTGGCGCTGCTTGACGGTACTGTCCAAGCCCCTCAAGGAGCCAGCGCATAGTCAGCGTTGAAGGTGCCTTGAGGCGAATGCCGTTACGGTCTTTCTTGAGCACGGCGCAGGCATTGTCGATGATCTTGAAGCCGACTTTCAGTTCTTGAGCCAATGTACGGCCGGGTTCGGTCAGCGCCAGCTTCGGGCCTCGGCGTTCGAACAGCGCGCAATCGAACAAGCCTTCAAGGGTCTTGATGTGGTGACTGATGGCACCCTGGGTCAGCGCCAGTTCCTGAGCCGCACGGGTAAAGGAGCCATAGCGCGCCGCCACCTCGAACGCCCGCAGGGCCTGCAGGGCAGGAATTCGTTCGGACATGGCCAGCCTCAAGCATGAGTAATACTAATAGAAAGCCATAGCAACAGGCGTTTTACAAGGTTCAATGGGCTGGCAAGAATGCCCGCCTCCCCCTCTTGTTGCCGAGCGCCCTGATGAATACTGCGTTGCTGCTGACCTATGTATTGACTGTGACACTGTTGATTGCCACACCAGGACCGGTCGTGGCGCTGGTGATCCACACCGCTGCCACCGGTGGTCGGCGCCAGGCGCTGTTGACGGCCCTGGGCACCAACGGCGCTTCACTCGTGCTGATTGCCATGGCCGCCAGCCTGATTCTCACCAGTGCGGTGATTGATCCGCGCTGGCTGACCCTGGTTAGCGTGCTGGGCTGCCTGTTCATCGGCTATCGGGCGGCTTGCAGCCTGCGCCAGACAGTAGCGCCAACAGCCGATGCCGCGATGACCGTGTCTGGGCAAGGAGGCCTGTGGCAAGGGTTTGCCATCGGGGTGTCAAACCCTAAGGACATTCTGTTCTTCGTGGCCTTATTCCCACAGTTCATCCAGATCACTTCTCAGGTGAGTCACAGCCTGTTACTACTTTCTCTGGTCTGGCTAATGCTCGATATCGCCATACTAGGGCTGCTCATCTTGTTGACCAACAAACTGGCAACCCCACGGCGCCAGCAGCTGATCAGCCTGACCAGCGGTGCGCTGCTACTGGTGATGGCTGCTATGGGCCTGCTTTATAATCTCCATACGCTCTGGCTCGACGGTTTCATGGCTTTCGAGACCGGTCCTACAACGGGTAGAATGCTTGAGTCCATGACAGGCACCTTCGAACCCCACTACGGACAGTTGGCTTGAATCCTGAACATCACCGTCACATTACTATTTTGATGCCCAGCCACCAGACACCACGCCACGCAGCCTTCACCCTGCTCCGCGCACCGCTGTTAGCTGCCCTGTTTGGCACGCTTGCACCGGTATGCGCCATAGCTGATGGCCTGCGCATCGACCCCCATGCCGACCTGCTGTACCGCCAGGCCCTGCCCCTGCTGGAGCAAGCCGACAATCAGAACAACAGCTTCAGTCTCAAGACCAGCACCACCGACCAAGACCTGGCACAACAGGGCCAGGCCATGGGCCGCACCCTGGCACCTGCCGTGAGCCTGTTGAAGAAAGCCGTGGAGCTGGACCATCCGGTGGCACGCTACCGCCTGGCGCTCTACTACATGACCTACCTGCCTGCCGAGCAGATACCGTCAGCGGCCTGCCCGCTGTTGAAAACCAGCCTTGGCCAAGGCTTTGCACCCTCAGCCCTGGGGATTGAGGCCTGGTGCTCGGATTACCGGGAAAGTGCTGCATTTGCCAAGGCTCTGGACAATATCCCAAGCATGGCCACCCGCTACGCACCCTACTACCCGCAACCGGCCGAACGCTTGCTGTGCAACCGTGAACAGCCGCAGGGGCTGGCCTTGCAGTGGGGTCGTCAGCGCGACTACCAGGCAGAAATCTACCGGCTGCAAGGCAACAGCAACCCGGACCTACGTCAGTCTTATTGGCAGAAAGCCGTCGATCTGAACGGCTGTTTCGCGGTCCGACAACGCATGCTCAGCAGCCATCCCTGAGGTTAAGCGTAACGAGCGGGTGAGGTTGCACAGCAAGATCGTTCAAGTCACCTGCGCACGGCTCTGGCATGCTGTGCAACCTTGTTCAGCTGCCGCAGATTTCCATGTCCAATCCGCCGTTCGCCCGCCAAGCCTTTATCCAGGGCGCCATTGCTATCCTGCCCTTGTCGCTGGCCGTTGCCCCCTGGGGCCTGCTGGCCGGTTCTATGGCCATCGAAGCCAACCTTAGCCCGTGGGAAGGCCAGGGCCTGTCGGCCATTGTTTTTGCCGGCGCCGCCCAGTTGGTGGCGATTGGCATGATCAAGGGCGGGGCCAACCTGTTTTCGATTCTGTTGACCACCTTGCTGCTGACCTCACAGCACCTGCTCTATGGTCTGTCGATGCGCCCAGTGCTGTCAGGGCTACCCACCCGCTGGCGCTTGGGCCTGGGTTTTCTGCTCACCGACGAGTTCTTTGCCCTTACCAGCCAATATGATCAACAACAGTTCAATCGCTGGTATGCGCTCGGTGTGGGCCTGACCTTCTACATCGCCTGGAATCTGTTCACCCTGGCGGGCATCATCCTCGGCCAAAACATCCCGCACCTGGACCAGCTTGGCCTGGACTTCTCCATCGTCGCCACCTTTGTCGCGCTGATCGCGCCATTGGTGCGCAACGTGCCTACGGTGGTTTGCGTCGCGGTGTCGTTGTTCAGTTCGGTACTGTTCAGTTTCTGGCAGTGGGAAACCGGCCTGGTAGCTGCCGGGCTATTGGGCATGAGCGCTGGCTTTATCTGTCAGAAATTCAGCGGGGCACGCACATGATCTTTGCCTTGATTATCGGTATGGGCTTGCTGGTGTTTCTCAACCGCTACGCCTTTCTCGAGCCGCGCTTGCCACTGCGCCTGAGCTCCAATGCGCGGCAGTTTCTCGGCTTTGCCGTACCGGGCATGCTCACCGCGATCTGCGGGCCGATCATTTTCCTGCCTGGCCATCAACTCGACCTGAGCCTGACCAACCCTTACCTGCTCGGTTCGGTAGTGGCAGTGGTACTGGTCCTGTTGACCCGCAGCACCTTGATCAGCATGCTGGTGAGCATGGCTTTATTTTTCGTCTTTCGCTGGTGGTTAAACGGCAGTCCATGAACCTCGCCCCACAGGAACAGACCCGCTTCTGGCAAGCATCGGCGCTGGACGATATCGAGTTGTTACACGCTCGGTATTTCCAGCAACGGTTTGCCCCGCATGTGCATGAAGGCTATGTGATCACCATCATCGAGTCCGGTGCCCAGCGCTTTTGGCACCGCGGCAGTGAGCACCTGGCACCGGTGGGCAGCATGGTGCTGATCAATCCGGATGAACTGCACACCGGCGCCAAGGCACACGAGCAAGGCTGGCGCTACCGCGGCTTTTACCCGGACAGTGAGCGCATCACTGGTGTGCTGGACGAGCTGGAGCTCAAGCGTGACGGCCTGCCCTTTTTCGACGCCAGCGTCCTTCATGACCCACAACTGGCCAAGGCGTTCAGCTGGCTGCACTGTTCGGCTGAACAAGGCGCCAGTGCCCTGGAGCAACAAACCGCCTGGCGCGAGGCCGTGTTGCTGCTGGTGCAACGCCATGCCCGCGTCGCCAGTGTGCGCCAGCCCGGCAACGAACCCTGCGCCGTGGCCCGGGCCAAGGAACTGATGGACAGTCGCCTGGCCTACCCGCCGTCACTGCAAGAGTTGGCCGACTCGGTCAACCTCTCGCCCTTCCATTTCGCTCGAGTATTTCGCCAGGCTACCGGCGTGCCGCCCCATGCTTGGCTCAAGCAACGGCGCCTGAGCCGTGCCCGGGAGCTCCTGAAAAACGACTGCCTGCCGTTTAACGTGGCCTTTGCCTTGGGCTTTTCTGATCAGAGCCATTTGAACCGACAGTTCAAGCAGGCGTATGGCGTGACGCCCGGCGAGTATCGGCGGGCGTGCGTCGGTGAGCGGTTGATCTAGGCTCTGTATGAAAAGTTCTGAGACGAAGGTCAGGCAAGGCGAAAACAGCCGAGGAAGCGGAGTTTACGGGTTGTAAATGAGCATTCCGAGGCTGTTTTCAACGCAGCATCACCGAGTATCAAGGCTTTTTGTACAGAGCCTAGCAATGCAATCGCGGGGCCAGCCCGCTCCTACCGACTGTGTAGGAACGGGCTGGCCCCGCGATGTGGAGCGTTACGCCGGTGCTGACGTCCGGATCAGGTGATCGAAGGCCGCCAGCGAAGCTTTGGCCCCCTCGCCCACTGCAATCACGATCTGCTTGTACGGCACGGTGGTGACGTCACCGGCGGCAAACACACCTGGCAGGTTGGTCTGGCCACGGGCATCGACAATAATCTCGCCACGCGGAGTCAGCTCTACGGTGCCTTTGAGCCAGTCAGTATTAGGCAGCAAGCCGATCTGGACAAAGATCCCTTCCAGCGCGATGTCATGCAGTTCATCGCTGTTGCGGTCCTTGTAACGCAGACCGTTGACCTTCTCACCATCACCCAGCACTTCGGTGGTCAGCGCATGGGTGATTACTTTGACGTTCGGCAGGCTGTGCAGCTTGCGCTGCAGGACCGCGTCGGCACGCAACTGGCTGTCGAATTCGATCAGCGTGACCTGGGCAACAATACCGGCCAGATCAATCGCTGCTTCGACACCGGAGTTACCACCACCAATCACGGCCACGCGCTTGCCTTTGAACAACGGGCCATCGCAGTGCGGGCAGTAGGCAACGCCGCGGCTACGGTACTCTTTCTCACCTGGCACGTTCATTTCGCGCCAGCGCGCGCCAGTGGCGAGGATCACGGTCTTGGCCTTGAGCGAGGCGCCACTGGCCAGGCGCACTTCGTGCAGGCCGCCGTCAGTGGCCGGGATCAGCGCTTCACCGCGCTGCAGGTTCATGATGTCGACGTCGTACTGCTTGACGTGCTCTTCCAGGGCCATGGCCAGTTTCGGGCCTTCGGTTTCCTGGACCGAGATAAAGTTCTCGATCGCCATGGTGTCGAGTACCTGGCCACCAAAACGTTCAGCCGCGACCCCAGTACGGATGCCTTTACGCGCGGCGTAAATAGCCGCTGCGGCACCGGCCGGGCCACCACCGACCACCAGCACGTCAAAGGCGTCCTTGGCATTGATCTTCTCGGCCTGGCGCTCACCAGCGCTGGTGTCCAGCTTGCTGATGATCTCTTCCAGGCCCATGCGGCCCTGGCCGAAGACTTCGCCATTGAGGTAGACGCTCGGCACGGCCATGACCTTGCGCGATTCGACCTCGTCCTGGAACAGCGCACCGTCGATAGCGACATGGCGCACATTAGGGTTGAGCACCGCCATCAGGTTCAGCGCCTGGACCACGTCCGGACAGTTCTGGCATGACAGTGAGAAGTAGGTTTCGAAGTTGAATTCACCCTTAAGGGCACTGATCTGCTCGATCACTTCGGCGCTGGCCTTGGACGGGTGACCGCCGACCTGCAGCAACGCGAGCACCAGCGAGGTGAACTCGTGGCCCATGGGAATACCGGCAAAGCGCAGGCTGATGTCGGCACCAGGGCGATTGAGCGAGAACGATGGGCGACGGGCGTCGCTGCCGTCCTCACGCAAGGTAATCAATGTGGACAGGCTGGCAATTTCCACCAGCAGGTCGCGCAATTCGCGGGACTTCGCGCCGTCATCGAGGGAAGCAACGATCTCGATCGGCTGAGTGACCCGCTCCAGGTAGGCTTTCAACTGAGTTTTAAGCGTGGCGTCCAACATACGGGCGATTCCTTTTTCAAACGGTAGAAATAACAACGCCCGGGCGAAAGCGCCCGGGCGTTTTGCGGGGCGGTGACAACGTCAGGTGCGGTAGACCACCGCCCTCGGCTGGCTCACGGTCTTAGATCTTGCCGACCAGGTCCAGCGATGGCGCCAGAGTGGCTTCGCCTTCTTTCCACTTGGCCGGGCAGACTTCGCCTGGGTGGGCAGCAACGTACTGGGCAGCCTTGATCTTGCGCAGCAGCTCGCTGGCGTCACGGCCGACACCACCGTCGTTCAGTTCGACGATCTTGATCTGGCCTTCCGGGTTGATCACGAAAGTGCCACGGTCAGCGATACCGGCTTCTTCGATCAGCACGTCGAAGTTGCGCGAGATGACGTGGGTCGGGTCACCGATCAGCGGGTACTGGATCTTGCCGATGGTGTCCGAGGTGTCGTGCCAGGCTTTGTGGGTGAAGTGGGTGTCGGTGGACACGCCGTAGATTTCAACGCCCAGGTCTTTGAACTCGGCGTAGTTGTCGGCCAGGTCGCCCAGCTCGGTCGGGCAGACGAAGGTGAAGTCGGCCGGGTAGAAGAATACGACGGACCATTTGCCCTTGAGGTCGGCTTCAGACACTTCGACGAACTTGCCCTGGTGGTAAGCAGTGGCTTTGAACGGTTTTACCTGGCTGTTGATGATAGGCATGAGTGACTCTCCTTCAGGGGGTTGAAAAATCTGATGGGGAAATCGTATCTAATACATTCGCTCAATGCTCATTGGTAAAGCTCATGTTGTTGATTGGTTTTGGCTATAAGTACCGTGCCAGATAGGTTGAACCCTCATAACCAGGCCTGCAGGCGATCGTTACCGGCTGCGCCGCAGGTGGCCGTCAGCACAATTGGCGCTCTCGCTTTCTGTTTGCTGTCCGGTAGTTGATAGAAGAGTGTGCAGTGTTGCTCCAGGCCCTCCCCCCAACGCACCTGCAAGCGCCCCTGCTCATTGATGCCGCGTACATGCAAGCGGCTACCCTGGCCAACCATCCCCAGTTCCTCACCGCGCTCATCCAGCACCTGGGCACCGAACGGCAAGGCACTGCCATCCTCCCGTCGCGCATCGATCAAGGCGCTGCGGCCGCTGCGGGTCGGGTAATACAACAACGATGCGGCACCGGCACGCGGCACCACGCGCTGGCTGCTGATCTGCAATTCGACATCCTGCGAGGTACCTTTGGGGTCCAGCTCCACGGTATTGACGCTGTAAGGCGTCAAGTGCGGCAGCACGCCATAACCACGTGCATCCAACTGTACCTGCGGTGCCTGTTTGAGCCGTGCCCGCGCCGCGCCCGGTGCATGCACGATGGCAAAACTCTCGCCAAGCGATTGCGCACCGGTCAGCCCGGCGGCGTGACCAACAAGCGCACCGCGAACGCCCAATGAGGCCTGGCGGTAGTCGCTGTGCTGGGCTAACGAACCGCTGACTTCCGCCACCGGACCGCGATAGAGCAGATTGGCATCCAGCCCGGCTGTGTCGTCGTTCGGAGCATGCCGCGTGGTCAGCCCCAGGCCGTACCCCCACTGACTATGCTCACCGGCGGTGGTGTTTAGCCGGGTATTGCTCACGGCCTGGCCCCTGCCATCGCTACTGAGGGTACTGACTAACGAACTACGTCGGGTGTCACCCAGTGGCATGCTCAAGGTCAAGCCGACCTGGTTGCGGTGCCCGGTCGAAGCATATTGCTCACGGCTGGCCGTGATCCCATAGCCCATCACGCCGTGATGGTGGAAATAACCCACTGAGTAGCTCAAGTCGCTTCCCGCTTGTCCCCACCGTTGCGTGCGCGTGGCCTGCAGTTGCACCCGTCCACCCTGCTCACCCAGGCCTTGATTGAGCGCAAGGCTTGCGCGAAGGCGTGAGCGCGGCAGCTCAAGCAGGGCCACACTGGGATTGTGCTGCGTACGGGCAAAGTCATTGAAACCTAGATAACCGTAATCACTGCTGGTCAAGCTGGCGTTCAGGTCGGTCATTGATGAGGCCATTACCTGGCGCCAGTTCAGGCGCAGCGCCTGACCACTGGTTTGATCGGGCTCACCTAGCGCTGCACGTGACTGCAGCACTGTCAGCGCCACGGCCCCCAGAGGGCTGTTCAAGGTCGCCCCCAGCGCCGCGGACTGGTAGCCGTCAGCCCCCAGCACACCGCCATGCAGACTCAAGCGGTTGTTCAAGCCCTGCTGCCAACTGCCTTGAACATGCTCCGCTGCGGTGGCCCCCAGGCCATCGCGCCAGCGTCCGAGGCTGAAATCAAAGCGACTGGCACCGGGGCGCAAGGCCAGTGGCGCCGCCTGGTAAGGCACGATGAATGTACGCTCATTTCCATCGGCTTCCCGCAACGTCACCTGCAGGTCATCACTGAACCCGTTAGCATACAGGTCGTTGATTTCGAACGGTCCGGCCGGCACCGTCGACTCATGCAACACCACCCCACGCTGGCGTATGGTCAGCAACGCGGTGCTGTAGGCAATGCCACTGACGGTCGGTGCAAAACCGCGCTGCGACGCTGGCAGCATGCGCTCGTCACTGCCCAGGCCCAGGCCTACATAGGCGATGCTGTCAAATACCTCGCCCCGGCTATAGGCTTCCCCGAGGGTCAGTTGCGCCCTCCACGGGACAACATCGCGCTGCACATAGGTGCGCACCGGTTGATAACCACGCTCGATGCCGTCCCCCACCTGTAGCGTCCCTTCATGGCGCCAATACCAGGCACCGGCATTGACACCGCTGCGCAGCCCCAGAAACGTCTGACTCCAGCGCTGATCATCGCTGCGGTTGTGTTGACTGAACAGGTTAAGGCGGTAATCGACAAAGGCCGCAGGAGTACCACTGTCCCACTGCTCCGGCGGCAAGTAATCGCGCGGGGTGTACAGCATTGCCTGCTGGGCAACCTTCAGGCTTAGCCGTAACCCCGAAAAATCCAGGTGTTCGCTGGCCTCAAGCCCAAGTGCCGACAACGGCAAACAGCCATCCGCCTGTTGCAATTGCTCGCGAACAGACGCTGCAAGCTGTGCCTGGTCAATGGCCAGGGTTTGAAGCAAGGCGTCGCTGTAGCAAGGGCTGGCTTGCACGTCTTGGCCTTGCCGACGCAGGGGCACTGGCCAACGTCCGCTCCACTGCTCGTTGATCACCAGGTCCAGGAGCGGGTCACCTTCAGGGACTGCACTCGCGTGCTGAAAACGGCTGACATCGGTACCCGTGCCGCGTTCACCGTGCAGAAACCTGGGATCAAATTCCAGAGCGTCCGCCTGGGCCCAACGACTCGCCGACACAATGGCAATGCACAGCAGTAACCGCACCGCCAGCCGCTGGAGGCCGGCAGAAATCGTACTCATTGATCTGGACTCCAGCGTGCTCAGGGCGTGCGCACAACCACGGCAGGCTGCTGCGCTGGCAAGACGGCGCCATAGTCATTGACGCTGGCAGCGTGCACGGTGGCCGTCTCTTGCCGGGTTTGCAGCAAACCCGGCACTGCAAACCGTTGCGTTGACATGGGCGCGATATGACTGCTGGCTGCCTCGTGTCGACGCGTGCCCACTTGCACCGCCAGTTCACTGAGGTTGACGAAGAAGCGGCTGGGGTTATGCGCCTCAAGCATCCACGCGTCGTTGTACTTGACCAGGCGCCAACTCAACGTTTGTGCAGCCTGTGAGGCGGTGCCCGGCAGCCCCTGAGGGCGGTAGAGCAGCTTGATCCGCGAGCGCAGGGACACCTGCAAGGCATTACCTTGGGCCTTGGGCGGGATGTCGAGCACATTGAGCCAGTACAGGCTCTCGCGGTCTGCAGGCAGACTATGCTCGCCCTGAAACAACCGCAGCGTCTGACCCTTGCCCGGTTCGAGGCGAAACAGTGCCGGAGTCAGGCTCAAAGGCACCTGTAGTTGTTCGACCGCGACGTCTGCCCCGCCGTCATCGATCCATACCTGGACCAACGAGGGATGCTGCCCGGCATTACTCAGGCTTACTGTGACTTCCGACGCTTCGGCGGGATAAATCACGCGGGTAGTAGAAATGACCACATTGGCGTTGACCGCACCACTGAACAGACAGGCAGCCAGCAGCCACCCGCACCAGAATGGCAGGCAGTTTCGTTTCATCGGTGTTTTCCTGAGGCGACCAGACCAGGGAGAAAGCAGCCCTTGGCGGGCTGCCGGGGGGATTTACGGGTAGATCAAGGTGTACTGCACTCGGGTGTTCACCAGCCCTGGGGTGGTGTTACCCAATGAGTAGTATTCAGCCGAGTAGCTGAGCAGTGCCTGGCCGCTAGTGATGTCGACCACCTGGGAGTTCTGGCTGCCTTGGGCACCTGCCAGGTTCATTGCGACGTTGTTGTGGTTGCGCAGTTGCACTTCAACGTTATTGCTGCCACCGGTATCAACGATCAGTCGCCCTTGCGGGTTAACGGTCGGACCGGCTTCAAAATAGGTGGCAACGCGATTCAAACCGGCCGAGCAGTTGCTCAGCCTCAACTCAAATGGCGTGTTGCCAGCGATCTGACCCGGATTGCGCAACAGGCTGGAGGACACAGGAGGCAGGATTACCGCAACGTTGTTGTGGCCACCATTGACTTCACAAGTTCCTGCCAGAACGGTACCGCTGAAACTCATCTGGCCACTGGCCTGGGCTACCCCAACACTCAGCAGCAGGCTGCACCCCAGCGCCAGAAGGGATTTTTTTGTAGCGTTCATCGTGACATTCCGTCGTTTGTTTGTAGGGAGCAATCAGGCCCTGACCTGATTGGATGCGACTACGCATCGCCCGATCAGTATCTGGAATGTCCCTATCGACGAATGTCAGCTGTGGTAGCCAGGAAAAGCGTTTTTCGTTACGGCTGTGGTAGGAAATGACACTGCCCCTGCGAGGTCGACTCGCAGGGGCGTGACTCAACGCGAAACGGGCGTGCGCAGGGTGACGAACTCTTCGGCAGCGGTCGGGTGCACACCAATGGTTTCATCGAACTGCTGCTTGGTCGCGCCGGCCTTCAGCGCAATGCCAAGGCCCTGGATGATTTCACCCGCGTCCGGGCCAACCATATGGCAGCCCAGCACCCGGTCGGTGTCAGCATCGACCACCAGCTTCATCAGGGTCTTTTCCTGAACCTCGGTCAAGGTCAGCTTCATCGGCCGGAAACGGCTTTCGAAGATCTGCACCTTGTGCCCCTGCTCCAGCGCCTGCTCCTCGGTCAGGCCAACGGTACCGATAGGTGGCTGGCTGAACACCGCCGTTGGAATATTCTGGTAGTCCACCGCACGGTACTGCTCGGGCTTAAACAAACGCCGGACCACCGCCATGCCTTCGGCCAGGGCCACGGGCGTCAGCTGTACACGACCGATCACATCGCCAATCGCCAGAATTGACGGTTCGGTGGTCTGGTACAGGTCATCGACACGAATGAACCCGCGCGGGTCAAGCTCCACGCCGGTGTTTTCCAGGCCCAGGTTGTCGAGCATCGGTCGGCGCCCAGTGGCGTAGAACACACAGTCGGTGACCAGCTCACGGCCGTCTTTGAGGGTGGCCTTGAGACTACCGTCGTCCAGGCGGTCGATGCGCTGGATGTCGCTGTTGAACTGCAAGTCCATGCCGCGCTTTTCCAGCTCTTCCTTAAGGTGCGTGCGCACGGCACCGTCAAAACCGCGCAAAAACAGGTCGCCACGGTACAGCAGCGAAGTTTTCGCCCCCAGGCCCTGGAAGATGCCAGCAAACTCGACGGCGATATAGCCGCCACCGACCACCAGCACACGCTTGGGCAGGTCCTTGAGGAAGAACGCCTCGTTGGAACTGATCGCTAGATCCTTGCCTGGAATATCCGGAATCTGCGGCCAGCCGCCGGTGGCAATCAGAATGTGCTCGGCGCTGTAGCGCTGGCCATCGACTTCCACTTCATGGGCGCCCGTGAGCTTGGCGTGGCCTTCCAGCAAGGTCACCCCGCTGTTGACCAGCAAGTTGCGATAGATGCCATTAAGCCGCGAGATTTCGCGGTTCTTGTTGGCGATCAACTGGCCCCAGTCGAATTGGGCGTCTTCCAACGACCAGCCAAAGCCTGCGGCCTGCTCGAAGTCATCGGCAAAATGCGCGCCGTAGACCAGCAGTTTTTTCGGCACACAGCCGACATTGACACAGGTGCCCCCCAGGTAACGGCTTTCAGCAACCGCCACTTTTGCCCCAAAACCCGCAGCAAAACGCGCAGCGCGCACACCGCCGGACCCGGCACCAATCACGAACAGATCAA
>RCUI01000126.1_pt1 | contig 28188 bp, 21 predicted proteins | sample 2166121 | NCBI WGS metagenome assembly RCUI01 (sample SAMN09932700, study PRJNA488358) | compost metagenome | feature: garden; material: soil; isolation source: compost soil in succinic acid-enriched culture | place: Germany: Experimental Botanical Garden Goettingen | collected 2016-01-27
TAGACACCCCTTTGCCTTAAATGGACTGCCCCCGGCACTATAGACACCTCCAGCCTATGCTACGACCGGCAAACAGCGGACAGTCGCATATATCTAGAATACTAGGGACGACTCTGCCTTGCGGTTGAAAGAAAATTTAAGTCGCACTGAATTTAGTATGGCTAGATGGTTAGCGATTAGCTTGTCGGCGTACTTTGCGAATACCGCTCTATAAGGCGAAACTTTTGTACTTTGCCGGTGGGTGTGCGTGGTAGTGGTTCGTTTTGTTGCAGGACTGACTTGGGTGTCTTGAATCCGGCTAGGTGGGCGTGGCAGAACGCGATTAGGGCCTGCCCATCGACGCACTCACCTTGTGACACCAGCACCGCCGTCACCGCCTCGCCCCACAGCGGGTCCGGCAGACCAATCACCGCGCAGTCGGCAACACCTGGAAACGTCAGGATCAGCGCTTCGATCTCGGCAGAGTGAACGTTCTGCCCCCCGGTGACGATGACTTCCTTTAGCCGACCGCTGACGAACAGGTGACCCTCGTTATCGAGATATCCGATATCGCCAGTATGAACCCAGCCGCCTTGAAACGTTTCCGCTGTTTTCTCCGGACTGTTGTAATAGGCAGTGACTGCATTGGGCGAACGACCGTAGATCTCACCTGGCTTGCCAGCGGGTACTTCACGGCCTTGCGCGTCGACGATGCGCACCTGCGAGAAAAGCACCTGACGGCCGACAGACCCCGGTTTGTGCCGACGGTCCTGTGGAGTACTCAGTGTCAACGCGCCGGTCTCCTGCATACCGTAGTATTCGTAGACATCTGGGCAAAGGTTCGCCTGGACGTTCTGGAGAATTGATCTCGGCAATGATGAGCCTGCGAACACCAGTGTCCGCAGCGAGCTGAGAGATCTGTCTGCAAGGCTTGGGCAAGCCAGCAACATCGCCGCCATGGTCGGCACCAGATTCACCACTGTGACGCTTTCCTCTTCGATAAGGCGCAGAGCTGTTCGGGTTTCAAAATTGGCCAGGACATTACACAGGCCAAGCTGTGTCGAGGCGATTGCCCAGCCGAAACCAATACGACCGAACATCGGGAAAACAGTCAGTACCACATCGCGGCTGGTCAGGTCGAAACTGGTGAACAAACTATTACCGGCGGTGCAGTTGTAGTGATTGATCACATAGCATTTGGGCAGTCCGGTAGTGCCGGAGGTGAGGTTGAAATAGAAGGGATCCCCTTCATCGATTTCGATTGTCGGCTCACGGCTCGACGAGCGCGCCAACAATGCCTCGTAGTCATTGCCCAGTGCGGTGCCTTCGCCGAAACTTATGCAGTGCTCGACCTGCGGCAGGTCGAGCAGAAGCGGCGCGAGCGCGTCACAGAAACGGCGCTCAGCAATCAAGGCGACGCTGCCGACGGCACGCATCAGTTCGATCAATTCAATGGGCGCCAAGCGATAGTTGAGCGGCAGGCCAACCATCCCGTTCTTGGCCAGCGCAAAATAGGTCTCGACCATCTCCGCACGATTGCTGCTCAGGAACGCTACGCAGTCGCCCTTGCGCAGCCCCCTGTCAGCGAGGCCGTTGGCCAGGCGATTGCAACGTTGGTTGGTCTGACTGAACGTATAGCGGCGCTGCGTGGACGAGCAGATGAAGGATGTGCGCTCGGGGAATCGAATCGCCGCATTGCTGAGTATCTGGCCGACCAGCATTGTGCCCATTGCATGACGTGTCATTGAACTTCTCCCTGGATAGGCCGTTGCCTGCGGGCACGGGCTGATCCTCGCGACATTGATGTTGTTATTTGCCGAAGTACCCAGCACGCCAAGACAGGTAGAGCGCGTGCAGTCATCATCCTAAGCCCGGGGTCGTTCACCTTGTGCCCCCCCGTTGGGTGGGAAAAGGGGGGCACCGCCCACCCTGTATTACCCAATCCGATCCAGCACTCACCCACACCCCCCGTTTTCCCCTCATCCGAGTGGGCGACTCAGCCGAGCCGACCCATAGCATCGGTGCGCGGTATCCAAAAAATCACAAGAAATCACTGAATAGCCACTGCCTGACCCTGAGGGCGAGGTATCGGCACCTCTGGCAAGCCAGGTGGCATTTGACTCATCGGAGCAATGGACGCTCGCTGTTCCTGATACGTCATCGGAGTGCTAAATGATAAGAACAACAATGCACAGAGGTTTCCGGCCGCAGCTATGGGCCGCCGCAATTGCTACTGGCCTCAGTGCGCAGGCAAGCGCTGTCAGTTTTCACATCGGGGAGATCGAGGGGCAGTTCGATTCATCGTTGTCGATGGGAGCCAGTTGGGCGGTGCGTGGACCAGACCCGGACTTCATTTCCAATTTCAATTCTCAGGGCACCCGTGGCGGGGCGGCGACCCGGGTAGCGGACGACAACCGCCTGAACTTCAAGAAGGGCGAGACCTTTTCCAAGATATTCAAGGGCGTGCATGACCTCGAATTGAAGTACGGCGAAAGCGGCGTATTTGTGCGAGGTAAGTACTGGTACGACTTTGAGTTGAAGGATGAACACCGCTTGTTCTATGACATCGATGACAGTGGCCGCAACGACCTGGCCAAGTCTTCCGGTGCCGAGTTCCTCGATGCCTTCGTCTATCACAACTACAACATCGGTGAGCTGCCCGGTAACGTGCGGGTGGGCAAACAGGTGGTGAGCTGGGGTGAAAGTACCTTCATCGGCAACAGCATTAACTCCATCAACCCCATCGATGTCGCGGCCTTGCGCCGTCCGGGGGCAGAGGTCAAGGAAGGCCTGATTCCGGTCAACATGTTCTACCTGTCGCAGAACTTCACGGAGAACTTCAGCGGCGAACTGTTCTACCAGATCAAATGGGAAAGTTCGGTCGTCGATAACTGTGGCACTTTCTTTGGCGCCGACCCGGTTGCCAAAGGTTGTAATGATCGCCTGGTGGCCTCGGGCCTGGACTTGGCACCCGGGGTTGCCAGCAACACCGGTGGGGCGGCGGCTGTTGGCGGTAGTGCAGCGCAGGGCGGTGGTGTCGACAACGTCTACATACCGCGCGTCAAGGACAATGAACCCGGTGATAGCGGTCAGTATGGCGTGGCCTTGCGCTGGTACGTGCCGCAATTCAATGACACCGAGTTCGGTGTGTATGCGCTGAACTACCACAGTCGTAACCCTTACCTGAGTGCGCTGCGGACCACTGGCGCCGGCACGCCGGCCAGTTCACTGAACGTGGTGCGCAATGCGCGTTATTACGTCGACTACCCCGAAGACATCCGTCTGTACGGCGTGAGCTTCCAGACAAACCTGGGAGGGACGTCAGTCGGTGGCGAAGTCAGCTTCCGTCCCAATATGCCCCTGCAACTCAACAGCCAGGACCTCGTCAACGGCAGTATCGGTAGCGCCACATCGCCACTGGTCACCAACGGTTTCTCCACCTCTGCGCCCGGTGGCGTGATCAATGGCTACAAGCGCATGCCGGTGCTGCAGGCGCAGGTAAGCGCCACCCAGTTCTTTGATCAGATTTTCGGCTCAAGCCGCCTGACGCTGGTCGGCGAGGTGGGTTACAACCGTATTAATGGCCTGGGCGAAACCGATGGCACCGACCTGCGCTTCGGGCGCAGCGGCATCTTCGGCACAGGCATCCTCCCAGGCGCTGCCGGCTTGGCCGCTTGCCAGGGCACAGTGGTGCAAGTTCCAGGGGCTGCGGCGGGGATCACCCAACCGAGCAACGCCCAGCAGGAGTGCAACGACAAGGGCTTCTACACCACCGATTCCTGGGGTTATCGCGCCCGCGCGCGACTGGATTACCCGAACGTGTTCGCCGGGGTCAACCTGACGCCGAACCTGGCGTGGTCACATGATGTCGATGGCAACGGGCCCAACTTCGAAGAAGGCCTGAAGGCTGTCAGCGTCGGCTTGGATGCCGACTATGCCAATACCTATACCGCAAGCCTCAGTTACACCGATTACTTCGGTGGCCACTTCAATACCAACGGTGATCGTGACTTTGTCGCGCTCAGCGTTGGCGTGAACTTCTAACAGAAGACAGGCGAGAGAAACCACGCATGAAAACAACAACAATGATGCAAGCAGGCGCGATGGCGCTGGCACTGCTGTCCGGCCACACAATGGCAGCAGTTTCTCAGGAGGAAGCGGCAAAACTGGGCACCAGCCTGACCCCGCTGGGCGCGGAGAAACAAGGCAATGCCGAGGGCAGTATTCCGGCCTGGACCGGTGGCCTGAAACCCGGGGCAGCGCCGGTGACCAACTTGTTCGTGGGCAACCCGTTCGAAAGTGAAAAGCCCTTGTTCACCATTACTGCGGCGAATGCCGCGCAGTACGCAGATAAGCTCAGCGCCGGCCAGTTGGCCATGTTCAAACGCTACCCCGAGACCTACAAAATTCCGGTGTATACCAGCCACCGGACCGCCGCCAACCCCCAGGAGGTCTACGACGCAGCCAAGAAAAGCGCGCTCAATACCCAGCCAGCCGATGGCGGCAATGGTTTGCTCAATTTCGCTGAGTCGCGCTACTTCGCTTTTCCGATCCCCAAGAGCGGTGTCGAGGTGCTATGGAACCACATGACCCGTTATCGCGGCCTTAACCAGAAACGCGAGACGGTCCAGGCGGTGCCGCAGGTCGATGGTTCGTTCACCATTGTGCAATTGAAGGATGAAGTGGCGTTCCCGCAGTTTATGCCGGCCAGTGACCAGGGCGCGTCCGGCAACATCCTGTTCTACTACAAACAGGAAGTGAAGGCACCGCCTCGGCTTGCGGGCACGGTGCTGTTGATGCATGAGACCATCGATCAGGTCAAGGAACCCCGCCTGGCCTGGGTCTACAACGCCGGTCAGCGCCGGGTCCGTCGTGCGCCGCAGGTGGCCTATGATGGCCCGGGTACCGCTTCGGACGGCATGCGCACAACCGACAACGGCGACCTGTTCAATGGCTCACCCGATCGTTACGACTGGAAGTTGATTGGCAAGAAGGAGATGTACATCCCTTACAACAACTATCACTTGGCGTCGCCAAAGCTCAAGTACGACGAGATCCTCAAGCCTGGGCACATGAACCAGGACCTGGCGCGTTACGAGTTGCACCGGGTATGGGAAGTGGAAGGCACCCTCAAGCCGGGCATGCGCAACATCTACGCCAAGCGCCACATGTATTTCGATGAAGACACCTGGCAGGCAGCGCTTATCGACCATTACGATGGCCGTGGGCAACTGTGGCGGGTAGCTGAGGGCATGGCCTACAACGATTACCAGCAGGGCGTCAGCACCTACGCCGCACAGGCGCTGTATGACTTGATTGCCGGTCGCTACCTGGTAAACGCCATGATGAACGAATCCAAGCACGGTAGCGTGTACGGGGGCGAGGCGAAGCTGGCCGACTATACTCCGGCGGCCCTGCGCAACGCTGGCATTCGCTGACAACCGTTACGGCCGCTTGAATGTGACAAAGCCCCCGCTTGCGGGGGCTTTTGCGTTGCAGGCATGCCTGGACGCGGCTGTTTATGGCTCCATCCGCTGTCTGGCAGCAATCAGCGCCTCATAGCGACCGGACACGCCCAGCTTGGCGTAGATGTTCTTCAGGTTCCACTTGATGGTTTCCTGGCTCAGGTTCAGGGTCTGAGCCATACGCTTGTTCGACATCGCTTGCTCAAGCAGGCTGATGATCTCCATCTCCCGTTTGGTGAATAGCGAGGCTTCACCGGTCGAAGCCGAGGCCGAGGTGTCTATTGGCGCGCGCGGCGTTACAAAGGGCAGGGGGGCGGCCACCAGGCGGCTGCGATAGCTCTCCAGTACCGGGTCGTCTTTACAATTGAGGTTCACCAGCAACGAGAGCAAAGGTGCGCCTTCATCCAGTAGGGTACGCACCAGCCCAAGGCTGAAAGCCTTGGCCAGCACTTCACGCAACAAGGCCTGAGCTTGCTGTTCATGGCCAAGGTTGTTCAGCGCCACGGCGCGCAACAGTTGCGATTGGATTTTCCAGAGCCCTCGACCATAACGCACAGCAAGCTGCTCAAGGCTATCGAGCGCCATGATCGCGTTGCCCGGCTCCTGCCTTGCCAAGGAGGCGCGGGCCCTGGACAGGAAGGCCAGGGCGCCGATCTGGTCGGCCGTTGGATTGTTGTCAGCATGACGATGCGCCAAAGCATCGAGGGAGGCCCGCTGGCTTTCGCATTGGCGCCAGTCACCGCTGCCCAGCAGAATGCGGATTTGCTCAGCCAGGTTGAAGGCCAGGGCGCGATCGAACCCTTGCGCTCGCAACCGGGTGGCCTTGTTCGCCAGGTAACTGAGCGCACTGGCGGGCGACTCTTGCAAGCAATTAAGGCGCGCAACACTGATCATGGCACTGATGGTGACATCCGGCGGTGAAAGGTGAAGCAAGTCGAGGCGGTTGTTCAACGACTGGCGGGCGTCGTCGATGCGGTCCATTTCATAATGCACCTGGGCGGCGCCCACACCACAGGTACAGGCGCTGATCGAGCGACGACCATGGGTGCTTTCTGCCACCAGTAGAACGTCGATGATATGTTGTGATGCTTCAAGCACATTGCCGCTGAGCAACACGCCATAGGCAGCGGTGATGACGGCCAACAGCGCCATTTCGTCATGACTTGTGCGCAGTGATCGAGCTTCGGCGGCGTTGATATAGTCCCACGCCTCCTGCTGGCGCCCGGAATGAATCAGGCAATTGAGGTACAGACAGGCGCGCATCTGGTCGTTGAAAACATGACCGAAGCGATAGTCGAGGATTTCGCGCAAGAGTTGTTCACAGAGGCGCAGGTCATCCTGCTGCGTGGCAATCGCCGCTCTGATTAATGCAATCTGGGCACGCAGCTGGGACTTGTCCTGCGTAGCCTGTTCCAGGGCATCAACCCAGGCCTGGGCCTTGCTGGTCATCATCGTCAACAGGCACCCCCACGCCCCTTGCAACAACACACCGGGGTGCTTCACCAGGCGCTCCAGCGGTAAACAATCGAGCCAGCGTACGTATTGGCCAAGATGACTGATGTTGTGTTGATCGGGCTGACTGCGCTCGAGCAGTGCCACCAAGGCCTCGAAATCGGTGCTCTGAACCGCATGGTGCACCGCTTCGTTGATGATGCCGGCTTTCTCAAACCATTGTGAGGCGCGCAGGTGCAGGGCCTGGACGTCAACGTCCGATACGCTGAGGCGTTGTTGGAGAAATTCGGCGAACAACGGATGCAATCGGTACCACGGATGTTGGCATTCCATGTCCATCGGCATGATGAACAGGTTGCGTGCTTCGATATCGGCAATCAGTTCGCCAGCACTGGGAGACTGGCTGACGTGTCCGGCGACTGTGAGGTTAAAACGGCGCAGGACGGAGATCTGTTCAAGGAACGTCATGATCGTTGCAGGCAGGTCACTGATCACGTCTTCGACCAGGTAATCCACCAGGCCGGCCTTGCTCGACAGCAGGCGATCACCTTTGATGCCCTTGCGTGGGTTGGCCTTTAGCGAGATGGACATCATCTGCAGACCAATCGGCCAGCCATCGGTTGAAGCATGGATGCTATGGGCCAGGTCGAGGTCGACGTCATCGTCCAGGTAGGCCTTGAGGAACGAGAGGGACTCGTCGAAGTTGAAACTCAGTTCCGTTCCGCTGATTTCGCAAAGTTCTGCCATCGCCCGCAGCCGCCCAAGCTTGAATTCGGGAAACACCCTTGAGGCCACGACCACGTGCAACTGGGTTGGCGCGCTGTCTACCACGGCTTGCAGCAACGGTGTAATGCGTGGGTCGGCGGCAAAATGATAATCGTCGATCATCAGGTACAGCGCCGTATTAACGCGCGCAATTGTATTGATGACGACCGAAGCAAAGGCCAGTGGGCCATTGCGTGTATCACCCTTGACCAGCAGCAGCAAGTCGTCCTCAAGTGGCAGCCCGGCCTGTCGTAATGCGCCGATGAAGGTAGCGCAGAACGACTCCAGGGTGCCGTCCTCCTGGCTCAGGGACAGCCATGCCACGTCATTGCCTTCTTTGAGCAGGCTCTGGCGCCATTGCGCCAGCAATGTGGTCTTGCCATAGCCGGCGCTACCATTGATCAGGGTCAGGCGGCAATTGCGCGCAGCCAGCAGACGCGCCAGCAATGGCCCCCGCAGAACAGCGTGGCTGCAGATGCGAGGCGGCGAGAAGCGAGTGGTGATCAACGGGCGAGTGGCGAGCATGGGCATCCATCTACGGCAAATGAGCGAGTGGAAAGGGGGGGGTGGGCCGGTTCCCCCATGTGGAGTGGGTACGCCAGGGTGCGAGGTCTCTAGTGTCGGGGCCTGTACGTGGCTAATGACGCTCGACCCACTGTGGGCCTGATGCATCGAATGATGCTACCCGTGCATAGCGAGTATTTCCAGTCGTGAACCCGGGTGTCGTCACCCATGGCGTAATCACGGCAATGCCATGTTGTTCTCACCGGTCGGATCGGTACGGCCGGTCACATTTCCTCGACCAGAGTGAATCATCGATGCCAGGACCTTTAGCTGGGGTAAACGTTGTAGAAATGAACGCAATCGGCCCTGCGCCGTTTGCCGCCATGATGTTGGCTGACATGGGGGCAAATGTGACCCGTGTCGACCGCCAGGTGGCTAGCTTTCTCAATGCCGATGGCAGTTTGCTGGGGCGGGGGCGGCGCAGTATTGCCATCGATCCCCGCAAACCCGGGGCCAACGAGGTGCTGCTCAAGTTGATAGATGGCGCCGACGTGTTGATCGAGGGCTTCCGGCCGGGTGTCATGGAGCGTCTGGGGCTAGGGCCTGATGTGTGCCTTGAACGCAACCGTAAGTTGATCTACGGGCGCATGACCGGCTGGGGTCAGAGTGGACCATTGGCCTCTGCGGCAGGTCATGACCTCAACTACATCGCCCTGTCGGGCGTGCTACACGCCATGGGGCATGCCGACCGACCACCTGCGCCGCCGCTGCATGTCGTGGGGGATATGGGGGGCGGTGCGATGTTTCTGCTCGCGGGCATTCTGGCGGCCTTGTTCGAGGCGCAAAAATCAGGGCAGGGGCAGGTGGTGGACGCTGCGATCTGCGACGGAACCACCTTGTTGGGGAGTATGTACTACGACTTGCGCCAGCAGGGGCAATGGACGGATCAGCGCCAGAGCAACATGCTCGACGGCGGCGCGCCGTTCTATGGCTGCTATACCTGTGCCGATGGCAAGTTCGTTTCCCTCGGTGCGATCGAGCCGCAGTTTTACCAGCTGCTGCTGGAGCTCTGCGAAATCGACGACCCAGATTTCAAGCACCAGTGGCAACAGCAAGCGTGGCCGGTATTGCGACAGAAACTCGAGGCGCTGTTTCTGACCCGCACCCGCGATGCCTGGGCCACTCTGCTGGAAGGCACCGATGTGTGCTTTGCGCCGGTGCTGGACTTCAGCGAAGCGCCCACGCATCCGCACAACCGGGCCCGCGGCTTGTTCATGGAAACCGCCGGTGTATTGCACCCGGCCCCGGCTCCACGTTTGAGCCGCACCCCGGTCGAAGCGGGTGGCAGGGTGAAGAACGGTGAAAACACGCTTGAAATCCTCCGGCAGTTGGGCCTGGACGACGCACAGATCCAGGCGCTGCGGGGCGCTGGCGCGATAGCGTGAAGCACTGCAGGTGCTTGGCCGACCACCCACCCCACCCGAGCTCCCCCCGTCCGAGCGGGTACAGCCGCAGGTGGCTGCGCAACGATGGTGGGGTGGCTTGCTTGGGGCGGCCGAACAACCAAAACAACCAAGCCAGCTGGCTTAACTTCTTCAGGAGATTGTGATGTCGCACAAACCTTACGTAGCCGGTGTTGGCATGATCCCGTTCCTCAAACCGGGTGCCAGCGGTTCTTATATCGAGATGGGCGCACAGGCTACGCGTCTGGCGCTAAAGGATGCCGGCCTGGATTACCGCCTCGTGCAACAGGCGTATGTCGGGTATGTCTATGGCGACTCTACTTCGGGTCAGTCGGCACTGTATGAAGTCGGCCTGAGCGGCATCCCGGTGGTCAACGTCAACAACAACTGCTCCACCGGCTCCAGTGCCCTGTACCTGGCCCGCCAGGCTGTGGAAAGCGGGGCGGTGGAATGCGCGTTGGCCCTGGGTTTCGAGCAGATGCAACCCGGCGCCTTGAAGAACCAGTGGGAAGACCGCCCACAAGCGATGGGCAAGAGTTCCGTGGTCGCAAACCTGCTGACCGCCGATGCCGAAGGCGTACCGATGGCATTGCGCATGTTCGGCGGAGCCGGGCGCGAGCACATGCAAAAGTACGGCACTCAGCTGAGCACTTTTGCCTCGATTCGCGCCAAGGCAAGTCGGCATGCGGCCAATAACCCACTGGCTCTGTTTCGCAAGGTGGTCAGTACCGATGATGTGATGAACGACCAGGTGGTCTGGCCGGGTGTGATGACCCGCCTGATGGCCTGCCCGCCGACCTGCGGCGCGGCGGCGGCAATCATTTGCACCGAGGCGTTCGCCAAGAAGCACGGCCTGCGCACCGACGTGGTGATCCTCGCGCAATCAATGACCACCGATGCACCGATCGCCTACGAACCCCCGTCGATGATCCAGATGGTCGGGTTTGACATGGCCCAGCGCGCGGCCAGGGAAGTGTACGAGAAAGCCGGGGTCAGCCCGCAAGACATCCGCGTCGCCGAGATGCACGACTGCTTCGCCCATAACGAGCTGCTGACCTATGAGTCCCTGGGGCTATGTTCGGTGGGCGGCGCCGAGCGCTTTGTGCTCGATGGCGATAACACCTACGGCGGTCAGGTAGTGACCAACCCTTCCGGCGGCCTGCTGTCGAAAGGCCACCCGCTGGGTGCAACAGGGCTGGCCCAGTGCTACGAGCTGACCCATCAACTGCGCGGTAGCGCCGAGGCCCGCCAGGTCGAAGGGGCAAGCCTGGCACTGCAGCACAATCTCGGTCTGGGTGGTGCCTGCGTGGTGACCTTGTATGGCCGCGCTTGATCGCAGCCTTGTATCTACAGGAGAGAAGTGACATGGCAGACAAAGGTCTGATCGGGCGTTCCATGGGCATCACCCAGGTCGAGGTGGAAAAAGGCCGCTTGCGTTTCTTCGCCAAGGCCATCGGTGAAACTGACCCGGTCTATGTCGATGAAGTCGCGGCCAAGGCCGCCGGCTATGCATCCCTGCCGGTTCCGCCGACGTTCCTGATGTGCTTGCAAAGCGAAGGCCAGGACCTGGTGGAGCAGTTGAATGTGTTTGGCTTCGAACTGGGGCGCATCCTGCACGCCGAACAGTCGTTCGCCTATCACAAGCCGGCGGTGGCGGGCGACGTACTGACCTTCGACACCCGGGTGGCTGATGTCTACGAGAAGAAAGGCGGCGCCTTGCAGTTTGTAGTCAACGAAACCCGTGTGACCAACCAGGATGGCGAGCATATCGCCGATGTCCGCTCCACCTTGGTTCAGCGTTGAGGAGCACCCCATGAGCATTCAGTACAGCGATACTCAGATTGGCGATCAACTCCCGGCCCTGCAGCTGCCGGCCATCAACCGCACCACCCTGGCCCTCTACTGTGGCGCCTCCGGGGACCATAACCCGATTCACGTTGACATCGACTTCGCGCGCAAGGCCCGCATGCCCGACGTATTTGCTCACGGCATGCTTTCGGCAGCCTACCTGGGCAGACTACTGACGACCTGGGTGCCACAGCAGCAGATCCGCTCGTTGTCCATTCGATTCACCGGCATTACCCATCTTGGCCACACCCCGATCTGCACGGGCAACATCACTGAGAAGTTCGAGGTCGACGGTGAAAAGCGTGTGCGCATCGACATCAAGTGCTGCAACCAGTACGGCGAAGAAAAGCTTGCCGCAGAGGCCGTGGTGGCCTTGGGCTGAAGGCCGCGGATACACCCACACACTAATAAGAACGAGATTCGAACGATGAAAAAGCTTGAAGGAAAAGTAGCCCTGGTGACCGGCTCCGGTCGTGGTATCGGTCGTAGCGTAGCCTTGCAACTGGCAGGCTACGGCGCCAAGGTGGTGGTCAACGACCTGGATGTTGGCCCGGCCGAAGACGTGGTGGCTGAGATTTGCGCCGCAGGTGGCGATGCAGTCGCTTGCGTGGGCAGCGTGACCGCCCCTGATTTCGCCGAGCGCTTCGTCAAGACTGCCGTGGAGAGCTTTGGCAGTATCGACATCATCGTCAATAACGCCGGTTACACCTGGGACAATGTCATCCAGAAAATGACCGACGAGCAGTGGTACGCCATTATCGACTGCCACCTGACCGCGCCATTTCGCATTTTGCGTGCTGCCCAGCCGGTGATCAGTGCCCAGGCCAAGAAAGAGGCAGCCGAAGGCCGCGAAGTGTTCCGCAAGGTCGTCAACATTTCCTCCATTGCGGCGGGTGGTAATGCGGGCCAGGCCAACTACTCCGCCGGCAAGGCCGGCATCCTCGGCATGACCAAGACCCTGGCTAAGGAGTGGGGACGCATGAAGGTGTGTGTCAACGCCGTAGCCTTCGGTTTCATCGAAACCCGCCTGACCCAGGCCCTGGCCGGCGACGAAAGCAAGACCGTGAACATTGAAGGCCGTCAGATCAAGGTCGGTGTGCAGCAGGCCATGATCGACGGCGCAAGCCAGGTGATACCGCTAGGTCGCCCGGGTACCCCGGACGAAGCCGCAGGTTCGGTCGTCATGCTATGCCTGCCGGAAGCCAATTATGTTTCCGGCCAGACCCTGGTCTGTGGCGGTGGTCACGGCGCCATCTAAGCGCATTCCCATGCCTGTCATGGCGCCATCAACCGATGTGTTGCTGGCGCATCCGGGTAGCTCCCCTACAAAGCCTTTGAGGTAATCGCCATGCTGGACAACTACCGTTCTCCCTGGCTCGATGATGACATTGCCCCCTTTGCCGACAGCGTTCGCCGCTTCGTTACCCAGTCCCTGTTGCCACTGGAAGAAAAGTGGCGCGAACAGCATCAGGCCGATCGGGCATCCTGGCGCAATGCTGGCGAGATGGGCATGATTTTGCCGGATGTACCGGTGGAGTACGGCGGGTCGGGTGGCACGCCCGCGCACCTGGCCGTGGTAATCAACGAAATGACTTATGCCGGGGTCACCGGCCTTGCGTTGATGATCAGCCACATCGTCGGCCACTACATCCTTGCCGACGGCACCGAAGCGCAGAAACAGACCTGGCTACCGAAGATTGCTTCGGGCGAGGTCATCTGCTCGGTGGCCATGACCGAACCGGGTACGGGCTCCGACCTGCAGGCGGTTCGCACCCGCGCAGTGAAAAAAGGCGACCACTACGTCATCAACGGCTCCAAGACCTTCATCACCAATGGCCAGCTCAGTGACATGGTTGCAGTGGTGGCCAAGACTGATCCAGACGCCGGAGGCAAAGGCATTTCGATCTTTCTGGTCGATACACGTTCACCGGGCTTTCGCCGCGGCAAGACCCTGGACAAGGTCGGTTGGGCCGCCCAGGACACTGCTGAGTTGTTCTTTGACGACTGTGAGGTGCCAGCAGACTGCCTGCTCGGCGGTGTCGAGGGCAAGGGCTTCTACACCCTGATGAACCAGCTGCCTTACGAGCGCATGCAAATTGCCATCAACGCGGCTGCAACCATGGAGCGCGCGCTGGCCCTGACTCTGGAATACACCAAGGAACGCAAGGTTTTCGGCCAGCGGGTGCTGGACTTCCAGAACACGCGCTTCACCCTGGCCGACGTCAAGGCCACCACCCTGGCCTCGCGGACATTCTGCGACCACCTGATCCAGCAGTGGATCGATGGCAAGCTCGATTCGACCCAGGCCTCGATGGGCAAGTTCTGGTTGACCGATCGTTGCGGTGAAGTGGTCGACAAATGCCTGCAGTTCTTCGGTGGCTACGGCTATATGAACGAGTATCCCATTGGCCGCTTGTGGACCGAGGCACGGGTCACCCGCATTTATGGCGGTGCCAACGAAATCCAGCGTGAGCTGGTAGGGCGCTCGCTCTAGTACTCCAGGACACGGTGGGCATGATGCAGGCCCTCCGCGGCTTGGCAAGTGCATCAGCAGGACTGCGAATAAAAATAAGAGTGGAGGTTACGATGTACATGACTCAAGGGCTGCATCGCCACATGCAGCAGCGTCCCCACGCCACGGCCGTGCGTTACCAGGGCCGTAGCCTGACGTTCGCGGCGTTCGGTGAGCGGGTCGCCCGCCTTGCCGGCGCACTCAAGGCACTGGGCGTGGCCCGCGACGAGCGTGTGGCGATGCTCTCATTGAACTCGCAACGCTACCTTGAATATTACCTGGCGGTGCCTTGGGCCGACGCGGTGCTCAACCCGGTCAATATTCGCTGGAGCGCGGCCGAAATTGTCTATTCGTTAGATGATTCGCAAACCTCGGTGTTGATTGTCGATGACACCTTCCTCGCCCTGGCAGAAAACGTCAGCAGTACCGCGAAAACCCTGCGCGTGATGATTTACGCCGGCGACGGTGAAACCCCTGCCGGCATGCTCGATTACGAAGGGCTGATCAATGCGCATGCCCCGATCGAGGATGCCCGGCGCTGCGGCGATGCCCTGTTGGGGGTGTTCTATACGGGGGGCACCACGGGCTTCCCCAAGGGCGTGATGCTAAGCCACAACAACATCGGTTTTTCCGCCTTGGCTGTGATCCACCAGACCGAACTTGGCAGCCACACCCGTTATTTGCATGCTATGCCGATGTTCCATCTGGCTGATCTGTCGGCAATGGTTGCATTGAACGTCGTCGGTGGCACCCATGTGGTATTGCCAGCGTTCAAGGCAAAAGAAGCGTTGGCGATGATCAGCCAGGAAAAGACCAGTGACACCTTGCTGGCCCCAACCATGATCCAGATGCTGCTCGATGCGCGCGAGGCCGATCCGACCGTGGCGGCGCTCGACTTGAGTGCGCTTCGGGAGATCACCTATGGCGCATCGGTGATCTCGCCAGCCTTGCTCGACCGTGCCCGTCAGGCATTTCCCGAGGCCAGTTTCATTCAGGGCTACGGCATGACAGAAACCTCGCCGAGCATCAGTATTTTGCCGGCCGAGTATCACAGCGAGGAGCACCAGCGCAGCGGCAAGATGTACTCGGCGGGCTTACCGGTCAGCTGCGTTGAGGTGCGTATCGTCGATGCCCAGGACCAGGAATTGCCGCGTGGCAGCGTAGGTGAAATTGTCGCACGCGGGCCGAGCGTCATGCTCGGCTACTGGAACAATCCAGAGGCAACGGCCCAAGCGCTGCGCGGTGGCTGGATGCATACCGGCGACGGTGGCTACATGGATGACGACGGCTTTATCTATATCTGCGATCGGCTCAAGGACATGATCGTCAGTGGGGGCGAGAACATTTTCACCGCCGAAGTCGAGAATGCCATTACCCACCACCCGGCCGTCGCCCAGAGCGCCGTGATCGGTATTCCCTGTGACAAGTGGGGCGAGACCGTGCACGCGGTGATTGTCTGCAAACCCGGTGTTTCGGTCAGCGAGCAGGAAGTCATCGCCCACTGCCGCGAACGCATCGCCGGCTACAAGGTGCCGCGTAGCGTGGAGTTTCGGGAAACCTTGCCGTTGTCCAGTGTCGGCAAAGTGCTCAAGACCGAACTGCGCAAGCCTTTCTGGGAAAAGCAGGCGCGTCATATCGCCTGATTCATTGTGGGGCAGTATTGCTCCAGCTCCGGTCAATGACGCGCCTCTCCAGCAAGGCGGGCGGGCACTTGGCCGGGGTTCAACGCATCGAGGTCAGTGATGAAATCGCCTTTGCACGTTGATATTGAACATACCCAATCCACCCGGCGCCTGGCTTTGCTGGTCGAGGTGCTGGTCAATCGTGGCCTGAATGCCGAGGCGCTGCTGCAAAAAGCCGGTATCGACAGCGCCTGGCTACAGCCAGGAGACCAGCGTTTTCCCGCCCGCTGCAGCGATCGCTTGTGGCAGGCCGCTATAGCCGCCAGTGGTGATGAAAGCCTGGCGCTTGACTACGCCCGGTTGTTCCGGCCGGGGGACCTGGGCGTGTTGAACTTCGGTCTGTACGCCAGCCAGACCCTGGCCGACGCCAGCGAGCGCCTGGTGCGTGTGGCGCCGCTGCTAAATCGCGCATTCCACGGCACCTGTCGGGTGCAGGGCGAACACCTGGTCCTGTGTATCGCCCTGCCTTATCGAGGTGCTTCGCCGCACCGCCTGTTAGCCGCGCAAGCGATCGTATTGCAGATCTGGCGCAGCTTAATGCGCAGCGACCTGGCCCCGAGCGAAGTGGTCGTGCAACTGGCGCAACCTTCATCGGCCCGAGCCGACGAGCGGATCCGGGGCTTCTTTGGCTGCCCAGTGGTGTATGGCGCGGCGCACAGCTCAATCAGCCTGCCACTGGCCGTGGCACAACGGCCATTGCCCGGAGCAGATGCCGAACTTGCGCGTAGCGGCGAGCAGATTGTCACACGCTACCTGGAGCAGCTCGACCATCAACCCGTGCCGTTATCTATGACCCAGGCGGTACTGCGTCAGATCGCGGTTGGCCTGTTCGATCAAAAAGCGGTCACCGAACACCTGGGCGTCAGTGCCCGCACCCTGCAGCGCCGCTTGGCCGCCGATGGAACGTCATTCAAGACGCTGCTGAACGAGGCGCGCCGGCAAATGGCCGAGCGATACCTGCGTGAGGGCCGACACACCATCAAGGAAGTGGCGTACCTGCTCGGTTTCATCAACCTGAGTAACTTTGCCCGCACCTGCCGCGGCTGGTTCGGTGTACCGGCCAGTCAACTGCACAAAACCTGCGACCTTTCTTCTTCAATCCGAGAATAATCATGACTCAGACGACTTCTGCCGACTTCAAGACTATTGCCTACGAAAAACCGGCACCACACATTGCCCGCATAAGCCTGGACCGTGCCGACAAACGCAACGCCCAGGACACTCACTTGTTGTATGAGCTCAACGCTGCCATGGACCGCGCCAACCGCGACGATGACGTCAAGGTGATCATCCTGGCGGCCAACGGCGAGCATTTCTCCGCAGGCCACGATGTTACCGAGGTGGACCCCACAGAGGCCATGGCGCAGTGGGAGACTGTCGGGACCTTTTGCGGCTTTGGTTGCGCCACCTCCACCGTCGAGTCGCAGATGACGCGTGAAAAGGAAATCTACATCGGCTTTTCCGAGCGCTGGCGCAACATCGCCAAGCCGACCATCGCACAGGTCCAGGGTAAATGCATTGCCGGTGGACTGATGCTGGTATGGCCTTGCGACCTGATCGTTGCCAGCGAAGAGGCGCTGTTCATGGACAACACCGTGGCGATGGGCGTATGCGGCGTCGAGTTTTTTGCCCACCCGTGGGAAATGGGATTGCGCCAGGCCAAGGAGTTCCTGTTCACCTCCGGCTGGCTCAAAGCACAAGACGCCTGGCGCATGGGCATGGTCAACCATGTCGTGGCGCTGGAGCAATTGGCGGACTTCACCTTGGCCCTGGCGGCCAATATTGCGCAGAAGCCTTCTTTTGCCCTGAAGCTTGCCAAAGAAGCGCTCAACGCTGCCCAGGATGCCCAGGGGAGGGTCAGCGCCATGCAAACCGCATTCGCGTTGCACCAAGTCACCCATGCCCATAACACCCAGCGCTTCGGCATGCTGCTGGACCCCACCGGCATGCCGCGCATGACCGCCGGAGCGATCAAGAAACCTGCAACGGCGCAAAGCGAGATGCCGGTGAAGTGAGTCGCTGACCCGCTTCGTTTCCAATCCACCGGGCCGAACGGTTGCGCCTGAACGCTGCGCCATCGGCCCACACCCGTTGAGGGGCGTATCACCATGATTGAGAACTACACGCCGGCCTGGATGAGCGCAGAGGTCGAGCAATTTGCTGACAGCGTACGACGTTTTGTCGCCCAGGAGCTGGCCCCGCAGGAAGAACAGTGGCGCCAGCAGCACCAGGTTAGCCGCCAAGCGTGGCGAGCGATGGGCGAGATGGGCATGATTCTGCCCGATTTCCCGGAAGCCTACGGCGGTGCCGGAGGCAGCGCGGCGCACGTTGCAGCGGTGAACATGGAGCTGTTTCGTGGCACCATCGGCGGTGCGGGCATTATGATGAGCCATATTGTCGGCCACTATTTGCTGGCCGACGGCACCCCTGAACAAAAAAGCAAATGGTTGCCGAAAATTGCCAGTGGTGAGGTGATCTGCTCACTGGCGATGACCGAGCCTGGCACTGGCTCCGACCTGCAGGCCGTGCGCACCCGCGCGCAGCGCCGGGGCGACAAGTACGTCATCAATGGCTCCAAGACCTTCATCAGCAATGGCCAGATCAGCGATATCGTTGTGGTCGTGGCCAAGACCGACACCAGCCTTGGGGCCAAGGGCATTTCGTTGTTTATCGTCGACACCTGTACCCCGGGTTTTCGCCGTGGCCAGTGCCTGGACAAGCTGGGCCAGTCGACCGCTGATAGCTCGGAGCTGTACTTCGACGACGTCGAGGTACCGCTCGATTGCCTGGTGGGTGGCGTCGAAGGGCAGGGGTTCTACTCGATGATGCGCCAACTGCCCTATGAGCGCGCGCAAATAGCCTTGGTGGCGATGGCCTCGATGGAGCGTGCCCTGGAGCTGACCCTGGCATACACCAAGGAGCGCAAGGTGTTCGGCAAGCCGGTGCTTGACTTCCAGAACACCCGTTTCGTGCTGGCTGATGTCAAGGCGACGGTGCTGGCGTCGCGCACGCTTTGCGACCATATGGTGGCTAAATGGGTCGATGGGACCCTCGACTCGACCTTGGCATCGATGTGTAAGTTCTGGTTGACCGAACGCCAGGGCGAGGTTCTTGACCGTTGCCTGCAGTTCTTCGGCGGCTATGGCTACATGAATGAGTACCCGATTGCGCGCATGTGGGCCGACGCCCGGGTGCAACGCATCTACGGCGGCACCAACGAGGTCCAGCGCGAGCTGGTAGGGCGTTCGCTCTGATAGCGACGCCGTCGCTGTGGTTGAGCAGTGCCGTCGTCCTGGCGGCTCTATCAGAACAAAAACAACCGGGGTAACAGCATGTACATCACCCAAGGCCTGCATAGACATCTTCAGCAGCGCCCCAACGCAATCGCCGTGCGTGATCGTGGCGCGATCCTGACGTTCGCCCAACTGGGCGAGCGAGTTGCCCGACTGGCTGCGGCCCTGCAGCAGCTCGGGATCGAGCCTGGGGACCGGGTGGCGATGCTGGCGCACAATTGCGCGCGCTATCTGGAGTACTTCCTGGCCGTCCCGTGGGCGGACGCGGTGCTCAATCCGGTCAACAGCCGCTGGAGTATCGACGAAGTACGCTATTCGTTGAACGACTCGCAAACATCAGTATTGATCGTTGATGACGCCTTCGTCGAACAGGGCATGCAAATAGCTGCCCAGGCACCGACTGTACACACAGTCATCTACGCCGGTAGCGGGCCGACGCCGCTGGGTATGCTCGACTATGAAGCACTGATCGACAGTGCCATGGCCGTCGAGGATGCACGCCGCGGTGGCAACGCCTTGCTGGGTATCTTCTACACCGGTGGCACCACCGGCTTTCCCAAGGGCGTGATGCTCAGCCACAACAATGTCGCCAGTTCTGCGATGGCGACCCTGGCCATGGGGTGCTACGGCGCAAAGGCCACCTTCCTGCATGTGATGCCGATGTTCCACCTGGCCGACATCTGGGCAATCACGGGGCTGTTTATCAGCGGAGGTTGTCATGTGGTGTTGCCATCCTTCGAGCCTGCAACGGTGCTGCAAACCATTGCCCAGGAGCGTATCAGCGAGGTGCTGCTGGCACCCACCATGATCCAGATGCTGTTGGACTGGCGCGACAACGATCCACGCTCCGCGCAGTTGGACCTCAGTTCGCTGGACACCCTCTATTACGGTGCCTCCACTATCACCCCGGCATTGCTCGACCGGGCTCGCCAGGCCTTTCCCAGGGCGCAGTTTTTCCAAGGCTATGGCATGACCGAACTTGCGCCCATGGGCACCACCTTGAGTGGCGAGTATCACTGCGTGGAGCACCAGGCGAGCGGCAAGATGTATTCGGCTGGCCTGGCCTCAGCCTGTACCGAGGTGCGTATTGTCGATGCCGACGATTGCGAGGTGCCCCGAGGTTGCATCGGCGAAGTGGTGGTGCGCGGCCCCAACGTGATGCTCGGTTACTGGGAGCAAGCGTGCGCCACAGAGGCGGCGTTGGCGAACGGCTGGATGCACACCGGTGATGGCGGCTATATGGACGCCGACGGCTTTGTCTATATCTGCGATCGCCTCAAGGACATGATCATCAGCGGCGGCGAGAACGTGTACAGCGCCGAGGTGGAAAAAGCCATCGCCAGCCATGGGGCGGTAGCGCAATGCGCGGTGATCGGTATTCCCAGCGACACATGGGGCGAGACCGTGCATGCCGTCATCATTCTCAAGCCCCACGCCGATGCCAGTGTCGAGACGATCATCGCCCATTGCCGTGAGCGCATCGCCGGCTACAAGTGCCCACGCAGCGTGGAGTTTCGCGACACGCTACCGCTATCCGGTGTTGGAAAGGTCCTCAAGACAGAATTACGCAAACCGTTCTGGGAAACCCAGGCAGATACATCCAACTGAAGGCTCCCCGCTGTTGCCTGCGGGGCAGCAGCCGGCCACTGGTTTATAGATGAGGTCTTACGATGCAAAAACTTGCTGGAAAATCCGCAATCGTTACCGGCGCCGGCCGCGGCATTGGTCGCAGTGTCGCCTTGAAACTGGCCGCCGAGGGGGCACGGGTGGTAGTCAATGATCTGGATGCAGGCCCTGCGCAAAGCGTGATTGCGCAGATCCAGACAGAAGGCGGGCAGGCCGTGGCCTGCATTGGCAGCATCACCGCCGAGGGCTTCGCTGAGCATCTGGTAGCCACAGCAGTCGATGCCTTCGGTGGTGTCGACATCATTGTCAACAACGCAGGCTATGCCTGGGGTGAGCGTATCCAGGGGCATACCGACGAGCAGTGGTACGCGATGATCGACTGCCACATCACTGCCCCTTTTCGCATTCTACGCGCAGCCCAGCCGGTGATTGCCACTGCTGCCAAGCAGGAAGCCGCCGAAGGCCGCGAGGTATTGCGCAAGGTCGTCAATATTTCCTCGGTAGCCGCCGGCGGTATGCCGGGGCAGATCGGCTACTCGGCTGGCAAGGCAGGGATCCTTGGCCTGACTCGCACGTTGGCCAAGGAGTGGGGCAGATTGAAGGTGAATGTCAACGCCGTGGCTTTCGGGCATATCGAGACACGACTGACCCAGCTGACTGATGGCGATAATGTGCAGACTGCCGTCATCGAAGGACGTGAACTCAACATTGGTGCACCGAGAGCGATGCTCGAACACATGAAAAGCAGCATAGCGCTAGGGCGTCCCGGCACCGCTGAGGAAGCCGCAGGCGCGGTGTACCTGATGTGCATCCCGGAGTCGGACTATGTCACCGGCCAGACACTGCTCTGCGGCGGGGGATTCGGGTCGATCTGAGGCAGGGCAATCCTGCTGCAGGTGCAACAAGGGGGAGCTTGCTCCCCCTTGTTATTGGCGCTCGCTTTTTCAGCCAACCCGGACAATACCCGGCATGGCGTAGCTGGCGTCGATCAATGGCCCACGCGGCCCATAGAATCGCGCGGTGAACTGGAAGGCTGCATTGGGGGATGGGAGCCAGTTACGGCGTTGATCCGGATCGGTTGGCTCGTCCTGTTGCACATAGATCACCAGCTTGCCATCGGCTGTGTGCAACTTGCCACGCTGGAGCATGTAGCTGTTGAGCGAGTAGCGATCGATCGGGTTGTCGACGAAGAAACCTTGCTCATCGTAGAGCGGCATCTCCCAGAATTCCGTCACGGGTGGCATGTCGTCCAGGTCGAAGGTGATGGTGTAGCGGTGTTGGCCATGTAGTGCTTGGCCGCTGGCGTCGTTGAACGTGCGTGCGGCCGTATGCGAACGAAGCGGTATCGGTCCGAGGACGGCGATGTAACCCGCCAGGGCACGGCGCGTCCAGTCGGTGTCGTGATAGCCAAGGTCGGTGGCCAGCGACCAACCGTTCATCGCCTTGCCAATGCTCGCGGCCTTCGCCAGTTGCTTCTTGAGTACGTCGATGCCGTCTTCAATGCCGGCGGCGACGGCAGCTTTCAAGGGTGCAGGCAGGTTGGCGGGGTCAAAGAGTTGCCCGGCCTTAAGGCCAAGGCGTTCGAAGCGTGCGAATGCTTCCAGCTCCTTATGACCGTCGAATTGTTTGGTGAAGCTTGGGTCGTTGAGGATCAGGCTGACCCATTGCAAGAACTCTGTCCCTCTGAGGCGGCTTGGCTCGCGGACATTCTCCATGCCAGGGTAGGTGGGATAAGCGGCTCTGTCCGCAATTACGTCTTCGGCGCGCACATCCTTCCTGCCAGCACTCAGCCATTGGCTTAGCGGCATCAGCGTAATGCGGTCCATGAAGGCGTTGATCGCCTTGAGCTCCTCAGGCGTGTCGTCGGTCAGGGCTAGACGTGCGACGGCCACGGCGAAATCGGCGGGCGATTGCACGATTTCTACACCGACAAAATCGGCCGGTAATGTTCCGCTCCAGTTCGGACCTACGAACAGCCTGCGCACCGGGCCAGGCGCGTTGAACTGGCTGCCGATCATGTGCCACCAGCGCGAATAGTTGTCGGCCATCTGCACGCTCCAATAGCGCTCATCGGGCCTGGACACGGTCAGCACCACGGGCTCACGACTCAGGTCGAGCACGGCCAGGCCATACAGGGTCGTTGCGTTGGGGGTCGTGACAAACCGGGGCAGGGCCTTGGCCGGTTGGCGGGCCCATTTGAATCGACCCAGCCCGACAAAACGCGGACTTTTCGGGTTTTGTGCATGAATGTAACGTAAGTGATACAGGGCCACCGGATGCATTCCCCAGAGGAACACCTCCTGGGCAATAAGACGCGCTTGCTCGGGTGTCAGGGCGGCCGGGGTCGCAGGTTGAGCCGGCGTGGAATTTGTCGCCGCTAGCGCCAGGGTCGGGGCGAGAACGGCACCGGTCAGCAGAGGGAGAACGTTTCGGCGTGTGAAGTTCATTGGCAAACTCGTTGGTCGATTGGGCTTTTTGACAAGAAGGCGTCAAACGTCGATTCATCCCACCCGCACGATCGCAGGCATGGCGTAGCTGCCGTCGATCAGTGGCCCGTGGGCACCGTAGAAACGTGCGGCGAACTGGAAGCCACCCTTGGGTGCCGGCAACCAATTGCGACGCTGTTCGGCGGTGCTCGGCGCGTCGTGCTGCACAAAGATCACCAGCTTGCCACCGGTGGTATGCAGCTTGCCGCGCTCAAGCATGAAGCTGTTGAGTGAATAGCGGTTGATCGGGTTGTCGACGAAGTAACCTTCGCGGTCATACAGGGGCATTTCCCAGAACTCGGTCACCGGTGGCATGTTGGCCAGGTCGAAGGTGACGGTATAGCGATGCTCGCCGCTCAACGGTTGGCCGTCGGCATCACGCAGGGCAAGGCTGCCAGTGTGCGAGCGCGAGGGAATCGGCCCCAGTATCGCGATGTAGCCGTACACCGCGCGCATCAACCAGTCACTGTCGCGGTAGCCCAGGTCGGTGGACATCGACCAGCCATTCATGTTGGCGCCAAGGCCCTGGTCGATCTGTGCCAGCACGGCTTTCTTGCCATCTTCGATGCCTGCATCGATGGCGGCCTGTATCGGGGCTGGCAAACTGTCTGGATCGAAAGGCTGGCCAGCCTTGAGCCCCAACTGTGCGAAGCGGGCGAACGCCTCCAGCTCCTTATGCCCGTCGGCCTGCTTGGAGAAGCTTGGGTCGTTGAGGATCAGGCTCACCCAACGCAGAAAGTCCGTACCTTTGACCCGTCCTGGCTCGCGAACGGTTTCCATACCTGCAAAGGTTGGATAGTTGGCTGGGATCAGTGGCAGGTCTTCAGCCCTGGCTTCCTGCTTGCCGCCGGCAATCCAGCGGCTCAATGGCATAAGCGTCACGCGGTCCATCACGGTATTGAGCGACGCCAGCTCCTGGGGCGTGTCATCGGTCAAGGCGATGCGCCAGAGTGCCACGGCAAAGTCTGAAGTCGACTGTACGATTTCTTCGCCAACGAAGTCGGCAGGCAACTTGCCGCTCCAGTTCGGCCCGACGATCAATCGCCGCACCGGGCCTGGCACATTGAACTGGTTGCCGATCATGTGCCACCAGCGGGCGTAGTTGTCAGCCAGCTGCAGGCTCCAGTAGCGTTTGTCGATCGGCGGCACGGTAATCACCACCGGTTCGCGGCTCAAGTCGAGCATCGCCCGCCCGTAGAGTGTTGTTGCATTTGGCGTGGTGCCGCCACGCGGCATGGCGCGAGGCAGCGTACGCGAAAGGGTCAGGCGGTTGATCCCGGCGTAGCGCGGACTCTTCTGGTTCTGCGCAATGTTGTAGCGCAGGTGGTAAAGCGCCACAGGGTGCATGCCCCAAAGAAACACTTGGCGAGCAATGTCGCGAGCTTGCTCGGGGTTCAGCGGTGGGTTGGCAGGCTGTTGATCGGCAAGCGCCGTGAAAGGCCCCAGGCCCAGCAGGGGCGTGGCGCTTGCAGCGGCAATCAGGGTGATGGTTTGTCGGCGGTTGACATTCATTGACAGTGCTCCCGTTGAGACGCCGGTCGCCACCAAAGGGGCGCCTGTTCTTTTTGTTTGATAAGCGTCGGCAGATCAGCGCGCTTGGCGCAGTCGGCGCTTGCCCGGTCCTAAGGGTGTGGTGAGTGGCGGCAAAGTGATAGTCGCAAGACTCGTCATCAGGCGCCAAAGCGTCGTCTGCCGACGACGTCGAAGGGGCTCCGGCGTTGGCAATCAGCGATGAGTGGGGGTGGGGTGATCTACCCAGCTTGGGTGGGGGGAGGGCCGCGCTGATTCTCTACCGTTGCTGGCGTGGGGTCAGCCAGATACCCGTCGCCCACGATCAGCCGACTGTGAGGAGTACACCCGTGGATATCCAATTCACACCTGAGGAACTGGCCTTCCGAGAGGAAGTGCGAGCGTTTTTGCGTGACAAACTGCCGGCCGATATCGCAGCGCGCGGTCGCCATGGCAAACGCTTCAACAAGCAAGACCAGGTCACCTGGATGCGCCTGCTCAATGAGCGGGGCTGGTTGGCTGCCAGTTGGCCCGTCGCATTTGGCGGCCCCGGTTGGGGGATGGTGCACAAGCATATCCTGGAGGAGGAGTGCGCAGCTTTCGGCGCACCGGCCGTCGTGCCCTTTGGTGTCAACATGGTTGCGCCAGTAATCATCAAGTTCGGTTCGCCTGCGCAGCAAGCGCGGTTTCTGCCGCGCATTCTCAGTTGTGAGGATTGGTGGTGCCAGGGCTACTCCGAGCCCGGTGCTGGCTCCGATCTGGCGGCACTGAAGACCCGCGCCGTACGCGAGGGCGACCATTACGTGGTCAACGGCCAGAAAACCTGGACCACCCTGGCCCATTTTGCCGACTGGATGTTCTGCCTGGTGCGCACTGATCCCGAGGCGCAGCAGCAGCAGCGTGGTATCAGCTTCCTGTTGATCGACATGACTACGCCGGGCATTACCGTTCGCCCGATCATCACCCTCGATGGTGAACACGAAGTCAATGAAGTGTTCTTCGACAACGTCCGGGTGCCGGTCGAGAACCTGGTGGGCGAGGAAAACAAGGGCTGGACCTGCGCCAAGTACCTGCTCACTCACGAGCGTACCAGCATCGCTGGTGTCGGCCTGTCCAAGCATATGCTTGCACGCCTCAAGCAAATGGCCAGCCAGGAGCAGCGCGACGGTGTGGCGCTGATCGACGACGCCCAGTTTCGAACGCAAATCGCCGAGCTGGAAATCCAGCTGATGGCCATCGAGATGAGCAACCTGCGCATTGTCGCCGCCTCCCTGGATGGCGGGGCGCCGGGCGCGGAAAGCTCGTTCCTGAAGATCAGAGGGACGGAAATCCGCCAGGCCATTACTTACCTGATGAGCAAGGCCCTGGGCCCGTATGCCATGCCCTTCATCGAAGCAGAGCTGGGTTATGGCGAGCAAACCGACCTGTACCGTGACTACAGCACCACGCCGGCCAGTCAGTACCTGGACATGCGCAAGGCTTCTGTTTACGGCGGTTCCAACGAAATCCAAAAGAACATCATCGCCAAGATGATTCTTGAGCTGTAAGGGGCTACCGATCATGGACTTCAACCTTTCCGAAGAGCAGCAGATGCTGCAACACACCGCCGCCCGCCTGGTGCGCGATCACTATGGTTTCGAGTCGCGCGAAGCGTTTGCCGCGTGCGAGCTGGGTTACAGCCATGCCTTCTGGCAGCAACTGGGGGAACTGGGCTTGAGCGCGGTGCCATTCCCCGAGCAATACGGCGGGTTCGGTGGCGACGGCGTGGACGCGATGCTGATCATGACTGAACTCGGCCGCGGGCTGTGCCTGGAACCGTACCTGCATTCGGTGATCTATGCTGGCGGTTTGCTGGGCGCCCTGGGCAGCGTCGAACAGCGCGCCGAATTGCTGCCTCAGGTTGCCAGCGGCCAGCTGCAGATGGCGGTTGCTGTCGATGAGCCGACCAGCCACTACCAATTGCACGACGTACGTACACGCGCCGAAGCAGTGGATGGCGGGTGGAAGCTCCACGGGCGTAAATCGGTGGTGGTCGCAGGCCACAGCGCCGGGTTGATCCTGGTGTCGGCACGCACCAGCGGTGGCGAGCGCGATGAAACCGGCATCAGCGTGTTCCTGCTCGATCCACGGGCACCAGGCGTGCGTCGAACAGCTTACCCAACTATGGACGGCCGCAAGGCCTGCGAGTTGTTGCTCGACGACGTGTTTGTCAGTGCCGCCAGCACACTGGGTGAAATCGGCCAGGCATTGCCCGCTCTGCGCTATCACCACGGTCGTACCTTGGCGGCGCAATGCGCCGAGGCGGTGGGCAGCATGGAAGCGGCATGTGAACTTACCCTTGAGTACTTGAAGACGCGCAAGCAGTTCGGCCAGGCAATCGGCAAGTTCCAAGCCTTGCAACACCGCATGGTGGACATGCGCATTGAATTGGACCAGGCGACCTCGATGGCCATTCTTGCTGCCTGCGTAGCCGACGCCCCAGACAGCGACGAACGCAGTCGAACCCTGGCGGCGGCCAAGGTGCTGATTGTTCGCGCCGCCCGTTTTGTCGCCGACCAGAGTATCCAGCTGCACGGGGGCATCGGCCTGACCTGGGAATACGTGCTCTCGCACCATGCCAAGCACTTGCTGATGCTCAGCCATCAGTTTGGCGACGACGATCACCACCTCAAGACATTCAGTCGTTTGATGCAGGTGGGCTAAAGAGGACTGCTTTACATTTCCGGGCCTTCGGGCCCCTTTTTTACAGGAAGCCGGCTGCCGTGAACTATCAACGGATACATTTCAACATCGAAGGTTCGGTCGCTGTCATCACCTTGAATCAGCCCGAACAGCTCAACGCCTTGAGCGAGGCCATGCTTGCAGAAGTCATAGAAGCCTTGGCCGGGGTGCAACATGACACGCGTGTGCGTGCACTGTTGCTCACGGCCAAAGGCAAATTATTCAGCACCGGCGCGCCATTGAACGAGCTGTTGGGAGGCGGTGACCCGACGCTCAGCCGCGGCACGAACGTGGCACGCTTGATGGAACAGGTCATGAACCCGGTCATTGCCCAACTGCGGGCGCTGCCGGTACCGGTCGTGATTGCCTTGAATGGCGGCGTCGCAGGTGGTGCCGTGGGGCTGGCCTTGGCCGGGGATGTAATAGTTGCGGCCCGCTCGGCCTACTTCTACCTGCCATTCATTCCCCAGTTGGGCCTGGTACCGGACCTGGGGAGCTCCTGGTTTCTCCAGCGACAACTGGGGCGCCAGCGGGCGCTGGGGCTGACCTTGACCGGCGGCCGCTGGTCGGCCGAGCAAGCCGAGCGCTGGGGTATGGTCCACTCTTGTGTCGACGACCCGGATTTGACTAGCCACGCGATGGACTTGGCCCGGCAGTTGGCGCGCTTGCCTGCGCATGGAGTGGTTGAGGCGCGGCGGTTGTTTGATGCCGCCAGTGTGCATTCGCTCGACGAGCAACTGGCCTATGAAGCGGGACGCCAGAAAGAATTGCTGGACCTGCCGACCTTCGAGGAAGGCGTTCAGGCATTTTTTGCCAAGCGTAAAGCACAGTTCTCGGGGCGGGAAATCTAACTGTTACCGCAGCACGTACTTTTTTGTAGAAA
>RCUI01000127.1_pt1 | contig 28104 bp, 21 predicted proteins | sample 2166121 | NCBI WGS metagenome assembly RCUI01 (sample SAMN09932700, study PRJNA488358) | compost metagenome | feature: garden; material: soil; isolation source: compost soil in succinic acid-enriched culture | place: Germany: Experimental Botanical Garden Goettingen | collected 2016-01-27
GCGGCTACACTGCAGCGCTGCTGGCGGCTGTTGACGAGCGCCTGGCCTATTGCGTTCCGATCGTACCTGCGGTCAGCCCTATCGACGCGTTCCTTGAGTGGCAACCCACAGGGGTGTTGCTCTCCCGGCTGATGCGCAACCAGGGCATTGGCGTGGCTGAAATGCGCGGCTTGCTTGCCGTGCACAACCCGTTGACCTACGCGCCGTGTCTGGATGGCGAGCGCATGCTGATCATCGGCGGTGCCGGAGACCGCGTCACCATGCCACGCCACCTGCGGCTGCTGCACCAGCACTGGCCGGGCAGTGCGTTGCACTGGTTTCCTGGCAATCACATTCTGCATCTGGGGCGTGGTGAGTATCTGGCGTGCATGGGGGCGTTGATGGACAAGTATTCCGGCCTGTAGTCAATCAACTGCAGAAGCTGATTCATTACAGCACCTCAAACAAGCCGGCAGCGCCCATGCCGCCGCCTACGCACATGGTCACCACCACGTACTTCACGTTGCGTCGTTTACCTTCCAGCAGTGCGTGACCGACCATCCGCGCACCGCTCATGCCGTACGGATGACCGATAGAAATGGCGCCGCCGTTGACATTCAGTTTGTCCGGATCGATGCCCAAGGTGTCGCGGCAATGCAACACCTGGCATGCAAAGGCTTCGTTAAGCTCCCAGAGGCCGATGTCATCGACCCTCAGGCCATGCTGCTTGAGCAGTTTTGGCACCGCCAGCACGGGGCCGATACCCATTTCTTCCGGCGCCAGGCCGGCGACGGCAATGCCGCGATACAGTCCGAGCGGTTGCAGATTGCGTTGTTCGGCCAGACGCGCCTCCATCAGTACGCAGGCGCTGGCACCATCGGACAACTGGCTGGCATTGCCGGCAGTGATGCAGCCACCTTCGATCACCGGCCTGAGTTTGACCAGGTCGGCAAACACGGTTTGCGGGCGATTGCCTTCGTCCTGGTGCAAGCTGACCTGTTCGTAGCTGACGGCGCCAGTGGTTCTGTCGACCACTTGTTTGGTGGCGGTGACCGGCACGATTTCGCCGGCAAACAAACCGGCTTGCTGGGCGGCGGCGGTCCGCAACTGCGACTGCAGGGCGTAAAGGTCCTGGGCTTCACGGCTTATGCCATAGCGCTGCGCGACGAGCTCGGCAGTTTCCAGCATCGGCATATAGGCGTGGGCGGCATTACGGATGACCAGTTGATCGCGCTCGGCCATTGCCCATTCGACATTGCGCTTCTGCACCAGGCTGATCTGCTCCTGGCCCGCGCCAATCGTGACGTGCATGCCATCCACCATGATTTGCTTGGCGGCGGTGGCAATGGCCATCAGGCCGGAGGCGCACTGGCGGTCGAGCGTCTGGCTGCTGACCGACAGCGGCAAACCGCTGGCGAGCACGCTCATGCGCCCCAGGTTCCAGCCGGCAGTACCGGAAGGCATGCCGGTACCCATCACCAGGTCGTCGATTTCGGCGGCTTCGATGCCTGCGCGCTCGACCGCGGCCCTGATCGCAAAGGAGGCCATGGTGGGCGATGTGGTGTTGTTGAAAGCGCCACGAAACGCCTTGGCGATGGGGGTGCGAGCGGTGGAGAGAATCACGGCTTCTTTCATGTGGGGCGTCCTGTTGTGAGAAGCTGAGCGCAATTGTGACCAGCTCCCAGTCCATGAAATAGCGTTGGCCTGTAGCTAGCCCCGGTAGACAGGTAAAGCAGTCATGGGTATCGGGGCTGTAGATGAACGCAAAAAGCACCGGGCTCAAAGCCACTCGTGTTGAGGGGGGCGACTGTTGCGTAAAAGTCTCGTGGGGCGGATTGAGCAATGTTCATAGGGGGCAGCCGTCTAAACGGACGATACCGTAGCCCCCCCTCTACTGGAGGGGGGGAAGGGCGCGGCGCCGAGCCTGCACTATCGCCTCTGAGTCTGAAGTGCGCGAAGTCCGACTTGACGCTGTCTGCTAAAGTTCATCGCTTGTCCGGTGCTCGCAACGCCCCTCAGCCAGGCAGGTGAGGGTTGCGAACTTGACGCCTCAGGTGAGGCGCTGGACGAATCAAGCCGCGCTGTTTTCATCAATGTCCCGGCCCGTATGGGCTTTCACAGGCTGCAGGGAACCGGAGATTCGGTTTGGAAATGCATACCGATAAAATGCTTGTATCAACCAAATTCGCGCCGCCGAGAATCGGCACACAAACGATTCCCCGGAGTCAGTTGATTGAGCAACTTCAGCGCATGGGGCGCTGCACGGTCGGTCTGGTCACCGGCAGTCCGGGCTTTGGCAAGACTACCTTGCTGGTGCAGTGGCGCCAGACCATGATGGGGGCCGGGGCAGAGGTGGCCTGGTTGTCGCTCAGTGCGGATGACCAACACCTGTCAACCTTTTTCGCTTACTTGCGGGGTGCGCTCAACCGGCTGGGTGTGACGATTGACACGGGCACACCGTTGGAAGGTGCCAGCAGCGAATCGATCGACGAAGTCGTTGCCGCCATCGTTGACGGCGCGTCAAACGTGAACAAAGAGCTATTCCTGGTACTCGACGATTATCATCACATTGCCGACCCGCGCTCGCATCGCTTGATCCAGAAACTGCTCGATCACAGCCCGGCAAACCTGCATTTTGTCATCGCGGCGCGCGTTCAGCCGCCGCTCAGCCTGAGTCGACTGCGCCTGATGGGGCAGGTGGTGGAGTTGGACTGTGCCGCATTGCCGTTCGATCCGGTGGAAACCCGTGCGTTTCTGGACATGAACCTCACCGCCCTGAAGCTGAAAGAGGAAGAGATTCACCTGATTCACGAATTGACCAGCGGTTGGCCGGCCAGTTTGCAGTTGATCGCGATTCTGTTGCGTAGCAATCCAGGTGCCCGGGAGAGTTTGCGCGAACTGGGCTGGCGCTCAGACGACCTGCAAAACTATCTGGCCGAAGATGTCATGGCACATTTGCCGCAGGAGCTGGTGGACTTCATGGAGGCCCTCAGCATTTGCCGACGTTTCAGTGCCACGCTGGCGGAGGCGGTAACGGGCAACAGCAATGCTTCCGCAATGCTCGACAAGCTGGAACAGGAGAACCTGCTGATCTTCCGTGTCGAAGCCGATGACCGCTTGCTCTGGTATCGCTTTCATCCGCTGTTCAGCGAATTTCTTGCTACACGGTTGTTACGGCGTAACAAGCAGAACATCGCGCAATTGCATCGCCGTGCTTCACACTGGTTCGCTGAACGCAAACTGTTAGCCGAGGCCATGCGTCATGCGACCTTAGGCGGTGATCTGGAATTCGCCGTCGAAGTCATTGAGCGTACGGCGCCGAAGACCTGGGGCCTGGACCAATTGAGCCCGCTTCTGCGTTTGCTTGACCGGCTGCCGCAAGACGTGCTTTTTTCCCGGCCCCGATTGTTCTTCCTCGGTTGCCTGGCCTATGCCCTGACGGCTCGACCGGCAAAGGCTGAAGCGTGGCTGGAACAGTTCCAGCGCAGTGGCGCCGCGCAACACGAGGATGTCGCGTTTCGCCTGCCGTTGGTTCAGGCGGCGATACTCATTCAACGAGACCGGACCGAACCGGTCATTGATTTGCTCGAAGGCTTCAAGCCACCGGCCGACGACTATTCCATTGTGCGCTATGGGGCTTCAGCGTTATTGGCGCTCGCCTATTCCGCGGCAGGAAGACACGCCGATGCGATTCGCTGTCTCGACGAAAATCCGGTACCGGAGCGTGATCGCAATGACGAACTGGCGTTGCTCGCCGAAGGCACGCGCACCCTCTGTAGTTTGATGGAAGGCAAGATGGACGAAGCTGAGCACAGGGGCCTGGCGCAATTGACGCGTGCGGTCTCGGAGCATGGGCATCGCTCAGCCAGTGCGTATGCTGGCGCGGCGATGCTGGCCGAAGTCTATTGTGAGCTGAACCGCATAGACGAAGCCCGCGAGGTCTTGGCCAATCGCAACGGTCTGCTGCAATGGACCATGCCCGACTCCATGATGCGGGCCAGCATTTGCCGAGCCCGACTGGATCTTTTGCAAGAGTCGCCAGCGTCCGCCTTGGCCTTCCTCGAGCGGCAGGAGCGGCATTTTCGCACTATTGGCCAGGACCGCGCCCTGGTGCATTGCCTGGCCGAGCAGGTGCGCATCGGCTTGCTTGAAAACAATCGCACAAAGGCCCAGACACTCGTCGCGCAGCTCGATATTCTGGGGCAGGCGTATCAGGGGGCGGGAGGATTCCAGGCTGAAATTCCGGCGATGGTGGCCTTGGCCAAGGCGCGCTTGCTGCTGGCGAACAACGAACCGGACAAGGCCGTGCAGGCGTTGGAGCACGTCCGCAACTATGCCCAACGCCATCTTCGTGGCCAGCTGAGTGTGACAGCCCTGTTGCTGATGGCCATCGCTCAATTCGACTTGCACCAACAGGACACAGCCAATGATCTGCTCTTGGAGGCGCTGGAAAACGGCAAGCAGTTAGGCCTTGTGCGCACGTTCCTGGACGAGGGGACGGCACTATATCCGTTACTGGTTTTGCTGGCAGACAAGGTAGTGTCCGATCGCGATAGTCCCGTGAGCGCTTATCTGGCTGATCTGTTGTCCAGTTTGAGGCATGACAAGGATGGGGAGTCCCCAGGCGATACGGCATTCTCGACTACGCGGTCGGCCTTGACCCCTCGAGAGGTGGCGATCCTGCAGTTGATCAGCCAGGCCATGTCGAACAAGCGAGTGGCCCTGACCTTGAACATTTCGCTGGAAACAGTGAAGTGGAATCTGAAAAATGTCTTTCTCAAACTCGGTGTTTCCAGCCGCTACGACGCCGTGTCCTGGGCACGCAAGCATGACTTTATCGAGTGATCGCAGCGTTGCCAACGGCCGTCGCTGGCGCACTGCAGTCCTAGCCTAAAGCAATCACGATTGGCGCAACGCCTCCCCGTTTCAGGGAGGGTTGTCGCTGTTCGTCTTTGATTTCACATCCTTCTTCGATCCCTGCAGCTGGGTGGCCTTTCCCCCCTCTCCGTGAGGGGTAGAGCGGCCTGAAGGCATTTCCCTATCGTGGCATCACCCAGCCGGAACTATCCGGCGCGTCGATCCCGATTTGAGGAGCTGCTTGATGATTCCGCGCACCCTGTTTGACCCTGAGCATGAGGCGTTTCGCAACACCACGCGACGCTTTCTTGCCGAACAGTGCATGCCCTTTCACGCGCAATGGGAAGAGGATCACCAGGTCCCACGTGAGGTATGGAAAAAGGCCGGCGAACTGGGGCTGCTCAATGCCACCACCCCCGAAGCATTTGGCGGCCTTGGCCTGGATCGACGCTTCTCGCTGATCGTTGGCGAAGAAGTCACCCGCGTCAGCGCCAACGGTCTGATCGGCTTCGGCGTGCATGACATTGTCGCCGGCTACCTGATCAACTTCGGTACTGAAGCGCAAAAGCACAAATGGCTTCCGAAAATGGCCACGGGCGAGGCAATCGCCGCCGTGGCAATGACCGAGCCGGGTACCGGTTCCGACCTGCAAGGGGTCAAGACGCGTGCCACGCTGGTCGGCGACCACTACATCATCAACGGCTCCAAGACATTCATCTCCAATGGCACCCACTGCGACCTGGTCGTAGTGGTCGCCAAGACCGGCAACACCGGCAAGGGCGCCCAGGACATCTCGCTGATCATCGTCGAAGCGGATCGTCCGGGCCTGAGCAAATCCACACCGTTGCGCAAAGTCGGCCTGCATGCGCAGGACACCACCATGCTGTTCTTCGAAGACCTGCGGGTACCAAAAGAAAACGTAGTCGGCGGGGTAGCGGGGCAGGGCTTTTTCCAGCTGATGAAAGAACTGGCCTGGGAGCGCCTGGGTATCGCCGGCAACAGCATCGCCGGTGCCCGCGCGGTGCTTGAGCACACCCTGGAATACACCCGTGGTCGCAGTGTGTTCGGCAAGCCGATCTTCGACTTTCAAAACAGCCGTTTCAAGCTGGCAGACATGAAGATCAACATTGAAGTCGGCCAGAACTATGTCGACCGCTGCATGGCCCTGTGCCTGGAACACAAACTCACACCGCAGGCATCAGCCGCGGCCAAGCTGTGGTGTTCGGACCTCTATTCCAAGGTCGTTGACGAATGCGTGCAGTTGCACGGCGGCAACGGCTACATGCTCGAGTACCCAGTGGCACGCCACTACCTCGATCACCGCGTCTTGCGTATTGCCGGTGGCGCCAACGACATCATGAAAGAACTGGTCGGGCGCACGCTCTGATCACGGCCGAATCGAGGAATTTGTCATGGACTATCTGATCCCCCGCACGTTGTTCAGCGCTGAACATGAAGACTATCGTCGTCTGGCCCGGCGCTTCCTGGCCGACGAAGTACTGCCGTTTCACCCCCAATGGGAAAAGGACAAGCGCGTTCCGCGCGAAATCTGGCGCCGTGCCGGTGAACTGGGCCTGCTGCTGCCTTGCATTGCGCCAGAGTACGGCGGCTACGGCGCGGACCGCCTGTATGCCATGGTCATTGGTGAGGAATACATGGGTTCCGGTGCTTCGGGCCTGGGTATTGGCTTCGGCGTGCATGCGCTGGTGGCCGGCTACATCCTGCATTACGGCAATGAGCAACAGAAACAGACCTGGTTGCCGAAGATGGTCTCCGGTGAAGCGATTGGCGCAATCGCCATGACCGAGCCTGACACCGGTTCCGATCTGCAAGCCGTCAAGACACGCGCCGTACGTGATGGCGACGAGTACGTGATCAACGGCGCCAAGACGTTCATTTCCAATGGCGTGCAGTCGGACCTGGTGGTGGTGGTCTGCAAGACCGGCACCACCGGCACCGCCCGGGACATCTCGCTGATCATCGTCGAGAGTGGCCGCGAGGGTTACGCCAAGTCCCAACCGCTGGAAAAAATCGGCCTGCATGCGCAGGACACCTGCATGTTGTTCTTCGACAACGTCCGCGTGCCGTGCAGCAATCTGTTGGGGGCGGAGGAGGGCAAGGGCTTTGGCCAGTTGATGCGCGACCTCGCCTGGGAACGCATCAGCGGCGCCATCGGTTTCCAGGCCCAGGCCGAAGCTGCGTTGTGTCACACCATCGAGTACACGAAAGGCCGCACGGTGTTCGGCAAACCCGTCATCGATTTCCAGAACTCGCGCTTCACCCTTGCCCAGTTGAAGACCGAAATCCAGATCGGCCGTTCCTGGGTCGACAGCTGTATGGAGCTGGCCTTGCGCAATGAACTTACGCCCGAAGCGGCGGCGATGGCCAAGCATTGGACCGCCGAGCTGAGCCTGCGCGTGGTCGAGGAATGCCTGCAACTGCACGGCGGCAACGGCTACATGACCGAATACCCGATCGCCCGCTTGTTCCTCGATACCCGCGGCAATCGCATCTGGGGGGGCAGCCGCGAAGTCATGAAAGAAATCATCGCCCGAACGCTGTAAGGCGGGCTGGGCCCCTTGCTTCACAACCTGTTCTCGCGTCCTCGCGAATGTGCTGTCAGCGGTGTTCGGCTCTGGAGAGTGGAGTCACCGTTTACCCATAAAAAAACCCTTTTGGGGAAGGAGAGTTATCGTGTCACAAGAACTTCGATTCGACGGTAAAGTTGCCATTGTCACGGGGGCCGGCAACGGTCTGGGCCGTGCCCATGCGTTGTTGCTGGGCTCGCGCGGCGCCAAGGTGGTGGTCAACGATCTGGGCGTGAATCTCGAAGGCCTGGGCGTTTCGTCAGCGGCCGCCGACGCAGTGGTCGCCGAGATCAGGGCCCTGGGTGGCGAAGCCGTGGCCGACTACAACTCGGTGGCCGAGGGCGAAAAGATCGTCGCTACCGCACTTGAAGCCTTCGGCACCGTCGACATCCTGATCAATAACGCCGGCATCCTGCGCGACGTTTCGTTCGCCAAGATGACAGAAGAGCAGTGGGACCTGATCCAGGAAATTCACGTCAAGGGTGCGTTCAAGCTGACGCATGCCGTTTGGCCGATCATGCGCGAAAAAGGCTACGGCCGCATCATCATGACTGCTTCCGGCGCCGGTATTTTCGGCAACTTCGGCCAGTGCAACTACTCCACCGCCAAGTCCGGGCTGATCGGCTTCGCCAAGTCCCTGGCTTTCGAAGGTGGCTCGAAGAACATTCGCGTCAATACCATTGCGCCGATCGCGGCCTCGCGCCTGGTCATCGCCAGCGGGATCCTGCCGGAAGACGTTCACGCCAAACTGGCTTCCGAGCACGTCGCGCCGTTGGTTGGCTGGTTGTGCCATGAAGACTGCCAGGACACTGGCGGCCTGTTCGAAGTCGGTGGCGGCTTCCACGCCAAATACCGTTGGGAGCGTTCCCAGGGTCGCGTGCTGCACACCGATACCCTGAGCCCGGAACTGGTCCGCGAAAACTGGGAGCGTATCAGCCAGTTCGACGAGCACAGCGTGCACCACGTCAATGGCGGCGAAGGCTTCCAGGAGCTGTTTGCGCGCCTGGATTCAACGGCCAAGGGCGGCAACCAGTATGTCGACATGGAAGTGGCCAGCAATGCCGTGTCGACGCTGGAAACCCAATACACCCAGACCGACGCCGCGCTCTACGCACTGGCCGTAGGCGCTGCCAAGGATCCACTGGACGAAACCGAACTGCTCTACATCAACGAATTCAAGGACGAAGAGTTCCGGGTATTGCCGACCATGGCGGTGTTGCCGGCGACCCAGGTTTTCCTGCAAGCGATAAAATCCGGTAAACCAAGCCTGGAAGGCCTGGAGCTGCCATTTGCCAACGGCCTGCATGGTGAGCAGTACACCGAGATGTACCGTCCGCTGCCGCCGGCCGCCAAGCTTCAGCACACCATGCGATTGAAGCAGGCGATCGACAAGGGCCGCAGTTCGGTGTCGATCCTGGCGATCGAGACCACTGACGAGAATGGCGTACCGCTGTTCTATAACGAGATCACCAGCTTCTACGCCGGCGTGCCCGGTGCAGGACTGGAAAAAGTGCCGAGCACGCCACTTCCCGAACTGCCAGCCCGTGCCCCGGACGCGGTGATCGCCGAGCAGACTGAAATCAACCAGGCACTGCTGTATCGCCTGTGCGGTGACTGGAACCCGATGCACGTCGATCCGGACTACGCCAAGGCCGCAGGGTACGAGAAGCCATTCCTGCACGGCCTGTGCACCTTTGGCTACGCTGGCCGTCATGTGATCAAGGCGTTCTGCGACAACGATTCGCGCCTGTTCAAGAGCATCCGTGTACGTTTCGCTGCCATCGTCATGCCCGGCGATACCCTGGAAACCCGCATGTGGCGTGAGTCGCCGACGCGCGTTCTGTTCGAGATGCGCGCGGTGGAGCGTGACGTTGTCGTGCTCAAGGGTGGCGTCGTGGAAATTTTCGACAAGGTCCCGGATATCACTTCCCTGACCAGTGCTTCAAAGGAAGAGCCCAAGACCCTGACCGCACATGACGTGTTCGGTGTGTTCAAGGCCCACTTGCAGGCTCACCCGGAAATCGCCGCCGAGTCGCAGATGATCATGCAGTTCGTGGTCAAGAACCGCGAATCGAACTGGGTGCTCGACCTGAAGAATGGCCAGGGCGACCTGTACGAGGGCGTTGCCAGCAACGCGGACGTGACCATGACCATTCAGGAAGTGAACATGCCGGAACTGGCCTCGGGCGAGGAGCCGCAGCTGCAAAAGCTGTTCTTCGCCGGCAAGCTGAAACTGAGTGGCGACACCATGGCCTCGAAGAAACTCGAAGCTTTCGCCGGTATCGACAAGCAGCTGTACGCCGCCGCCACTGCCGAGCGCCTTGCCAAAGCCGCTTCTGCTTCATAAGCACCGCTGCGCACCGATCGGTTTACCCTGATCGATGATGCGTCGCCCTGCCGCTTGCACCTCAGGCGCAAGCGGCAGTCCCTTGTTTCGGGAGACTCACTACATGAATCGTCGCGTCAATGTGATTGGCGTAGGCATGACCAGGTTCACCGACCTCGGTGTCGGTGGTCGTTTCCATGATCTGGCTGGCGAGGCAGGACGCCTGGCCTTGCAGGATGCCGGTATCGAATGTGGCAAGGTTGAGGCCGCTTATGCGGGTTCTGCCTACGGCGACTACCTTTGCGGCCAGCGCGGTATCGCCGAGCTGGGTTTGAGCGCAGTTCCGGTTTTCGATGCCCGCAACCACGGAGCCAGTGGTTCGACAGCGCTTTATCGGGCGCGCCAGGCCATCGAGAACGGGATGGCCGACTGTGTGCTGGCAATTGGCATCGAGGCGCCTTTACCGCAATGGGCCAGAGACTGCTGGCAAGATCACCAGGCGCTGAACCCGCTCGCTATCGGGCTACCAGCCACCACGCAACTGTTCGCCAGGGCCGCACGTGAATACATGGAGCGCTACGGCGCCTGCAAGGAAACCTTCGCGATGGTCGCGGTGAAGTCACGAGAACATGCCGCGCTCAATCCCTACGCGCTGTTGCGCCAACCATTAAGTCTTGAAGCCGTACTCGCAGAGGAGATCTGTGAACCCTTGACGCGCTTGCAGTATTGTCGGCCTGCCTGTGGCGCGGCAGCGGTGGTGTTGTGTTCCGATGAATTCGCCAGAAAACACGCAATCGTCGATCCGGTTTACATTGCGGCGCAGGCCATGAGCACTGATTCTGCAGACAGTTGCAACGACGATACGGCTATTTGCGCAGTCGGCTATGACATGGGATTTACCGCAGCCCGTGATGTTTATGAACAGGCAGGCATCGGCCCGGAGGAGGTCGATGTGTGCGAGCTGCATGACTGTTCTACTGCCAATGAAATCCTGCTGTACGAAGCGCTCGGTTTCTGTCGCGAGGGCGATGCCGAGAAGCTCGTTGAAGATGGCGACAATACCTATGGCGGCAATCGGGTGATCAACCCCTCGGGCGGGCTGTTGTCCATGGGACATCCTCTGGGGGCGACCGGAATTTCCCAGTGTGTTGAACTGGTCTGGCAACTGCGCGGGGTGGCGGCGAATCGTCAGGTCCCACATGCGCGCATTGCCTTGCAACACAACATCAGCCTAGGTGAGGCCTGTGTGGTGACCATGTATCGTCGCGACTAGGCAATATCTGCTCAAAGGCTGAAGGCCATGTGGTAACCCCAATTACAATAATCAGGCGGGTGCACCGCCATCGAATCGTAGGACCTGTCATGAACAATGAACAAGAGCAAATGACACTGCTGCACTGGTTTGACCACTGGATGCGCACCAGGCCCGACACCGTATACCTGACTCAACCGCTGGCCGATGGCACAGTGATCGATTACACCTGGCGCCAGGTGGGTGACGAGGCCAGGCGCATGGCGGCCTATCTGAAGACGCTGGATTTTCCGGCCCGTTCGACCATCGCCATTCTCGGCAAGAACAGTGCGCACTGGATCATCGCCGACCTTGCCATCTGGATGAGCGGGAACATCAGCGTACCGTTGTACTCGACGGCCAGTGCCGAGACCATCACCTATGTGCTGGAACACGCCGAGGCGCAACTGTTGTTTGTGGGCCGGCTCGACGGCGACGCGCTGGCCTGGCAAACCGCAAGCGAAGGCGTGCCTGCGCAACTGCCGACGATCAGTCTGCCGTTATCGGCCCGCCAACAAGGTCTGCACTGGGATGACATCGTCGCGACGACGGCCCCGCTTCCAACGGTTGACTTGCCGGCCGCCGATGATCTGGCAACGGTGATTTACACCTCAGGCAGTACCGGGCAACCAAAAGGGGTGATGCACAGCTTCGCGACCATGTGCCGAGCGGCGCAGATCAATGCTTCGGTGCTGTACAACAATGGCCAGGGCCCCGGTCCCGAGGAGCGTCTGCTGTCGTACCTGCCACTGGCTCACGGCGCCGAGCGTCAAGGGGTCGAGTCGGCCTCCTTGCGTTACGGTATGCACGTTTTTTTCAACGATTGTCTGCAAACCTTCAGCACCGACCTGCGCCGGGCGCGCCCGACCTTCTTCATTTCGGTGCCGCGCTTATGGGTCAAGTTCTATCAGGGCGTCAGCGCGCAAATTCCCGCCAGCGTGCAGCAAGCAGCGTTCGCCGACCCGCTTGCAGCGGATGCCATGAAAATGAAGATTCTCGCCGCGCTCGGCCTTGACCAGACGCATACCGCGGTCACCGGTTCAGCCGCATTGCCGGTGCCGATCATCAACTGGTATCGCCAGCTTGGCCTGGAGCTGCTGGATGGCTACGGCATGTCGGAAAACTTCGCCTGTTCGCATTTCAGTCGCGTCGGACGCGTGCGCGCGGGTTATGTCGGTGAGTGTTTGCCGGGCGTAGAGTGTCGAATCGCTGAAAACGGCGAGATCCTGGTGAAAAGTCCCGGGCAGATGCTGGGCTACTACAAGCAACCGCAGCTGACGGCCGAGAGCTATCTGCCCGATGGCTTCTTCATGACCGGTGACCGTGGTGAAGTCGATGAGTCGGGGCGGCTGCGTATCACCGGCCGGGTCAAGGAGCTGTTCAAGACCGCCAAAGGTAAATACGTTGCACCGGCCCCCATCGAAGCCAGGCTCAGCGGCCATCCGCGGATCGCTGAGGTGTGCGTAACCGGCGTCGGGCTGCCACAGCCTTTTGCGCTGGTAACGCTGTCGGAAGAGACGCGCCAGGCCCTGGCCAACGGTGTTCAGCGCAGCGACCTGGTATCGGAGCTCGAATGCCTGCTTGAGCAGGTCAATCAAAAACTGGAAGACCATGAGCGACTGGACTGTCTGGTGGTGGTCAAGGAGCCCTGGACTATCGAAAGCGGCCTGCTGACACCGACCATGAAAATCCGCCGCGCTGCGATTGAAGAGCGCTATGCCGACATCGTCGAGGCCTGGTGCAGTAGCGGCCACAAGGTCCATTTCGAGTAATTCGCGCCATCGCGTAACCGTCACGACGTTCCCCAGCGAGGTATTGGGTCATAAGTACCTGCCGGCCAACCGTGTCGGTTGCTACAGCTATTGAATGAGGAGTTTGCATGCAGCACTTTCAAGATAAAGTCGCGGTGATCACCGGTGCCGCCTCCGGTTTGGGTAAAGCGTTCGCCGAGCAAGCGGCAACCCTGGGCATGAAGCTGGTGTTGGCCGACATTCAGGAAAACGCGCTGGAAACTGCGGTTGCCGAGCTCAAAGGTCGCGGTGCGACGGTTATCGGCCTGCGCACCGATGTCAGCAAAGCTGAGCAGGTCCAGGCGCTGGCGGATGCCGCGTTGGCGGCATTCGGCCAGGTCAATCTGCTGTTCAACAACGCAGGTGTCGGCGCAGGCGGGCTGATCTGGGAAAACAGTGAACAGGATTGGGAATGGGTACTGGGGGTCAATCTGCGCAGCGTGATCCACGGGGTGCGCATTTTCACGCCGTTGATGCTTGCCGCCGCCAGCAAGGATCCGGCCTATGAAGGTCATATCGTCAATACCGCCTCCATGGCGGGTTTGGTCAATGCGCCGGCGATGGGGGTGTACAACGTCACAAAACACGCCGTGGTTTCGCTTAGCGAGACGCTTTACCAGGATTTGAGCCTGGTCAGCGAACAGGTTAATTGCTCGGTGTTGTGCCCGTTTTTCGTGCCAACCGGCTTCAGTGATTCAAGTCGCAACCGTCCCGCGGATCTTGCCGGCAGCGCGCCACCGACGCGCTCGCAATTGGTCGCGCAAGCCAATTCCCACAAGGCCACCAGTGCGGGTAAGGTCAGCGCCGAAGAGATTGCCCGGATCACCTTCGACGCAATTGCCGAGCTGCATTTTTACATCTATTCGCACCCACAGGCACTGCCGTTGGTGCAGGAACGTTTCGAGGCCATGCTCGGCCAGCACAACCCGGGTGACCCGTTTGCCGGCAAGCCACACGTGCGCGCCAAGCTGATGAACGATCTTCGCGGCTGACCCGCAAAACCGGGCATGGCGACTTGCTGAACGGCCATCGTTGCATTCATCACGGGATCACCAGTTCGATCAGGAATGGCCCTGAGTGGCGATTGGCCCTGGCAAACAGCTCATTGAACTGCGCCATGCTCTCGGCCCGCGCTGCGGCCACGCTCATGCCGGTAGCGAGATGCACCCAGGCCAGGTCAGGGTTGCCGATATCGAGCATATCCAGGGCGGTCTTGCCGGTCGTGGCGCCTACACTGGCCAGTTCATGCTGAAGAATCGCGTACTTGCGGTTGGCCAGGACCACCACGGTGACATCGAGTTTTTCCCGGGCCATCGACCACAACGCCTGCAATGTATACATGCCGGAGCCGTCGGCCTGCAGGGCGATGACCCGTCGCAGTGGTGCAGCGATCGCGGCGCCGAGTGCCAGGGGCAAGCCGTCGCCGATCGCGCCGCCGGTGACCTGCAACCAGTCGTGCGGTGCAGCGTTGACGGTGCCAGGGTAAAAGGCGTGACCGAAGCTGACGCTTTCATCGACCACTATTGCCTCTTCCGGCAACAGGGCATTGAGGCTTTGCGCCACCGCTGCGCAGGTGATGGCGCCGCTGCCGGGCTGCGGGTTGGCCGGTACAGCGCTGGGCACTGCCAGTTGCGGCGCATTCAGTTCGTCCGCCAGGCGCGCCAAGGCGTCGGCCAGGTCTTCTTCGGCACGGGCCAGCACATGGACGACGGCGTCTTGTGGATACGGCCGTGGCGACTTTCCGGGATATGCGAAGAAGGTCGCCGGCACCGGCGTTCGGCGGCAAAACGCCCGCGACCACGAGCCACCCGCTAGCTGGCCTGGTCACCGATGATGTTGATCACCGGTGTGTTGGCGCGGCGTGCGTTATGCAGGTTCGCCAGGCCATTGGCCAGGCCGGGGCCGCAATCGAGCAGGGTCTGCACCAGGCTTTCGGCACCATTGATTGAGGGTTCGTTCATGGTTGTTCCTTGAATGTTATGAGCGTTGTTGGCGCGCATGCTGTTGAGCACACAGGACAATTGAATCGCCTTCTCCAGGAGCAAGCGTGCTCCCGCAAACAGCGACGCCCCGCAAGCGTTACAGGTTAATGATCAGCGTATGCCGGCGTTACGCAGCGCCGAAGGGGTGTAGTCAGCCATTTTCGACATCTCACCGTAAGATGGGCCTTGAGCGGATTCGTTGTACATGCCGGATGCCACGTAACGCCCGGCAACCAGGTCGACAACGGTTTGTAGGGCATAGCTGGCAATGCCGTGTACGTAATCATTGACCAGGTAGCCTTCGGCGACACGCCACAGTTCGCCACGGCCATCGTAATGGTCGATTTCCACCAGGGCCCAGGTGTCCTCATCAAAGTACAGATCGCGCTTGGCGTAGATGTGGCGCTGACCGGGTTTCAACGTCGCTTCAACGTGCCAGACACGGTGCAGTTCGTAACGCGACAGGTCCTGGTTGATATGCCCGGCTTTAAGAATGTCGGCGTATTTCACGCTGGGCGATTGCAGCTTGTAATTGTTGTAGGGAATGTAGATTTCCTTTTTTCCGAGCAACTTCCAGTCGTAGCGATCCGGTGCACCGTTGAACATGTCGGCGTTGTCCGAGGTGCGCATGCCGTCAGAGGCAGAGCCCGGGCCGTCGTAGGCCAGTTGCGGTGCCCGGCGTACGCGACGCTGGCCGGCGTTGTACACCCAGGCCTGGCGTGGATCCTTGACCTGGTCGATGGTTTCATGGACCAGCGATACGGTACCTGCCAGGCGTGCCGGTCCGGTGATGGAGTTCTTGTAAAAGTACAGCGCGTTGGCCGCCTTGCTGGCGTCGATACCCTCCATTTGTTGCGGGAAGCCTGTTTCTTCGGAAATCTGTACCAGCGTATAGGACCCGTTGGGTTGCGGTGTTGCCTGCGCGGTCTGTTTTTTCACGTTTCCGCCGCGATAACGGCTCGCGTGGTTGAAGTAAACCTCTACACCGCTCTTTGGAATCGGAAAGGGGTAGTAATGGATATCGGCAAAATTGGCCAGGCCATTGCCGTCATTGACCAGCTCCGTGGTGACGGCACTTTTCTTCATGGTGTCGTAAATATGCTGCGGAAAAGAACTGCTGCGATGGGTGGTGTACACCGGGATCTTGTAGCTGTCCGGAAAGCGCTTGAACATCGCCATCTGGCCGGGGGTCAGCTTGTCCTTATACTGCCCGGCGTTCGCCGAAGTGATAACGAACAGCGGCTTTTCATTCGCGTACGGGTCACCCAGAAAGCCTTTTGTAACAGGAGCGGCCCCGGATTTCAGACCGCCTGTCCAGGCTGGAATGCTGCCATCGGCATTACCTTCCTTTTGCGCCCCCATCGGGGTCAGGGTGGTACCCAATTGTGCGGCTTCCTGCGGGGACACGGCCGCCATCACGCTGGTGGTCAACAAGGTCAGCGCCAGCGCGCCGGTTTGCATCATGGATGTAATTTTCATGCTGTGTTTCCTCCTTCTGAGGCCTGTCAGAAATTCACGCCGAAGCTGAGCGACACGAAGTCGCGATCGGTCTGGGTATTGAAATCACCGCCAAAGAAATTGGTGTAATTGAGGCTTGCGGTGTAGGTGCTTTGATAGTCGGCATCCAGCCCCACGCTGACCGCCTTGGCGCCTTCCTCGAAGGTCGGGCTGCGGCCATTGACGTCATGGGACCAGGCCAGGTTCGGTGTGAGGTTGACGCCAACGATGGCGTTCGGGTAATTCAGGCTGGCACGGGCGCGGTATCCCCAGGAACTGGAGCTGTAAAAGCCCTTGCCGTTGCATTCCTGTTGCGGGTTGCTCGGTCGGGTTGTGCCTGCGGGAGCGCCAGGAACCTGCGATTCACTGCCCGCGCAGGTGGCCGCGCCGGCGGCGCCGGGCAGAATGCCGGCACCGTAGGTGGTGCTGCGGCCGAAGCGCAGGTCAGTGCCGTCGGTTGCCCCCAGGCCACCGATATGGGTGTAGCCCACCTCGCCAATCAGGGTCAGGCGTTCACCGCCCAGGACCTGGTTGAAGAAGCGGGTGGCAGTCAACTGCGCCTGGGTCACCGGCATGCGCTTGTAGCCCGAGAGCTCGGCGCCTGGCGAGCGGCTGGCAAAGCCTGTGGTAAACACTGGTGTGAGCGGCGACAGGCCGACCGCTGCATAGTTGAGGTCGGCACCGTTGAGGCTCAACGGCATGTTGGGGCGGTAGCTGACTTCACCGCCCAAGGCGACACCCTCGAAGTTGGTGGCAAAACTCAGCCCGTAAAGTCGAATGTCTTCGGGGTATTCGACGAAGTAGCGGGTAGCGCGGATCTGCTGGGCCAAGCCCGGCACTGTCGAGGTATTTTGCAGGAAACTGACCGAGGGGCTGCGACTGTGGTAGTTCAACGCATAGGCACCGAACTCGGTTTCGTTCAACTCGGGCACGTTCCAGCGCAAGGCCAGGCCGTATTGGCCACTGTCGCGGGCATCCCTGTCCTTGGCGCGCGGCAGATAAACATTGTCCAGCGCGCCGGCGTTGATCTGGGCGACGGTTGCCGTGTTACTGGCCACACCGGGTGCCAGGTCCAGGCCAGCCAGGACGTTACGGTCGTTACAGCCCTTGGCGACCGGGTCGACGCTGAAGAACGTGCCGCAGTTATCGACGACCGACTTTTTCCACTCCAGCTGGTAGAACAACTCGGCGTTGAGGTTCTCGCTCAGGCTTTGCGACACATACAACAAGTTGACCGGGATCAGGCCTTCCTTGACCTCGGCGCCGGGACGACGCAAGGCCGCCACGTCGACCGGGTTGATCGCGTTGATGCCGTTGCTGATAAAGGTGCTCTCGCCCCAGCTCACCACCTGCTTGCCCAGGCGTACGTTGCCTGCCAGGTCGCCGATGGCATAGTTGTGGTAGATGAAACTGTCGAGGAACATCGCACCCGACGACTTGGCGGCACGATCGCGGCCATGGTCGTCGATGTCATAAAAGGACTGGTGTTCATCCATCAATTCGAAGTCGTACCAGTACTTGCCGCGCACGAAGGCTCCACTTTCGCCGTACTTCAGCTCCAGGTCGTGCACACCCTTGAAGATTTTCGAGAAGGTCTCGCCTTTCTTGAAGTTGAGCCGCCCGTCGTCAGCGTTACGCGCCGAAGAGTTGCCGTTTGCGCCCACTGAGTTGAAGTTGGAGACAAACTTCGAGTCCGGATCGGCTGCGGCCCAACTGGCACCGATCGAAAGCGATGAGTCGAACTGGCCCTGAATCTCGCCAATATTGAACTCGACGGCGTGTGCCTGGGCGCTGGCGGCCAGGGCGACCGCAAGGGCGAGCAGCTGCGGCTGAAAGGCTTCGAATGTACGGGTAGTCATATGGCGCTCCGATGACCTCTGGTTGTTTTTGTTGTTGTTCTTGAGCTGGAGGCCACGCTAATCGCTGTACCGCAAAACCATCACCCCCTCGGGGTGAGGGGTACCGGCTGTACCCTCCCTATCGTTTTGCAAACCCGCAATTCAGGGCGCTCGGGCTTGAGCGCGGAGGGCAATCCCCCTCATCGGGAGGGGGCAGTCAAGCCGTTTGTTTTACGTAAACATCGATTCAAGGGTTGCTGTGATCGCCGCCAGTCAACGCAGCGAGCAGAGCCTTTCAACTGTCCTTGGAGAAGATGATGTCGCAGAAAACCTACGTAGCCGGCGTCGGCATGATTCAGTTCACCAAGCCGGGTGCCAGTGCCAGTTACATCGAGATGGGCGCACAGGCCATTCGCCAGGCACTGAAGGATGCCAATCTGGATTACAAGCACGTGCAGCAGGCGTATGCCGGTTATGTTTACGGCGACTCCACCAGCGGCCAGTCGGCGCTCTATGAAGTGGGCCTGAGCGGCATTCCGGTGATCAACGTCAACAACAACTGCGGCAGCGGTTCCACGGCCCTGTACCTGGCTCGGCAGGCTGTGGAGAGCGGGGCGGTCGATTGCGCCCTGGCTTTCGGTTTCGAGCAGATGCAGCCCGGGGCGTTGAAAGACCACTGGACTGATCGCCCGGGTACCTACGGCAAGGGCAACGACGTGGTCAATCGCATCTTCACCGAAGGCGACGGCATGCCGCCGGCGTTGCGCTTCTTCGGCGGCGCCGGCAAGGAGCACATGGAAAAGTACGGCACCCGAATGGAGACCTTCGCCGCCATTCGCGCCAAGGCCAGCCGCCATGCGGCAAACAACCCGCTGGCGGTATTCAAGAAAGTCATCACCACCGAAGAGGTGATGGCCGACCAGGTGATCTTCCCTGGTGTGATGACCCGCCTGATGGCCTGCCCACCGACCTGCGGCGGCGCGGCGGCGATCATCGTTTCCGAGCGTTTTGCCAAGAAGCATGGCCTGCGCACCGACGTGACCATCCTCGCGCAATCGCTGGTCACCGACACCCCGGATGCTTTCGAACCGCCATCGTTGATCAGCGTGGTCGGCGTCGGCATGACCCAGCGTGCTTCGCAGGAAGTCTACGAAAAGGCCGGTGTAGGCCCCGACGAGATCCGCGTTTGCGAAATGCACGACTGCTTCGCCCAAAATGAACTGCTGACCTATGAAGGCCTGGGTTTCTGCCCGGTCGGTGGCGGCGAGAAGTTTGTCCTTGATGGCGACAACACCTACGGCGGCCAGGTGGTGGTCAACCCGTCGGGTGGTCTGCTATCGAAGGGGCACCCGCTGGGGGCCACCGGGCTGGCGCAATGCTATGAGCTGACCCACCAGTTGCGGGGCACCGCCGAAGCCCGTCAGGTCGAAGGCCTGCAGCATGCGTTGCAGCACAACCTCGGCCTGGGCGGCGCCGGCATTGTGACCCTGTTCGGACGCGGCTGATTCGCCGTACGCGCGCTGGAGAGCAGTGCGCGTTCTCCCATTCACCTGAGAGGAACACAGTGCAATGGCAGACCACAGTCTGATCGGCCGCTCGCTGGGCGTGACCACGGCCGAAGTGGAGAAGGGGCGTCTGCGCTTCTTCGCCAAGGCCATCGGCGAAACCGATCCGCTCTACACCGACGAATCGGCAGCCCGGGCCGCCGGCTACAAATCGCTGCCGGTACCGCCGACCTTCCTGATGTGCCTGGAAAGCGAAGGGCGCGATACCGACCATATCGTCCAGAGCATTTTCGGCTTCGACCTGGGGCGCATCCTCCACGCCGAACAAGGCTTCGTTTATCACCGCATGGCGTTCGCCGGAGATGTGTTGACCTTTGATACCCGGGTTGTCGATGTGTACGAAAAAAAAGGCGGTGCGCTGACCTTCGTGGTTCAGCAAACCCGCGTCACTAACCAGGACGGCGAGCACATTGCCGATCTCCGCTCATCCCTGGTTCAACGCTGAGGCAAGGTCGATGAAAGTTTCCCCTGAACGCTGCCCCCGTTACAGCGAGGTCGAACCGGGCTTCGAGTTGCCGCCGTTGAAACTCGAACCGCTCAATCGCACCGTGCTCGCACTCTATGCCGGGGCGTCCGGCGATCACAACCAGGTGCACATCGACCTGGATTTCGCCCGCAAGTCGCGACAGCCCGACGTGTTTGCCCATGGCATGTTGTCGGCTGCTTATCTCGGGCGCCTGCTGACTCAATGGGTGCCGCAATCCCAGGTGCGCGGCTTGTCGATGCGCTTTGTCGGCATCACCCAGCTCGGCCATGTCCCGCACCTGAGCGGACGCGTCGTCGAGAAATTCGAAGCTGACGGCGAGAAGCGCGTGCGCTTGCACATTCAATGCCTCAACCAGTACGGCGATCCACGCCTGATGGGTGAAGCCGTCGTCGCCCTGGCTTGAATCTGATCACATAACAACAAGGGAGCACACAGATGAAAAAGCTCGAAGGTAAAGTCGCCCTGGTCACCGGTTCCGGCCGTGGCATTGGCCGCAGCGTGGCGCTGAAACTGGCCAGTGAAGGTGCCTGTGTGGTGGTCAATGACCTGGACGCCGCGCCGGCCGAAGAAGTGGTTGCCGCCATTCGCGCGGCGGGTGGCGAAGCCGTAGCTTGTGTCGGCAGCGTGACCGCCGTCGATTTTGCCGAACGCTTCGTCAAGACCGCGATAGACAGCTACGGTGCGATCGACATCATCGTCAACAACGCCGGCTACACCTGGGACAACGTGATCCAGAAGATGAGTGACGAGCAGTGGTACGCGATCATCGACTGCCACATCACCGCACCCTTTCGCATCCTGCGCGCGGCCCAGCCGATCATCAGCGCGGCGGCCAAACAGGAAGCCGCCGAAGGCCGCGTAGTCAATCGCAAGATCGTCAACATCTCTTCGGTATCGGCCAGCGGTAACGCCGGTCAGGTGAACTACTCCACCGCAAAGGCAGGCGTTTTGGGCATGACCAAGGCCCTGGCCAAAGAGTGGGGCCGCTACAAAGTCAACGTCAACGCCGTCGCCTTCGGTCACATCGAAACCCGTCAGACCCTGCCGGTCGAGGGCGATCCGAAATACATCAATATCGAAGGCCGGGAAATCAAGGTCGGCATCAGCCCGGCGACCGTAGAGGCCTCCAAGACCCTCATTCCGCTGGGCCGTCCCGGCAGCCCGGACGAAGCGGCCAACGCCGTGTACCTGTTCTGCATTCCGGAGTCGGATTATCTGTCTGGCCAGGTACTGGTCTGCGGCGGAGGCCTGGGAACGGTCTGATGTCGAAGCTGCCATGACGTGTGCGGCCGGTTACTTCGGCCGCTTCTCTTTTTTACAAGGCGGGACCGCTCGATGAACGAAGCCCCATCAACCTCGGTCACCCGGCAGTTGCTGCACACACGCAACGTCACCTGCACGGGCTATCTGCGCAGCGACGGCCTGTTCGAAATCGAAGGCCGATTGCTGGACACCAAGGGCCGTGAGACCGAGATGCCTTTCGCTACCCTCCAGGCCGGCGACGCACTGCATCAGATGCATATCGTGATGACGGTGGATGCCGATCTGGTGATCCAGCATGTCGAAGCTCGTTCAGAGGTGGTGCCGACGCCTTACTGCGCGCAAATCAGCCATGCCTACGCCGCGCTGAAGGGGTTGAAAGTCGGTGTCGGTTTCAACAATCAGGTCGCCGAACGCGTTGGCGGCATACAAGGCTGCACCCATCTGACCGGTTTGCTGGGTTCCATGGCGACCACGCTGATCCAGACTACGGCGCCCCTGATTCGCGAACAGATGCGTTTACGCCAGGCCCGGGAAGGCGGTTCAGACAAGCCCAGGCATTGGGTTATCGATACCTGTCACGCCTATCGCTCCGATGGTGAAGTGGTGCGTATGCTGTGGCCGACTCATTACCAGCCGAAGCGTCAGGATGAGAGTGGCCAACATTGAACGTGAGGCGTGCAACCGAACAACAATAGCCTCCTGCAGGGTGGCTCTTCAGGGACAATAACAACAATGACGATCAATCTGACGTTTATCCGGACGATATTTACTGCCTTGGCTTGCAGCGTCGTGCTCACCTTCACGGCAAATGCTGCGCAGCTGGCGCCGGACGAAGCACGCGCCATCGCCAGGGATGCTTACATCTACGGTTTCCCGCTGGTCGATCACTACCGCATCCAGCATGCCTATTTCGAGGACCGCAACGGGCCGGAATACAAGGCTCCCTGGAATCGGCTGCATAGCGATGCGCGGGTCTACACGCCGGACGACAAGGCAATCCAGACACCCAATTCAGACACCCCTTACTCGCACCTGGGGGCGGACCTGCGCGCCGAGCCTCTGGTGCTGAGCATGCCGGCGGTGGAGGAGGGACGTTACTACACGGCGCAATTCATCGACGCCTATACGTTCAATTTTGCCTATGCCGGCAGCCGCACCACCGGCAATTCCGCTGGAAACTTCCTGCTGGCAGGGCCGGGCTGGAAGGGTGAAACACCTGCCGGGATCAAGGCAGTGTTTCGCGCCGAAACCGATTTCGTCTACGTGTTCTACCGCACCCAACTGTTTAACCCGGCCGATATTGAGAACGTCAAGAAAGTCCAGGCGGGCTTCAAGGCGCAACCACTGTCCGCCTACCTCGGCAAACCGGCGCCGCCGCCAGCACCACGTATCGACTTTCCCGAGCCGCTCAGCGCCGAGCAGGAGCGTACGTCCCTGGAGTTTTTCAATATCCTGAATTTCGTCTTGAGCCACGGCCCGGTCCATCCTTCCGAGCGGGCGCTGATGGAGCGCTTCGCCAAACTGGGTATCGGTGCAGGGCAACGGTTTGATGCGCAGGCACTGTCGCCGCAATTGCGCACAGCGGTCGAACAAGGCATGGCCGATGCCTGGCAGGCCAATAGCGAGCTGGACGCACTGGCCGCCAGCGGCGCACTGACCAGCGGTGACCTGCTGGGTAGTCGGGAGTACTTGCAGAACAACTACCTCTACCGCATGCGTGCAGCGGCGTCCGGTATTTACGGCAACTCCAGGGAGGAGGCCATTTATCCGCCTTATTACCTCGACGCCAATGGCCAGCGGCTGAGCGGTGATGGCAACCGGTATGTGCTGCGCTTCGCGCCAGGCCAACTGCCTCCGGTCAATGCCTTCTGGTCGCTGACGATGTACCAGTTGCCTTCGCGTTTGCTGGTGGCCAATCCGCTCAATCGTTACCTGATCAATGCGCCGATGCTGCCGGACATGACGCGCGATGCCGATGGTGGCCTTACGCTGTACATTCAGCACGATTCGCCGGGCAAGGACAAGCAAGCCAATTGGCTGCCCGCCCCGAAGGGCTCGTTTGTCCTGGCCATGCGTTTGTTCTGGCCAAAGCCTGACGCGCTTAATGGAGTCTGGAAAAAACCTGCGCTGCAGCGCGTCAGCCAGGTCTCGGACACACAACAATAAAAAGGGAATGACGATGAACAAATCAATATCACGATTCACCGCAGTGGCGCTGGCGTTGATGGCCCCGGCGGTACTGCAGGCGCAAACATCAGTTGCCGATACGCTTGTCACCGTCGACAACTTTACCCGTGCCGAATCTACAAGATTCTTTAGTGGCGTCGTCAAGCGTGGTGGGTTTGGCCAGTTTGCCCACCATCGCCAGTTGCTGCCGATCGACAAACAGGGGGTCGTACGGCCTAATCGAGACACCCTGTACTCGTCTGCGGTTTTCGACCTCGATGCCGGGCCGGTCACCGTGACCTTGCCCGATGCCGGTGACCGGTACTTCTCGATGATTGCCATCGATGAGAAGCAGAACACCCCAGGCGTTGTGTATAAAGCGGGCAATTACACCTTCAGCAAAGCGCAGCTCGGCTCGCGTTATGTCTTGTTGGGTGTGCGTACGCTGGTCGATCCGGTAAGCCCGCAGGACATGAAGGCCGCCCATGCGCTGCAGGATGCCGTCAAGGTCCGGCAGGACGGAGGGCCAGGGCATTTCGAGATGCCTGCCTGGGACCCGGTCAGCCAGAACAAAGTCCGAACAGCGTTGCTTGCGCTGGCGTCGACTGTGCCGGACTCCAGGGGCATGTTCGGCAGCGATGAACAGGTCGAACCGGTTCGCCACCTCATTGGCAGCGCCTCGGCCTGGGGCGGCAATCCCGAGAAGGATGCCTTCTACCTCAACATCACCCCAAAGCGTAATGACGGCACGACGGTGCACCAACTCAAGGTCAAGGACGTGCCGGTGGACGCCTTCTGGTCAGTGAGCGTTTACAACGAGGCGGGTTACTTCCAGCAGAATCAGTACGGCGCATACACCCTCAACAACCTTACCGCGAAGAAGGCTGACGACGGTTCGGTCACGGTTCAGTTCGGGGGTTGCGATGGCGAGAACCCCAATTGCCTGCCGACAGTACCGAACTGGAACTACATGATCAGGCTGTACAAGCCGCAACCCGAGATCCTCGACGGCGCCTGGAAATTCCCGGAGGCAAGTCCGCTGGGCTAAGGCGTCAGCTTCAATCCCGCCAACCGAGCCTCACCGGTAATAGTCCCCCTCTCCCTGAGGGGGATTAAAAACCGCCTGCTTTTCCTATTGTGATCTGGCCTGGCCAAGTGTGTTTGGCCCCAGTCCATTGAGGAAAAACCATGATTCCCCGCCTGTTGTTCGAGCATGAGCACGAAGAATTCCGTAGTTCCGTCCGCCGCTTTCTGAGTGAAGCGTGTATGCCGTTTCACGAGCAGTGGGAAGAGGACCGCTGCGTGCCGCGTGAGATCTGGCGGCGTGCCGGCGAGCTCGGCATGCTCAACGCCACAACCCCGGAAATCTACGGTGGCATGGGGCTGGATCGCCGCTTTTCGATGATCGCCTCCGAAGAAATTGCCTTTGCCAACACCACCGGGCTGAACGGTTTCTCGGTGCATGACATCTGTGCCGGTTACTTCATCAACTTCGGCACCGAAGCACAGAAGCGTCAGTGGTTGCCGAAAATGGCCAGCGGCGAAGCCATTGCTGCCGTGGCAATGACCGAACCCAATACCGGTTCCGATTTGCAGGCGGTGAAGACCCGGGCGGTGCTCGACGGTGACGAGTACGTTATCAACGGTGCCAAGACCTTTATCTCCAACGGCACTAACTGCGACATCATTGTTGTCGTGGCCAGGACCGGCAACACCGGCAAGGGATCGCAGGATATCTCGCTGATACTGGTGGAGGCTGACCGGCCGGGGCTGAGCAAATCCAAGCCGCTGAAGAAGGTCGGGTTGCATGCCCAGGACACCACCATGCTGTTCTTCGAGGATGTGCGTGTACCGCGAGCGAACGTGCTGGGCGACGTACCAGGGCAGGGTTTCATTCAGTTGATGAGGGAACTGGCCTGGGAACGCCTGGCCATTGCAGTCAGCAGTATTTCCGGCGCTCAAGCGGTCCTCGATCACACCATCGACTACACCCGTGGGCGCACCGTATTCGGCAAACCGATCATCGATTTCCAGAACTCACGTTTCAAACTCGCCGACCTGAAAGCCGAAATCACCGTCGGCCAGACCTATGTCGATCGCTGCATGGAGCTGTGTCTGAGCCACACGTTGACCAGCGAGGCGGCGGCAGCTGCCAAACTGTATTGCTCGGAACTGTACTCGAAAGTGGTCGACCAGTGCCTGCAATTGCATGGCGGCAACGGCTACATGCTCGAGTACCCGGTGGCCCGGCATTACCTGGATAGCCGTGTGACGCGCATTTATGGCGGTGCCAACGACATCATGCGTGAGTTGGTCGCTCGCACCCTGTGAGGCCCAGTGTCTATCAGGCGTAAATGAGGCTGCAAGCAGTGGGACCCTGAACCGGGTCCCACTGTCTGGGGGCGTGGTGGTCAGACTTGAAACCGAGGAAGAAGTCCCGCGCCCAGAGGGGGGACTTCGCGCTGGTTCAGTCAAGCCACTCGCGCAGCACTTCGTCAGTGTGCTCGCCACGCTCAGGCAACGGCCCTGGCCTGCCCGCCGGTGTAGCGCTGAAGCGCGGTGCCGGGTTGGCCTGGAGCATGCCACTTTCGCGGTCGAATACCTTGCGTGCCTGCAGGTGAGGGTGGTCCGCTGCCTCGTCCAGGTTCAGCACGGGAGCGAAGCAGGCATCAGTCCCTTCCAGGATTGCACACCATTGCTCGCGGGTGCGCTGGGCGAAAATCGACGCGAATTTCTCGCGCAGGTTCGGCCAGGTCCGGGGGTTGTAGCCGTTAGCAGTTTCCGGATCATCACCCAGGCCGATCAGTTGCCGTAATACCGCGTAGAAACGCGGCTCCAGCGAGCCCACGGAAATGTAGTTGCCATCGGCACATTGATAGGTGTTGTACCAATGCGGGCCATCGAGCCCGCTCTGGCCGCGCTCGTTGGGCAATTGACCGCCAGCCTTGGCGCTCAGCAACAGGTTCTGCATATGCGCGCAGCCATCGACGATGGCGGCATCGATGACCTGACCCTTGCCTGTGGCACGCGCGTTCATGATGCCAGCCAGCAAACCGATGGCCAGGTACAGAGCCCCACCACCGACGTCGCCAACCAGGCTGGGCGGTGCAATTGGCGCCTGGCCTGGCTGGCCGGCATACCACAGCGCGCCGGCCAATGCGATGTAGTTCATGTCATGTCCGGCCGCTTGCGCCAGTGGCCCATCCTGACCCCAACCTGTCATCCGCCCATAGACCAGGCGCGGATTGCGTTGCAGACAGACATCCGGTCCCAGCCCCAGGCGCTCCATGACCCCGGGACGCATACCTTCGATCAGCGCATCAGAGTGTTCGACCAGGCGCAGTACCGTCTGGATGCCTTCGGGACTTTTCAGATCCACGCCGACGGAGCGCTTGCCGCGCTTGTAGATAGCCCCTTTGCCCATGTCGATTTCGTCGGCAGTCTGCTCGCCGCGTTCGACCAGCACCACATCAGCGCCAAGGTCAGCGAGCAGCATCCCGCAAAACGGGCCAGGCCCGAGCCCTGCGATCTCAAGAACCTTGAGGCCGGACAGCGGCCCTTGTTTCGTCTGCATAGTGCTCTCCGTTAAACGTTGTGTATGCGTCGATCATAGCGATCGGACCAAAAAATCAACCCCACTCATTGAAGGTGGGGCTCTTGGCATGCATCCTGCGTCGAACCACCGTTTGAAGATGTGACAGGCGCATCTCATTTCTGCAAGGAGGCAGGCCGATGACCTTGGTAATGGAAAATCTGACCCGCTTTGAGCGTATTGAATGCTCGAAGGTCAATGCCAGTGGTGCCCGCTACCCCAAGCATACCCATGAAGAGTATGTGCTCAGCGCCAACCTCAGCGGGGTGGAGCGGATCTGGTACAACGGCAGGCAGCAAGCCGTGTCAGCGGGCGAGGTGACGCTGTATAACCCGATGACCGTGCAGGCGTCGGAGTTCTGCGGGGAGGGCGCACAGTTCATCAGCGTGCACCTGGATGGACAGCAAGTGCGCAGCATTCTCGACCAGACCGCGAGCGCCAATGGCCTGCCCACGTTCCAGGAGGGCGTGATCCGCGATGGTGCGCTGTTCCGCTCTATCCTCGACCTGCATGAGCAGCTGGACGCCAACGGTCGTGACGAGGCGTTGCTGGTGCTGTTCAGTGAGCTGGCGCGCTTTCGCACCACGCCAGCCACCGCCAACGAGCCATTGCGGGTGGCACAGTTGATCCGTTACATGAAGGCCAATTTGTACGAAGCGATCGAGCTTGAAGACCTGTGCGCCGAAGCCAATCTGTCCAGGTTCCATCTGGTGCGAAGCTTCAAGACCCTGAAAAACCTTCCCCCCATGCAATATTTCAAGCAGTTGCGCTTGATCGAAGCGCGCCGGCGCCTGCGCCTTGGCGACGCGCCGGCACGCATCGCCGTTGACCTGGGTTTCTTCGACCAGGCCCATCTGAGCAATGCGTTCCGCAAAGTGATGGG
>RCUI01000129.1_pt1 | contig 27891 bp, 34 predicted proteins | sample 2166121 | NCBI WGS metagenome assembly RCUI01 (sample SAMN09932700, study PRJNA488358) | compost metagenome | feature: garden; material: soil; isolation source: compost soil in succinic acid-enriched culture | place: Germany: Experimental Botanical Garden Goettingen | collected 2016-01-27
TGCAGGAAGCGGTCGACGCCTTGCTGGATAACGGCCGTCGCGGTCGTGCCATCACCGGCTCGAACAAGCGTCCTCTGAAATCCCTGGCCGACATGATCAAGGGTAAGCAAGGTCGTTTCCGTCAGAACTTGCTCGGTAAGCGTGTTGACTACTCCGGCCGTTCGGTAATTACCGTAGGTCCGACCCTGCGTCTGCACCAGTGCGGTCTGCCGAAGAAGATGGCTCTCGAGCTGTTCAAGCCGTTCATTTTCGGCAAGCTGGAAATGCGTGGTCTGGCGACCACCATCAAGGCCGCCAAGAAGATGGTCGAGCGCGAGCTGCCAGAGGTGTGGGACGTTCTCGCCGAAGTGATTCGCGAACACCCCGTACTGCTCAACCGTGCACCGACCCTTCACCGTCTGGGTATCCAGGCCTTTGAACCGGTACTGATCGAAGGTAAGGCTATCCAGCTGCACCCGCTGGTCTGTGCTGCGTACAACGCCGACTTCGACGGTGACCAAATGGCCGTTCACGTGCCGCTGACGCTGGAAGCCCAGCTCGAAGCGCGCGCGCTGATGATGTCGACCAACAACATTCTGTCGCCAGCCAACGGTGAGCCAATCATCGTTCCGTCGCAGGACGTTGTACTGGGTCTGTACTACATGACCCGTGAAGCCATCAACGCCAAGGGCGAAGGTCGCGTGTTCGCCGACCTGCAGGAAGTCGACCGCGTGTTCCGCGCCGGCGAAGCTGCCCTGCATGCCAAGATCAAGGTTCGTATCAACGAAACCGTTAACGATCGTGATGGCGGCAGCGTCAAGAACACCCGTATCGTCGACACCACTGTCGGCCGTGCTCTGCTGTTCCAGGTTGTTCCACCAGGTCTGTCGTACGACGTGGTCAACCAGCCAATGAAGAAAAAGGCGATCTCCAAGCTGATCAACCAGTGCTACCGCGTGGTTGGTCTGAAAGAGACCGTGATCTTCGCTGACCAGCTGATGTACACCGGTTTCGCTTACTCGACCATCTCCGGCGTTTCCATCGGTGTTAACGACTTCGTTATCCCGGATGAAAAAGCCCGCATCATCGGTACTGCTACCGACGAAGTGAAAGAGATCGAGAGCCAGTACGCCTCCGGCCTGGTAACCCAGGGCGAGAAGTACAACAAAGTCATCGACTTGTGGTCCAAGGCGAACGACGAAGTTTCCAAGGCGATGATGGCCAACCTCTCGAAAGAGAAGGTCATTGACCGCAATGGTGACGAAGTCGAGCAAGAGTCCTTCAACTCGATGTACATGATGGCTGACTCCGGTGCCCGGGGTTCGGCAGCTCAGATTCGTCAGCTGGCCGGTATGCGTGGCCTGATGGCCAAGCCGGACGGCTCGATCATCGAGACGCCGATCACCGCGAACTTCCGTGAAGGTCTGAGCGTACTCCAGTACTTCATCTCGACTCACGGTGCTCGTAAGGGTCTTGCGGATACCGCGTTGAAAACCGCGAACTCCGGTTACCTGACTCGTCGTCTGGTAGACGTTGCCCAGGATCTGGTTGTTACCGAGATCGACTGTGGCACCGAGCAAGGCCTGCTGATGACGCCGCACATTGAAGGCGGCGACGTAGTAGAGCCTCTGGGTGAGCGAGTACTGGGTCGAGTTATCGCCCGTGACGTGTTCAAGCCAGGCACTGACGACGTTATCGTTCCGGCTGGTACCCTGGTCGACGAGAAGTGGGTTGAGTTCATCGAGCTGAACAGCATCGACGAAGTGATCGTGCGTTCGCCGATCAGCTGCGAAACCCGCTACGGCATCTGCGCCAAGTGCTACGGTCGTGACCTGGCTCGCGGTCACCAGGTGAACATCGGTGAAGCTGTCGGCGTTATCGCTGCTCAGTCGATCGGTGAGCCGGGTACCCAGCTGACCATGCGTACGTTCCACATCGGTGGTGCTGCAAGCCGGACCTCGGCTGCCGACAGCGTCCAGGTGAAGAACGGCGGTATGGTTCGTCTGCACAACCTGAAGCAGGTTGAGCGTGCCGACGGTAACCTGGTTGCCGTATCGCGTTCCGGTGAGTTGGCGATTGCCGACGAATTCGGTCGTGAGCGTGAGCGCTACAAGCTGCCTTACGGTGCGGTGATTTCGGTCAAGGAAGGCGACAAGGTCGACGCTGGCGCAATCGTCGCCAAGTGGGACCCGCACACCCACCCGATCGTTACCGAAATGAAAGGTACCGTGACCTTCGTGGGCATGGAAGAAGGCATCACCATCAAGCGTCAGACTGACGAATTGACGGGTTTGACCAACATTGAAGTTCTGGACGTCAAAGACCGTCCGGCTGCAGGTAAGGAAATCCGTCCTGCAATCAAGATGGTCGACGCCAATGGCAAGGATCTGCTGCTGCCAGGTACCGACGTACCGGCTCAGTACTTCCTGCCGGCGAACGCCCTGGTTGGTGTGGCTGACGGTGCCCAGATCGGTGTCGGTGACGTTATCGCGCGTATCCCGCAAGAAACGTCGAAGACCCGTGACATCACCGGTGGTCTGCCTCGGGTTGCCGACTTGTTCGAAGCCCGTCGTCCGAAAGAAGCCTCGATTCTGGCTGAAGTCAGCGGCACCATCGCGTTCGGTAAAGAGACCAAAGGCAAGCGCCGTCTGGTCATCACTCCGAACGACGGTAGCGATCCGTACGAAGAGCTGATTCCGAAGTGGCGTCACCTGAACGTCTTCGAAGGCGAACAAGTGAACCGCGGCGAAGTTATCTCCGACGGTCCAAGCGATCCGCACGACATCCTGCGTCTGCTGGGTGTAAGCGCGCTGGCCAAGTACATCGTCAACGAGATTCAGGACGTTTACCGTCTGCAAGGCGTGAAGATCAACGACAAGCACATCGAAACCATCCTGCGTCAGATGCTGCGCAAGGTCGAGATTGCCGAGTCGGGTGATTCCAGCTTCATCAAGGGCGACCAGATGGAACTGACCCACGTACTGGTAGAGAACGAGCGCCTTGGCGCGGAAGACAAGTTTGTCTCCAAGTTCACTCGTGTACTGCTGGGTATCACCAAGGCCTCGCTGTCCACCGAATCGTTCATCTCGGCGGCCTCCTTCCAGGAGACCACCCGTGTTCTGACCGAAGCGGCGGTAACCGGCAAGCGCGATTACCTGCGCGGCCTGAAAGAAAACGTGGTCGTGGGTCGTTTGATCCCGGCCGGTACCGGTCTGGCATACCACAGCGAGCGCAAGCGTCGCCGTGATGCTGACAAGCCGCTGCGCGTAAGTGCCAGTGAGGTGGAAGCCGCACTGACCGAAGCGTTGAACTCCAGCGGTAACTGAAAGTAAGGCAGGGCCCTGGTTTACCCGATCTGGTCATTGACGACATAAAATGTTGCCGATGACCGGAGGAGGGAGGCTGGGGCCTCGTCTTGACTGGGGGCAAGATCCTCTTTAGACTCTTGTACCCCTAAATTTGGTGGGACTTCGTCCTGCCAATTTTTGCTTTTCTTGCAAGACAATAGCGTCGCAAGACAACAGTGGAGCTAGTAGATGGCAACTATCAACCAGCTGGTACGTCAGCCGCGTAAGCGTATCGTCGAGAAATCCGACGTTCCTGCGCTGCAGAACTGCCCGCAACGTCGTGGCGTGTGCACCCGTGTGTACACCACTACGCCGAAAAAACCTAACTCGGCACTGCGTAAAGTATGCCGTGTGCGTCTGACCAACGGTTTCGAGGTTTCCTCGTACATCGGTGGTGAAGGCCACAACCTGCAAGAGCACAGCGTCGTACTGATCCGTGGCGGTCGTGTAAAAGACTTGCCAGGTGTTCGTTACCACACCGTTCGCGGCTCCCTGGATACCTCCGGTGTTAAAGGTCGTAACCAAGGTCGTTCGAAGTACGGTACCAAGCGTCCGAAGTAATCGGCCGTTTGTTGCAGTTTGCAGTTATCAATTTTATTGAGTCGATAAGAGTAAGGTCGGGCACGCACCCTTTGGGTTCACTGTCCCGGGCTAACCTGAAGACCGTTTGAGGGCTTATCAATGCCAAGACGTCGTGTAGCAGCCAAGCGTGAGATTCTGGACGATCCAAAATACGGAAGCCAGATCCTCGCCAAGTTCATGAACCACGTAATGGAAAGCGGCAAAAAAGCCGTTGCCGAGCGTATCGTTTACGGTGCACTGGACAAGGTTAAAGAACGCAAGAACAGCGATCCCCTGGAAATCTTCGAGAAAGCTCTCGACGCCATCGCTCCGCTGGTCGAAGTTAAGTCGCGCCGTGTTGGCGGTGCCACTTACCAGGTTCCTGTTGAAGTTCGTCCATCCCGTCGTAACGCCCTGGCAATGCGCTGGTTGGTAGACTACGCCCGCAAGCGTGGCGAGAAGTCCATGGCTCTGCGCCTGGCTGGCGAGCTGCTGGATGCTGCTGAAGGCAAAGGTGCTGCAGTCAAGAAGCGTGAAGACGTACACCGTATGGCCGAAGCCAACAAAGCGTTCTCGCACTACCGCTTCTAATTCAGGCATCACTATTTTTGCGAGGGCTCTATGGCTCGTACTACACCAATCAACCGCTACCGTAACATTGGTATTTGCGCGCACGTTGACGCGGGCAAAACTACCACTACCGAGCGGATCCTGTTCTACACAGGCCTGAGCCACAAGATGGGCGAGGTGCATGACGGCGCCGCGACCACCGACTGGATGGTGCAGGAGCAGGAGCGGGGTATTACCATTACCTCCGCTGCTGTTACCACCTTCTGGAAGGGCTCCAAAGGTCAGTATGACAACTATCGCGTAAACGTCATCGATACCCCCGGCCACGTTGACTTCACCATTGAAGTAGAACGTTCGCTGCGCGTACTCGACGGCGCGGTCGTTGTTTTCTGCGGTACCTCCGGCGTTGAGCCGCAGTCCGAAACCGTATGGCGTCAAGCCAACAAATACGGCGTTCCACGTGTTGTTTACGTGAACAAGATGGACCGTGCTGGCGCTGACTTCCTGCGCGTCGTAGGTCAGATCAAGAACCGTCTGGGTCACACCCCGGTTCCTGTTCAGCTGGCCATCGGTTCGGAAGATAACTTCCAGGGTCAGGTTGACCTGATCAAAATGAAGGCTATCTACTGGAACGACGACGACAAAGGCACCACCTATCGCGAGGAAGAAATTCCTGCCGATATGCTGGAGCTGGCTGAAGAGTGGCGCGCCAACATGGTCGAAGCCGCTGCCGAAGCCAACGAAGAGCTGATGAACAAGTACCTTGAAGAAGGTGAGCTGTCGGTCGAAGAAATCAAAGCCGGTCTGCGTGCGCGCACCCTGGCCAGCGAGATCGTTCCGGCTGTCTGCGGTTCTTCCTTCAAGAACAAGGGCGTTCCTCTGGTTCTCGACGCCGTTATCGACTTCCTGCCTGCTCCGACCGAGATTCCTGCGATCAAGGGTATCCACCCTGACCTGATCGAGAAGCCGAAGGAAGAGCTGACCGAAGGCGACTACGACGAGCGTCATGCTGACGACAACGAGCCGTTCTCGGCTCTGGCGTTCAAAATTGCTACTGACCCGTTCGTGGGTACCCTGACTTTCGTGCGCGTTTACTCGGGCATGCTGCAGTCCGGCGACTCCGTGATCAACTCGGTCAAGGGCAAGAAAGAGCGCGTTGGTCGTATGGTGCAGATGCACGCCAACCAGCGTGAAGAAATCAAAGAAGTACTGGCAGGCGACATCGCTGCTCTGATCGGCATGAAGGACGTCACCACTGGTGACACCCTGTGCAACGCCGACAAGCCGATCATCCTCGAGCGTATGGACTTCCCGGAGCCTGTGATCTCGGTAGCTGTTGAGCCGAAGACCAAGCAAGACCAGGAAAAGATGGGTATCGCACTGGGCAAGCTGGCTCAGGAAGACCCGTCGTTCCGCGTCAAGACTGATGAAGAAACCGGCCAGACCATCATCTCGGGTATGGGCGAGCTTCACCTGGACATCCTCGTTGACCGCATGAAGCGCGAGTTCAACGTCGAAGCCAACATCGGTAAGCCGCAGGTTTCCTACCGCGAGCAGATCACCAAAGACAACGTCGAAATCGAAGGTAAGTTCGTTCGTCAGTCCGGTGGTCGCGGTCAGTTCGGTCACTGCTGGATTCGCTTCTCGCAGCCAACAGTGGACGCACAAGGCAACATCACCGAAGGCCTGGAATTCACCAACGAGGTTGTAGGTGGTGTGGTTCCTAAGGAATACATCCCGGCGATCCAGAAGGGTATCGAAGAGCAGATGAAGAACGGCATTGTTGCCGGCTATCCGCTGATCGGCCTGAAGGCAACCGTGTTTGATGGTTCCTACCACGACGTCGACTCCAACGAGATGGCGTTCAAGGTGGCGGCCTCCATGGCGACCAAGCAGCTGGCTGCCAAAGGCGGCGGCAAAGTGCTTGAGCCGATCATGAAGGTAGAAGTTGTGACCCCTGAGGACTACATGGGTGACGTGATGGGTGACCTGAACCGTCGTCGTGGTCTGATCCAGGGTATGGAAGATTCGGTGTCCGGCAAGGTTGTCCGTGCTGAAGTTCCGCTCGGAGAGATGTTCGGTTATGCAACCGACGTTCGTTCCATGTCTCAGGGTCGCGCGAGCTACTCCATGGAATTCTCCAAATACGCCGAAGCTCCGTCGAATATCGTCGAAGCACTCGTTAAAAAACAAGGCTAATCCAGCCCTTTAGGCAAGAGGTTCACTGTCGTGGCTAAAGAAAAATTTGATCGTTCCCTTCCGCACGTCAACGTTGGCACCATCGGTCACGTTGACCACGGTAAAACCACTCTGACCGCAGCTCTGACTCGCGTCTGCTCCGAAGTTTTCGGTTCGGCCGTCGTCGAATTCGACAAGATCGACAGCGCTCCAGAAGAGAAAGCTCGCGGTATCACCATCAACACTGCGCACGTTGAGTACAACTCGACTATTCGTCACTACGCTCACGTTGACTGCCCAGGTCACGCTGACTACGTGAAGAACATGATCACCGGTGCTGCCCAGATGGACGGCGCGATCCTGGTTTGCTCGGCCGCTGATGGTCCGATGCCGCAAACCCGTGAGCACATCCTGCTGTCCCGTCAGGTTGGCGTTCCGTACATCGTGGTCTTCCTGAACAAGGCTGACCTGGTAGACGACGCTGAGCTGCTGGAACTGGTCGAGATGGAAGTTCGCGACCTGCTGTCCACCTACGACTTCCCAGGCGACGACACTCCGATCATCATCGGTTCGGCTCGTATGGCGCTGGAAGGCAAAGACGACAACGAAATGGGCACCACCGCTGTCAAGCGTCTGGTTGAAACTCTGGACAGCTACATCCCAGAGCCAGAGCGTGCTATCGACAAGCCGTTCCTGATGCCAATCGAAGACGTATTCTCGATCTCGGGTCGTGGTACCGTTGTTACCGGTCGTATCGAGCGTGGTATCGTCCGCGTTCAGGACGCCCTGGAAATCGTTGGTCTGCGTGACACCACCACCACCACCTGCACCGGTGTTGAGATGTTCCGCAAGCTGCTGGACGAAGGTCGTGCTGGCGAGAACTGCGGCGTTCTGCTGCGTGGCACCAAGCGTGACGACGTTGAGCGTGGTCAGGTTCTGGTCAAGCCAGGTTCGGTTAAGCCGCACACCAAGTTCACCGCAGAAGTTTACGTTCTGAGCAAGGAAGAAGGCGGCCGTCATACTCCGTTCTTCAAAGGCTACCGTCCACAGTTCTACTTCCGTACTACTGACGTGACTGGTAACTGCGAGCTGCCAGAAGGCGTTGAAATGGTAATGCCAGGTGACAACATCCAGATGACTGTCACTCTGATCAAAACCATCGCAATGGAAGATGGTCTGCGTTTCGCTATCCGTGAAGGCGGTCGTACCGTCGGCGCTGGCGTCGTAGCCAAAATCATCGAGTAATCGTTGATCGCTTGAAAAAGGCCCCCGCTCAGCGGGGGCTTTTTTATTGGGTTGACACTCGGTGGGGCCCTCTATAGAATCACGCCTCCTTTTAACGGGCGTAGTGCGCCCGGTGGGAATAGCAGCCTGGAGTCTGAAATCCAATGCAAAATCAGCAAATCCGTATCAGGTTGAAGGCTTTTGACCATCGCCTGATCGACCAATCCACCCAGGAAATCGTGGAAACCGCGAAACGTACTGGTGCTCAAGTGCGTGGTCCAATTCCACTGCCTACTCGCAAAGAGCGGTTCACCGTTCTGGTCTCCCCGCACGTCAACAAAGACGCGCGTGACCAGTACGAGATCCGTACTCATAAGCGCGTTCTGGACATCGTCCAGCCAACGGATAAAACCGTTGATGCTCTTATGAAGCTTGATCTTGCAGCAGGTGTGGAAGTGCAGATCAGCCTCGGCTAAGACTCGGGTCTTAGTCGTGTAACGCTCTGAAATGGGCGGCCATAGCGGGTGAAAGCCCCGTACACTCATGAGGTTTACAACATGACTATTGGTGTAGTCGGTCGTAAATGCGGTATGACCCGTATTTTCACCGAAGAAGGTGTCTCCATTCCGGTCACGGTCATTGAGATCGAGCCGAATCGCGTCACCCAGTTCAAAACCGAAGAAACTGATGGCTACCGTGCAGTGCAAGTCACTGTTGGTGAGCGTCGTGCTTCGCGCGTGACTGCTGCTCAAGCAGGTCACTTCGCTAAAGCGAACGTTGCCGCTGGTCGCGGTGTCTGGGAGTTCCGTCTTGAAGAAGGCGACTACCAGGCTGGCGACTTGATCAATGCAGAAATCTTCGCTGCTGGCCAAATGGTAGATGTTACCGGTCAGTCGAAAGGTAAAGGCTTTGCCGGTACCATCAAGCGTTGGAATTTCCGCGGTCAAGATAACACCCACGGTAACTCCGTTTCCCACCGCGTCCCGGGCTCTATCGGCCAGTGCCAGACTCCTGGTCGTGTATTCAAGGGCAAGAAAATGTCCGGTCACATGGGCGCCGAGCGCGTGACCGTTCAGTCCCTGGAAGTAGTGCGCGTCGACGCTGAACGCAATCTGTTGCTGGTCAAGGGTGCCGTTCCTGGCGCTACTGGCGGTGATCTGGTTGTGCGTCCGGCTGCCAAGGCTCGCGGTTAAGGGGAAGCTGACATGCAACTAAATGTAAATGACGCTCAAGCGATCGAAGTTTCCGAACTGACTTTCGGTGGCGAATTCAACGAGACGCTGGTTCACCAAGCAGTCGTGGCCTACATGGCCGGCGGCCGTCAGGGCACCAAGCAGCAGAAAACCCGTTCCGACGTTGCTGGTGGCGGTAAGCGCCCATGGCGTCAGAAAGGTACTGGCCGCGCTCGTGCCGGTACTATCCGTAGCCCAATCTGGCGTGGCGGCGGTACCACTTTTGCAGCTCGTCCTCAAGACCACTCGCAGAAGCTCAACAAGAAGATGTACCGCGCAGCAATGCGTTCCATCCTCGCTGAGCTGGTGCGTACCGACCGTCTGGTCGTGGTTCAGGACTTCGCTGTTGAAGCACCGAAAACCAAAGACCTGCTGAACAAGCTGAACGGCATGGGTCTGAGCGACGTACTGATCGTTTCTGACGCTGTTGATCAGAATCTGTACCTGGCTGCTCGTAACCTGCCGCACGTCGACGTACGTGACGTACAGGGTTCCGATCCGGTCAGTCTGATCGCATACGACAAAGTGTTGATCACTGTGTCGGCCGTGAAGAAATTCGAGGAGCTGCTGGGATGAACCAGGAACGCGTATTTAAAGTCCTCCTTGGCCCGCACGTTTCCGAGAAGGCTACCGTTCTGGCTGAGAAAAAAGGCCAGTTCGTATTCAAGGTTGCTACTGACGCAACCAAGCTGGAAATCAAGAAAGCTGTCGAAGGCCTGTTCGGCGTAAAAGTCGAAAACGTGTCGACTGTTAACGTTCTGGGTAAAACCAAGCGTACCGCACGTGGTCTGGGCAAGCGCAATGACTGGAAGAAGGCGATCGTCTCCCTTCAGCCAGGCCAAGATCTCGATTTCAGCAGCAGTGCTGAGTAAGGAAGGGGTGCATCATGGCAATCGTTAAATGCAAACCGACTTCCCCTGGCCGCCGTTTCGTGGTCAAGGTGGTCAACAAGGAGCTGCACAAAGGCGCTCCTCACGCACCGCTGCTCGAGAAGAAGTCGAAGTCTGGTGGTCGTAACAACAATGGCCGCATCACTACTCGTCACGTAGGTGGTGGTCATAAGCAGCATTACCGTATGGTCGATTTCCGTCGCAACGACAAAGATGGCATCGTCGCCACTGTCGAGCGTATCGAATACGATCCAAACCGTACTGCTCACATCGCACTGCTGTGCTACGCAGACGGCGAGCGCCGCTACATCATCGCCCCTAAAGGCGTGAGTGCTGGCGACCAGCTGATCGCAGGTGCTCTGGCTCCAATCAAGCCAGGCAACTCCCTGCAACTGCGCAACATCCCAGTGGGTAGCACCATTCACGGCATCGAACTGAAGCCGGGTAAAGGTGCTCAGATCGCTCGTTCCGCTGGTGCTTCGGCTCAGCTGATCGCTCGCGAAGGTGTCTACGTGACCGTTCGTCTGCGCTCTGGTGAGATGCGTAAAGTCCTGGCTGAATGCCGTGCGACCCTGGGTGAAGTCTCGAACTCCGAGCACAGCCTGCGTTCGCTGGGTAAAGCCGGTGCCAAACGCTGGCGTGGCGTTCGCCCAACCGTTCGTGGTGTTGCCATGAACCCGGTTGACCACCCACATGGTGGTGGTGAAGGTCGTACCTCCGGTGGTCGTCATCCGGTATCGCCATGGGGCTTCCCGACTAAGGGCGCGAAGACTCGTGGTAATAAGCGTACCGACAACATGATCGTCCGTCGTCGCAAGTAAATAGAGGGATACGACAGTGCCACGTTCTCTGAAAAAAGGTCCTTTTATCGATCTTCACCTACTGAAGAAGATCGAAGTGGCGGCGGAAAAGAACGATCGCAAACCAGTTAAGACCTGGTCGCGCCGTTCGATGATCCTGCCACAAATGGTCGGTCTGACCATCGCGGTACACAACGGTCGCCAACACGTCCCAGTTCTCGTGAACGAAGACATGGTCGGCCATAAACTGGGCGAGTTTGCCGGTACCCGCACTTATCGTGGGCACGTGGCTGACAAGAAAGCCAAGCGTTAAGGGGTAAGGAAATGGAAGTAGCCGCTAAGTTGTCGGGCGCTCGAATCTCCGCCCAGAAAGCCCGCTTGGTCGCCGACCAGATCCGCGGGAAGAAGGTGGGCGAAGCGCTCAACCTGTTGGCTTTCAGCAGCAAAAAAGCCGCTGAAATCATGAAGAAAGTCCTCGAGTCGGCCGTAGCCAACGCCGAGCATAACGAAGGCGCAGACGTTGATGACCTGAAGGTCTCCACCGTTTTCGTCAACGAAGGGCGTTCGCTGAAGCGCATCATGCCGCGTGCCAAAGGCCGCGCTGATCGCATCGTCAAGCGGTCTTGCCATATCACTGTCAAGGTTGCGGACAAGTAACGGAGTCGATCAGATGGGTCAGAAAGTACATCCCACTGGCATTCGCCTGGGAATCGTCAAGGAGCACACCTCCGTCTGGTACGCAGACGGTCGGACTTATGCGGACTATTTGCTCGCAGATCTGAATGTGCGTGAGTACCTCCAAGACAAACTAAAAAGCGCGTCCGTTAGCCGTATCGATATCCATCGTCCGGCTCAAACTGCACGCATCACCATCCACACCGCTCGTCCAGGTATCGTTATCGGGAAGAAAGGTGAAGATGTTGAGAAACTGCGTCAGGACCTGACCAAGCAAATGGGTGTGCCTGTGCACATCAATATCGAAGAGATCCGCAAGCCGGAACTCGACGGTATGCTGGTAGCTCAGAGCGTAGCTCAGCAGCTGGAGCGTCGTGTGATGTTCCGTCGCGCCATGAAGCGCGCCGTACAGAACGCCATGCGCATTGGTGCCAAAGGCATCAAGATCCAGGTGAGCGGTCGTCTCGGTGGTGCTGAAATCGCACGTACTGAATGGTATCGCGAAGGTCGTGTGCCGCTGCACACCCTGCGTGCTGACATCGACTATGCCACTTACGAAGCTCACACCACTTACGGTGTGATCGGTGTGAAGGTTTGGATTTTCAAAGGCGAAGTTATTGGTGGTCGCCAAGAAGAACTGAAACCACAAGCACCAGCGCCTCGTAAAAAAGCTGCTAAGTAAGGGGTACGCCAAATGTTGCAACCAAAGCGTACAAAATTCCGCAAGCAGATGACTGGCCACAACCGTGGTCTGGCACTGCGCGGTAGCAAAGTCAGCTTCGGCGAGTTTGCTCTGAAAGCTGTTGCTCGCGGTCGTCTCACCGCTCGCCAGATCGAATCGGCACGTCGTGCCCTGACTCGTCACGTAAAACGTGGCGGTAAGATCTGGATCCGTGTGTTCCCGGACAAGCCGATCTCCAAGAAGCCTCTCGAAGTGCGGATGGGTAAAGGTAAAGGTTCCGTGGAGTACTGGGTTGCCCAGATCCAGCCAGGCAAAGTCCTGTACGAGATCGAGGGTGTTTCTGAAGAGCTGGCGCGTGAGGCTTTCGCCCTGGCGGCTGCAAAGCTGCCTCTCGCCACCTCCTTTGTTAAGCGGACGGTGATGTGATGAAAGCGAATGAACTTCGTGAAAAATCAGCACAGCAGCTGAACGAGCAACTGCTCGGCTTGCTGCGCGACCAGTTCAATCTGCGTATGCAGAAAGCAACTGGCCAGTTGGGGCAGTCGCACCTGCTCTCGCAAGTTAAGCGTGACATCGCTCGCGTGAAAACTGTGCTCAACCAGCAGGCAGGTAAGTGATCATGGCTGAAGCTGAAAAAACCGTCCGTACGCTGACTGGCCGTGTCGTCAGCGACAAGATGGACAAAACCATCACCGTACTGATCGAGCGTCGCGTAAAGCACCCGATCTACGGTAAATACGTTAAGCGTTCGACTAAGCTGCACGCGCACGACGAAACCAATCAGTGCCATATCGGCGACAAGGTCTCCATCCGTGAGACTCGTCCGCTGGCCAAGACCAAAGCTTGGGCACTGGTTGAAGTTCTCGAACGCGCTGTTGAAGTCTAAGGGCTAAGGGTCGGAGAAATTTTATGATTCAGACTCAATCCATGCTCGATGTGGCCGATAACAGCGGCGCTCGTCGCGTCATGTGCATCAAGGTTCTCGGCGGTTCGCACCGCCGTTACGCCGGCATCGGTGACATCATCAAGGTAACCGTCAAGGAAGCAATTCCGCGCGGTAAAGTGAAGAAAGGCCAAGTGATGACTGCTGTTGTAGTCCGCACTCGCCACGGTGTCCGTCGTGCTGACGGCTCCATCATCCGCTTTGATGGCAATGCTGCTGTTCTGCTGAACAACAAGCAAGAGCCGATCGGCACCCGTATCTTTGGGCCAGTGACCCGTGAACTTCGTACTGAGAAGTTCATGAAGATCGTCTCGCTCGCCCCAGAAGTGCTGTAAGGAGATCCGACATGCAAAAGATTCGTCGTGACGACGAGATCATCGTGATCGCCGGCAAAGACAAAGGTAAGCGCGGTAAGGTGCTCAAGGTTCTCGCTGACGACCGTCTGGTCGTTGGTGGGATCAACCTGGTGAAGCGTCATACCAAGCCTAACCCGATGTCGGGCGTACAAGGCGGTATCGTCGAGAAAGAAGCGCCACTGCACGCTTCCAACGTCGCCATTTTCAACGGCGAAACCAACAAGGCTGACCGCGTTGGTTTCAAAGTAGAAGACGGCAAGAAAATTCGTGTCTTCAAGTCGACCCAAAAAGCGGTTGATGCTTGAACACTGCTAGGTAGAAGACCATGGCACGACTGAAAGAGATTTACCGGAAGGAAATTGCTCCGAAGCTTAAGGAAGAACTTAAGCTGGCGAACGTGATGGAAGTTCCGCGCGTTACCAAGATCACCCTGAACATGGGTCTGGGCGAAGCTGTCGGCGACAAAAAAGTCATCGAACACGCTGTTGCTGACCTGGAGAAGATCACCGGTCAGAAAGCCGTTGTGACTTTCGCTCGGAAATCCATCGCGGGCTTCAAAGTCCGTGAGGGCTGGCCGATCGGCGTTAAAGTTACTCTGCGCCGTGATCGTATGTACGAATTCCTGGACCGCCTGCTGGCGATCTCCCTGCCTCGGGTTCGCGACTTCCGCGGCCTGAATGCCAAGTCCTTCGATGGTCGCGGCAACTACAGCATGGGCGTGAAAGAGCAGATCATTTTCCCGGAAATCGACTACGACAAGATCGATGCTCTGCGCGGTCTGGACATTACCCTGACCACCACTGCCAAGAACGATGACGAAGGCCGCGCTCTGCTGCGTGCTTTCAAATTCCCGTTCCGCAACTGATTGGAGTAGGAAAATGGCCAAGAAGAGCATGAAAAACCGTGAGCTGAAGCGTCAGCTCACTGTTGCCAAGTACGCCAAGAAGCGTGCCGAGCTGAAAGCGACCATCGTGAACCTGGAAGCAACTCCAGAAGAGCGTTTTGCCGCTGTCGTAGCTCTGCAGAAGCAGCCACGTGACGCTAGCGCTTCGCGCCTGCGTAACCGCTGCCGCATCACCGGTCGTCCACACGGCGTTTACCGCAAGTTCGGCCTCGGCCGTAACAAGCTGCGTGAAGCAGCAATGCGCGGTGACGTTCCAGGTCTGGTTAAAGCCAGCTGGTAAGACGTACCGGCAGCGTCCAGGTGGCGGAAGAGCAATCTTCCGACCACCGGTGACTTTGCAACGAAACAAGCCCCTTCTGGGGCTTGTTTCGTTTCTGGGATCTGTCTAGAATGACCGGCTCTCCTGAGCCCGGGTTTTTTGACCCTGCGCGCTCAGGCGACTGTAGTAGCCGAGAGGCTAATTTTTCTTGTATCAGGAGCGTCTAGCCCATGAGTATGCAGGACCCGTTAGCGGACATGCTAACTCGCATCCGTAATGCCCAGATGGCTGAAAAGTCCGTCGTAAGCATGCCTTCGTCGACTCTGAAGGTTGCGGTAGCCAAAGTTCTGAAAGACGAAGGTTACATCGCTGGCTACCAAGTCAGCAGCGAAGTAAAACCATCGCTTTCCATCGAGCTGAAATACTTCGAAGGCCGTCCGGTCATCGAGGAAGTCAAGCGCGTAAGTCGTCCAGGCCTGCGTCAGTACAAGTCCGTCGAAGATCTGCCGAAAGTACGTGGCGGTCTGGGCGTGTCTATCGTCTCCACCAACAAAGGTGTGATGACTGATCGTGCTGCGCGCGCTGCCGGTGTCGGCGGCGAAGTTCTCTGCACAGTGTTCTAAGGGGGGATAAGCATGTCTCGCGTCGCTAAGAACCCCGTTAAGCTGCCAGCCGGTGTCGAAGTCAAATTCGTCGGCCAACAGCTTTCGGTGAAGGGTGCCAAGGGCACTCTCGAACTGAACGTTCACTCGTCCGTAGAAGTCGTTGAAGAAGCTGGTGAGCTGCGTTTCGCTGCTCGCAATGGCGATCAACAAACTCGCGCAATGGCCGGTACCACCCGTGCCCTGGTTAACAACATGGTCCAAGGCGTAAGCCAAGGCTTCGAGCGTAAGCTCCAGCTGGTCGGTGTTGGTTACAAAGCACAAGCCAAAGGCACTGTGCTGAACCTGGCGCTTGGCTTCTCGCATCCAGTGGATTACGAACTGCCAGCGGGTATCACCGCTGAGACCCCAAGCCAGACCGATATCCTGATCAAGGGTATCGACAAGCAGCTGGTAGGTCAGGTGGCCGCTGAAATCCGCGACTTCCGTCCACCAGAGCCGTACAAAGGCAAGGGTGTGCGTTACGCGGACGAAGTCGTCCGTCGTAAAGAAGCCAAGAAGAAGTAGGGCCTAGCAAATGACCGACAAAAAAGTTACTCGACTGCGTCGCGCTCGCAAAGCACGCCTGAAAATGCACGAACTCGAAGTCGTGCGTCTCTGCGTGTTCCGCTCCTCGCAGCACATCTATGCCCAGGTCATTTCGGCCGACGGCAGCAAAGTCCTGGCCAGCGCCTCGACTTTGGACAAAGAACTGCGTGATGGCGCCACCGGCAACATCGACGCGGCCACTAAGGTTGGCAAGCTGGTAGCTGAGCGCGCGAAAGCCGCCGGTGTATCTCAAGTTGCCTTTGACCGTTCCGGCTTCAAGTACCACGGCCGCGTCAAGGCGCTGGCTGATGCTGCTCGTGAAGGCGGGCTGGAGTTCTAAGTTATGGCAAATAACGATCAAAAGCGCGACGAAGGCTACATCGAGAAGCTGGTTCAAGTTAACCGCGTTGCCAAAACCGTAAAAGGCGGCCGTATCTTCACTTTCACCGCGTTGACCGTGGTTGGTGATGGTAAAGGTCGTGTTGGTTTCGGCCGTGGCAAATCGCGCGAAGTACCTGCTGCGATCCAGAAAGCCATGGAAGCTGCTCGTCGCAACATGATTCAGGTTGACCTGAACGGCACCACCCTGCAGTACGCCACCAAGTCCGCCCATGGCGCGTCGAAGGTGTACATGCAGCCTGCCTCCGAAGGTACCGGTATCATCGCCGGTGGCGCCATGCGTGCCGTCCTGGAAGTTGCTGGCGTTCAGAACGTCCTGGCCAAGTGCTATGGCTCGACCAACCCTGTAAACGTGGTTCACGCCACTTTCAAGGGTCTGAAGGCTATGCAATCTCCTGAGTCCATTGCTGCCAAGCGCGGCAAGAGCGTTGAGGAGATCCGCTGATCATGGCTACCGTTAAAGTTACGCTGATCAAAAGCACCGCCGGCCGTCTCCCTAACCACAAACTGTGTGTTAAGGGTCTGGGTCTGCGCCGCATCGGTCACACTGTAGAAGTCCTGGATACTCCCGAGAATCGCGGGATGATCAACAAGGCTTACTACATGCTGCGCGTCGAGGGTTAATCGATGAAACTCAATGATCTGAGTCCAGCGCCGGGTTCCCGTCGCGAGAAGCATCGTCCGGGTCGTGGTATCGGTAGTGGTTTGGGTAAGACTGGTGGCCGTGGTCACAAAGGTCAGACTTCCCGCTCCGGTGGCACCATCGCTCCAGGCTTTGAAGGCGGTCAACAGCCGCTGCACCGTCGTCTGCCGAAGTTCGGCTTCGTTTCCCTGAAAGCCATGGACCGCGCAGAAGTGCGTCTGTCCGAGCTGGCCAAAGTGGAAGGCGACGTTGTCACCGTGCAATCCTTGAAGGATGCCAACGTGATTAACCAGAACGTACAGCGTGTGAAAATCATGCTGTCGGGCGAAGTTACTCGCGCGGTCACCATCAAGGGTATCGCAGCCACCAAAGGTGCGCGTGCGGCTATCGAAGCAGCTGGCGGCAAGTTCGAGGAATAAATGGCTAAGCAAGGTGCTCTCTCTTCGCTCGGCAAAGGCGGGATGTCTGAACTTTGGGCTCGTCTGCGTTTTCTGTTCCTGGCGATCATCGTCTATCGGATAGGCGCACACATCCCAGTTCCAGGTATCAACCCGGACCGGCTGGCGGAACTGTTTCGACAGAATGAGGGGACCATTCTTAGCTTGTTCAACATGTTTTCCGGCGGCGCGCTGGAACGGATGAGCATCTTTGCACTGGGGATCATGCCGTACATTTCGGCATCGATCATCATGCAGCTGATGACCGCCGTTAGCCCGCAGCTGGAGCAGTTGAAGAAGGAAGGTGAAGCTGGCCGTCGCAAGATCAGCCAGTACACCCGCTACGGCACCGTAATCCTGGCGCTGGTCCAGGCCATTGGCATGTCCATTGGTCTGGCCGGTCAGGGCGTGGCGTTTTCTGCTGACTTTGGCTTCCATTTCGTTGCGGTGTCCACTTTTGTGGCCGGCGCGATGTTCATGATGTGGCTGGGTGAGCAGATCACGGAGCGCGGTGTAGGCAACGGTATCTCGATGTTGATCTTCGCAGGTATCGTCGCCGGTCTTCCGAGAGCAATCGGGCAGTCTTTCGAGTCTGCACGTACGGGCGATATCAACATTTTCGCTCTGGTCGCTATCGGTTTGCTGGCAGTAGCGATTATCGGTTTCGTGGTGTTCATTGAGCGTGGTCAGCGTCGTATCGCCGTTCACTACGCCAAGCGTCAGCAGGGCCGCAAGGTCTTCGCTGCGCAGACTAGCCACTTGCCGCTGAAAGTGAACATGGCGGGTGTTATTCCTGCCATTTTCGCGAGCAGCATCTTGCTGTTCCCGGCTTCGCTGGGTGCCTGGTTCGGTCAGTCCGAAGGTATGGGCTGGTTGCAGGACATCTCGCAGTCGATCGCTCCTGGTCAGCCGTTGAATATTCTGCTGTTTAGTGCAGGGATTATTTTCTTCTGCTTCTTCTATACGGCGTTGATGTTCAATCCGAAAGACGTAGCGGAGAACCTGAAGAAGTCCGGTGCCTTTATTCCGGGCATCCGTCCAGGTGAGCAGTCTGCACGCTATATTGATGGCGTTCTGACCCGCTTGACCATGTTCGGTGCTCTTTATATGACGGCCGTCTGTCTGCTTCCCCAGTTCCTGGTGGTTGCGGCAAACGTTCCGTTCTACCTTGGCGGGACCTCGTTGCTGATTGTGGTAGTGGTTGTGATGGACTTCATGTCCCAAGTACAATCGCACCTCGTTTCGCACCAGTACGAATCCCTGATGAAGAAAGCCAACCTGAAAGGCTACGGTGGCAGCGGTCTGCTGCGCTGATTGACCCTTAAGGTTCGAGGAGTTGGTGATGAAAGTTCGTGCATCGGTGAAAAAGCTGTGCCGTAACTGCAAAATTATTCGCCGCGAAGGTGTCGTTCGAGTAATTTGCAGTGCGGAACCACGTCACAAGCAGCGCCAAGGCTGAGTGTGATCTGCGCTTCAAACCCAGCAGCTAGTGCGCTGCTGGGTTGATTATTTGTTTCTACAGCGATATTATCTCGCGCCCTATTTCTTGGCTTCCGGGGCGTAGGTAGCTGTCAATTGGAGTCCCACTGAATGGCCCGTATTGCAGGCGTCAACATTCCAGATAACAAGCACACTGTTATCTCGCTGACCTACATCTATGGTGTTGGTCGCACTACTGCACAGAAAATCTGTGTAGAGACTGGGGTCAACCCAGCCGCTAAGATCAAGGATCTGAGCGACGAGCAGGTTGAATCGCTGCGTACTGAAGTTGCGAAGTACATCACCGAAGGTGATCTGCGCCGTGACATCAACATGAAAATCAAGCGGTTGATGGACCTGGGTTGCTACCGCGGCCTGCGTCATCGTCGGGGTCTGCCAGTACGCGGTCAGCGTACCAAGACCAACGCGCGTACCCGTAAGGGCCCGCGTAAGCCGATCCGCAAGTAATCGCACCAGCGAATCGACAGGAATTTAGAAATGGCAAAACCTGCTGCTCGTCCTCGTAAAAAAGTCAAAAAGACAGTGGTTGATGGCATCGCCCACATCCACGCGTCTTTTAACAACACCATCGTGACCATCACCGATCGTCAAGGTAACGCTCTGTCCTGGGCTACCTCCGGCGGTTCGGGTTTCCGCGGTTCCCGCAAGTCCACCCCGTTCGCTGCTCAAGTAGCTGCTGAGCGTGCTGGTCAAGCTGCGCTGGAATATGGTCTGAAGAACCTCGACGTCAACGTCAAGGGTCCAGGTCCAGGTCGTGAGTCCGCTGTTCGTGCTTTGAACGGTTGTGGCTATAAGATCGCCAGCATCACCGACGTGACGCCAATCCCGCATAACGGGTGCCGTCCGCCGAAGAAGCGCCGCGTGTAATCAGGAGACAGATAAATGGCACGTTACATTGGTCCAAAATGCAAACTGTCTCGTCGTGAAGGCACCGATCTGTTCCTGAAGAGCGGCGTTCGCGCTCTGGAATCGAAGTGCAACATCGAAGCAGCCCCAGGTATCCACGGTCAGCGTCGTGGTCGTCAGTCCGACTACGGCACCCAGCTGCGTGAGAAACAAAAAGTACGTCGTATCTATGGCGTTCTCGAGCGTCAGTTCAGCGGTTACTACAAGGAAGCAGCCTCCAAGAAGGGTGCAACCGGCGAGAACCTGCTGCAGCTGCTCGAATGCCGTCTGGATAACGTCGTTTATCGTATGGGCTTTGGCGCTACTCGTGCCGAATCCCGTCAGCTGGTTTCGCACAAAGCGATCAGCGTAAACGGCAAGACTGTAAACGTTCCGTCCTACCAAGTTCGTCCGGGTGACGTGGTCGCGGTTCGCGAGAAGTCGCTGAACCAGCTGCGCATTGTTCAAGCCCTTGAACTGTGCGCCCAGCGTGGCCGCGTTGAGTGGGTAGATGTGGATGCTGCCAAGAAGTCGGGCGTTTTCAAGAACGTTCCTGCTCGCAGCGACCTGTCCGCCGACATCAACGAAAGCCTGATTGTCGAGCTCTACTCCAAGTAAGGGCTAGAAAATAGGTGCATCCATGCAGATTTCGGTAAATGAGTTCCTGACGCCCCGCCACATCGATGTGCAGGTCGTCAGTCCAACCCGCGCTAAAATCACGCTCGAGCCTCTCGAGCGTGGCTTTGGCCATACCCTGGGCAACGCGCTGCGCCGCATCCTGTTGTCCTCCATGCCTGGCTGTGCAGTAGTCGAGGCCGAGATTGACGGTGTACTCCACGAGTACTCGGCAATCGAAGGTGTACAGGAAGACGTCATTGAAATCCTGTTGAACCTGAAAGGCCTGGCTATCAAACTGCACGGTCGTGACGAAGTTACGCTGACCTTGTCGAAAAAGGGTTCGGGGGTGGTTACCGCTGCCGATATTCAGCTGGATCATGATGTCGAGATCGTTAACCCCGATCACGTAATCGCTAACCTGGCGTCCAACGGCGCCTTGAACATGAAGCTCACCGTAGCTCGTGGTCGTGGTTATGAACCGGCCGATTCGCGTCAGAGCGATGAAGACGAAAGCCGCAGCATTGGTCGCTTGCAGCTCGACTCTTCGTTCAGCCCGGTTCGCCGTATCGCATACGTGGTGGAAAACGCCCGTGTCGAGCAGCGTACCAACCTGGACAAGCTGGTAATTGATCTGGAAACCAACGGTACTCTGGACCCAGAAGAGGCTATCCGTCGTGCCGCAACCATCCTGCAACAGCAGCTGGCTGCGTTCGTCGACCTCAAAGGTGACAGCGAACCTGTGGTAGTCGAACAGGAAGACGAGATCGATCCGATCCTGCTTCGTCCGGTTGACGATCTGGAATTGACCGTGCGTTCGGCCAACTGCCTTAAGGCGGAGAACATTTACTACATCGGCGATCTGATTCAGCGCACCGAAGTAGAGCTGTTGAAGACTCCGAACCTGGGCAAGAAGTCCCTGACTGAAATCAAGGACGTTCTGGCCTCCCGTGGTCTGTCCCTCGGCATGCGCCTCGACAACTGGCCGCCTGCAAGTCTTAAGAAGGACGACAAGGCGACTGCCTGATCGTCGTAATCACCGAACGTAGTGTTTGGTAAGGAATGAATCATGCGTCATCGTAAAAGTGGACGTCACCTGAGCCGTACCAGCTCTCACCGCAAGGCTATGTTCCAGAACATGGCGGTGTCGCTGTTCGAGCACGAGCTGATCAAAACTACCCTGCCAAAAGCCAAGGAACTGCGCCGCGTTGCCGAGCCGCTGATCACCCTGGCCAAGGAAGACAGCGTTGCTAACCGTCGTCTGGCTTTCGACCGTACTCGTTCGAAAGAAATCGTCGGTAAGCTGTTCAACGATCTGGGCAAGCGCTATGCCACCCGTCAGGGCGGCTACCTGCGTATCCTCAAGTGCGGCTTCCGCGCTGGCGATAACGCACCTATGGCGTACGTCGAGCTGGTTGATCGTCCTGTCGGTGGCTCGGTAGAAGCTGCTGAGTAAGGCGAACAGTCTGTAACAAGGAACCGGGCCTAGTGCCCGGTTTTTTGTGTCTATATGCATTGTAATAATCTATTGATCTGAATCATGTAATGAATTTGGTGTTGTCATAGTCCTGGTCGATACTCATCCCAAGCCGATTAGCCGGCCGTTCAAGACCGATAGGGAGAGAGTGCATGAGCCAGAACAAAGTACTGACCACCGCCAGCGGAGCGCCGGTCGCGGACAACCAGAATTCGCGTTCGGCAGGCCCGCGTGGCCCGCTTCTGCTTGACGACTTCCACTTGATCGAAAAGCTCGCCCATTTCAACCGCGAGAATATTCCTGAGCGTCGTGTTCACGCCAAAGGCTCGGGAGCCTATGGCAACTTCACCGTAACGCGTGATATCACTCAATTCAGCTGCGCCAGTTTGTTCAGCAATGTGGGCAAGCAGACTGAAACTTTCCTGCGTTTTTCCACTGTCGGTGGAGAGCGAGGCTCGGCGGACACTGAGCGCGATCCGCGCGGTTTTGCGCTGAAGTTCTACACCGAGGAAGGTAACTGGGACATCGTTGGCAACAACACGCCGGTGTTCTTCATCCGTGATCCACTCAAATTTCCTGACTTTATCCACACCCAGAAGCGTCTGCCGCAAAGCAACCTCAAAAGTGCGCAGATGATGTGGGACTTTTGGTCGCATTCGCCCGAGGCCCTGCACCAAGTCACCATTCTGTTCTCCGATCGCGGCATTCCGGACGGTTACCGCCATATGCACGGTTTCGGTAGTCATACCTACAGCCTGATCAATGCAGAGGGTCAGCGCACGTGGGTCAAATGGCACTTCAAGACCAAGCAAGGGATCAAGAACCTGGCACCGGCCGAAGCTGCACGCCTGGCAGGTACCGACCCTGACTACGCACAACGTGACTTGTTTGAAGCCATTGAGCGGGGTGACTTCCCTAAATGGGCCGTTTGCATCCAGGTGATGAGCGAAGAAGAAGCGGCTAGTCGCGATGAGAACCCGTTCGACGTCACCAAGACCTGGTCACAGAAGAACTACCCGCTGATCGAAATCGGTGAGTTGGAGCTCAACCGCAATCCGTTGAACTACTTCGCAGAAGTCGAGCAAGCGGCGTTCGGCCCGAGCAATATGGTGCCAGGCGTCGGCCTTTCGCCAGATCGTATGCTTCAGGGGCGCGTTTTCGCCTACGCAGACGCCCATCGCTACCGCGTGGGTACCAACCATCAACAGTTGCCGGTAAACGCGCCACGCAGTCCGGTAAACAGCTACCAGCGTGACGGCGCCATGGTGTTCGGCACCAATGGTGGGGCCGCGCCGAACTATGAGCCTAACAGCTACGACCATGCTCCAAAGCAGGCGCCACAGTTCGCAGAACCTGCGCTCACCCTGAATGGCGTGGCAGATCGCTATGATCACCGCGAAGACACCGACTATTACAGTCATGCCGGTGCGCTGTTCCGCTTGATGGATCCAGGGCAGAAGGCACTGTTGATCAGCAACATTGCAGGCGCGATGGCTGGTGTTTCCGAGGACGTGGTACAGCGTCAGTTGCAGCATTTCTTCAAGGCAGATCCGGCCTATGGAGAAGGGATTGCCAGCGCTTTGGGCATAAATCTCGCCTAAGTCGAAGTGATAAAAAGAACCGCCCTCATTTGGGCGGTTTTTCAATGAATATCACTACCGTTTACCGATTTTTTTCCACTTTATTGCGCAAATCTCAGTGACCTCGCGATCATCCTGGTTCAAACTATGACTTTCAAACAGGGAGAGGCAGGGCGATGCAAGGTCACCCGGACGTAATCGATTATCTCAACACGTTGCTGACGGGCGAACTGGCGGCACGTGACCAATATTTCATCCATTCGCGGATGTACGAAGACTGGGGCTTGAGCAAGCTCTACGAGCGTATCAACCACGAGATGGAAGAAGAGGCACAGCACGCCGATGCCCTGATGCGCCGTATCCTCATGCTTGAAGGCACGCCGCGCATGCGTCCTGATGACCTCGATGTCGGTGCCACCGTGCCAGACATGATCGCTGCCGACCTGCGCCTGGAATACAAAGTGCGCGCCGCGCTGTGCAAGGGCATCGAGTTGTGCGAACTGCACAAAGACTATATCAGCCGCGACATCCTGCGCCTGCAACTGGCTGACACCGAAGAAGATCACACCTACTGGCTGGAAAAGCAGCAGGGTCTGATCAAGTCGATCGGCCTGGAGAATTACCTGCAATCGCAGATGTAATTTTCGTGAAACAAAAAAAAGCCCCGCCAGTGCGGGGCTTTTTGTCAGTGCTGTTCTTACGCGCGATCGCGCAACAACAGCGGCTTGAGGTAGTAGCCCGTGTAGGACTGCTTCATCTCGGCCACTTCTTCCGGTGTGCCACATCCAATGATCTGACCACCTTTGGAGCCTCCCTCCGGACCCAGGTCGACGATCCAGTCGGCAGTCTTGATCACGTCCAGGTTGTGCTCGATCACCACCACGGTGTTGCCATGGTCGCGCAGACGGTGCAGTACATCGAGCAACTGCTGGATGTCGGCAAAATGCAGGCCGGTGGTCGGTTCATCGAGGATGTACAGCGTTTTGCCGGTATCGCGCTTGGACAGTTCGCGCGACAGCTTAACCCGCTGCGCTTCACCGCCAGACAAGGTGGTCGCCGACTGCCCCAGCTTGATGTACGACAGGCCGACATCCATCAGGGTCTGTAGTTTGCGCGCCAGGGCCGGTACCGCATCGAAGAACACACGGGCTTCCTCGATGGTCATTTCCAGGACCTCGTGGATGTTCTTGCCCTTGTACTTGATCTCCAGGGTTTCGCGGTTATAGCGCTTGCTTTTGCACACATCGCAGGGCACGTAAATGTCGGGCAAAAAGTGCATCTCGACCTTGATCAGGCCGTCGCCCTGACAGGCCTCACAGCGTCCGCCCTTGACGTTGAAGGAGAAACGCCCCGGGCCGTAACCGCGGGAGCGGGACTCCGGCACGCCCGAGAACAGTTCACGAATCGGCGTGAACAAACCGGTGTAGGTCGCCGGGTTCGAGCGTGGCGTGCGGCCGATTGGGCTCTGGTCAATGTCAACCACCTTGTCCAGGTGCTGCAGGCCGTCACAGCTGTCGTGCGGTGCCGCTTCCAGCGTACTGGCGCCATTGAGGGCGGTCGCGCTGAGCGGGAACAGGGTGTTGTTGATCAGCGTTGACTTGCCCGAGCCTGAAACTCCGGTCACGCAGGTCAGCAGGCCGATCGGGATTTCCAGGTCGACATTCTGCAGATTGTTGCCACGTGCGCCTTTGAGCTTGAGTGAAAGCTTTTTGTTGCGCGGGGTGCGCTTGGCCGGTACGGCTATCTTGACGCGTCCCGACAGGTACTTGCCGGTGAGTGAGTCAGGATGGGCCATGACATCGGCCGGAGAGCCCTCTGCCACAATCCGGCCGCCGTGGACGCCGGCGCCTGGGCCGATATCCACTACATAGTCGGCCAGGCGAATGGCATCTTCGTCGTGCTCGACCACGATCACCGTGTTGCCGATGTCGCGCAGGTGATTGAGGGTCGCCAGCAGTCGGTCGTTGTCACGCTGGTGCAGGCCGATGGAGGGCTCGTCGAGGATGTACATCACCCCGACAAGGCCCGCGCCGATCTGGCTGGCCAGGCGGATACGCTGTGCTTCACCACCGGACAGGGTATCGGCGCTGCGGTCCAGGGTCAGGTAGTCGAGACCGACGTTGACCAGGAACTGCAGGCGCTCACAGATTTCCTTGAGGATCTTGTCGGCGATCTCGCCACGGCGACCGGTCAGCTTCAGGCCGCCGAAGTAGTCGCTGGCATCGCCGATAGGCAGCCCGGTGACTGCTGGCAGGGTCTTTTCACCCACCCAGACGTGTCGTGCTTCACGACGAAGGCGCGTGCCTCGACAATCGGGGCAGGGTTGCGTGCTGAGGAACTTGGCCAGTTCTTCGCGTACGGTGGCCGATTCGGTCTCGCGATAGCGGCGCTCCAGGTTAGGCACGATGCCTTCGAACGGGTGCGAGCGCTTGACGATGTCGCCACGGTCATTGAGGTACTTGAAGTCGACGTTCTGCTTGCCGCTGCCGTGCAGGATAACTTTCTGCTGTTCGGCCGGCAGTTCGCCAAAGGGCACTTCGAGACTGAAGTCAAAGTGCGTGGCCAGCGAACCCAGCATCTGGAAGTAATAAACGTTGCGCCGGTCCCAGCCACGTATCGCGCCTTCGGCCAGGGTCAGTTCGTTATTGACCAGTCGCTTGGTGTCAAAGAATTGCTTGACCCCCAGGCCATCGCAGGTCGGACAGGCGCCTGCCGGGTTGTTGAACGAAAACAGCTTGGGCTCGAGCTCGCTGATGGCATGGCCGCAGACCGGGCAGGCAAAGCGGGCCGAGAAGATCATCTCTTCAAACGGCTCGTCATCCATCGAGGCAACCAGGGCAATACCATCAGCGAGCTTCAGTGCGGTTTCAAAGGACTCGGCCAGGCGTTGCTGCAGATCTTCACGCACCTTGAAGCGATCGACCACTACGTCGATGGTGTGCTTTTTCTGCTTATCCAGTTTCGGCAGCTCATCGAGTTCGTACAGCTTGCCGTTGATCCGGGCGCGCACAAAACCCTGGGCGCGCAGTTCATCGAACACGGCCAGGTGTTCACCCTTGCGCTCGCGAATGACCGGGGCCAGGAGCATCAGCTTGCTGCCTTCAGGCTGGGCCAGCACCAGGTCGACCATCTGGCTGACAGTCTGGGCTTCGAGCGGAATGTCGTGATCCGGGCAGCGTGGAGTGCCGACGCGGGCATAGAGCAGGCGCAGGTAGTCGTAGATTTCGGTAATGGTGCCCACGGTGGAGCGGGGGTTGTGCGAAGTCGATTTCTGTTCGATGGAAATGGCCGGTGACAGGCCCTCGATGGTGTCGACATCGGGCTTTTCCATCATCGACAGGAACTGCCGGGCATAGGCCGACAGCGATTCGACGTAGCGACGCTGGCCTTCTGCATAGAGGGTGTCGAAGGCCAATGACGACTTGCCGGAACCGGACAGGCCGGTAATGACGATCAGCTTGTCCCGGGGCAGGGTCAGGTCAATGTTCTTCAGGTTGTGGGTTCTTGCCCCACGAATCAGGATCTTGTCCACTGCGGCCTCGCTCGGCGGGCATAAACAGTTGAGTATACGGCGCCCTGCCATTACGCGGCAAAGCGTCGCGTATATGCCGTTAAGCGATGGGACTGGTAGAATCGCCGCCGGTTCACACGAGGTTTATCCATGCACGATACCCACAGCGAACGCATGAGTGGCAGCGAAACCCGCGCCGCAGGCGGCCTGGCCCTGGTGTTCGCCTTCCGTATGCTGGGCATGTTCATGGTCCTGCCGGTGCTGGCGACCTATGGCATGGACCTGGCTGGTGCTACGCCGGCGCTCATCGGCCTGGCCATTGGCGCCTATGGTCTGACCCAGGCATTCCTGCAGATTCCATTTGGGGTCATTTCCGACCGGATAGGGCGGCGCCCGGTGATCTACCTGGGCCTGGTCATCTTTGCCCTGGGCAGTGTGCTCGCGGCTCAGGCCGACTCGATCTGGGGGGTGATTGCCGGACGTATCCTGCAGGGCGCTGGCGCGATTTCCGCTGCGGTAATGGCGTTGCTGTCGGACCTTACCCGGGAGCAGCATCGGACCAAGGCCATGGCCATGATCGGCATGAGCATCGGCTTGTCCTTTGCGGTGGCCATGGTGGTCGGGCCATTGCTCACCCGTGCTTTCGGGCTCTCGGGACTGTTTCTGGCTACCGCCGCGCTGGCGCTGGTGGGTATCGCTATCATTGCATTCGTGGTGCCGGCGTCACATGGAGCCCTTCAGCACCGTGAGTCGGGTGTCGCCAAGCAGGCGCTGGGCCCTACCTTGCGTCATCCAGACCTGCTGCGCCTGGATGTGGGTATCTTCGTCCTGCACGCCATCCTGATGGCCAGCTTCGTTGCCTTGCCTCTGGCGCTCGTGGAGCGGGGTGGCTTGCCCAAGGAAGAGCATTGGTGGGTGTACCTGACCGCTTTGCTGGTCTCATTTTTTGCAATGATCCCGTTCATTATCTATGGCGAGAAAAAGCGCAAGATGAAACGCGTCCTGCTGGGCGCGGTCAGTGTGTTGATGCTCACCGAGCTGTTCTTCTGGCTGT
>RCUI01000130.1_pt1 | contig 27775 bp, 26 predicted proteins | sample 2166121 | NCBI WGS metagenome assembly RCUI01 (sample SAMN09932700, study PRJNA488358) | compost metagenome | feature: garden; material: soil; isolation source: compost soil in succinic acid-enriched culture | place: Germany: Experimental Botanical Garden Goettingen | collected 2016-01-27
TGGCGGTGTCCATGTACCCCGGCAAGCTGCTCGACACCGTGGGCCGCTTCCTGGCACCTTTGAAGATCATCGCCCTGGCTGCCTTGGGCATTGCCGCCTTCATGCTGCCTGCCGGTACCAGCGGTAACGCAGAGCCCGCTTACCAGGCATCGGCGTTCTCCCAGGGCTTTATCAATGGTTACCTGACCATGGATACGCTGGGTGCACTGGTGTTCGGTATCGTGATCGTCAATGCTATTCGTTCCCGTGGGGTCGAGTCGCCAAGGCTGATCACCCGCTACGCCATCATTGCTGGCTTGATCGCTGGTGTCGGCCTGGCGTTGGTGTACATCAGTCTGTTCCGCCTCGGTGCGAGCAGCCACGAGATCGCTGCTGGCGCAACCAATGGTGCTGCGGTTCTGCATGCTTATGTACAGCACACCTTCGGCTCTCTGGGTAGCGGCTTTCTTGCCGTTCTGATTGCCCTCGCATGCCTGGTTACTGCTGTGGGCCTGACCTGTGCCTGTGCTGAGTATTTCAGCCAGGTACTGCCGCTGTCCTACCGCGCCCTGGTGGTGATCCTCTGCGGTTTCTCGTTGCTGATCTCTAACCTGGGCCTGACCAAGCTGATCATGTTCTCGATCCCGGTGCTGACGGCTATCTACCCGCCGTGCATCGTGGTGGTGGGCTTGAGTTTCTGCAAAGACGTGTGGAACTCGCAGGTGCGCATCCTGGCGCCGGTGATGTTGGTGTCGCTGCTGTTTGGCATGGTTGACGCCATCAAGGGCACCGCGCTGGCAAGTTACCTGCCGGATGCCATGGCACACCTGCCGCTGAGCGAGCAAGGCCTGGCGTGGCTGGTGCCGTCGGTGGTAACGCTGGCGGTAGCCGTGGTCTGTGACCGTATGCTGGGTAAGCCGCGCGAAGCGATGGCCTGAGAATCGGCCTTATGCCTGTCGCCGGCCACAAGCCATAGTGCGTCAGGCAAGGCAGTTTCCGAGCCCCGTATCTGAAAGGATGCGGGGCTTTTTCGTTTCTTGAGTTAGGACGTGTCTTTTTCCTCGGCTAAGCGTCGAAAGCCGGTCAACACACGTTACTGTGCACGAAACTCTTTACCGGGACCTTGCATGAGCTTCATTCAAAGTAATCTGAATCACCTGCTGGCGGCCTGCTGGTTTGTTGTTTGCTGGGGCGGCTATACCCGCTATGCCACCTGGAAAGGGCGCGATACAGCGTGCCTGGCCAGTGTGCTGCACTTGTATCGTGAAGACTGGATGCGGCGCATGCTGATGCGTGACAACCGCATTGCCGATGCCAGTGTGATCGCTAACCTTGAGCGCAACGCCTCATTCTTTGCTTCCAGTACGCTGATCATCCTCGCCGGTATTCTGACCGTGCTGGGGGCGTCGGATCGTGCAGTGTCGCTGTTGGCGGATCTGCCGCTGGTTCAACAGGCGACCCAGGGCATGTCGGAAATCAAGCTGTTGTGCCTGGCCACAGTATTTGTCTATGCCTTTTTCACTTTCAGTTGGTGCATGCGTCAGTACAACTTTGCGGCCGTACTGGTGGGGTCAGCACCGATGGTCGGTGAGCGCCATGTCAGCGAGTTGGAGCGCAAGGCCTTTGCCCAGCGCGCAGCGCGGGTAATTTCCATGGCCGCCAACCAGTTCAACTTTGGCTTGCGTTCTTATTACTTTGGCATGGCCATGCTCAGTTGGTTTATCAGCCCCTGGTTGTTCATGCTGATGAGCGCGGGGGTGGTGCTGGTGCTGTACCGACGTGAGTTTCATTCCGATGTGCTGGATGTGATGGTATATACCCCGACCGAGGTGCCTGCGGTGGAGGCGAGCAAAGAGCCAAGCATTAACTGAATCGTTAAGCGGGTTTATTGCAGGTATAAAAAAACCCGACAACTGTCGGGTTTTTTATACCAGTGCGCTTGCTTATTTAGCAGGCTCAGCTGGAGCGGTTTCTGGTGCTGGGGTAGCTGGAGCTGCTTCTTCAGCGGCTTTCTGCTGCGCTTCAGCACTGTCTTTGGCAGCTTCAGCGTTTTCTTTTGCGGCCTCGTTCACTTTATCCTGAGCTTCGTCCATCTTCTGCTGGGCGTTCTCGGTGTGTTGCGCTGCATCCTGAGCTTTGTCTTCGCTGGCTTTATCGCAAGCAGCGAGACCCAGGGCGGCGGCCAGCATTACGGCAAAAGCAAAAGGTTTACGCATGGGGTGTTTCTCCTTGTGGGAATAAGTTGCTTGTTCCTTTGAGCGCAAGTAATCAAAAGAAGTTCCGTTCGTGTTAAAGATATATAACGTGTGGATATATATAGACTTTTTTTCAGCCTTGTGCGTTGCCTCAATCATCCTGAAGGCCTGATGAAATGAATGACAATCCATTGATGGCCATGGCGGAGCGTTTTCTTTCTGCCTTGCGTCATTGCCAGCTGTTGCAGATGCGTGTGCATCACGCTGACGCTCAGGGCATGACCCTGATACTACCTTACTCGGCCAACATTGTAGGCAATCCTCAGACCGGCGCCATTCATGGCGGCGCACTGACCACACTGATGGACACTACCTGCGGCATGGCTACCCTCTGTGCGTTGAAAGAGTTCGAGGTGTGTCCGACCCTGGACCTGCGCATCGACTACATGCACCCGGCCAAGGCCGGCCAGGATATCTACGGCTATGCCCAGTGCTACCGCGTGACCCGTGACGTGATCTTTACCCGTGGCATGGCGTATCAGGACGACCCCGAGCAACCGATTGCCCAGGTGGTAGGAACCTTCATGCGACTGGGCAAGGGCGTGAAGGGTGGCCTGAACTTCGGCAACCGTCTTAAGGGTGGTGCGCAATGATTCCGCCAGAAGTCCACCAGCAATTGCGCCAGGCCCATGCCGAAGGCAATTACCAGCCGCTGCTGCAACTGATTCCCTACGCCGGGTTGATCGGCATTCAATGCAGCCGCCAGGGCGATGACTTGCTGTTCTGCCTGCCTGCCAACAAGGACAACATTGGTAATCCACTGCTGCCGGCCATTCACGGAGGGGTGATCGCAGGCTTCATGGAATTGTCGGCAGCGTTGTACTTGCTGATCTACAGCGAAAGCGCCGCGATCCCGAAGATCATCGATTTTTCCATCGACTACCTGCGCGCCGGGTATTTTCGCGATACCTACGCCCAGTGCCAGCTTTGGCGCCAGGGGCGGCGGGTGACCAACGTGGCGATCACCGCCTGGCAGGGCAGCCAGGACGAACCGATCGCCACGGCCCGAGCACATTTCAAGGTCGAAGAAATGACCTCGCCCTTGAAATAGCGTCCCGTGCCCCCATCTGCAGGACATCCCGCCGTAAAAGCAGGCTTGGGCCATAGGGCTCGCCTGCCGAGCGACAACTGCCATCAGATTGGAGTGTTGAAGACCATGAGTGTGGAAACTCAAAAAGAAACCCTGGGCTTCCAGACCGAGGTAAAGCAGCTGCTGCACCTCATGATCCATTCCCTGTATTCGAACAAGGAAATCTTCCTTCGCGAACTGATTTCCAACGCCTCCGACGCGGTCGACAAGCTGCGTTTCGAAGCCCTGGCCAAGCCTGAGCTGCTCGAAGGCGGCGCCGAGCTGAAGATTCGCGTCAGCTTCGACAAAGACGCCAACACCGTCACCCTCGAAGACAACGGCATCGGCATGAGCCGTGAGGACGTGATCACTCACCTGGGCACCATCGCCAAGTCCGGCACTGCCGACTTCATGAAGCACCTTACCGGTGACCAGAAGAAGGACTCGCACCTGATCGGTCAGTTCGGCGTGGGCTTCTACTCGGCCTTCATCGTCGCCGACAAGGTCGATGTGTTCAGCCGTCGTGCCGGCGCACCGGCCGCTGAAGGCGTGCACTGGTCCTCCAAGGGCGAAGGCGAGTTCGACGTCGCCACCATCGACAAGGCCGAGCGCGGCACCCGTATCGTCCTGCACCTGAAAAAGGGTGAAGAAGAGTTCGCCGACGGCTGGCGTCTGCGCAACATCATCAAGAAATACTCCGACCACATCGCCCTGCCGATCGAGCTGCCAAAACAGGTCGAAGCCGCTGAAGGCGAAGAGAAACCGGCCGTAGAGTGGGAAACCGTCAACCGTGCCAGTGCCCTGTGGACCCGTCCGCGTACCGAGATCAAGGACGAGGAATACCAGGAGTTCTACAAGCACATCGGTCACGACTTCGAGAACCCGCTGGCCTGGAGCCACAACAAGGTCGAAGGCAAGCTTGAGTACAACTCGCTGCTCTACGTCCCGGCACGCGCGCCATTTGATCTGTATCAGCGTGAAGCGCCGCGCGGCCTGAAGCTGTACGTCCAGCGTGTGTTCGTCATGGACCAGGCTGAGTCGTTCCTGCCGCTGTACCTGCGCTTTATCAAAGGCGTGGTTGACTCCAACGACCTGTCGCTGAACGTTTCGCGGGAAATCCTGCAGAAAGACCCAATCATCGATTCGATGAAGTCGGCGCTGACCAAGCGCGTTCTGGACATGCTCGAGAAGTTGGCCAAGAACGAGCCTGAGCAGTACAAGGGCTTCTGGAAGAACTTCGGTCAGGTGATGAAAGAAGGTCCGGCCGAAGACTTCGCCAACAAGGAGAAAATCGCCGGTTTGCTGCGCTTTGCCTCCACCAGCGACGACAGCGGCGAGCAGAGCGTGTCGCTGGCCGACTACCTGGCGCGTGCCAAGGAAGGTCAGGACAAGATCTACTTCCTCACCGGCGAGTCGTACGCACAGGTCAAAAACAGCCCGCACCTGGAAGTCTTCCGCAAGAAAGGCATCGAAGTACTGCTGCTGACCGACCGTATTGACGAGTGGCTGATGAGCTACCTGAGCGACTTCGACGGTAAGAGCTTCGTCGATGTTGCTCGCGGTGACCTGGACCTGGGCAAGTTGGACTCCGAAGAGGACAAGAAAGCCCAGGAAGAAGTCGCCAAGGAAAAAGAAGGGCTGGTTGAGCGCCTCAAAGCCGCCTTGGGCGAAAGCGTCAGCGAAGTGCGTGTCTCGCATCGCCTGACCGACTCGCCAGCGATCCTGGCCATTGGTGAGCAGGACCTGGGCCTGCAAATGCGCCAGATCCTCGAGGCCAGCGGGCAGAAGGTGCCGGATTCCAAGCCAATCTTCGAATTCAATCCGGGCCATCCGCTGATCGAGAAGCTGGACAACGAGCAGAGCGAAGACCGTTTCGCTGACTTCTCGCATATCCTCTTTGATCAGGCTGCGCTGGCAGCGGGTGACAGCTTGAAGGACCCGGCGGCGTACGTTCGTCGCCTGAACAAGCTGCTGGTCGAATTGTCGGCTTAAGTAGAGTCAGGAAAGCCCGCTTCGGCGGGCTTTTTTCATGGTGCAAGGAGGACTGCATGAGCAAGGTTACTATCGAGTCGCTGGTCTATCATGTTGCCGGCAAAGCCTATGAGAGTCGTTTGGTCTACACCCAGGGCGCCTTGGGGCAGCCTGGATTGCTGATGGCGCCTAACTGGATGGGGATTGGTGAGGGGGCCGAGCGTATTGCCAAGGAGGTCGCCGCTCAGGGCTATGTCGTACTGATTGCCGATATCTACGGTCAGACTGTGCGCCCCTCAAATATGGATGAAGCAGCGGCAGCGATGATGCCCCTCAAAGAGGACCGTGTAGAGCTGCGCAAACGCATGAAAGAAGCATTGAACCAATTGCTCGGGCAGTCCAGGGGTGTGTTGGAACCGGGCAAGCTGGGTACTTTCGGTTTCTGCTTCGGCGGCTGCTGCGCACTGGAACTGGCCCGTGAGGATGAGCGGCTGCAGGCTGCAGTGTCCTTCCACGGTACGCTGGATTCACCCTTGCCGGCGCAGGCAGGTAAGGTCAAGGCCTCGATGTTGGTGCTCCATGGTGCAGCCGATCCGTTGGTGCCCAAGGAGCAACTGCCGGCATTTGAGGCGGAAATGGACGCTGCCAAGGTTGATTGGCAAGTGATCAGCTATGGTGGCGCGGTGCATTCGTTCACGGATACGGCGGCCAATGTGCCTGGCAAGATGAAGTACGACGCGCGTACCTCCAAGCGTGCCTTCCGGGCGATGTTCAACTTGCTTGATGAAGTATTCAGGGCTTGAGAAGTGGTGGGCTGCGTTGCAGCCCATCGCCAGCAACGCCGACGCCCAACTGCTCTGACTGGCCCCTTGAGGCCGCAGCCTCGTGCCTTGGCAGCGGCTAAGAGGTTGTCTACGCGAAGCGCTCGCAGTGGTTTTAGGGCAACTCGATTCGCTCACTTTCCCCCGGTACCGTCGGCCAATCGCCAGCCGCCCAGCGTGCCCGTGCCTGATCAATCAGCAGTGGATCACTGGCGACGAAATTCCAGTTCATCCGCCGCGGCCCATCCAGTGGCGCGCCACCGAACAGCACCAACTGGCATTCGCTGTCAGCAAACAAACTCATCTCCTGTCCTTCGGGTAGCACGACCAGGCTGTGCGGCTCGACCGCTTCGTCGTTCAGGCTCACCTCACCCTCCAGCACATACAGCGCCCGCTCGGCGTGCTCGTTGGGGATGCTCAGCGTAGTCGCCGCCTGCATCTGCACCAAGGCATACAGTGTCGGCGACAGCACCGGTACCGGCGACTGTAGGCAGAAGCCATCACCGGCAATCATGCGGATGTTCACCCCCAAGTTGTCGCTGACCGGCAAACTGGCAGCCGGGTGATGGCTGTAGTGACTGTCACCTTGTTCAGCGTCCTTGGGCGACGCCAGCCATACCTGTAAACCATGCAGGCGCGAACCCCTGGCGAGCAGATCGGCCGGGGTCCTTTCGACATGGGCAATGCCACGGCCGGCGGTCATCCAGCTGACCTCTCCGGCCTTGACCCGTTGATCGGAGCCAAGGCTATCTTTATGCAGCAACTCGCCTTCGAACAGGTAGGTGAGGGTGGACAGGCCGATATGCGGGTGCTGGCGGATGTTCACGCCATTGCCGGCGGCGTAGTCGGTTTCGAGCATATGATCGAAGAACACGAAGGGTCCGACACTGCGGCATTGTGCCGAGGGCAGGGGGCGCAGGATCGGTTGGCCCTCGACGGATTCAGCGCGAGGGCGGATAACCAGGGGATTGCTCACGGTGGGCTCCAGGCCGGGGATAATGACCCTGAGCATAACCTGTTACAGATAAGGGCTGAACTGCGTGGCGCACTGGTCGGTCTACCCTGACTGAAACGCGAAGAAGGAACGCGCAATGTTTGCCAGAACCCTGGTCTGGGTCGTGTTGATGGGCTTGACCTTGCAAAGTGTGCAGGCGCGGGAGTACCGCTACAGTGATGCGCATTTGCACTATGTGGATTTCTTTCAGGAAAGCGAGGGCATGGACGCGCTGCTCAAAGCGATGGACGAAGCGCGCATCGATCAGTCGATGATCTCCGGTGTGGCGGTGGCAAAAAAATGGCATGAGGATGAACCCAAGCGCCCGCGCTACTACGCCGGTGACGATGCTGATGCCTATTGGTACAGCGCCACCGATATCTATGTTGCCGCCGCGTTGGAGAAGCTCGAGCCCAGGCAGCGCCAGCGTTTTCACCCGTTTCTGACCGGCTTCAATCCCGTAGACAAAAATGCAGTGGCGCACATCGAGCGGATGCTTGAGCTGAATCCAGGTCTTTGGCAGGGCATTGGTGAGGTTTTCACCCGTCATGACGACCTGACCGCCCTGACCAGCGGCGATACCCCGCGCGCCAACAACGAGGCCATGACGCGTATTTACCACCTGGCGGCTGAGCAGGACCTGCCGGTGCTGATCCACTCCAACATCACCTCCAAGCGTGAGCGCAATCCACTGTACCTGGCGGAAATCGAAGCGCCGTTGCGCAATCATCCGCATACCCGTTTCATCTGGGCCCATGCCGGAACCAGTCTGGAAATTCATCGGCATCAAACACAATTGGATTTCTTGCTGCCGACTCTGTCCCGCATGCTCGAGACGTATCCCAACTTGTACATTGACCTGTCCTGGAGCGTCCTGCAGCCTTACCTGCTGGACGAGCGCGGTAAGCCTAGGGCTGAGTGGGTCGAATTGGTCAAACGCTTCCCAGAACGCTTTATGCTCGGTTCTGACGTGGTCGGGCGCTTCAGTAGCCTGGGGGAGCAATTGCACAGCTTCGATCCGTTCCTCGATGCCTTGCCAGCAGACGTCGCGCAAAAGGTTGCCGTGGATAACTTTCTCGCGGTGCTGCCCAAGCGGCGTTGAGCCAGTTCCCCAGTTGTCATCAGTCTGTCATGCCAGCGTCATAGCCTGCCGCCATCAATTCTGATGGAGTGCATCATGTTTTTCAGTCGTTTGAGCGCTGTGTGCGGGCTTGTGCTGGTCAGTGGCCTGGCCAGTGCCGAGGTCCGGGTCCAAGGACCGATCGAGTACGGGCTGTTTGAAACCCGTCATCAGAACTTCCAGCCTGGCGAACGGGTGCTGACTCAGAACAACCAGACCATCGAGCACACCGACGAGATTCCGGCGCGCCTGGGCAGCAAGTTCGGGATGCGTTATCGCCTTGAGGGCAAGGCTGCTGAAGACACGCCACTGACCCTGTTGTACCTCACCCCTGGGGTGCGCACCCCCGACGGCAAGCGCCATGACAAATTTGAAGTGGTACAGAAGCTGGTGCCAGGGGCGGCACAGGATGTAATGGCCTTCGAGTTCACTGAAAATTACGAAGTGGTGCCGGGCCAATGGCATTTCATGGTGTTCCAGGGGGATCGCCTGCTGGCCGAGCAGCGCTTTACTGTGCGCTGAGACGGGCCGCACCTGTCGTCGAGATGAGCAGGCGCTTTGATATCACGTTTTCGTCTAACGCAATTCTTCCAAGGGCCGATATCTTCTAGAAGAAGGGATTGCTGCATTGTTGTGCAGCGCTTTTGGAAGGAGCCGGAAGATGAGCTTGAGAAATATCAATATCGCGCCCAGGGCAGCCTTGGGCTTTGGTCTGGTGGCCCTGCTGGTGTTTGCTCTTGGCGTATTTGCCTTGATGCAGATGACCAGCATGCGCCAGCAGTCCGAGCAGGTTGACAGCAACTGGCTGCCCAGTGTCATTGCCGTAGGGCAGATGACTCAGGACACCATGCGCATCCGTGCCTTGACCTTGCGCTTGCTGATCAACCGCGATCCGCAATCGCTGCAGCAAAACAAGGCGCGCATCGAAGAAATAAAAGCCGGTCTAAGCAAAGCGCAGCAGCAGTACCAGGCGCTGATTGTTCTACCGCAAGAGCAAGTGCTGTTTGATCGCTACTTGAAGACGGAGCAGCAGTACTTGGGACTGCAGGCCCAGGTTACTCAGCTGTCCCAGGAGGGGCAGGTCGAGGCAGCAGTTGCTGTGGTCAATGGTGAAATGAACCAGTTGGCCGACCAGCTTGCCGCCACGCTCAACGAGTTGATCGCACTCAATAATCATCACGCCAATAACGCTACCGATCTCGCCGAGGCGGTGTACCAACGTGCCTGGATCTGGGTGGTTTGCCTGTTGCTGGCGGCCTTGGTAATGACGGTGATCCTGGCGCTGACCCTGACCCGCAGTATCGTCCGGCCCTTGGCCCAGTCACTGCAGGTGGCTGAGGTGGTGGCCACGGGCGACCTGACGCCGCAGATTGCGGTACAGGGCAAGGACGAGCCGGCGCGCCTGCTGGCGGCCCTCAAGCAAATGCAGCAAAGCCTGCGCGAGACCATTGGGCGCATTTCTGATTCGTCGAATCAGTTGGCCTCGGCATCTGAGGAGCTCAGCGCAGTGACCGAAGATGCCACTCGCGGCTTGATGCAGCAGAGCCAGGAGATCGAACAGGCGGCTACCGCAGTTAACCAGATGACCACCGCGGTGGAGGAGGTGGCAAGCAATGCTGTGGCCACTTCCGAAGCGTCCCGTGAGTCGGACCGGATTGCTCGCCAGGGCCGAGAGCAGGTGCGTTTGACCGTGGCCTCGATCGAGTCGCTGGCGGCCGGGGTGACGTCCAATGCGGAGGAGGTTGGGCAGCTGGCGCAACAGGTGCACGGCATTACCAAAGTGCTGGATGTGATCGGCTCGATTGCCGAGCAGACCAACCTGCTGGCCCTCAATGCCGCAATCGAGGCAGCCCGGGCGGGAGACGCCGGGCGTGGCTTTGCCGTTGTTGCCGATGAAGTGCGGGCGCTGGCGCATCGCACGCAGCAGTCGACGCGGGAAATTGAGCAGATGATCAATGGTATCCAGCAGGGCACAGACCGGGCTGTGGAAGGTATGCAGCAGAGCAACGAGCGTGCCCGCAGTACCCTGGATGGGGCGCATGCGGCGGGGGCGGCGTTGGAGGAAATCGCCACGGCCATCAGCTTGATCAACGAGCGTAATTTGGTGATCGCCAGTGCGTCCGAGCAGCAGGCACAGGTGGCGCGAGAGGTAGACCGCAACCTGACCAACATTCGTGACCTGGCGCTGCAAACGTCTGCGGGGGCAAACCAGACCAATGCCGCGAGTCAGGCGTTGTCGCAGTTGGCGATTGATCTGAATGGCCTGGTAGGCAGGTTCTCGGTGTAGCTGTGCAACTGCAATAGGCTGACTTGGCCTGCTGTAGCCGCTGCCGCCAGGCTGCGATCGGGCGTGCAGCGGCCGCTATTGCGGTCCCTCGCGGCGGCTGGATGGCGACTGCTTCGCAGCCGATCGCAGCCTGACGGCAGCGGCTACGGATCAATTGCAGGTACACACAAAAACGCCCCGAACCAGTCGGGGCGTTTTCAGTGTAAGAGGCTAACCCTTACTTGCCTTCCCAGCGCTTGAGCACCAGGGTGGCGTTGGTGCCACCGAAACCGAAGCTGTTGCTCATCACGGTGTCGATCTTGGCGTTTTCCTGGGTTTTGGTCAGGATTGGCATATCGGCAACGGCGGGGTCCAGCTCGTCGATGTTGGCGGAGCCGGCAATGAAGTTGCCTTCCATCATCAGCATGCAGTAGATCGCTTCGTGAACGCCGGCGGCGCCCAGGGAGTGACCGGACAGGCTCTTGGTCGAGCTGATGGCCGGAGCCTTGTCGCCGAACACTTCGCGAACGCCCTTCATTTCGGCAACGTCGCCAACCGGCGTCGAGGTGCCGTGGGTGTTCAGGTAGTCGATCGGGGTGTCGACGGTGGACATGGCCATCTGCATGCAGCGGATGGCGCCTTCGCCGCTTGGCGCGACCATGTCGTAGCCATCGGAAGTAGCACCGTAGCCAACGATCTCGGCGTAGATTTTTGCGCCGCGGGCCAGGGCGTGTTCCAGCTCTTCAACCACGACCATGCCGCCACCACCGGCGATGACAAAACCGTCACGGTCATTGTCGTAAGCACGGGAGGCTTTTTCTGGAGTGTCGTTGCGCTTGCTGGACAGGGCGCCCATGGCGTCGAACAGGAACGACTGGCTCCAATGTTCTTCTTCACCGCCACCGGCGAAGACGATGTCCTGCTTGCCCATCTGGATCTGTTCCATCGCAGTACCGATGCAGTGAGCACTGGTGGCGCAGGCCGAGGCGATGGAGTAGTTCAGGCCCTTGATCTTGAACGGGGTGGCCAGGCACGCCGAGACGGTGCTGCTCATGGTCCGGGTGACGCGGTACGGGCCAACGCGCTTGACGCCTTTTTCGCGCAGGATGTCCAGCGCTTCCATCTGGTTCAGGGTCGACGCGCCGCCGCTGCCTGCAATCAGGCCGGTACGCGGGTTGGACACCTGTTCTTCGGTCAGGCCCGAGTCCTTGATCGCGTCGGCCATTGCCAGGTAGGCATAGGCGGCGGCGTGACCGACGAAACGGAAGACCTTGCGGTCGATCAGTTCTTCGAGGTTGAGGTCAATGGAGCCGGAAACCTGGCTACGCAGACCCATTTCGGCATATTCCGGGTTGAATCGGATGCCAGGGCGGCTTGCACGCAGGTTGGCGGAGACGGTCTCTTTGTCATTGCCCAGGCACGATACGATGCCCAGACCAGTGATAACGACGCGGCGCATGCGGATAACCCTTAGAAGTTGTCAGTGGAGGTGAATACGCCGACCCGAAGGCCTTCGGCGGTGTAGATCTCGCGACCGTCGACACTGACCGAGCCATCTGCGATGGCCATGTTCAGCTTGCCCTTCAGGACGCGCTTGATGTGAATGTTGTACGTGACTTTCTTGGCCGTTGGCAGGACCTGGCCGAAGAACTTCACTTCGCCCGAACCCAGGGCACGTCCACGGCCTGGCAGGCCTTGCCAGCCGAGGAAGAAGCCGACCAGTTGCCACATGGCATCCAGGCCCAGGCAGCCCGGCATCACCGGATCACCTTCGAAGTGACAGGCGAAGAACCACAGGTCCGGGGTGATATCCAGCTCGGCGACCAATTCACCTTTGCCGTACTTGCCACCCTCTTCGCTGATATGGGTGATGCGATCCACCATCAGCATGTTCGGGGCGGGCAGTTGCGCGTTACCTGGGCCGAACAGCTCACCGCGACTGCAGCGCAGCAGGTCTTCCCGAGTAAAGGCGTTTTGTTTGGTCATGCGAGCTCCTCAATAGTCCCCGTGCGGCAGGGGGCAAATCTTCCCGGCCGACCCAAAACGCTTGTGCTTGGGGCGGCAGCCTACACATAGACTATTGCGTTGTAGTGAAAGTCACAGCGCACGGGGCAAAGAAGTACACTTGTGCACTGAAATTTTATTTTCAGGCTTTTCAACCAGCCTGTCCAGTTCCTAAGACTGCCGCAATTTCACATTAATCGCCAGTCGCAGCTGACTGACCGGGTAGCCAACGCTGCAGAATTTGCTGCAGATCAGTGCGTTTGAATGGCTTGGCCAGGTAATCATTCATCCCCGCATTGAGGCAGCGCTCGCGATCACCCTGCAGTGCATTGGCGGTCAGGGCGATAATCGGCATGGCGGCTGCCTGCGGGAGTTGGCGGATGCGCCGGGTGGCTTCATAGCCATCGATGATCGGCAGCCGGCAGTCCATCAAGGTGACAGCAAAGCGCTGGTGGGCAACCTGGGCCACTGCCTGGGCGCCGTCCACGGCAATATGCACTTCGAATCCCAGGCTGCGCAACATGGCTTCGATCACGGTCTGATTCACCGGGTTGTCTTCCACCAGCAAGACCCGCCGGCCTTGGCCTTCTTCATCCGGCGTGGTGTGCTGGCTCGGCAAGCGTGGCATTTGCTGGAGTGACAACGCCAACGGCATCTCCAGGGTAAAGGTCGAACCCTGACCTTCGTGGCTCTCTCCGCGCAAAGTGCCGCCCATGCGTTCGGCCAGGGTACGGGCAATCGACAGGCCCAGCCCGGTGCCGCCATAGCGGCGAGAAATTGAGCTGTCAGCTTGCTGGAAGGCGACGAACATGGTTTCCAGGCGCTCATTGTCGATGCCGATACCGGTGTCGTGAACTGCACAGGTGAACCAGATCAATTGACGGTCGAGTACTTGCCAGCGTGGCGCAACGCGCACGCTACCGTGCTCGGTGAACTTCAGCGCATTGCCTACCAGATTGAGCAGAACCTGGCGGATCCGCGTCGGGTCGCCAGTGACCTGCAATTGCTCCATGCCGGGCGGCAACTGCAGTTGTAGGCTCAGACCGCGCTGGGCGGCCAGGTGATGGAAGGACTGCACGCAACTGCCAATCAGCTCGGCAAGGTTGAAATCGATATGTTCCAGTTCCAGGTGGGTGCGCTCGATCCGCGAGAAATCGAGAATGTCGTTGATCACCTTGAGCAGGTGGCCGGTCGATTCACTGGCCACGGCAGTGTATTCGGTCTGTTCTTCGCTCAAGGTAGTGGTTTCGAGTAACTGCAGCATGCCCAGAACGCCGTTCATCGGTGTGCGCAGTTCGTGGCTCATCATCGCCAGGAAGTCGGACTTGGCCCGGTTGGCCTGCTCAGCCTCCTCGCGGGCCTGGATCAGTTGCGACATCGCCTGCTGCTGTTCATGGCTGGCCTGCGCCAGGGCGCGGGCGAGGTTATTGATGTGCCGGGCCAAGTGGCCCAGTTCACTGTCGTCGACCACGGGCAAGGGGGCATTGAAGTCGCCTTGTTGGATGGCTTTTACGGCATAGCCCATATCACTGATCGGCTTGGCCAGGCTCCTGGCCAGTCGGCGGGCCAGAAGAAAAGTGAAGAGCAGGGCGAACAGGGCGAGGATCGCGGCCTTGATCACGATTTCTTTCTGGCGCTCGCTAAATGCATCATTGGACATACCGACGATAACCCGCCCCAGGTAGTCGTCTCCGATGTTTTTCAGCGGTTGCTTACTATTGTGAAGGAAGTCGTTGTCCAGGCGGATCTGCTGCAGGCGGATGGGGGCCTGGAACACTTCGACCTGTTGGGCACGGTTGTCGTGCTCATCCGGCTGCTCGACGTACACCAGAATATGGTTGCTGCTGTCCTGAACTTCGAGGAAGCGTACATGAGGGATGCTCAAGGTCGCGCGCATCAGACTTTCCAGAACTTCGTCGTTTCCGGCGATCACTCCGTACTCCGATGCCGGCGCCAGCTGGTTGGCGATCAGTTGACCGGTGTGATTGAGCTCCTGGCGCAAGTCCTGGATGCGCACGAAGGTAAAGAAGCTGATCAGCAGCAAGGTCAGCAACAAGGCCGGCCCCAGACTGATGATCTGTGTGCGGGTATGGATGTCCCAGCTCAGGCGACGCCTCATGGTCTGCGTTCTCCTTCGGCCAGCGTCAGGGCGGCGCGTTTGGCGTCGATGGATTCGATGCCCAAGGCGCGGGCAACCTGCTGGTTGCCGACGACACTGAAATGTTCGGGGTACAGCGCGCGCGGCCATTTGTTAGGCGATTGGTCGAGCAGGCGATCGAGCACGGCCAACCAGTCGTCCTGATTGCTCAAGGTGCTGGCCAGGGCGCCTGCTCGGACGAAACCGGCATTGGGGCCAATCAAGGCTTTCTGTTGCCCGTAACTGCTGAGCAACAGGTTTTTCGCCGTCTTGGAGTTGTACAGCTGGGGATCGTCGATACCCAGTAGTACATCGCTGTTTTGCAGCAAGGTTTGCAAGGGGCGGCTGTCGCGCAGATCTGGCCAGGCTTCGGCGATGATCTCAAGGCCCATGGGCTTGGCGGCGCGGCGCAACTCTTCGACCAGAAAGTAGCTGTGTTCGGTGTAGAGCACGCCAACCCGCCGGGCTTCAGGCAGTAGATAGCGGGTCAGGCGCAACTGACGGTCCACAGGGGGATCGCTCCACAGCAGGCTCAAGTAAGTCGGGCGCAGTTGCCCCAGACGCTGTTCTGCTTGCACGCGGCTGACGCGCAAGGCCAGCGCCGCAGGGCCGGCAGTTTCACTCAAGCGCCATTCCAGGCTGGCGCTGTCGAGCAGGATCAGGCGAACGGCCGGATTGAGCTGCGAGGGGCGCTTCAGCTCGGTCACCGGCACGAAGTGAACGGTGTCGCCAGGGCGGCGTTCGCGCAGCGCCTGGGCGAACTGCTCGACACCGGGACTGTCCTGGCTGCCGGTGAGCAGGATTTCACTGGCCGACAGCCCGCTCAAGGGCCACAAGCAGACCAGTAGCAACCAGCACCGCAACACGCGCATCAGAATTCCAGCTCCGCACTGAAGTACAGGACGTGGCGACTGTCATAGCGGTTGTCGGGGAAGGTGGAGGGCTCGTCGTCCAGGCGTTGCTGCAGGAGCGCCGCCAGTTCAAGTTGGGTGCGATCCCAGTGCAAGTGCTTGGCCACGCGCAGGTCCACGCGTTCAAAGCGATACTGGTTCAATTCATCGTCACCATAGTAGAACAAAGCGCTGGACCAGCCTTGACCCCAGTCGCGCAACCAGCCGGCTGAACCACTGTTGTGAGCACTCAAGCGCCGATCAGCCGGGTTGCTGGCCCAGGCATCGACGTGGGCGTAGGTCACGCGCAGGCGATCGGCCGGACTCAGGCGCCAGTCCAGCTGCGTTTCAGTGCCGCTGAAGCGTGCTTTATTGCTGTTGCTGGCGATGTATTGGTTGTTGCGCAGTGGTTCGCTGATCATGCCGGTGATTTCGTCGTAGAACAGCTTGAGGTCAACGCTTACGTCGGCGTCGGCGAAGTAACCGTTATAGCCCAGTTCCCGCGAACGCATCCGCTCCTGTTCCAGGTCACCTGGCCCACGGGTCTTGACGAAGTATTGGGCGCTGCGCTGGCCGAACGCGCCCGGGGTCAGGTTGTTGACCCGATAGCTCCAATTGACGTTGTTCTCGAACATGTCTGGTGAGCGCACTGCTTCGGAGTACACAGCACGCAAACCGTGGCGTGGAGTGATCAGGTAGTTCACCGCCAGGCGTGGGGTAAGCGAGCTGCCCGAAAGTCGTGCATCTTCGTACATGGCCCCGCCCTGGATAATCCAGTGCTCATCGGCACGCCACTCCAGGTGGCCGAACAGGCGCCAGGTGCTGTCGTCCAGTCTGCCATTGAAGAACGTCTGTGAATCAGCGCGGTCGTAACGGAAGTTGGCGCCAGTGACCAGGCGCAGGCTGTCGAACAGGCTCAGAGTGTCCTGCAGTTCCAGGTCGTAGCGCGTTTCCCGGGTGCTCTGGTCAATATCGCCGCAGACCTGGCTGGAGCCACCGCTGCGCCACTGTTGTTGCACCTGACGGCCCAGGGTCTGTTCTTGAGCTGTGCCAGAGGGAAGCGGCGAGAGAATATGGCGCGCCACTTGTTCGGCGTAATTGGGGTTGAGCTGCCACAGGCGGGTCAGCTCCGGGCTGAACGACAGCGCCGCATCGCAGGCGCGCCAGACCTGTTGACGATCCCAGTGCTGAGCCGAGCCTTGCAGGTACACGCTGTGGTCGGGGCTCAGGTCGATGTTCCAGCGCAGCGAGCCGGCATAGTCCTTGGCCTTGGTGTCGGCATTGTTGCCATTGGCGGTGACGCCGTAGAACACCGGCTTGTAGGTATAGGGGCGCTGATCGCTGCCTTCTTTGGCGGCCAACTGCCAATCCAGGCTCTGGTTGCTTGCCAGGGTTTGGCTGACACTCAGGTTCAGGCGGTTGAGCCGACGGCTGTCGCGGTAATCCTGGCCGGTGCGGGTTTCATCGAAGCCGTCATCCTGCATGCCGGAAAGCGACAGACGCAGGTCGCCGCCCTCCCAGCCACTGCCTTGGCTGGCGTACCAATCATTGATGCCGCGCTGGCCGCGGGTGACTTTCAGGCGCGTGCCATGGCTGTCGACTGGTTTGCGCGTGAGGATGTTGACCACCGCCATCAGCGCGTTGGCGCCATAACTGACGGTGTTGGGGCCGCGGAACACTTCGATGCGCTCGATGTCTTCCATGGCCAGGGGGATGTCGCTCCAGTCCACCGTGGCCAAGCCTGCACGATACACCGAGCGGCCGTCGATCAGTACCTGCATGCGCCGGGCATCATTGACGTTGCTGCCGTGGTAATTGACCGTGGGCTGGTTACCGGCGCCATAGCCGATCATCATGCCTGGCACCAGGCGCAGCAACTCGGGAATGTCGCGGGCGCCGCTGGCGCGAATCAATGCGCTGTCGAGCACGGTCATGCTCCCGGGCACGGCTGCCGGAGACTGTTTGAGCCGAGTCGCGGTAAGTACCTGGGGTAGCGATTGGCTGTCAACGAACAAGTCGTCTGCCAGGGTGTGTCCGCCGAGAAACGCAGTCAACAACAGGAGTGGTCGGGAAGTAGGAGGGCCAAATGACACGGCGCGGCCTTGGTATCGGGTTCAAACCGGCCATGTTAACCGAGTGGCCAGCATTTTTCAGTGCTGCACAGGGCAATCCCAGCTCAATTCGCTGATCTGGCGCTGGCTCTGTCACGGGCGCTCCGTATAATGCGCACATCGCCACTTAAATTGGTTTTAACGGATTGGATATGACTGAACAGCAGCCTGTTGCAGTTCTGGGAGGTGGGAGTTTCGGCACTGCCGTGGCGAACCTGCTGGCGGAAAACGGCGTTGGCGTACGGCAATGGATGCGCGATCCCGAGCAGGCAGAAGCCATGCGCAGCAACCGGGAAAACCCACGTTATCTTAAAGGCGTGAAGATCCATCCAGGCGTTGAGCCGGTCAATGACCTGTTAGCGACCCTGCAGGATTGCGAGCTGATCTTTGTTGCCTTGCCATCGAGCGCCCTACGCAGTGTATTGGCGCCTCATGCGCAATTGTTGCGCGGCAAGATGCTGGTCAGCCTGACCAAGGGCATCGAAGCGCAAAGCTTCAAGTTGATGAGCCAGATCCTCGAAGAAATCGCTCCACAGGCACGCATTGGCGTGCTTTCGGGGCCCAATCTGGCCCGTGAAGTGGCTGAGCATGCGTTGACCGCCACGGTGGTCGCCAGTGAGGACGAAGCGCTCTGCCAGCGGGTGCAAGCAGTACTGCACGGGCGCACCTTCCGCGTCTACGCCAGCAGCGACCGTTTCGGTGTCGAGCTGGGCGGGGCGTTGAAAAACGTCTACGCGATCATTGCCGGCATGGCTGTAGCCCTGGGCATGGGCGAAAACACCAAGAGCATGCTGATTACGCGAGCACTGGCGGAAATGACCCGCTTCGCCGTCAGCCAAGGCGCTAACCCGATGACCTTTCTCGGTCTGGCCGGCGTCGGCGACCTGATCGTGACCTGTTCCTCGCCCAAGAGCCGCAACTACCAGGTCGGTCATGCCCTGGGGCAGGGCTTGAGTCTGGAAGAGGCGGTCAACCGCTTGGGCGAGGTGGCCGAAGGCGTCAACACGCTCAAAGTGCTGAAGGTCAAGGCTCAGGAAGTGCAGGTCTACATGCCGTTGGTTGCGGGTTTGCACGCCATTCTTTTCGAAGGGCGCACGTTGAATCAGGTGATTGAGCTGTTGATGCGCGCCGAGCCGAAAACTGATGTCGACTTTATCTCCACCAGCGGTTTCAACTGAGTACAGGAGCAAGACATGAATCAATCCCCGAACCAGGCGCAACGTGAGTCGATCATCTTGCGTGTGTTGTGGATGCTGATATTCCTGGTGGTCTGGCAACTGGCCGAGCTACTGCTCGGTGGCCTGGTGCTGGTGCAATTGATCTACCGCCTGATCTACGGCGCACCGAGTGCTGGCCTGATGAACTTTGGCGACAGCTTGAGCCAGTTTCTGGCGCAGATTGGTCGCTTCGGCTGCTTCCACAGTGATCAGAAACCCTGGCCGTTCGCCGATTGGCCAACGCCGCGCGCCCCAGAGGGTGAAGCTGCCCATAGCGTGCCGCCTGCCGCACATCCGGTTCGCGATGAGGAGCCCAAACTGTGAAACTCTGGGTCCTGCGTCACGGCGAAGCGGAGCCTCGCGCCCGTACGGACGCAGAACGCAAACTGACGCCTCACGGGCGTGAGCAGGTGTTGCGCAGCGCCGGGCTGTTGCTCGGTACACCGCTGCAGGTGATCCTCGCCAGCCCGTATGTGCGCGCCCAGCAGACCGCAGGGTTGGTGCACGAAGCGCTAGGATTCAACCAGCCAGTACAGACAGTCGCCTGGTTGACACCGGACTCCAATCCCCAGGAGGTTATCGCCGAGTTGGATAAGCTGGGCCTGGAACAGGTGCTGCTGGTTAGCCACCAGCCGCTGGTGGGCAACCTGGTCGGCCTGTTGCAACAGGGGCACCTGCGTCAGCCAACACCGATGACCACCGCCAGCCTGGCCGAACTCGAAGGTGACTGGCCGCTGGCCGGGCTGATGACCTTGCGCAACCTTTCTCACCCCTGAGCCTGGGGCGCTCTTCACAGCAGGCCACTGATCGACCTGGTCTTTTTTTCAGTTGTCGATCACTGGCCGGCTTGTTAGCGTTCGCCACAGTCGTGGGCAAGGTGGCCCTGGGGATCCGGCAATGAGCAGTACATATCCGCAATTGGCCTATTCGGCTGACCTGAAATCGACGCTGGATAAGGTTCAGAGTGACCAGGTGTTAGGGTTTGCCGAGTACCGCCTGCTTCAAGACAGCGCCGACGCCAAATTGGAATACCTGCTACGCCGGTACGAAGGTCAGTACGAGCTGGAACAATTGCGCCAGACGGGCATACGCATGGCTCACCTGTTGCAAAGCAGTTGCCTGGCCTTGCGCAAGCTGGATCTCGATGCCGAAGACAAGCGCCGCGCCCGTGAGGCCCTGGAACATCAACTGGCGTCTATCCACGCGTGCCTGCGTCGTTCCATGGCCAGTTTTGGCGAGTATTGACCTGATTGCCCTTGCTGATGGCTTTTCCGAACATTGCTGGTTAACCGCCGCATGCCGACAATGTGTCATCACTCCCCTAGGAACCGGCGGCCATGTCGCAGCAGATCTTCTTCGCCCATGCCAACGGCTTTCCTTCCGGGACCTATGGCAAGCTCTTCGCCGCGCTGGCGCCTGATTATCAGGTCTTTCACCTGCCGCAGCATGCCCACGACCCGCGTTTTCCAGTCAATGACAATTGGCAAAACCTGGTGGATGAGCTGATTCATCACTTGCAACAACAGCCAGGGCCGGTCTGGGGGGTGGGGCACTCACTCGGTGGTGTACTGCACCTGCATGCAGCACTGCGCTGTCCTCAGTATTACCGCGGTGTGATCATGCTTGACTCACCGGTGCTCACCCGGCTCGACCAGTGGCTGATTCAGGCGGCCAAACGCATGGGCTTCATCGACCGTATCACGCCGGCCGGGCGGACGTTGGGGCGCCGCGAAGCGTTTACCGACCGTGACAGTGCCCGGGCCTATTTCGCCGGCAAGTCGCTGTTCCGACATTTTGACCCTGAATGTCTGGACGCTTACCTTGAGCATGGCTTGCAGGCAACTCATGACGGTTTGCGGTTGCGCTTCGACCCGGCGACGGAAATCAGTATCTACCGCAGCCTGCCGCACACTCGGCCAGCGCCGGCCCAGCGCCTTGAGCTGCCGTTGGCCATGGTTCGTGGCAGCACAAGTGGGGTGGTCAAGCGCCATCATGCCCGAGCAGTACTTAGCTTGCCCCGAGGGGAGTACCACAGCTTGCCGGGTGGTCACATGTTTCCGCTGGAACGGCCCACCGACACCGCCAGCTTGATCAAGGGGTTGTTTGATCGCTGGCAGCAGGGGCCGGCATGAGCACAGAAATGGAAGAAATCCGCCTGAACCTTGGCCATATCGAACTGGCCGCTCACCTGTTTGGCCCAGCCGATGGGCTGCCGGTGATTGCCTTGCACGGCTGGCTGGACAACGCCAACAGTTTTGCCCGGCTGGCCCCGAAACTGCCAGGGCTACGTATCCTGGCCCTGGACCTGGCTGGCCATGGTCATTCCGAGCACCGACCGGCGGGCGCTGGCTATGCCTTATGGGATTACGCTCATGATGTACTGCGCGTGGCCGAGCAATTGGGCTGGGCGCGTTTTGCCCTGCTTGGCCATTCACTGGGGGCGATCATTTCGATTGTGCTGGCCGGTTCGCTGCCCGAACGCATCACACGCTTGGCGCTGATAGATGGAGTGATTCCGCCCACCGGTGGCCCTCAAGATGCCGCTGAACGCATGGGCATGGCATTGCAGGCACAGTTGCGCCTGGACAATAAACGCAAGGCCGTGCATCCAACGGTTGATCAAGCAGTGGACGCGCGGATGAAGGGGGTGGTCGCGGTCAGCCGCGAAGCCGCCGAACTGCTCGCCCAGCGTGGCCTGATGCCGGTACCCGGCGGCTACACCTGGCGTAGCGACAGTCGCTTGACCTTGCCGTCGCCCACGCGTTTAAGTGAAAGCCAAGCGCTGAGTTTCGTTCAGCGCATCGAGTGTCCGGCGCACTTGGTGGTCGCCGCCGACGGTATGTTGGTCCGCCACAAGGCGTTGCTTGAGCAGCTACCCTTTGGCCAGACCTTGTTGCCGGGCGGTCATCACCTGCATGTGAATGACGAAAAGGGTGCAACCCTTGTTGCAGACTGTTTCAATCGCTTTTTTAGCATTTCTTGACTTGCGGCGGGCAACTGTCGAGGCTTGGCGGGTTGAACAGGGAGACAACCATGAACAAGCAAGACAACGTTTCACCCATATTCAGCCTTGGCGCCCCGTGCGGCGTGGCCTGCCAATGAGTATCAAACGCTATAAGCAAGCAGCGGCGGCAGGTTTGGCCGTGCTGTTCAGTGCCCCTCTGCTGGCCGAGGGGCTGCCAGTGCCGGTCGATGCCAAAGTGGTGGTCGAGCGCAGCGCTGCCGACCAGGAGCGCATTTACCCGCTTGGCTCCTTGCGCAAGATCAGTGGTCAGTTGCGCGCCGAAGGCAAGATTGAAAGCCGTGGTCTGATCAGTTCGGTCACCTACGAGTTACCGCCTGAGCGCAGCGCCAATGAAGCGTTTACTACTGCCCGCGAAGCCCTGCAGCAGGACGGCGGTTACCCATTGTTCTGGTGCCAAGCCCGCGATTGTGGCGAAAACAGCCTGTGGGCCAATGAGGTCTTCAAGAACTCCCGGCTTGGTGGTGCCGACGATCAGCAGGCTTTCATTCTCCTGCGGCGCTCCGCCGAGCAGAACAATACCCTGGTTGCTCTCTACAGCATTACCCGCGGCAACAAGCGCGCTTACCTGCATGTAGAAGAATTTGTCGCCGACAAGCCGCTGGGCGAAGTCCTGCCAACCCCGGCTACGGTGCTGCGCGAGCTGCGGGACACCGGCAAGCTCGACTACCCTGATCTGGTGGGTGAACCCCTGCCGGCCTGGGTGACCTTGCTTGGGCGCAGCCTGAACCTGGACAGCACCCTGCGCGTGAGCTTGAGCGGGGCTCAGGCCGAGGCTTGGCGCGAACAGCTGGGCAAGGCCGGCGTGCGCCTGGCGCGGCTGGAAGTGGGTGATGCCAAGACCGACGGTTTTCACGTCGAATTGATTCGTTGAACGAGATGCGCATGCCCAACAATGACCGCTTGCTGGTACAGATCATTCTCCTCGCTCTGCTAGGGGCCGGCCTTTGGGTCATGGCCCCGTTCATGTCGGCGCTGCTCTGGGGGGCCATCCTGGCCTATGCCAGTTGGCCGCTGATGCGCCTGCTGACCCGACTGCTGGGTGGTCGCGAAACCCTTGCTGCCGGGTTGTTGACCACGTTGTGGATTCTGTTGGTGGCCCTGCCGCTGGTCTGGCTGGGCTTCAACCTCGCCGATCACATCCGTGACGCCACCGCATTCGTGCGTGACGTCCAGGTTGGCGGTCTACCGGATGCGCCGGACTGGCTGGGTAGCGTGCCGCTGGTGGGCGAGCGCCTGGTACGCATGTGGGACACAATCGACCAGCAGGGTGCGGCCTTGCTGACCACGATCAAGCCCTATCTGGGTCAGGTCGGAAACTGGTTCCTGGCACGCAGTGCGCAGATCGGCAGTGGCATGCTTGAACTGACCTTGAGCCTGGTCTTCGTGTTCTTTTTCTACCGCGACGGTCCGCGCTTGTCGGCGTTTGTCCTGCGCTTGCTGGATCGCCTGATTGGCGAGCGTGCCGAGTATTACCTGGAGCTGGTTGCCGGTACGGTACAGCGGGTGGTCAATGGCGTGATCGGTACGGCGGCGGCCCAGGCCGTCCTGGCGATGATCGGTTTTTTCATCGCGGGTGTGCCAGGGGCGCTGGTGCTGGGTATTGTCACCTTCATGCTCAGCCTGATCCCCATGGGGCCGCCACTGGCCTGGGTTCCGGCCACTGTCTGGCTGGCCTGGCAGGGCGAATACGGCATGGCGGTGTTTCTCGGGATCTGGGGCACGTTCATCATCAGTGGTGTCGACAACGTGCTAAAACCTTACCTGATCAGTCGCGGTGGCAACCTGCCGCTGGTGATCGTGTTGCTGGGGGTGTTTGGCGGTTTGCTGGCCTTCGGCTTCATTGGCCTGTTCATTGGCCCAACCCTGTTGGCGGTCGCTTATAGCCTGCTGCTGGATTGGTCACGCAGCGAGCCGGTGGCGCCGCCGCGTCCCTGACAGAGCAGCGCAGGTTCAGCCCTGGGGGGCGGTGTTCTTGACCACCGCCAGCTCAGGGTGAGCCACCAGTTTGTCGATGTGCAATTCGTCGTTGTTCATCCAGGTTTCACTTAGCACCCGGTAGTGCTCCATGTCGCGGCAGCGCATACGCAGGCTGTAGTCGAAATGACCGCTGATCAATTGGCAATCGAAGACCTGCGGGCAGGCGCGCATGCAGGCTTCGAAGGCCTTTTGCGCCGCGCGTCCGCTCTGGTTGGACAGGGCCACCAGGACCAGCAGTGACAACCCGGGCGAAATCCGCTGCTCATCAATGATCGCGCTGTAGCCGCGGATCACGCCGCGCCGTTCCAGCTTGCGCACGCGCTCAAGGCAGGGGCGGGGGGTGAGATGTACCAGTGAAGAAAGCTTTTCATAGGTGATGCGCCCGTTGTGGCGCAAAACCTCGATAATGGCTTCGTCGATGCGGTCCAGGGCTGGCTCGGTTTGTGGGCTATTAACCTTGGTATCCATACAGGTTCGGCTTCACTTAAAACGGTTGATGTCCTGAACATGGTACGACCTTCCTTGGTCACCGTCTGTATCACGTTCAGCCAGCTAACCCCGCTTTGCTTCAGGCGCGCTTTTTCTGCACGCTGGCCAGTGGCTGGCGTAGCAGGGCGTACAGGTCCTTGGGGTCATCAAGTTGGGGAACCAGGCCAAGCTCATGGCCGATGTCCAGTGCCTTGGCCGTATCAAGTACATAGCGCAGCGCTGAATAATCTTCCAGGGCGAAGCCAACCGAGTCGAACAGGGTCACTTGAGCGGCATGTTCGCGGCCAGGTGCCCGGCCGCTGACCACTTGCCAGAACTCAGTGGTCGGCGAGTCGGCGGGCATCTGCTGAATCTCACCTTCGACCCGGCTCTGCGGTTCATATTCGACGATCACCCGGGCGCGCTCGACAATGTCGCGGTGCAGTTCGGTCTTACCAGGGCAGTCGCCGCCCACCGCGTTGAGGTGCATGCCGGGCTCGATCATCTCTGGGGTGAGAATGGTGGCAAAGGCCTTGTCGGCGGTGACTGTAGTGACGATGTCGGCGCCACGTACCGCTTCGGCAACCGAGCCGGCAATCGTTACCCGCAGCTGCGGGAAGGCGCTGAGGTTGGCCACAAGCTTGGCGCTGGCGTTGGGGTCAAGGTCGTACAGACGGATTTCTTCGATCCCCAGCAAGGTGTGAAAGGCCAGGGCCTGGAATTCACTTTGCGAGCCATTGCCGATCAGCGCCATGCACCGGCTGTCCGGGCGCGCCAGGTAACGGGCGGCCAGGGCCGAGGTGGCAGCGGTGCGGATGGCGGTGGTCAGGGTCATTTCACTGAGCAGCACCGGAGCGCCTGTGTCGACATCGCCCAAGGCGCCGAAGGCCATGACCGTGAGCATGCCGCGCTGGGTATTCTTCGGGTGGCCGTTGACGTACTTGAAGGCGTACAGGTTGCTGTCGGATACCGGCATTAGCTCAATCACGCCATCGGGCGAGTGGTTGGCAAGGCGTGGGCATTTTTCGAAGTCGTGCCAGCGCAGGTAGTCTTCACGAATGTACTCGGCCATTTCGCTGATGCAGGTGCTCAGGCCTTTGCGGGCAACCAGGCGGCGCAAGTCAGTAACATCGATATACCGGGTCATGATCAACTCCTTTGTTATGGGCTCCGAGGCACGAATCCGGGGCAGTGCATCTATTGTCGATGCGCTGGCGCAGATATCTCGGCTGAAGCGCGCTCCCTGCTCAGCCGCTTAAGCTGAAATGCACGGTTTGACAGCGGAATCGGCTGTATACCTTCAGTGTAAGCCGGGATCTTCACACGTCTGGGGGCAGCTGTCGGTTTGCTCCTGGGCATGCAAGCGCTTGTACAGCGTGGTGCGACTGATGCCCAGGTCGCGGGCTAACGCCGAAACATTGCCGTTGAGGGCTTGCAGACGCCGGTTGAGATCGCGTTGATCAGGCGCAAGGGGCGGGGAAGGCTGGCTTGCTTGAACGGTAGGCAGTTCGCTGAAGAAACTGTCCGGTAAGTGTTCAAGGGCAATAGGGTGCGGGCCGGCCAGGGCCAGAGCGACCTGCAACGTGCTGGCAAGCTGGCGCAGGTTGCCCGGCCAGGGGTGCTGCAACAGCAGTTGCAGCACGTTGTGGTCCAGCTGTGGCGGCGCTTCGGCGTCGCGGTAGTGTTGGTGGATTTGCTCGATTAGTGCCAAGCGATCGCTGCGTTCGCGCAACGGTGGCAAGCTCAGGCTGAGCCCGGCAATCCGGTAGTAAAGGTCCTGACGGAATCGGCCCTGGCGCACCCGTTCAGGCAGATCCTGGTGTGTGGCCGAGATGACCCGGACGTTGACGGCTACCGTCTCACCACTGCCCAGCGGCTGAATGTTACGGGTCTGCAGGAACCGCAGCAGGCGCGCCTGGGTCGCCAGCGGCATGTCACCAATTTCGTCGAGAAAAACGATGCCCTGATCGGCCTTACGGATCAGGCCGAGGTTACCCTTGTGGTGGGCACCGGTAAACGCACCTTTCTCATAACCGAACAGTTCCGATTCCACCAGCTCCGTTGGGATCGCCGCGCAGTTCACCGCGATCAGCGGCTGATTGCGACGGCTGCTGGCTTCATGCAGGGCTTTGACGAAGACCTCCTTGCCGACCCCGGTCTCACCGTGGATCAACACCGGGACGTCTTTTTCCAGCAGCAACTGAGCCTGGCGCAGCGCCTTAGTAATGCGTGGGTCGCAGTCGGCTGGCGGGCACCGCGCTGCGGCGGGCAAGGGGCTGGCCAGAGGCTCATGCAGCAGGCAGTGAAAGCGATTACGCCCGGCCACCTGCACGGCAAAGGCTTGACCTGCGGGATGCTTCAATAACGCCGGGAGTGGCGTCTGGAGCAGCTGTTCCAGAGACTGCTGCAAAGCGACTTGCCCCAGCAAACTGTCAGCCCGACGGTTGGCGGCAAGGATCCGCCCACGATCATCGAACAGGAGCAAACCGGCCCACTGGCTGTCGAGGTTGTTTGCATCGGTGTTGAAACTCAATTGGCGGTACTGCCCGGCGTAACGGGCCATGATCAGGCGGTTTTCCAGGCTCTGGCTCATCATCCGCACCAGGCCCAGGGTTTGCGAGGCCGGCAGGTAACTGTCGCTGGAAACATCGAGCACGCCGATCAGGCGTCGTTGTGCGTCGAACAGCGGTGCGGCGGCGCTGGCCATGTAGCGGTTGAGCTTGAGGAAATGTTCATCCTGACCAACATGCACAGCCTGCGCGCAGGCCAGGGCAGTGCCAATGGCATTGGTGCCGACGCCCTGTTCCAGCCAGCGGGCACCCACGCTAAAGCCCTGTTGTTGGCGCGGGTCGATAAATCGTCGAGTGCCCCAGGTTTCCAGGAGCTGGCCCTGATCATCACTGAGCATGATCAGGTAACTGGAGTTGCCGAGCAGGTGACTGAATTGCGGCATCACTTCGTCGCGTGTGGTGCGCAACAAGGCTTGCTGGCGTTCGAGCAATTCGCTTAGGCGCACGCCTGACAGCTCCCCGAAGTCGGGTGCTGACTGATGTTCAAGGCCAAAGTCGCGGCAACGCGCCCAGGAGGCCTGGATCAGTTGGGCATGGGATGCACTGGAAGCAGCCATGAGCCTTCCCTCTGCCGGGGCAGTATTGTTTTTGTGTGCTCCAGTGTTGTTCAGTCCTGTTCATTGTCAATGCCGGGGCTGTTCAAGTGTTCAGCTGTTGTTGTTCATTTTTGTTCAGGCGCGATTCGGTACCTGCCACAGCAGTAGAAAAAACAGCACGACGACAACAACTTAGCGATCACTGCCGGTGCTGGCATGAATCTGGCTCTACAGCCAGCGCCTGTCATTCACAATAATCAGGGCCACCCATGTCGCTTACGCTGGAGCACGTCAGCCGCACCGTCGACAGCCAGCGCTGGATTGTCGATGCCAGCCTCAGTTTCGAGCCGGGCTCGTTCAATGTC
>RCUI01000132.1_pt1 | contig 27597 bp, 28 predicted proteins | sample 2166121 | NCBI WGS metagenome assembly RCUI01 (sample SAMN09932700, study PRJNA488358) | compost metagenome | feature: garden; material: soil; isolation source: compost soil in succinic acid-enriched culture | place: Germany: Experimental Botanical Garden Goettingen | collected 2016-01-27
TTTACCTCAAGTGGTACGACAAGGCGCTACCTTCGGCCGAAACGCTGTGCCCCAGGACGGTCGAGCTGGTCAACAGCATCCCCAACGTCAAGGGTGCGATGTTTGCCTTGCTGCCGGGTGGCAGCCACCTGAACCCGCATCGTGATCCGTTTGCCGGCTCCCTGCGCTATCACCTGGGGCTTTCGACGCCCAACTCCGATCACTGCAGGATCTACGTCGACGGCCAGCCCTATGCCTGGCGCGACGGTGAAGACGTGATGTTCGATGAAACCTATGTTCACTGGGTGAAGAACGAAACCGAGACTACCCGGGTGATCCTGTTCTGTGACGTCGAACGCCCGCTCAGCAGCCCGCTGATGACCCGTATCAACCGCAAGGTCAGTGCTTTCCTGGGCCGTGCCACGGCGCCGCAGAACACCGACGATGAGCGCGTCGGCGGGATCAACCAGGCCTATGCCTGGAGCAAGCGCTTCAGCACTGTCATCAGCAGCCGGGTCAAGCAGTTCAAACGTGCCAATCCAAAGGCCTACCGGGTATTGCGTCCGGTGTTGGCGGTGGTGGTGGCCTACCTGCTGTATCACTGGTTGTTCTGATCGCATCGCGGGGCACGCCGTTCCCACTGTGGGAGCGGGCTTGCCCCGCGATGAAGTCGCCGTTATATTCAGACACAGTTCACCTCACCGAAGACCTGCCCATGCCAGCTTCCCCGCTCACCACTGTATTTGCCACCGCGCCCGACGCGGTTGTAGTCGTGCGTGGGAATCAGCAGCCGGCCATGATCAGCCACTACCCACCACCTGTCAGTAGCGTGGTAGTGCTGGGCTGAGCGGCCAATCGCTGCGTCCCATCACACCTGCATCCTCTACTGAACACGGTTGACTGCCCGTAGCGGGCAGCACCGTTCGGCTTTTCTGCCCGAATTACAGGTGGCACTCATGTTTGCTCTATCGAAAGAATCCGTGGCCTCGGCGGCCACCACCAGCCTGTTTGTCCTGCTCTGGAGTAGCGGGGCGATCGTTTCCAAGTTGGGCCTTGCCCATGCCAGTCCTTTTGCCTTTTTGTTGCTGCGTTCGGCCCTGGCCCTGTGTGGCCTGTTGCTGCTGGCGCCGTTGCTCAAACTGCGCTGGCCGCGCGGACGGGGCGGGGTGTTGCAGGCACTGGCCACCGGTGCCGTACTGCTGGGCGCCTACCAGATTTTCTACCTGCTGGCGCTGAACACCCAGGTGACCCCCGGCATCATGGCTACGGTCATGGGCGTGCAGCCGATCCTCACCGTGGTACTGATGGAGCGCCAGCGTTCCTGGAGCCGGCTGTTCGGCCTGGGTCTGGGATTGAGCGGGTTGATCATGGTGGTCTACCAGGGCATCGGCCTGGGCGGCATTTCCCTGGCCGGGATGCTGTTTGCCTTGTTGGCGCTGGTGAGCATGACGTTTGGCTCGATCATGCAGAAGCGCATCACCGACAACCCGATGGGCACCTTGCCGTTGCAATACATGGCCGGGTTGCTGATGTGTGCGTTGTTTGCACCCTTCCAGCCACTGCAGGTGGAAATGACGGCCGGCTTCATTGGCGCCTTGCTGTGGATGGGGCTGGTGGTGTCGTTGCTGGCGACCTTGCTGTTGTACCGGCTGATCGCCCGAGGCAACCTGGTCAATGTCACCAGCCTGTTCTACCTGGTACCGGCGGTGACGGCGGTGATGGACTACCTGATCTTCGGTAACCGCCTGGCGGCATTGAGCGTGCTGGGGATGGCGCTGATCGTGATCGGCTTGCTGTTTGTGTTTCGCAAGTCGGCGCTGAGTGCCGGGCAACTGCAGGCCGATTGAGCTGTTCGCGGGGCAGGTATCGACTTGCCCCGCGATCTTCATTTACTGGCTGGCTTGAGCACCAACCAAAGCGCCACCGCAATCAACAACCCACCCCACAGGTGTGCCATCGACAATGGTTCATCCAGCAACCACGCCCCCCACAACACACCAAAGGCCGGAATCATGAAGGTTACAGTGGTGGCCTTGACCGGACCAATCTCGCTGAGCAGGCGGAAGTACAGAATGTACGCAAACGCCGTGCAGACCAGCCCCAACCCCAGTAGCGATAGCCATACATCCCAGCCACCCCAGCTCGCAGGCGGGGCAGTCAGCACGCTGTAGCCAAACAACGGCAACAGCAGCAGGGTTGCGCCCAACATGCTGCCCAACGCCGACAGGCGACTGTCCAGGCCGCCCGCCTGGTCAAGCCAGCGCCGGGCCAGAAAGCCGGCAAAGCCATAACAGGTGGTCGCCGCCAGGCACGAGATCGCGCCTTGCAGCAAGCTTTGGTCAAATGCCACCGGCCCCGCGCCACTGAGAATGCCGACGCCGAACAGACCGAGGAAGATGCCGCAGAGTTTGGCCAGAGTCATGGGTTCACGAAAGAACAGCGCGCCAATCAACACGCCCATCAAGGGCGTCGTGGCATTGAAGATGGCCGAGTAACCGGCTGGCAGCACTTGCGCCGCGACGGAGTAAAGCGTGGCCGGAATCCCCGAGTTGATCATGCCCAGCACCAGGCAGGCCTTGAGCTTGCCGTTGAAGTCCCAGCGCACGCGCAGCAGGGCGAGGATCACCATCAACCCGGCGCAGGCGATGGACACGCGAAAGAAGGCCGTGGGCAGTGTGCCGAGCACGGGTGCGATGATGCGCATGAACAGGAAACTTGCGCCCCAGACAGCGGCAAGAATCAACAGGCGGGTAATGGCGATGGGGGTCATGGGCTATCCGGGTCCTTTTGGGCAGGGCGCGAGTTTACGCCAGAACCTTTGGCCGCCTCTCTCCCTTTCTTGCGCTTGAATTGCGCCGGGGAGAATTTGGCCGATACAGACGGGCCAACAGGCTTTCCCTGGCATCGGCGACTGGCTAAGCTCAGGCTTCGACATTCCCGCAGAGGTCTGATGTATGCCCCAGCACTGGCCGGCCGCCGATATCGCCCGGATGATCCTCGATGGCTTCGACGATTACCGTGAGCATTTTCGCCAGATCACCATCGGCGCCCGCGCCCGCTTCGAGCAGGCGCAGTGGCAGCAGATCCAGAGTGCTTCGGCCGCACGGATCAACCTCTACGAAGAAAAGGTCAGCGAGGTCAGTGGCTGGCTACGCCAGGCATTCGAGGCCGACGTGCTGCTGGACGTGTCGCTCTGGCCGCTGGTCAAGAGCGCCTACATCAGCCTCATCGACCCACGGTTGGACGATGAACTGTCGGAAACCTGGTACAACTCGATCTTCTGCAGCCTGTTCAGCCATGACCTGATCAGCGACGGCTGCATGTTCATCCACACCACTCGGCCGTCGCTGCGCAGTCACGAGCGCGCGGCGCAAACCCGCACTTACCGCCCCCAGGGCAGCCTGGGCAGCGTGCTGGGGCAGATCTTTGCCGACTACGGTTTCGATGTGCCCTACGGTGACTTGCAAGGCGATCTGGTCCGCCTCCAGGCGCAGCTGCGCGAAAGCCTGCCCGACTGGGTCTGCAAGGACCCGGCCCTGGCGGTGGAACTGTTTTCGCCGGTGCTTTACCGCAACAAGGGGGCCTACCTGGTGGGGCGGCTGTTCACCCAGGACGAGCAATGGCCACTGGTGATCCCGCTGCTGCACCGCGAAGGCCATGGGATCGAGATCGATGCGCTGATCACCGACGAAGCCGATGTGTCGATCATCTTCTCGTTCACCCGTTCCTATTTCATGGTCGATGTGCCGGTGCCGGCCGAGTTTGTCGGTTTTCTCAAGCGCATCCTGCCAGGCAAGCACATTGCCGAGCTGTACACCTCGATCGGTTTCTACAAGCATGGCAAGTCGGAGTTCTACCGGGCGCTGATCAACCACCTGGCCGGTACTGACGATCGCTTCATCATGGCCCCCGGGGTGCGTGGCATGGTGATGAGCGTGTTTACGCTGCCGGGCTTCAATACCGTGTTCAAGATCATCAAGGACCGATTCTCGCCGTCCAAGACCGTCGACCGAGCCACGGTGATCGAAAAGTACCGGTTGGTGAAAAGTGTCGACCGGGTCGGTCGCATGGCCGATACCCAGGAGTTCTCCGACTTTCGCTTCCCCTTGAGCAAGTTCGAGCCCGAATGCCTGGCCGAGTTGCTGGAGGTGGCGCCCTCGACGGTGGAAGTGCATGGCGACACGGTGCTGGTGCGACACTGCTGGACCGAGCGGCGCATGACGCCGCTGAACCTCTATCTGGAGAATGCCAACGATGCCCAGGTGCGCGAGGCCCTGGAAGACTACGGCCTGGCCATCAAGCAGTTGGCGGCGGCGAACATCTTTCCGGGCGACATGCTGCTGAAGAACTTCGGCGTTACCCGCCATGGTCGGGTGGTGTTCTACGACTACGACGAAATCTGTTTTCTTACCGAGGTCAACTTCCGCTACATCCCGCCGCCTCGCTATCCGGAGGACGAAATGTCCGGTGAGCCCTGGTATTCGATCGGGCCGCACGACGTGTTCCCCGAGGAGTTTCCGCCGTTCCTGTTTGCCGACGGCGGCCAGCGGCGGCTGTTCAGCCAGTTACATGGCGAACTGTACGACGCCGACTACTGGAAAAGCCTGCAGGACGCGATTCGCGGCGGCAAGGTGATCGACGTGTTCCCCTACCGGCGCAAGGCCCGGTAGGCGCTGGCTTACTGTAGGAGACGTCGCACCGCCGCTCCTGCAGCAAACCACCTCCCCAATCAGCCTTTCATGCACTTCAACTCACTGAAGTCCTTGCGCACCTGGTCCAGCTTTTGTTCCAGGTGCGTACGTTGCTGCTCGCTGCTCTGGGCCATCAGGTCCACAAGCAATTGCCGGGCAGCTTTTTCCGTGCGCTGGTAGGCCTGGCGGTATTCCGGTGTCCACAGGCTTTCCCGGTTCTTGAGCAGGCGTACCAACTGTGGCTCGAAGGCGTCAGTGTGGCGCTGGTCCATCGCGGCACTGAAGTGCGCCTGCCAGTTGGCCCGGTTGGCGATCCACTGGCGGTTCTGTTCACCCAGCCCCTGTGACCAGGTCATGATCCGCAGCCGCTGTTGTGAGCTGAGCTCGCCCAGCCATGGCGTGAGGCGTTTTTCCATGCGCTCGGCGCGTTGTTCGATCTGCCGCGCCAGGGGCGTTTTCACATACTTTGCCTGGCGCTCACTGATGTCTTCGGCAAAGGCCTGGCGCATCTCGTGGACCTGTTCATCGTCCATCGCCCGCAATAGCTGGGCTGCCGAAGGGGTGATCTGGTCGGCCACTTTGGCGATCGCCTGTTTCGCTTCCTGGGTGCGCAGTTGCAATTGCTGGTCGGTTACCTGGTTGTCGGCGACCATCTGTCGGACTTCGTCGATCCAGGTCAGGTAGCCCGGCAGCTGCGTGCGGCAATGCCACGCCAGGTGCTGCTTGAGGCGTTGGTTGAGCCAGGTTTTTTGCTGGCGGTTCATGTTCAGGTAGTCGTTCAGCGACCAGGGCACCAGCATATCGAGGTTGCGGTAGGCGAGGTCGATACGGCTGCAGGCCAGCACCAAGAGGGCCGGCAGGACCAGTAGCAGGAGGGTGCGCAAGTACTTGGGCAGGCAGGCGTACATGAGCGAATCCTTGCGAGGGCTTGCTTGAATTTATAGAACAGCGCGCGGCACCCCGGTTCCTTTTTACCGATGGGTAGCCAACGGCGACCGGGCGGTGTGGCCGGTTCGGGTGTAGAATGCCGGGCTCGCAACGAGGATTTCCGGAAATGGCTTTAGTTGGGCGTTACAACAGTTTGCAAATCGTGAAACACACGGACTTCGGCCTGTACCTGGACGGCGGCGCGGATGGCGAAATCCTTCTGCCCAACCGCTACATCCCCAAGGACACGCCCACCGAGGTCGAAGACTGGCTGAACGTCTTCGTGTACCTGGACAGCGAAGACAAGCTGATCGCGACCACCGAGAAGACCAAGCTGCAGGTCGGTGAGTTCGCCAGCCTCAAGGTCAAGGAAATCAACAGCATCGGTATCTTCCTGGATTGGGGCTTGCCCAAGGACCTGCTGATGCCGTACTCCGAAGAAAAACGCCAGATGCGCCAGGGCGAGTATTGCGTGGTGCATGCCTACCTGGACAAGCGCACCCGTCGGATCACCGCCACCGCGCGCCTGGACCGCTACCTGGACAAGGTGCCGGCCACCTACGCGCAAGGCCAGGAGGTTGATTTGCTGGTGGTCGAAGAAACCCCGATGGGTTTCAAGGCGATCATCAACAACAAGCACTGGGGCCTGATTCACAAGAACGAAGTGTTCAAGTTCCTGCGTTCGGGCAAGCAGGAGAAGGGCTACATCAAGGAGATGCGCAGCGACGGCAAGATTGCCTTGAGCCTGCAGCCCCTTGGCCAGGACCTGGCCAACAGCCTGCACGACAAGATCCTGGCCAAGCTCAAGGACGCCAATGGCGTGCTGCCGGTAAGCGACAAGAGCGATCCACAGGCGATCAGCGACTTGTTCGGGGTCAGCAAGGGCAACTTCAAGAAAGCCATCGGTGCCTTGTACAAAGATGGCCGTATCGTCATCCACGCCGACCGCATCGAGCTGGTTTGATCAGGCCTGGCGAAAGCCTGCAAAGTTCAGGTTCTCGCCGCCCGGACGCAGGTCCTGGAGCATCGAGTCGCGGTCTGCGCTCAGCGCCAGGCTGATGGTGGAGCGCCGCTTGCCGGGGTGGCGCACTTCCATCTTCTCCAGATGGGCCTTCAAGAAATTCACCGGCACCTTCAGGTGCTGCAGTTCGTCGGTCTCGGGCGTGTGCAGCAGCAGGTTGACCCAGTCAGCCGCGTCTTTTTTCAGCACCAGCTTCACCGGCACATCGAACCACCACAGGCTGCGCTTGGTGTCGAGCACGGCAAACAGGGTGTTGTCGCTGGAAAGTACCGGTCTTTCCAGTTCCTGGTTGCGACGGGCAATGGCGGTGGGTTTGTCGAGTTTCATGCAGGTTCCTACGGGTGACGCTTGAAAGGTCGCTCATTGTGCTGGGATTGGCCTGAAACATAAAGCAGCCAGATGCGCCGCTTGCCAGCCTGGCAAGCGGCGCTCGCTCTGTTTCAGCGGTTGGCGTGGCCCACGGAAGCCGAGAGTGGCTGGCTCAAGGGCGAGGTGGCGCCATCGGCGCGGGTGACGGTTGCGGTGAAGGAGCCGAACGTCGTGCCTTGCTCCAGCACATAGTCGAACTGACCCTGGCCCTTGGCATCGGTGGCGACCAGGGACTCGCCCAGGTAGTGCTCGGCTTCAGCGCTCTGGGCCTGTTGATTGGCGAACACTTCTACCCGCAGCAGGCTGTCAGGTTCGCCGTTCACGGTGCCGCGGAGGCGATTGCCTTTGAGGGCGGTCAGCAGCGGAGCTGGCTGATTGTGATTGGGCATCGGCTGGCAGCCCTTCACCTGCGCCTCGTCGCTGCAGATGATTGCCCGGTTGTTGCCCGACTGATCGACCCCGATGCCGCGCGAACCCTCATAGAGGGCATGCTCGATGGCCGGAACACCGAAGACGATGGCGCCGGTCTGCTGCTTGGCCAGGCATGAACCTCCGGCCTGGCAGCGGCGGATGTCCAGGTTGTTGTTCCAGATCTGGTTGGCACTGAGACGGTTGCTGGTGGAGGTAGGCTCCGGGCGCAGGGCAACGCCGATACGGTTGCCGTGGATCTGGTTGCCGTCGAGGATATTGCCCGCGCCGCTGACGCTCACGCCAATGGAGTTGCCGGTGAAGGTGTTGGCACCCAGGTAGTTGCGCTGTCCCCAGTTGATCTGCAAACCGTCGGAGTAGTTCTCGAAGCGGTTGCGCACCACGCTGTTGTCATTGCCCCAGAGAATCTCGATGCCCTGGGACGGCTCCGGGTTGGCGGCGGTGGAGCGGAACAGGTTGTCGGCCACCAGGTTGAACGCCGCGCCACGGGTCAACTCCAGGCCGTCGCCGTTGTCGATCAACTGGTTGCGCAGCACCTTGTTGTTATTGGTGGTGGTGGCGGTTGGATTGCCCTGGCCATCGTCGCCGGTGAGCATGATGCCGGCACCGCCCTTGTTGGCAAGGATGCGGTTGTCCTGAATCACGTTGTTGCTGGCGCGGTTGATCAGGATGCCGATGCAGAAATTGCGCACCTCAAGGCCCGAGATGCTCACGCCACGGGTATCACGCAGGACCAGGCCGGGACCGGTGGTGGTGCGCACGTTGGTGCCGAACTGGCCGGCCACTGCGCCAGGGCACGCCTGGGTACCGTCACCGATGATGTAGGCCGAACCGTCGATGGCAATGAATTGTCCCGTGCGCGGCCATGCGCTGCCCTCGATACTCACCGGCCCCTGGATTGCTGGCAACGGTGATGTCGGCTTGATTACATAGGGCGCCTTGCCCACCGGGCGTATCTCGATCCGGAACTGGCCGGGGTTCTGGTTGTTGCGCTCGATCGCCCAGCGCAGGCTGCCAGGTTGCAGGTCATCGACATAGCGATCCACCACCAGCGTGGTCAACGCCGGTGCCGGTGCGGCGGCAGTGGCGCTAAAGGGCAGGGCAGACAGGGGCAGCAGCAGGGCTGCCAACAAAGGCATGACACGCATCGTAGGACTTCCACAATCGGCTGTTGTTTTTATCGCAGCGGTACACAAGGCCTGCCGCGCTGTTGCGAATTCTAAGGGAAGCCCTCGCCAGTCGGCGGCAGGGTGCAGCGAATCGGGGCGGTATTCGCCCGCTGTTTGGCCGTCGGGCAAATAATTGAAACTCCCGAACAAGGCCACAGGTCCATTGACTGTCGACTCTGACAGCCCGTTTTTCCCCTTCAGGAGAACTCCTATGAGTGGCACCAAAGATAAAGTCAAAGGTATGGCCAACGAAGCGGTCGGTAATGTCAAACAAGGTATTGGCAAAGCCACTGACAATGAGCGCCTTCGCGCCGAAGGCGAGTTGCAGGAACGCAAGGGTGAAGCCCAGCAGGTGGTCGGCAAGGTCAAGGATGCGGTGAAGAAGCCTTGATCGATGCCAGTGACGAATCACGGCGGCCACCTGGAGTGGCCGTTGTGCTATCTGCAGCAATCAATCGAAACTTTGGCGCGATCGTCGTTTAGACTTTACTGCAGACTTTAGTGAGGAGCCTTTTCCATGACCCTCGAACGGCGAAAGGAGACGCTATGATTTTCCCCGACCTGCGCGGCTTGCCCTTGCACCGCGTGCTGGTGCGCACCGTCAAGGAGTTTCTCGATGACGAGATGTCCACCTATGCGTCGGCACTGGCCTACCAGATGCTGTTTTCGCTGTTCCCCTTCCTGCTGTTCCTGATCGCCCTGATCGGCTTTTTGCACTTGCCGGACTTCTTCTCCTGGCTGCGGCTGCAATCTGAGCTGGTATTGCCGCCCCAGGCGCTGGAGCAGGTGAACCCTGTGATCGACCAGTTGCAGCAGTCCAAGGGCGGCTTGCTTTCAGTAGGTATCGTGATCGCCCTGTGGACGGCCTCGGCCGGTGTGCGGCTGATGATGAGCGCAATGAACGCGGCCTACGACGTGATCGAAGGGCGCCCGGTCTGGAAGCGCATTCCCTTGTCGATCTTCTACACCGTGGGTATCGCCGGCATGTTGCTGGCAGCGGCGGCGCTGATGGTACTGGGCCCGCAGGTGATGGAGTGGATCGCTTCGCAGATCGGCATGCAGGAATTCATCGTCACCTTGTGGACGGTGTTGCGTTGGCCGGCAATTATCATTCTGATGATGGTGGCAGTGGCATTGATTTACTACGTGATGCCGGACGTGAAACAGGAGTTTCGTTTTATTACCCCGGGCTCGGTACTGGCCGTGGTGGTATGGATACTGGCGTCATTGGGGTTTGGTTATTACGTCAAGACGTTCGCCGACTACAACGCGATGTATGGCAGCATCGGTGCAATTATCGTGTTGCTGCTGTATTTCTATATTTCTGCCGCGGTTTTGTTGCTGGGGGCGGAAATGAATGCCGTGATCGAGCATCTGTCTGCCGAAGGCAAGAACCCCGGTGAAAAAGAGGCCGGTGAGGATGCCCATGAACATGATAAAAAGCATGTTTCCGGGTTGGGGCGTGATCATTCGCTTGACCACCCGGCCACGCCCGAAGGCGAACCCTTGAGTCGAACTTCCCATGATTCGTGACATTCTGAAAATGGGCGATGAGCGCTTGCTGCGCATCGCCCCGCCAGTGCCGGCGCAACTGATCGGCAGTGCCGAACTGGACCAGTTGATTGCCGACATGTTCGAGACCATGCGTCACGTGGGCGGCGTTGGCCTGGCCGCGCCGCAGATCGGGGTCGACCTGCAGCTGGTGATCTTCGGCTTCGAGCGCAGCGAGCGTTATCCGGATGCCGAACCTGTGCCGCAGACGATCCTGCTCAATCCGGTCATTACCCCGTTGGGTACTGAAGTGGAAGAGGGCTGGGAAGGCTGTCTGTCGGTGCCGGGCTTGCGCGGGGTGGTGCCGCGTTACCGACGCATCCATTATGCCGGGATCGACCCTCAGGGCCAGGTGATCGACCGCCTGGCCGAAGGCTTTCACGCACGGGTGGTGCAGCACGAGTGCGATCACTTGATCGGGCGGTTGTACCCCTCGCGTATCCACGACTTCAACAAGTTCGGCTATACCGACGTGCTGTTCCCCGGCCTGGACTCCGCCAGCGACGACTGATTGCGGGCCATCGCCAGCAACGGTTTGCTGCGCTGATAGCGGGCCAGGCGTTCGCCCAGCGCCGCCGGCAAGTGCATGCAAGGGGCGAAACCCAGGCGGTTGTAGAAGTGCTGCAGATCCGGGTGGCAGAACAGCCACACCGTCCCTTGAGCAGAGTGCAGCGCCGCCTCCAGCAGGTGGCGGGCGATCCGCTGTCCGCGCCAGGGCGTGGCCACCCATAAGCCGGTCAACCAGTGCCCTCCTGTGACAGGGCTCAGGCACAAGGCGGCAACGATATCATCGGCGCGGGCCACCCAGAGTTGTCCGTCGGTGGCTGCGCGCATGGGCGAATGCTGGCTTTTATAGAATTTGTTGAGCAGTGGCCGCTCGAGGCCAGTCAGCGGGCAGTAGCGAAGCGAAGGCACCGAAAATCTCCTGCGGGGGCTCTGGTCCGGGCTTGTACACCGGTGCAGTCAGGCTGTCGAGGGGCACCGCCCTTGCCATTGTTACGATTACGGTAACAGTGATTGTCTGGCGCAGGGCTTAAAGCCATCATCCCAAGTTGTAAACTACCCCTGTCCCACGCAGAACATAAACAGTGGGATCGGTACTTCGTGTTATGTCGTGTGTGATTGATATAACAACTTCTCCGCGCCCCTGTTGGCCAATGAAGTCAATCGATTAGTTTGATTGCTTTGCAGGCTTATACGATGAAAAGTTTAATGGTGCTTGCCCTGGTGGGGGTGTCTTCCTTTGCCATGGCTGATGAAATCAACACCGCAGCGGTACAACCGGCTGTCGAACAGTATGACTACACCCAGGACCTGGATATTGCCAAAGTTATCAACTTGTCGACCATTCCCAATGTCTGTGAAGTTGTGCCGGCGACCATGACCTATGAAGACCACCACGGTCAGCGTCACACCATAGAATACCGCGCCATGGGCAGTGGTTGCAGTAACGGTTGATTGATGGTGGCGCGAGCGTTAACCGCGTTATTGTCAAAACCACCTGCAATAACGAGACCTGACCCTGGTGTCTACGGAGCCTCACGCTCCAGCAACTGGCGCTTGCGTTCCACGCCCCAACGATAGCCCGACAAGTTGCCGTCACTGCGCACCACTCGGTGGCAGGGAATGGCAACGGCCAGGCTGTTGGCTGCACACGCCTGGGCTACGGCACGCACTGCCTTGGGAGCGCCGATACGCTGGGCGATTTCTGCGTAGCTGGCGGTAGTGCCAGGCGGAATCGTGCGCAATGCCTGCCACACGCGTTCCTGAAAAGCGGTGCCGCGCAAGTCCAGCGGCAGGTCCAGGCCGATGCCCGGAGTTTCGACCAGCCCCACCACCCTGGCCACCAGGGTTTCAAACGAAGCGTCTGCGCCCAGCAGGTTGGCCTTGGGGAATTTGTCCTGGAGGTCCTGCAGCAATGCTTGCGGGTCATCACCCAGCAGGATCGCGCAGATCCCTCGTTCACTTTGCGCCACCAATATCGCCCCCAACGAACACTGACCGATGGCAAAGCGGATATCGGTATTGACGCCGCCATCGCGGTAAGCCCCCGGCGTCATGCCCAGGCGCGCGTTGCTGGACTCGTAGAAGCGGCTATTGGAGTTGAAGCCGGCCTCGTACAGGGCGTCGGTGATCGTCGAAGACTGCTGCAACTGCTTGCGCACCTTGCGCGCCCGGTGGGCCGAGGCGTAGGCCTTGGGCGTGAGCCCGGTGACGGCTTTGAACACCCGGTGAAAATGAAACGGACTCATGGCCAGTTGCGCGGCCAGTTGGTTCAGGCTCGGAGCCGACTCGGCGCTTTCGATCAACTGGCAGGCACGGGTGATTTGGGTGCGGTGCTGTTCGGCCATTCGGGTCTGGTCTGCGCCCCGGCGTCTGCTCGGGCGATAACCGGCAGCTTCGGCTTGCGCCGGGGTGTCGAAAAACTCGACGTTTTCGATTCGCGGCAGCCGCGAGCTGCTGCTGGGGCGGCAGTACACACCGGTGGTACGCACCGCGTAGACAAAGTCCCGGTCGGCTGCCGGGTCGCGCGCCACGATGGCTTGCCAGCGTGGATCGGATTCGCTGATACGGGGTTTGCCCTGGTTCATGCCGATAGTCTCTTGGTGAGGGTCGATACGTTCAGGTTAGAGCGGACCGGTTGCAGAAAAACTCCGGGTCTTGCGTTCAAACTCGCGTGTTCGGCACGCGCCACAGGTACCAGGCGGCAACGGTGCGATAGGGCTGCCAGGCCTGCCCGAGCTCGATCATCTGCCGGCGGGTGGGCTGGGCATCGAGCCCCTGCAGCCGACGGTAGCCCTCGCGCACGCCAAAGTCATCGGCCGGGAGGATGTCCATGCGCTCCAGGGTGTAGATCAACAGCATCTCCACTGTCCAGCGACCGACGCCGCGCAGGCTGACCAGGCGTTCGATCAGTTGCTCATCCTCCAGAGCCATCGCCTGCTGGTGATCCGGTACCACACCGTCGATCCGGGCCCGGGCGATGCCCTGAATGGTCGCAAGCTTGCTGGCGGAAAAGCCACAGGCCCGCAGTTGTTCCGGGGTGGTCGCCATTACCTGTGCCGGACTTGGAAAATCGCACCCCGGATACAACGCAATGAACCTGCCCAGAATCGCGTCGCCGGCTTTGACATGCAACTGCTGGTAGGCGATAGCGCGCACCAGCGCCTGGTAGGGGTCGCGGTGCGGCAAAGGTTTATGCAGGCATGGGCCGATGGCCTGCACATGCAAAGCCCAGCGCGGGTCCAGTGCGGCGAGAAATGCCTCTGCCTGGCGATAGCAATCAGTCATTGCGTCTCCATGGCCTGCGCCACGCGCTCAAGGCCCTGTTTGAGTTCGGCGCGGCTGCTGGCTGCCGACAGGCTGATGCGAATGGCCGGCAGATCGTTCTGTTTTACCGCAAACACCTCGGCCGGTACCACTTCCACGGCGTTAGCCCTGCAACGTTGCACCAGTGTCTGTGCCGGTTGCGGGCAGCTCACCCATATATGCGGTGAAGGGTGTTGGCTGTAGAGCCGCTCACTGCCGAGGATCTTGCGCGCCAGGCGCCAGCGCTGTCCCATCTCTTCACGTTGCCAGGCCAGTCGTCGCGCCGTCGTGCCATCGGCGATCCAGCGACAGGCAATGTGCAGGTTGAGCGGCGAAACCTGCCAGTGGGTTGCCTGGGCATGGGGATCGACCTTGGCCAGCAGCGGCGGGTCGGCGACGATCCAGCCCAGGCGCAAGCCGGCACCCACCGTTTTGGACAGGCTGCTGACCAGGACGCTCTGCTGGCCGAGCAGTGCCCACAGCGGCGGCTGGTCGGTCAGCGCGCCGTACACATCATCCTCGATCAGCAGCAGGCCATGACGAAGCACCACTTGGGCAACAGCGTGCTGGCGCTCGAGCCCCATGCAGGCGCCGGTGGGATTCTGCAGGCTGGGCGTGAGCACCAGCACCCGGGCGCCGGTGGCACGCGCGACGCGGTCCAGGTCGTCCGGGAGGATGCCCTGGTGATCCTGAGCCACACCGTGCAACGGCAGGCGCAGCTGGCGGCAGGCGGCCTTGATGCCCGGTGCGGTGAGGGATTCAACCAATACCGGCTCGCCGGGTTGGCACAGCGACAGCAGCAGACTGAACAGCCCTTGCTGGGCTCCGCCACATAGCAACAGCTGATCGGCGTTCAATTGCAGGCCGCGATTGGCCAGCCAGGCGGCGCCTTGCACCCGGGCCAGCAGCAGCGCTTCGGCGCTCAGGTAACGGTCCAGGCTGCGCACCTCGCCGGCGTGCAGCAAGGCGTGCAAGGTGCGCTCGATATCGTTGTTGTCGGGGTCTATCACCGGGACGTTGGTCGACAGGTCGATCAAGCCCGGTTGCAGGTGACGTTGCTTGAGGTGAAACAGCGTGGCTTCCTTGCTGCCGGCCAGCACGTAGGTGCCGCGCCCCACCTCGCCGCTGACCAGGTGGCGGGCAGCAGCTTCGCGGTAGGCCTGCTGGGTGGTGCTGGGGTTGAGTCCCAGGTTCCACGCCAGGCGTCGTTGGGGTGGCAGGCGTTCGCCGACTTTCAGCTCACCCCCCTCGATGGCGGCAGCAATGGCCTCGACCAACGCCAGGTAACGCGGCTGGTCATTGTCGGGCAGGGTAGGGGTCCACATTTATTGTTGGCCATGCAATATAGGGTTTGGCCCATACAATGCGCCGGGGCTAGGATCAGGTCAAATCCACTGCTGCCGAGGTGTTCCATGTTCGACCTGCCTGCCCTGCGCGACGCTGCCCGCCTGGTTCACGCCAGTGTGCCCGCCACCCCCCAGTACGCCTGGCCACGGCTGGCCGAGCGGCTGGGTTGCCAGGTGTGGGTCAAGCACGAGAACCATGCACCCACCGGCGCCTTCAAGGTGCGCGGCGGCTTGCTTTATGTGCAGTGGTTGCTGGCGCACAAGCCAGGCGTTCGCGGGCTGGTCACCGCCACCCGTGGCAACCACGGCCAGAGCATGGCCCTGGCGGCGCGCAATGCGGGCTTGCCGATCATCATCGTCGTACCCGAGGGCAACTCGCGGGAAAAGAACGCGGCGATGCGGGCCCTGGGCGCGGAGTTGATCGAACACGGCGCGGATTTTGACCAGTCCCGCGAAGAAGCGGCACGCCAGGCACAGCAGCACGGCTATGAAATGGTGCCGTCCTTCCATCCGCAGTTGGTACGAGGGGTGGCCACCTATGCGCTGGAACTGTTCGATGCTGTACAGGACCTGGATTGCGTGTACGTGCCCATCGGCATGGGCTCGGGCATCTGTGGGCTGATCCAGGCTCGCAACCTGCTGGGCCTGCGCACCGAAATTGTTGGCGTGGTCTCGACCGAGGCGGATGCCTTCGCCCAGAGCTTCGAGCAGGGCAACATCGTCACCACCGCCACGGCCAACACTTTCGCCGACGGCATGGCCTGTCGCATTCCGGTGCCAGAAGCTTTCGACCTGGTCCGTGAGCATGCCGCCCGCATTGTCCGGGTCAGCGATGAAGAAATCGCCCAGGCCATGCGCATTTATCACGAAGACACCCACAACACCGCCGAAGGCGCTGGCGCCGCCGGTTTGGCCGCGCTGCTTCAGGAGCGCGAGCGCCAGCAGGGGCGTAAGGTGGCGGTGATCCTCAGTGGGGCCAATGTCGATCGAGAGCGGTATGCGCAGGTGCTGACGGGCCAGAGCTAAGGCAATTTCTTCCAATACAGCCAAGGCAATTGCCGCTTTAATGGCGCCTGCCTTCAACGCTGTCTCTGGAACCCTCAATGCCTTTTTCCAATGGTTTTCTTCTCAGCTTGTCACTGTGCCTGGATATCGGCATCGCCAATATCGCCATGATCACCCTGGCCATGCAGCGCGGTTTTCTGCAGGGCTTCTGGTTGGGCCTTGGCACGTGCGTGGGCGATCTGGTGTACGCCGTGGCGGCGCTGGCGGGGATGACCGTGCTGCTGCAGTTCGAGACGGTCCGCTGGGTGTTGTGGCTGGGCGGCTCGGTGTTGCTGGTGTGGTTTGCGGTCAAGATGCTGCTGGCGGCCTGGCGTGGGGAAGGCCATGTGCAGGCGGGCGAGGTGGTGGTGGAGTCGGCCTGGCGCGAGTTCGTTCGCGGGATCTTCCTGGCCATGTCTTCGCCCAGCGCGATTCTTTGGTTTGCCGCGGTGGGGGGCGTGCTGATCTCCCGCTCCGCGGGTGGCGGGGTGATGGAAGCCGGGCTGTTTCTGTCCGGCTTTTTTGCCGCCGGTCTGCTCTGGTGCCTGTCGCTGTGCCTGATCGCAAGCCATGGCGGGCGACTGCTGGGTGATCGGCTGCTGACGTGGTCGTATCTGCTTTCGGCGGCGATTTTCTGCTACTTCGCCGTCTATGTGATTGTCTCGGGCTACCGCGAATTCATCCTCGCCGTGCCCGCCGCCACAGCAGGTCTATAATCAGTCGGGGCACCCGCGCGCAGGTGCCGTCCGGCCGGAGGATCTTCGAGATGAAAGGTCTTGATGCGAAAAAGATGGCCAAGAAAAAGCCCCTGAAAACGGCTGACGAAAAACGTGCCGCCAAACGTGCCAAGCGCTCGGCAGGCAGTGGTTTTCTTCCTTAGCAATGACCAGAGCCCCGTAAGGGGCTCTTTTGTTCAGGGGCGCCGGAACGCGGCTGAGTAGGCGGTCGGGGTGACGCCCATGACCCTGCCAAACGCATTGATGAAATGGCTCTGGTCGTAGAAGCCCAGGCCCAGCGCCACATCCCTGGGGTGTGCGCCTGTGCGCAGCTGCTGCCGCGCTTCGATCAGGCGCAGTTGCATGTGGTACTGCAGCGGCCCCAGGCCCCTGGCTTTTTTGAAGCAGCGCACGAAGTGAAATTTGCTCAGGCCCGCCGCGTGCGCCAGTTGTTCAAGCGTCAGGCGTTGATGCAGGTGGGCGCGCATCAGTGCCACGCTGCGTTCGATGGCCGGTGCCTGCTCACCAATGGCCGAAGGGGCCTGCTCAAACAGATTGGCCAGCAGCTGCAGCAAGGCTGCTTCTTGTCCGGCCGCTGTGTCAGCGCCGGCGAAGTCGATGATCGAACGGTACAACGCAGGTTGATGCAACACCCCTTGTGCAAAGGTCGGGCAACCGTGCCCAGGGCCGAGATTGTGCTCACGCATGATGCGTTGCAACGCGCTGATGTCCAGGTGCAGGCTGATGTACTCGACACCTTGCGGGCCGAACTCTGACGCCTGCACCGCCAGCGGGTTGTACAGCGTCACAGCACCGGCTGGCACCTCCAGGTGCTTGCCGTCGAGCCAGATCTGTTCGTGCCCGGCCAGGTTGGCGCCCAGCACCAGCTCATCATGGGTGTGCCGGGGAAAACTCGCGGCGCTGGCGCGCACCCATGACGATTCGACCAGGCCGCAGGCGTGCAGGGGTTCTGCGATCAGTGTCATGGGTTGATTCCGCATCGGAGCAATTGCGACTACGCTAGCGGACGACCCAGCTGCCCTGCAATGCCCGGGCAGGCCAACGATTCATTAAAGGAGGCAATGGACATGTCCATCCCGAATCACGTTGCAATCGAACCCGTGCGAATCGAAGAGGGCCAGGCCCTGGTCATCGCAGGCATGGGTGGACGTTTCACGCAGTCCACGACCCACACCATTCCTGAATTGTGGCAGCGCTTCGAGCCGCACATCGGCCGGGTGGCCGGGCAGATCGGCGCGTACACCTACGGCGTGTGCTGCAACGCCGACGGCAAAGGCCATTTCGACTACATCGCCGGGGTGCAAGTGGAGGACGCCGAGGTATTGCCGGCCGATTTCCAGCATGTGCAGCTCAAGCCGCAGCGCTATGCGGTGTTCGAGCACCATGGCAGCGTCGAGAATCTCAAGGCGACGTTCCAGGCTATCTGGAATGACTGGTTGCCCACCTCTGGCGAGCGAGTTGCCCAGGCACCGGAGTTCGAGCGCTATGGCAAGGATTTCGATCCGTTCGATCGCCGCAGCGTGATGGAAATCTGGCTGCCACTGGAGCGGCGCAACTAAAAAAGTGACCCGGTACTGTCGATTCCTCGCACCCTGATTCGACCACTTGTGAACGCGCCGAACTGTTCGGCGCCTGACACCTGTCGAATCGCAGAGGACACGACCATGAGCAGTGCCGCCGAAACCGAGATCCGCCAGCTGATAGAACGCTGGATCCCCGCCGTCCGTGCCCGGGACATTCCCGCCATCACCGCCCCATACGCCGACGATATCGTCGCCTTCGATGCCGTAAAGGAACTGCAGTTCAAGGGCAAGGCCGCCTATAAGGCCCATTGGCAGGCCTGCATGGAGCATTGCCCCGGCGAGATGGTCTTCGAGATGGAGCAATTGCAGATCCACGCTACCCCGGAACTGGCGTTTGCCCATTGGCTCAATCGCTGTGGCCCGGGTGGGGAAGAGGGCGGCGAGGACAAGAGCTGCTATATGCGTGTAACCGTCGGCTACCAGCGTATTGGCGGGCAGTGGAAGGTCATTCATGAACACTGGTCGGCACCGTTCGATATGGAGACGGGCGCCGCGCTGTTCACGCTCAAGCCTTGAACTGAAAACGTCAACGGTTATGCCAAATCGCGCTTTCTCCGGGAGCGCGGACTGCAGCCATAGTGAGCATCTGCTGTGGAGACGACGATGAAATACCTTTGCCTGGTCTACTGTGAAGAAGGTCTGCTGCACAGCCTGCCCGACAGCCCCGCCGATGCCGAGTGCATGGCCTATGCCGAGTCGATCCAGGGCAGCGGGCGGATGCTGGCCGCCGAAGCGCTCAAGCCTGTGCAGACGGCAACCACGGTGAGGATGCGCGGAGGGCGCATGAGCCTGACCGATGGGCCTTTTGCCGAGACCAAGGAGCAACTGGCCGGTTTCTATCTGGTCGATGCCCGTGACCTGAACGAAGCGTTGAATATTGCCAAGGGAATCCCTGCCGCCCGGGTCGGCAGTGTCGAAGTGAGGCCGATCCGCGAGCTCCAACCCTGAAACGAAGGAGAACAACAAGATGAGCCTTCATCCACCAGGAACAGCGCAGCACGAGCTGTCCCTCACCCGCCTGATCGATGCACCTCGTCGCAAGGTGTTCCAGGCATGGACCGAGCCCGAGCTGCTGGCGCAGTGGTGGGGGCCCAACGGCATGACCACGCCCCTGTGCGAGATGCAGTTGTGGGTCGGGGGGCTGTTTCGCACGGTGATGCAAGCGCCAGACGGTACGGAATACCCGAACCAGGGCGTATTCCTGGAGATTGTCGCGCCTGAGCGTATTGTCTTTACCGATGCTTTCGGGCCCGGCTGGGTGCCATCGAACAAGGCCTTCATGACGGCGGTGGTGACCTTTGAAGACGTGCGCGGCAAGACCCAGTACACCGCACGCGCCTGGCACTGGAACGCTGCCGATTGCCTGGCCCATGAAGAAATGGGTTTTCATCGCGGCTGGGGCGAGAGCCTGGACCGGCTGGTGGCGCTGGTGACTACCCAGATGCCGGACTGATGGCGACGCAGGCGTTGGTACGGGCCGAGGTCGAGTCGGTCTACAAGCGGGAGTCGCGGCGAATCCTGGCAACCCTGATTCGCTTGCTGGGGGATTTCGACCTGGCCGAGGAGGCCATGCACGAAGCGTTTTTCGTGGCGGTCGAGCGTTGGCAGCGCGATGGCATCCCGGCCAACCCCCGGGCCTGGCTGGTGTCCACCGGGCGCTTCAAGGCCATCGATGGGCTGCGTCGACGTGCGCGTTTCGACCGTTCCCAGGCGCAGTTGATGATGGCCCTGGAGGTGCAGGAGGACGATCAAGTGAATGTCGAGGAGCTGGAAGACGATCGTCTGCGCCTGATCTTCACCTGTTGCCACCCAGCGCTGGCCGCCGACGCCCAGGTACCGCTCACCTTGCGTGAGGTCTGCGACTTGACCACCGAGGAGATCGCCCGGGCCTTTCTGCAGAGCCCGGCCACCATTGCCCAGCGTATCGTACGGGCCAAGGCCAAGATTCGCGATGCGAAAATCCCTTATCAGGTGCCTACGCTGGCCGAGTTGCCCGAGCGACTCGATAGCGTCTTGCGGGTGATTTATCTGGTGTTCAACGAGGGCTATTCGGCGTCATCGGGCGACAACCTGATGCGCAATGACCTCAGCGATGAAGCAATCCGCCTGGGGCGGTTGCTGCAGCAATTGCTGCCTGACCCGGAAGTGCTGGGACTGTTGGCCTTGATGCTGCTACAGGCCTCGCGACAGGCGGCGCGCAGTGATGAGCAGGGCGAGCTGATCGTGCTGGATGAGCAGGACCGCCGCTTGTGGAACCGCGCATTGATCGCCGAGGGCAGCCAGCTGGTGCAGCAGGCGCTGCGCAGTCAGCAGTTCGGGGTGTACAGCCTGCAGGCGGCGATTGCCGCTGTACACGCTGAAGCCGCCAGTGCCGAGGAGACGGACTGGGAAGAGATTGTCGGTTTATACGATGCGCTGCTGCAGGGTTGGCCGTCGCCGGTAGTGGCGCTCAACCGTGCTGCGGCGCTGGCGCGGCGCGATGGTCCGGAAGTGGGATTGCAGGCGGTGGAGGCGATTCTGGCCAGCGGCCAGTTGCAGGACTATCACCTGGCCCATGCCGCCCGGGCCGAACTCTGTCGGCAACTGGGGCGGCTGGAGCAGGCGCGCGATGCGTACCAGACCGCCTTGGGCCTGACCCAACAAGGCGCCGAGCGGCGCTTCATCGAGCGCCGCCTGAGCGAGCTGTGAACCTTAGCCGATGGAGATCGGCGGCGGGCTTACCAGGTCGACGGTCTGCTGTTTGCGGGGGGCGAGGATCTGCGCTTCGCCATCGACCACCAGCTCTTCGTTCTGGTTGAACACGCGGGTAGCGATGCGCACTTTGAACTTGGGCAGCTTCTCGAGGATTTCCAGGCGCACGGTGAGGGTGTCACCAATCTTCACCGGCTTCTGGAAAGTCATCTGCTGACCCAGGTAGATGGTGCCAGGGCCGGGCAGCTCGCACGCGACGGCGGCGCTGATCAGCGCGCCACTGAACATGCCGTGGGCAATGCGTTCCTTGAACATGCTCTTGGCGGCGAACTCGGCGTCCAGGTGTACCGGGTTGTGGTCACCGGACATCGCTGCGAACAGCTGGATGTCACGTTCTTCGACGGTCTTGCTGAAACTGGCGGTCTGGCCGACTTCAAGGGCTTCGTAAGGCGTGTTGGTGACCTGGGTCATCGATTCGGTTCCTGCTAGGGGCACGGGGGCGGCCGTCATTCGCTGCGGGCAGGGCGGCCAATGGCCAGGGCCTGTTCCAGCCAGTCGATGATCGCGGCCGTGACCTCGTCACGGTTGGTTTCATTGAGCAGTTCATGCCGTGCCTTGGGGTACAGCTGCAACTGGACATGCTGGTTGCCGGCCAGGCGCAAGGCACCGGCCAGATCTTTCAGACGCTTGCCGGCACTGACCGGATCACATTCGCCGCCCATCACCAGAATCGGCAGGTTCGGATCGATCTGCTTGAGGTTGGCTGGCTGGCTGATTTGCTCAAGGCCCATCAGCAAGTCAATCCACAGGCGGTTGGTGCAGCGAAAGCCACACAGTGGGTCGGCGACATAGCGGTCAACCTCGGCGTTATCGCGGCTGAGCCAGTCGAACGGCGTGCGGTTGGGTTTGAAGGCCTTGTTGAATGAACCGAACGACAGCCATTCGATCAATGCACTGTGCCCCAATGGCCCCTGTCGCCAGGCTTCGAAACGGGCGATCACGCAGGCGGCGCGGTACAGCGCCGGTGGCTGGAAGTTGGAGCCGCTGAGAATGGCGCCCTGCAGGCTGGCGCCGTGGTGCATCAGGTAGGCCTGGGCAATATAGCTGCCCATGCTGTGGCCGAAGATGAAGACCGGCGTGCCGGGGTACTGCTGGCCGATGTGCTGGCTGAGCAGGCCCAGGTCGTTGACCACCGCGCTCCAACCCTTGTGCGCGGCGAACAGGCCCAGGGTGCCGAGTTCGGCGCTACGGCCGTGGCCGCGTTGGTCATGGGCGATCAGGGCAAAACCTGCGGCGCTCAAGGCTTCGCCCAGGCGCTGGTAGCGTCCGGCATGCTCGGCCATGCCATGGGCCAGCAATACCACCGCCTTGATGGGCGTGCTCGGCAGCCATTGATAGACATACAAGCTGCAATGGTCGCTGGCCGGTAGCCAGAACGCGTCGTGATGCATGGCGGGTCCTTGTGCACGCAGATCGGTGGGGTGAGCACAGTGTATAACCCAAGCACAGAATTGAAGGGCGTCTACCAACAAGATTCACAATGTAAATGACAGCGCTTGGCATATTTGCCACCTGCGACATACCTGCTAACGTCGGCAAAGCACCTTCTTCGCCAAGCAGGCAAGGGGGCCGGAACGGCTCAGGTATGAGGACAAGAATAAATGCAAGCTGATTTCTGGAATGACAAGCGCCCCGAAGGCGTTCCTTCGCACATTGACATGAATGCTTACAAGTCTGTGGTCGAAGTATTCGAACGCTCTTGCAAGAAGTTTGCTGATCGCCCGGCGTTCAGCAACCTGGGGGTGACCCTGACCTATGCCGAACTCGAACGTCACTCTGCGGCCTTCGCCGCCTACCTGCAGCAGCACACCGACCTGGTGCCGGGCGACCGCATCGCCGTGCAGATGCCCAACGTGCTGCAGTATCCCATCGCCGTATTCGGTGCCTTGCGCGCCGGGCTGATCGTGGTCAACACCAACCCGCTGTACACCGCCCGCGAGATGCGCCACCAGTTCAAGGATTCCGGTGCGCGCGCGCTGGTGTACCTGAACATGTTCGGCAAGCTGGTGCAGGAAGTGCTGCCCGACACCGGCATCGAGTACCTGATCGAAGCGAAGATGGGCGACATGCTGCCAACGGCCAAGGGCTGGCTGGTCAACACCATTGTCGCCAAGGTCAAGAAGATGGTGCCCGACTACCACCTGCCCCAGGCCGTGCCGTTCAAGGCCGCCTTGAGCCAGGGCCGGGGCCTGGTGCCAAAGCCGGTGGCCCTGAGCCTCGACGACATCGCCGTGCTGCAGTACACCGGCGGCACCACGGGCCTGGCCAAGGGCGCGATGCTCACCCACGGCAACCTGGTGGCCAACATGCTCCAGGTTCTGGCTTGCTTCTCCCAGCACGGGCCTGACGGCCAGCGGCTGATCAGGGAAGGGCAGGAGGTGATGATCGCGCCGCTGCCGCTCTATCACATCTATGCATTCACCGCGAATTGCATGTGCATGATGGTCACCGGCAATCACAACGTGCTGATTACCAACCCGCGGGATATCGGCGGTTTCATCAAGGAGCTGAAAAAGTGGAAGTTCTCGGGGCTGCTCGGGCTCAACACCTTGTTCGTGGCGCTGATGAATCACCCCGAGTTCAAGAACCTGGATTTCTCTGCCCTCAAGGTCACCAACTCGGGCGGCACCGCCCTGGTCAAGGCCACCGCTGAGCGCTGGGAAAGCATCACGGGCTGCCGCATCGTCGAAGGCTACGGGTTGACGGAAACCTCGCCGGTGGCCAGCACCAATCCCTACGGCCAACTGGCGCGCCTGGGCACGGTGGGCATTCCGGTGCCGGGCACGGGGTTCAAGGTGATCGACGATGAGGGCAACGAGCAGCCGCTGGGCGAGCGCGGCGAGCTGTGCATCAAGGGCCCGCAGGTCATGAAGGGGTACTGGCAGCATCCACAGGCCACCGCCGAGGCCCTGGACAGCGAGGGCTGGTTCAAGACCGGCGACATCGCCGTGATCGACCCCGATGGCTTCACCCGGATTGTCGACCGCAAGAAGGACATGATCATTGTCTCGGGTTTCAACGTGTACCCGAACGAGATCGAAGAGGTGGTCATGAGCCATCCGAAGGTGGCCAGTTGCGCGGTGATCGGCATCCCGGACGAGCGCTCCGGCGAGGCGGTGAAACTGTTCGTGGTAGCGCGTGAAGGCGGCGTGAGCCTTGAGGAACTGAAGACCTACTGCAAGGCCAACTTCACCGGCTACAAGGTGCCCAAGCACATTGTGCTGCGTGACTCCTTGCCGATGACGGCGGTGGGCAAGATCCTGCGCCGCGAGCTTCGCGACATTGCCTGACGGCACGTGGTAGGAGCGGGCTTTCCCCGCGGTGAAGCCGATCAATTGGCCCATCGCGGGGCAAGCCCGCTCCTGCGATTGCAGGTCTTTAGGTTTTTTACTCTAAAAATGACTATTAAATAATCAAGAGTCATTTCCGTGACTGTTCGGGCTACTTTAGCTCTAGTCGACCCTTGGCAAAGCTGCTACTCTCGGCCCGCTTCCGATTACCTGGTTTGCAATAAACCGTAATCTCATATCAATAATAATCGCATCGACTGCGGTGAAGAATTCGCTGTTGCTGGAGGAGTGGGCTTCCATGATCGAAAATTTTTGGAAGGATAAGTACCCAGCCGGGATTGCTACGCAAATCAATCCGGATGAGTACCCGAATATCCAGGCAGTATTGAAACAGTCCTGCCAACGCTTTGCTGACAAACCCGCCTTTAGCAACCTGGGCAAAACCATCACATACGGCGAGTTGTATGAGTTGTCGGGCGCCTTTGCCGCTTACCTGCAGCAACATACCGACCTGCAACCCGGCGATCGTATCGCCGTGCAATTGCCCAACGTGCTGCAATACCCGGTCGCCGTGTTCGGGGCCCTGCGTGCAGGCCTGATCGTGGTCAACACCAACCCGTTGTATACCGCGCGGGAAATGGAGCACCAGTTCAACGACGCCGGTGCCAAGGCGCTGGTGTGCCTGGCCAACATGGCGCACCTGGCCGAGAAGGTGGTGCCCAAGACCCAGGTCAAGCACGTTATTGTCACCGAAGTGGCCGATATGCTGCCACCGGTAAAACGCCTGTTGATCAACAGCGTGATCAAGTACGTGAAGAAAATGGTGCCGGCCTACCACCTGCCCAAGGCCGTCAAGTTCAATGATGTGCTGAGCAAAGGCGCCGGCCAGCCGGTCAAGGAAGCCAACCCCGGCAGCAATGATGTGGCCGTGCTGCAGTACACCGGCGGCACCACAGGCGTAGCCAAGGGCGCGATGCTCACCCACCGCAACCTGGTGGCCAATATGCTGCAGTGCCGCGCGCTGATGGGCTCCAACCTCAATGAAGGTTGCGAGATCCTGATCACCCCGCTGCCGCTGTATCACATCTACGCCTTCACCTTTCACTGCATGGCGATGATGCTTATCGGCAACCACAACATCCTGATCAGCAACCCGCGCGACTTGCCGGCGATGGTCAAGGAGCTGTCGAAGTGGAAGTTCAGCGGTTTTGTCGGCCTGAACACCTTGTTCGTTGCCCTGTGCAACAACGAAAACTTCCGCAAGCTGGACTTCTCGGCACTGAAAATCACCTTGTCCGGTGGCATGGCCCTGCAGATGAGCGTGGCCGATCGCTGGAAGGCGGTCACCGGTTGCGCCATTTGCGAAGGCTACGGCATGACCGAGACCAGTCCGGTGGCAACGGTCAATCCGGCCCAGCACAACCAGGTCGGCACCATCGGCATTCCCGTGCCTTCGACCCTGTGCAAGATCGTCGATGACGCCGGTACCGAATTGCCGTTGGGTGAAGTTGGCGAACTGTGCGTCAAAGGCCCGCAGGTGATGAAAGGCTACTGGCAGCGCCAGGACGCCACCAACGAGATCCTCGACAGCGAAGGCTGGCTCAAGACCGGTGACATCGCGCTGATCCAGCCGGACGGCTACATGCGCATCGTCGACCGCAAGAAAGACATGATCCTGGTCTCCGGTTTCAACGTTTATCCCAACGAGCTCGAAGATGTCTTGGCCGCATTGCCTGGCGTGCTGCAATGCGCGGCCATCGGCGTACCGGACGAGAAATCCGGTGAAGTGATCAAGCTCTTCATCGTTGCACGGCCGGGTGTGACCCTGACCAAGGAACAAGTGATGGAGCACATGCGTGCCAACGTCACCGGCTACAAGGTGCCGCGGTTCATCGAGTTCCGCGAGGCGCTGCCGACCACCAACGTCGGCAAGATCCTGCGTCGTGAGCTGCGTGATGAAGAGTTGAAGAAGCTGGGGCTGAAGAAGATCGCCTGATCGCTTCTGTGCAGGACAGTCGCGGGGCAAGCCCGCTCCTACAAACGTTGTAGGAGCGGGCTTGCCCCGCGATGCTTTTGCGCTTAGCGCAGCTTCTCGAGCATCTGGTAATACCACATCCCCGCCGCCAACAACGGATTGCCCAGCACATCGCCCATGGGCACCTTGATGTGCTTGCAGCCGGCAAACGTATCGTATTTCTCCAGCGTGCCGGTCAGGGCCTCGGCCATGATCTCGCCCATGATATGGCTGGTGGCAATGCCGTGCCCCGAATAGCCCTGGCAGTACCAGACGTTGTCTGACAGCTTGCCCAACTGCGGAATGCGGTTGACCACGATGCCCATCGCGCAACTCCACTGGAACTCGATTGGCACACCCTTGAGCGCCGGGAAGGTACGTTCGATGCACGGGCGCAGTTCGCCGGCGATATCCCGCGAGTCACGCCCTGAGTAGTTGGCGCCGCCACCGAACAGCAGGCGGCCATCGGCGGTCAGGCGGTAGTAGTCGAGCACGAAACGGCAGTCGTACACCGCCAGGTCCTGGGGGTTGATCTGCGCAGCCAGCTCGCCCAGTGGTGCAGTGGTGACGATGCCACCCATGGCCGGGAAGATCTTGCCCTTGAGCTGGCGGTTTTCCAGTTTGTGGTACACGTCGCCCGCCAGCAGGATCTGCTTGGCTTCGACCCGCCCCTGGGACGTGACGATGGCAGGGTGTTCGCCGTGGACGATATCCAGCACCTCGGAATTCTCGAAGATCAGCGCACCCAGACTGTGGGCAGCGCGGGCTTCGCCCAGGCACAAATTGAGCGGATGCAGGTGCAGGTTGCGCAGGTTCTTCAGGGCGCCCAGGTACAGCGGGCTTTGCAGGTGTTCGGCCATGTCGGCGCGATCCAGCAGTTGCACCTGATCGCCCATGCCGCGGCGCCGCGCCTCGGCCTCGAAAGCCTGCAGTTCTGTCATGTGCGAGGGCTTCATCGCTGCATGCAAATGGCCGCGCTTGAGGTCGCAGGCAATGCCGTAGCGCTCTACCCGTTGCTCGATGATCTGGTGGCCGCGCCAGCGCAGGTGCCAGATAAAGTCGTCCACCTCGTCGCCCAGCCTGTCGCGCATCTGCTTGCGCATGGCTTCATCGCCCGACAGGCTGCCGGTGACCTGGCCACCGTTGCGCCCGCTGGCGCCCCAACCAATGCGGTTGGTTTCGACGATAGCGACCTTGAGCCCGCGTTCGGCCAGTTCCACGGCGCTGGCGACACCGGTAAAGCCGCCGCCGATAATCGCCACATCAACGTTTACCGTGCCCTTGAGGGTGGGGTACTGGGTAGCGTCGTTCAGGCTGGCGGTGTAGTAGGAAGCACTGCGCTGGGCGGTGCCGGTATTCACGGCTGCGTTCATAAAAAATCCTTGGC
>RCUI01000133.1_pt1 | contig 27540 bp, 26 predicted proteins | sample 2166121 | NCBI WGS metagenome assembly RCUI01 (sample SAMN09932700, study PRJNA488358) | compost metagenome | feature: garden; material: soil; isolation source: compost soil in succinic acid-enriched culture | place: Germany: Experimental Botanical Garden Goettingen | collected 2016-01-27
GATCTGCGCGCTGCCGGGCTGTAGCCCGGTGGCGGCGGTCAATACCACGGCCAGGCCAGCCAATACGGCGGCCAAGGCCCCGGTCAACCGCGTCGATGGCAACCTGGCGGTACTGGCGGGCAAGTTCAAGAACGCCAACCGCGCGCCGGTCAATATCATTCAGTTCGGCGACTCGCACACCGCTGCCGATCTGTTCAGTGGCGAGATGCGCCGCCTGCTGCAAGCGCGATATGGCGACGGCGGTATCGGCCTGATCGCCGCCACGCCGGTGCCGGGCACCCGCTACGACCAGGTTATCCTCAAAGCCGCCAAGCGCCAGTGGGAGCTGGTGTCGGCGCGTAATCAGCAGAGCACGCAGTTCCCGCTCGGCGGTTACTTGTCGGTGCCGATGGCGGCCAACCCCAGCGTACGCATCGAGGCCCGTGAACCTGGTGCCCAACGTTATCGCGTGCAGGCGCTGTACCAGGCGCGGGAGAACAGTACCCTGGTGCTGCGCGACGGTCGTGGACGCAACCAGCGCATGCTGGCGGCAACCGGCGGGCAATGGCGCTTCGGCCCGCAGGTCGGCAACCTCGGTCTGCCGCTGGACCTGACCCTCAACGGCCGTCCCGGCACCGTGCTGGGGGGGTGGTACATCCAGGGCCAGAAGAATGCCGGGGTGATCTATTCGGCGCTGGGTATCAACGGCGCGCGTCTTGAGGTGCAGGACAAATGGCAGGCCGGCTGGCAGGACAACCTCAAGACCTTGCGGCCGGACCTGGTGATCCTCGCCTACGGCACCAACGAAGCCTTCGATGACACCCTCGATCTCAACCTGTACCAGACGCAACTGCGCAATACCCTCAAGCGCCTGCGCCAGGACCTGCCGCGGGCGGTGGTGCTGCTGGTTGGTCCGCCGGACTCGATCAAGCAGCGCAAGGCCCGCAGTTGCGCCGCGCGCCAGCCGCAGCAACTGGCCCAGGTGATCCGCATCCAGCGCCAGGCAGCCAAGCAGGCCAATGCCCTGTTCTGGGACTGGCAGGCGTATATGGGCGGACAGTGTTCGATTGCCGGCTGGCAGGCTTCAGGCTTGGCCCGTGGCGATCTGGTGCACCTGACGGCGGACGGCTACAAGAAAAGCGCGGTCGGCCTGCACGACTTTTTGCGCACGCAGCTGGGCTTGAAGTAGGGCAGAAAAAAGCAGAGGCGGGGACGACTCCGGGTTGGCTTGCGGCGCCCCATGAAGTCGTCTTCCCGCCTCCTAATAGAGGCAAATCCGGGTGCATGAAGCTGCACCCGCTCAGCACGATGCGACTGCCTTGAATCAGCCGCGATTCACTCCTCTGCATTCACCTTAGTAGCTGTCTGCAGGGCTGTAAATTTTCTCGAACAGAATATTTTTCAGGCGCTTTCCAGGGCGGGAGTCAAGGCTGCCTGGCGGTAACGGGCCAACTCGTCGATGGTCAGTACCGGCAGCGAATGCAGCCTGGCGTACTCTGCCACCTGTTCGCCACGGGCCATGCTGCCATCGGGGTTCATCAGCTCGCAGAGGACCGCTGCCGGACGCAGGCCAGCCAGGCGGGCGAGGTCTACCGAGCCTTCGGTGTGGCCACGACGGGTGAGCACGCCGCCATCGCGTGAGCGCAGCGGGAACACGTGGCCGGGGCTGACGATGCGCAGGTCTGCGCGGGTCGAGTCCAGCGCTGCCTGGATGGTGGTGATGCGGTCCTGGGCCGACACGCCCGTGGATACGCCTTCAGCGGCTTCGATGGTCACAGTGAAACCGGTGCCATGGCGGGCGCGGTTGTTCGGCACCATCGGTGCCAGCGACAGCTCGTCAACGGTGATTTCATCCAGGCACAGGCAGACGATGCCGCTGCAATCACGGATCATCATGGCCATGGTCTGCAGGCTGATGTTTTCGGCGGCGGCGATGATATCCGCCTCGTCCTCGCGGTCGTCGTCATCGAGCAACAGCACGGGTTTACCGGCCTGATAGGCAGCGACGGCGGCAGCGACGTTAGGGAATTGCTTGCGGTGCAAAGGGGACATGAAACGCTCCTCGTAAGTGATCGATGAACGTTTCAGGGCGAACAAAATGCGTGCGCCAGGGCGCACGATGGCCCTGACCTGACGCCTTCTTTCATCCGGACTATGACCGTCGGCTCTGGAGTCTCACCAGATCTGCTGACCCTCGACCAAAGGCCGAGGCGCTCGCGGGCTCATCTTTCGATTTACCGCCGGTGGGGACTTTCACCCCGCCCTGAAGACCGTGCAAGCATACATCAGGGTGCCATCATGCTTGCAAGCCTCAGGGCTACGACCTAGGTCTAAGCCGGGCTTAAAGGCCCAGGGCGTAATCCAGGTAGCCAGGGTAGGCCTTGCGCCAGTCGTCCTGGAAGGTGTGGCCTTCAGGGTGTTCGTGGCTCTGCACCTTGTTGTTGCTGGCGAAGGCTTTTTCGGTGGTGGCGGTCAGTTGCAGGTTGCTTTCATGCTCCTGTGCACCATGAACCACGACCAGGCGCTTGTCCTTGGCCTTCTGCACGGTGAACGGGATCTTGAAGCCGCCCGGCGACAGCAGCACGGCGCCGCTGTAGTTCTGCGGGTACTGGGCGATCAGGTGCGCGGCGTGTTCGGCGCCTTGCGAGAAGCCGATCAGGGCAACTTTCGAGCGGTCGATGCGGGTGTCTTTTTCCAGCTTCTTCAGGGCCGCGGCCACCGCTTGCTCGGTCGGCTCGACCGATTGCCGCTGCCACATGAACTGATGCTCGTCGCGTTTGAGGGTGCCGTTCAGGGCCACCAGCACGGCCTTGTCGCCCACCAGGTCGGCGCGCATGTTGGTGCCCTTGACGCCTTCGGTGCCGAAACCGGCCAGCCATACCACCACTGGCCAGCCGCCAGCCGGCGCCTTGCCTTCAGGAATGCTGAACGCAGCGAGGCCGGCGTCCTTGGCCTGGGTCGGGTAGTTCTTCTCGGCGGCTTGCAGCAGCTTCTGGTAGGCCGGGTCTTTCTGCATCGGCTCCAGTTCGTCGTCTTCCTTGAGGATCACCGCTTGCCAGAAGCCGCGCTCACGCGCCTGGTCGAGGTATTGCGCGGCCAGTTCCGGGCTGTCCATGGACGACAGCGCGGCAGCGGCCTGGTAAGAGGCGAAGGCGTTCTTCGGGTCCAGGCGGGCGGCGGTCAGATAGAAGGCCAGGGCGCCGGCATAGTTGTCGTGCTCGCTCTTTTCCTTGTCACCGGCATCCATGAACTCGGCCGGGGTGGCGTCGTTGAGGTACAGGTTGGCCATGGCGGCCATGCCTTGCCAGCGGCCCTTGTGCACGGCCTGGTCGGTGGCTTCGTCGGCGTAGGCACTGGCGGCGGTGAGGCTGAGGCCGGCCAGCAGGCCGAAGGAGCAGAGATGCAAGCGGGTAGCTGTCAGCAATGACATGGCCGAGAGTCCTTTTTCGGTAGTGCTCGGCCAGATGCGGCCGAAGAGGGCGCGAATTCTAGCACCCTGTTCAACCCTTGAGTTGATTCCATTCCAGGCCAAAGCGCGCCAGGTATTTGCGCAGGCGGTCGGCGTCGTTGGGCTTTTCTTTTTCCTGGCGTGATACATCGAACAGCTGGCGTCCGGCTTCGGACAAAGTGCGGGCGTTGCGGCAAACCTTGAGTACGGCCTGCAGTTGCAGGCGGTCGAACTGGTCCAGCGCCTTGTCGCCGAGCAGCGCGTCGAGCGGGTCCGCTCCCTGCGCCAGGCCCCAGGCGCGCTGCAGGCGCTCGATCTCCTCCAGCACCAGCGCTTCGTCGATACGCCCACTGTCGGCGAGGGTGGCCATGCGCGTGATCGAGGCCGACAGCTCGCGGAAGTTGCCGGCCCAGCGCGCTTGCGGCGAGTTGGCAAAGGCCAGGTAGCGACGCTTGGCCTCCAGGTTGAAGCGCACCTGGCGGTTCTGTTCGCGGGCATGGCGCTGCAGTTCGAAATCGATGTTCGGCTCGATGTCCTCCCTGCGCCCGGCCAGCCCCGGCAACTCGAAGGTCCACAAGTTGATGCGTGCGTACAGGTCTTCGCGGAACAGCCCTTCGGCGACCCGGCTGCGCAGGTCGCGATGGGTACCGGCAATCAGCTGGAAGTCGCTCTCTACTTCGCGGTCCGAGCCCAGCGGGAAGAAGCGTTTTTCTTCGATGGCCTTGAGCAGCATGGCCTGCTCGTCGGCGCCCAGCTCGCCGATTTCATCAAGGAACAACATGCCGCCATCGGCTGCGCGCAGCAAACCTTCGCGGGCGTTCTGGGCACCGGTGAAGGCGCCTTTGCTGTGACCGAACAGTGCCGACATGGCGCCGTCACCGCGCAAGGTGGCGCAGTTCACTTCGACAAAGCGCCCCTCCAACTGGTGGCGAGCGCGCTTGAGTTCATAGATGCGCCGGGCCAGGAAGGATTTGCCCGCGCCGGTCGGGCCGACCAGCAGCATCGGCGCCCGCGAGCGCAGCGCCACACGTTCGATCTGCTCGATGGAGCGGTTGAAGGCGGCGTTGCGGGTGGCGATACCGGCCTTGAGAAAGTTCAGGCTGTCGGCTTGCTCGCGTTGAAAGCGCGAGGCGATGTGATCGTAGCGCGACAGGTCCAGGTCAATCAGCGTGCTGGTGCCGGCCGGGTCGGCCGTGTCTTCCTTGCCGCGGGCTGGCGAGGTCTGGATCAGCCGCGCCGGCAGGTAGCGCGCCTCGGTGAGCAGGAACCAGCAGATCTGCGCGACGTGGGTGCCGGTGGTGATGTGGACCAGGTAGTCCTCGTGCTCGGTATCGAACGGGTAGGCGCTGGCAAAATCGTGCAGGGCACCATAGACCTCCTCGAAGTCCCAGGGATTGCGCAGGACCATGGGCTGCAGGCGCACCTCGGTGTGTGGCGAGATGCTCTGGATGTCGTCACGTATGCGCTCGGCCAGGCCCAGATCGCGGGCGCTGGTGCCGTGGATCAGCTCCAGGCGATCGATCGGGGTTTGCGCTTGCTGGCACAGGCTGATGGTCGGGCGCCAGCGCTGCCAGCGCGCGGCGCCTTTGCCGTTGCGATCAAGGGTGGTGCCGAGAAAACCGATGGCGACGCTACGCTTGCTCATTTCTATTTAGCTCAAAAGATAAATACCTATCTCATCATATATAAAAATCTTGTTTGTTGTGGGCTGAGAAATTTCATTTGCTTATGGTTGTTAAAATAAAATCCTTATAAATCAATAAGATAAAAATTTATTCTGTCTTTAAATCAAAACCTGGCACGCCCCTCGCAATATCTCCCTCGACCGCATCGCCAAGCTGGCCAACGGGACGGGGTTTATGTCCCCGCCGGTGCACGAGCCCACCCCAGGTGTTGGTGTCGTGCATGCCGCCGCCGCAACGAGCAGTCGATAGCGTGGCTCCTCACGGAGACGCTGGTCTCGAGGCCTGACTCGAACCTTACATACCCTCCAAGGTATCTCGAATGTTGTACCCGCCGGTGGGGCGTAGCCAGGGAAGGCTGCAAGGTGCGCACGGAGCGCACACGCCCACCGCCGATTTGCCCGGCTTGCCGGCCGGGCCCGGAGCAAGGCAGTTGCCGGACCGCAGGATGCGGTCAGTGGACAGGACGTCCCGGCAACTGACTCCTCCGGGCCACGCCCGCAGCGCTCGGCTCTTTGGCAGCACCGGCACCAAGGATTAATTGCACAGGATGATCAAGATGAAACTGTTGAAACGCTTTATCGTGAAAAAGAACGAACGCGGCCTGCTGTTCTGCGAAGGCGACTTTGTGTCGATCCTCGAACCTGGCGTGCACAAGCGTTTCGACCTGCACAACCGGCTGACGGTGGAAACCTTCAGCCTCAATACTTCGCTGTTCGAACATCGCCTGGCCGGCTACCTGCGGCAAAGCGAGCCGGCTCTGGTCGAGCAGTATTTCGAACGCATGGACCTGGCGGAAAACGAAGCCGGCCTGCGTTTTGAAGACGGTGCCCTGGTCGAGTTGCTGGCCCCGGGCAGCCGCCAGCTGTACTGGAAAGGCCAGAGCGCGCAGACCCTGCAGCGCATCGACCTGAGCCAGACTTATCGCCTGGACGGCGCCCTGGTGGCCCAGCTCAACCAGCCGAAATTGCGCGGCCGTAACCTGGCCGGGCTGGACGCGGTGTTGCTGGCGTCTGTGCCGGCCTTTCATGTCGGTGTGTTGAAGGTCGATGGCGTGGTGGTCGAGTTGCTCGGCGCCGGGCAGTACGGCTTCTGGCGCTTCAGCCGCCAGGTGAGTGTCGAGTTGGTCGACATGCGCATCCAGGCCATGGAAATCAGCGGGCAGGAAATCCTCACCCGCGACAAGGTCAGCCTGCGCCTGAATCTTGCGGCCAACTGGCGCTACAGCGATGTGCTCGGTGCGTTCGCGCAACTGAGCAAACCGCTGGAGCACCTGTACCGCGAGGTGCAGTTCGGCCTGCGGGCGGCGGTGGGCACCCGAACGCTGGATGAGCTGTTGGAAAACAAGCAACTGATCGACGATTCGGTCAGCCAGTACCTGCAGGAGAAACTCGCCGGCAGCGGTATCGAAGTCAGCGGCCTGGGGGTGCGCGACATCATCCTTCCAGGTGAGATGAAGGCCCTGCTGGCGCAGGTGGTGGAGGCGGAGAAAGCGGCGCAGGCCAACGTCATCCGCCGCCGCGAAGAGACCTCGGCAACCCGTTCGCTGCTCAACACCGCCAAGGTCATGGAAGACAACCCGACGGCCCTGCGCCTGAAGGAACTGGAAACCCTGGAACGGGTGGCCGAGCGAATCGACCGGATTTCGGTGTTCGGCGGCCTGGATCAGGTGTTGAATGGACTGGTCAGCATCAAGGCCGGATGAGGTTTGCCGGGCTCAAGCAGCCCGGCAGCAACAGATAAAAGTGGAAGTACGACAATGAACATACTCGAAGTGGCCGGCGGCAAGCCGATCAAGCTCTGGACCGACGGCGTCCCGGTGGACGAGGGCGCCCGTGAGCAACTGCTGAACACCGCGAAGATGCCGTTCATCTTCAAGCACCTGGCGGTGATGCCCGATGTGCACCTGGGCAAGGGCTCGACCATCGGCAGCGTGATCCCGACCCTGGGCGCGATCATCCCGGCGGCGGTCGGCGTCGATATTGGCTGCGGCATGATCGCCGCGCGCACCTCGCTGACCGCCAGCGACCTGCCGGACAACCTGCATGGCCTGCGCACTGCAATCGAGAAAGCGGTGCCCCACGGCAAGACCTTCGGTCGTCGCGACCAGGGGGCCTGGGACAGCGTGCCGGCCATGGCTGACCATGCCTGGCACGACCTGGCGGCGCGCTTCAAGGCAATCACCGACAAGTACCCGAAGCTGGAGAAAACCAACAACCGCCAGCACCTGGGCACCCTCGGCGGCGGCAACCATTTCATCGAGGTCTGCCTGGATGAAGCCAACCGCGTCTGGTTCATGTTGCACAGCGGTTCGCGCGGAGTTGGCAATGCCATCGGCAACCTGTTCATCGAACTGGCCCAGGCCGACATGCGCCAGCACATCGCCAACCTGCCGGACCGCAACCTGGCCTATTTCGAAGAAGGCAGCCGGCACTTTGCCGACTACGTCGAAGCGGTGGAATGGGCCCAGGACTTCGCCCGGCAGAACCGCGCGTTGATGATGCACGCGGTGATCGCCGCCACGCGCAAAGTGCTCGGTAGACCCTTCGAGGCCAACCTCGAAGCGGTCAACTGCCACCACAACTATGTGCAGCGCGAGCATCACTTTGGCCACGACGTGCTAGTCACCCGCAAGGGCGCGGTGTCGGCGCAGAAGGGCGAGCTGGGGATCATTCCTGGCTCCATGGGGGCGAAGAGTTTCATCGTTCGCGGCCTGGGCAACGAAGAGGCGTTCTGCTCCTGCAGCCACGGCGCCGGGCGGGTCATGAGCCGCACCCGGGCCAAGCAGGCGTTCACCGTCGAGGATCAGCGACGCGCCACCGCCCATGTCGAATGCCGCAAGGACAAGGACGTGATCGACGAGATCCCCATGGCCTACAAGGATATCGACGCGGTGATGCAAGCCCAGCGTGAGCTGGTGGAAGTGGTGCACACCCTGCGTCAGGTGGTGTGCGTCAAAGGATAGAGAGGGCGCCTTGAGGCGCCCGAGTGCAAGGATACGAACATGAACAAGGAAGACCGTCACCCACTGCCGGACGCCATGCGCGAGTGGGTGCTTGAAGAGCTGCGCCGGGTCGAGCGCGAGCACGACGTCACCGTGCTCTACGCCTGCGAATCCGGCAGCCGCGCCTGGGGTTTTGCCTCCACCGACAGCGACTTCGACGTGCGTTTCATCTACGTCCCGCGCCAGGATTGGTACCTGCGCGTCGATGAGCCGCGCGACGTCATCGAGCGGCCGCTGACCGACGAACTGGACATCAGCGGCTGGGAACTGCGCAAGACCCTGAAGCTGCTGCGCAACTCCAACCCGACCCTGCTCGAATGGCTCGGTTCGCCGCTGGTGTACCGCGCTGAACCGGGTGCAGTGGAGTCGCTCCAGGCGCTGGCGCTGAAGTTCTACAGCGCCAGGGCGGCGCGGCACCACTACCTGTCGATGGCGAAAAAGAACCACCGCGACTTCCTCCAGGGCACGCAGGTGCGTTTCAAGAAGTACCTGTACGTGCTGCGTTCGCTGTTGGCCGTGCGCTGGATCGACCTGGGCCTGGGCATGCCACCGACGGCCTTTGCCGATCTGCTCGCGGGCACCCTGAGCGAGCCGCAGATGCTCGCCGAGATCGATGAGTTGCTGCGCATCAAGCGCCAGGCGGTCGAGGCTGACTACGGGCCACGGCGGGTGTTGCTGCAGCAGTTTATCGACAGCGAATTGCTGCGCGCCGAAACCTCGCCGACCTTGCCGAGGCTGCGCGGTGATACACAACTGCTGGATGACTATTTGCGCGATACTGTGCGGCGTTATTCATAGGAAGCGCGCCTGGCGTGCCTTCCTTGTCGAAAGGACTCGGAACGTTTTCATGCCTGACAGCAAATACCAGCGCCTGCCCCATGCCGGAGACTTCGAGCAAGTCTCCGGTACCCAGATCGTCTACCTGTCGCCCAAACCCTTGCCCACGGGTGTAGAAGCCTACAGCTACCGGCATTTGCATCGTGATGCCAATGAGGTCTACCTGGACTTCGGCATCGGCCGGGGCAACTTCGAATTCATGGCCCGCTGCGGTATTGCCGCGGTCATGGGGGTGGTGAGCTGCGTGGTGATGACGGCATTTCTCGGGGCCTGGGTGCGGCGTAGGCTTGAGCCGTTCTGGGAGGGGGTCTACGACTTTCTCGCATCGCCGCCCATCTGGGGTTTTATCGGGCTGCTGGCGTTGATGTACGTCGTCATATTTTGCCTGGCCGTGCGCCAGGTCAGCGTCCAGCCACCGATCCGCTTCAATCGCCAGCGCCGCGAAGTGGCGATGGTGCCGAAGAAGGGCGCTGCACCCCAGTATGTGCCCTGGGAAGAGGTCATCGCCTGTGTTTCGGCCGGGCAATTGGTCACCGAATACGCGGTGATGCCCGAGTTCAAGCTGATGATCGGCCTGCGCGACGCGCAAAGCGGTAACGTCCTGTGGCTGACCGTGGCCTGTGGCAGCCTGCGCGGTGCAGTTGCCGAATGGGAGGCGATTCGCGTCTACATGGAAGAGGGCCCGGCTGCCTTGCCTGCGCCGCCGCCAGAAGAGTTCGAGGAGGGCACGGTGGCGTTTTTCCATATGGCCCGCCTCGGCTATCGCGACAACTTTCCGTGGCTGCAGTATGTGTTTGGCTTTCTGTTCGTTCAGGCGTTCGGCGGCTGGACCTTGCCGTGTCATCTCTCCAACTGGGTCAACAATCGCCCCAGAGCGATGTTTCCCAAGGGGGTGCGGGAGTGGTCCAGGCCATTGCCGGTGGATCAGCATGCGGTGCCCAGCGAGGCGCTGCTCAAAGAAAGTGACGAGGTGCGCAAGGCCTTTCGCCGTGGGCAAAACCTGCTGGACTACTTCAAGGTGAAATTTGCCGCGCCGGCTTAGGGCAGGACAAGCCCGGCGTCAGGTTCAAGGCCAGCACGCTGCTCAATACCACCAGTGCCCCGAGCACCACCAGCAGTGAAGGTTGTTCGCCGAGCAAAACGGCGGCAATCAATATTGCGCAGGGCGGGATCAGGTACAGCGCCATGGACGCCCGACTGACGTCGGAATGGCTCAGTACATAAGCCCAACCGAGGTACGCCAGGGCACTGGGAAACACGCCGAGGATCAGTACCGCCAGGTTTGCCTGTGGCGACGCCGCAGTCACCGCAGCGCCAAGGCCTGGCAGGTACACCAGCAACAACGCCGTGCCGGTCCACACGGTGTAACACACCATGGTCAGGCCGTCGTAACGATGGCCGTGAAGTTTCTGCAGGGTGAAGTAGATGCTCCACGACAGCGCGGCCAACAGCACCAGCAGACCATGGGCATCGAGTGTGCCCAAGCCGCGATCAGCGACGGCGACAATGGCCGCACCGAGCATCCCCAGTACCAGGCAGCCCCAATGCCAGGCGCTGACGCGCTGACGCAGGACAAAAAAGCCAATCAGCAAGGTGAACAGCGGCGTCGACTGCGCCAGCACGCTGGAGGCTCCGGCGCTTACTCCGCGCTGGCCAAAGTTGAGCGCCACATGATGCCCAAACACGGCAAAAAGCCCGAGCAGTATCAAGAGCGGCAAGTCCTTGGGGCGCGGCAGGCTGATGCCGCGCCACACCGCAACAAACGCCATGAATAGCGACGCCACGATAAACCGCGCCAGGGCCAGATGTCCCGGCTCGTAACCTTGCAGGGCGATATGGATACCCGCGGGTGAATAGGCCCAGCACAACACCACGAACAGTGTCGCCAGAACGATTTTCAAGGGGTGGGCGCGTGGCATCGCAAGAGGCTCCAGAGGCGTGGAGCTTCAGTATCAGAAAGGTATCTGCTCACCACAATCGACTTATACTGAACTGATCGTTCACTTTGGGTGATGTATGGAGCTGATGCAGATTCGCATGTTCAAGACGGTTTACGACACCGGCAGCATCGCCCGTGCGGCCGAGGTATTGCACTATGTGCCGTCGAACATCACCGCGCGGATCAAGGCGCTGGAAGAGGAGCTGGGCGTGCCGCTGTTCTTGCGTCATGGGCGTGGCTTGAAGATCAGCCCGGCGGGGGAAACCTTTCTCGAATACGCCACCCAGATGCTCGCCCTGGCTGAAGAGTCCAAGGCTGCTTTGAGCCCGCAAGCCGTACCCAGCGGGCGCTTGCGCATCGGCGCCATCGAGTCTTCGGCCAGTGGCCGATTACCGCGATTGCTGGCGGAATACCATGCGCGCTTCCCCGAGGTTTCGCTGGAACTGAGCACGGGTACCTGGTCGCAACTGCTCGATGACGTGCTCAACCATCGACTCGACGGTGCAATTGTCGCGGTGGAGGTCGAGCGCCCGTTGCTCAAGCGCACGCCCATGTATCAGGAGGACCTGGTACTGATCGCCCCTGAATCCTTCGGACCGATCCGCAGCGCTGAAGACCTGCTGGGCAAGGCCATTTTCATGTGGCCGGAAGGCTGCCCTTATCGGGCGGCGCTGGAGCGCTGGCTACTCGAACAGGGGCAAAAGCTGCCGATTGTCGGCATCGCCAGCTATGGCGCCATCGTCAGTTGCGTGAGTGCTGGCGCCGGGGTGTCGCTGGTGCCCAGGGGCATTTTCGAGCAATACCGCAAAGGCGCCGGCTGGACTGGCCATGAGTTCGCCGAACTCAAGGCCATCAGCAACGCCTTCTACTGGCATGCCCAGGCGGGCAGGCATCCGGCAAGGGATGCCTTCGTGCAGATGTTGCGCGAGGGTTTGGCGGCAGGTGCTATTCGATCGGATACTTGAGCATCGCCGGATGGCCTTCAATCTTGTCAGCCAGACGCTGCACATGCGCAAACTCACTGGCCGCAACTACCTCGGCGCACACGTATTGAGTGAACGACCAGGCCACGGCCGTTGTGATCTCCGCCTGGCTCAAGGGCAGGCTGGGGCATTTCGTCGGCTGTTCGGCAAGTAGCCCGTCGAGCTGTGCGTACGCCGCCAGCAACTGCCCGGTCACCCGCTCGAGCCAGGGCGTATGCAGTTTCTCCTGCGGGCGCAGGTTGTGTTCGTAATAGATCTGCACCGACTTCTCACTGGCTGCCAGCGCCAGGCCGATCACCTGCAAATCGCTGGCGCGGGCCAGAGAGTCTTGCGGCAATAGCTTTTTAGCGGGCACGGCCAGGGCTTCGAAGTAATCCAGAATCAGCGTCGAATCCATCAACACCGTGCCATCGTCGAGGACCAGGCTGGGTGCCTTGACCACCGGGTTGATCGCGGCGAACTCGTTAAAATTGCGAAACACTGACAACGCCTGGTGCTCGAAAGTGATGCCGTACAGCTCCAGCGATACCGCGACGCGGCGTACGTAGGGGGAATCGAGCATGCCGATCAGTTTCATGAGGCCTCCATTCATTCAGGACAGGTTGACTGCGTAGAAAGTAGCTGAAGATCGATGTCGCGCTTCACGGCGCCAGTTTTCGTCGCTCGATGGGTTCTGACAGTACGATGCTGGTGCGTGTCTCCCCAAAGGGATTGATCCTGGCGATGGTGTTTTCGATATCAGCCATGGATTTGGCGTAGAGCCTGATCAGGTAAGAATCGTTACCCGTTACGTGCAGGCACTCGACGACCTCGGGTATTTCCTGAAGGAGGGCAATCAACTTGGTTTTGGCTGGCTTGAAGGTGGTCATGCCAACCACGGCCGAGATGCCGTATCCGAGTTTGACGGGGTCGACCTGGGCGCTGTAGCCCTTGATCACCCCGGCATCTTCGAGTTTGCGTAAGCGGTCAGTGGTCGCGGGGATAGAAAGACCAGCGTGCCGAGACAACTCGGTGATGGAAATTCGGCCCGAGGTCTGCACCGCGGCGAGGATTTTTGTGTCTATACGGTCCATGTAGATTTCCTCTGGCAAAAGCAAAGAAATTAATGAAAAAGGTGTCTTTTTCATTAAAAAATAATGCATCAAAAAATAGTGCGATGCTAGTCTAATTTCGTCGCTCGAAGAGTCGCTTGGGAACGGCGTTGACATAATAAGAATTATTTCCCGGTCCGCGGATCACGGGCCAGGTCTTTCCTTGGAAATGGAGTTCGTATGGGGAATAAGACGCGCGGCTGCAATAACAATAACTACCCTTCGTTTCGCCAGTACCTCACCGGGCAATTATTTGGCTTTCGCCACTTGAAAGTTGATCAGGTGTGCATGTATCTGGTCGGTGTCGGCCTGTTCTCGCTGGGTGCCAAGTTGTTCATTATGAGTCACCTCGGAACCGACCCGCTGGATGTGCTTATTATTGCCTTCAATCAAATCCTGATGGTCGGCATGGGCGTCTGCTCGGCGATTGTGTCGCTGATCTTCCTGACCTGGTGGATGCTCTGGAACAAGAAATATCCGCCGATCAGCCCGTTCATCACTACCACCCTGACGGGGTTGTTGATCGATCTGTGGACGGTGCTCGACCTGGAGGGCCATGTGGTCCCCCACCTTAATGCCTATGCCATGTTGGCCCTGGGTTTACTGCTTTGTGCCTATGCCTCGGCGCTGATCATCATGAGCGGCGTTGGTATTCGCATCATGGACCTGGTGGTATTGACCATGGTCGCCAAATGGCGCTGGTCATTCACCCAGGCCAAGATGTTCATTGAAATCGGTATCTTTTCAACCGGCTGGTTGCTGGGCGGTCCGTTTGGTGTCGGGACGCTTCTGTTCCTGCTGGTGATCGGTCCGTTGATTCAACCATTCATGACCATCAATGCCCGGCATTTTTCGCTGACCAATCACGGCCTGGCCAGCGCCTCCTGATTTAAAACCATAACAACAACCCTCCTCGGCAGTCAGTGACTGGCGCGCGAGCGGCTGCGTACTTAACCGATGATGTAACTACTGTGCTGATGGATGAGGAATAAACAGTGAACGATCTCAATAATAAAACCTGGACCCTGCAAAGCACCCCGGCCAAGTTGGAAGAGCTGTTGCCGGACGGCGCAGTAAAGTGTCATCTTTCTCCGCGTAATTGTGTCATTCAGGAAGGCAAGCTCGGCTTTTGCAAGGTGCGTGGCAATCGCGGCGGACGTTTAGTTACATTGAACTATGGCAAGGGTGTTCATAGTACCGAGGAGACCATCGAAACCGAGGCTGTTTTCCACTTCGCACCCGGTGAGCGGATTCTCTCGCTGGGTAATATCGGCTGTATGCTCAATTGTGGCTACTGCCATAACTGGAAAACCTCGCAGGCCAAATACGTTACCGATAAGGACGTTTATTACTACACCCCCGAACAGGTCGTGGAAACCGCGTTGCAGCACGGTATTCGCGTACTGTCGTGGACCTACAATGATCCAGTGGTCTGGCATGAGTTTATTCTGGACACGGCCAAGCTGGCCAAAGAAGCTGGCTTGATCAACCTGTACAAATCGGCCTTTTTCATCAGCGAGGAAGCGATCGATGAACTGTTGCCGGTCATCGATATTTTCTCGATCTCGCTGAAGTCCATTTCTCCCGAGTATTACCGCAAGGTCACCACCGGCTGGGTCGAGCCGGTGCTGGCGGGTATCAAGAAAGTCTATGACGCGGGCAAGTATGTCGAAGTCAGCACGTTGATGGTGACCGATATCAGTGATGACGAAGACACCGCACGCACGATCAGCCAGTGGGTCCTGGATGAGCTGGGCCCAGAGGTGCCGTTGCACTTTGTGCGCTTCCACCCCGACTACAAGATGAGCAACAGCATCCGCACACCGGTTGACCGGTTACTCAAGGCCAGGGACGTTGCCCGGTCGATGGGGGTCGAGCATGTCTATCTGGGCAACGTGAATGATGTCGACGGTACCAATACCAGTTGCAACAACTGCAGCGCCTTGCTGGTCACCCGCTACGGGCTGAACGCCAGGAATATCGGCCTGGATAGCCAGGGTTGCTGTACTCAATGCGGTCATGATGCCCACTTCAGGTTGTTGCCCGAGCTGCCCGCTGGCCAGCCGGTCGAGTTGCGCGAGGAGGCGTTGACTGCGTACGAGAAAAGGAAGTTTGGATGGCACGGCGACATCGTTTCATTGCACGCCCAGGTTCTCAACACCCTTGACCGGGAGCAAAGCGTGTACCTGCGTCGAAACTATGCCGATGGCCACAGCAGCGAGTGGAAAACCCTGACGCTGCGGCCGTTTGAAAGCTATCGGTTCATCATCGCGAAGGCTCGAGTGGACGAGTTGGGCCCTGAAGTCTGGCTGCCAGCGGGGGTGAATTCCAACCTGCATGAAGTGTTTGACCGCGCCCATTTTCCCACTGAATCGATCGAGGAAATCGGCATAGCGCAAAACGACATCACGCCAGCCGTCGGCTATGAAGGCAAACAGAACATGTATGAGCAAGTCATCAAACTGGTGAGCAAGGCATGAACATTTCGACCGAGATGTTGCACATCCGGGTGGATGACCATGGCGCTCAACCCGCGGTCACGCCCCTTTATCAATGCAGTGCTTTCAGCGCCGACTCGGCATTTTTCTATTCGAGAAAGGCGAATCCCAACGTCAGCGAGCTTGAACAAGTCGTTGCGGCCCTTGAAGGGAGCGAACATGCCCTGGCCTACGCCACGGGCATGAGTGCACTCTACATGGTGCTCGAACTGCTCAAACCGGGCGATTCGCTGGTGATCAACAGGCTTATCTACGGTTGTTCGTACAAACTTTTCCAGCGTTACGCAGCACGCCTGGGTGTGCAATTGAGCATCCTCGACCTGAGCTGTGCGCAGGGGTTGGCAGCCTTGCCGGCGAAGGTCGACATGGTGATATTTGAAACACCGACCAATCCGTTCTTGAAGGATATCGACATCCAGGCCGTTTCGACGGCGGTCAAGAGCATCAATCCCCAGGCGTTGATCGTGGTCGACAACACCTGGGCGACGCCGTTGTTTCAAAAGCCGCTGGCCTGGGGCGCGGATATTTCGCTGTACAGCGCCACCAAGTACTTCTCAGGGCACAGCGATGTCATGGGTGGGCTGGTAATGGTCAATGACCAGGCACTTTACCAGCGCTTGCTGGAAGGGCGCTTTTATTCGGGTTCAATCCTGACGCCCCATAGCGCCTGGTTGTTGCGCAGAAGCATGCAGACCTTTGAGTTGCGCATGGAGCGGCACGGCAAGACCACCGTGCAAATGCTCAACTATCTGAAGGACCTCCCCTATATCGAGCGGGTTTACTACCCGCACATCGATGGCAAGCAGCTGACAGGCTATGGCGGGATCGTGTTTGTCGATATTCGCCGTGACCTGGTGCCGGTCTATAAAACCTTCACACGCTCGCTCAGATGGTTCGGAACCGGTACAGGCATGGCGTGTGTCACGTCGATGGTTGCCCAACCCTTTAGCGGCAGCCATGCGTCAATGACTGACGAAGAAAAAGCGCTGATGGGCATTGGCCAGGGGTTGGTGCGCTTGTGCTTTGGTCTGGAAGCGCTGGAAGACCTTCAGGATGACCTGCTGCAAGCGTTTCAGACGGCTGAGCAAGCGACACGCCAATAGCGCGCAAAAGTGTCGGCAATTGAACAACGGGCTCAGGTGGCCCGTTGTTTTTTTACAGGAGCGACAAGGTGTCGACTATCAGTGAATCTTCTGTTTTTGATGAGCCAGTGTTGAATGTCATTCATTTGTTGAACTCATTGACGGGCGAGCATCCGCAGGCAATTTCACTGGCCTCTGGCCGTCCGGACGATGAGCAATGCGATCCGGCGTTGATCGAGCGTGGCCTGGCCAGTTACACGCGGTATCTCGATCAACCTGCATCGGTGGCGACATTGCTGTGCCAGTACTCGGCAACGGCAGGGATCATCAACGAGTTACTGGCCGAGCACCTGCGGGTCGACGAAGGCTTGTGTCCGGTTGATCCGGACTGCCTGGTGGTGTGTCAGGGTTTTCAGGAAGCAGTGACACTGGCGCTGCTGGCACTGTTCGACAAGGGTGGGGTGCTATTGGTGCCTGACCCGGTGTTTTCCGGCATAACCGGGATTGCCAAACTGTTGAAGATCGAGGTTGTTGCCGTACCCATGGCCACTTTTCTCGACCCGCGCGCGTTGCGCCATTTCATCAGCACCGTGCAGTGTCAGGGGCGTAAGGTGCGGGCGATTTATGCCATTCCTGACTTCAGTAATCCGACTGCCGACAGCCTGTCCTTCGATGCCCGGCAGGCCATGCTGGACATCGCCCGGGCGTGCGATTTCTATGTGCTGGAAGACAATGCCTACCGTTACTTCAGGTACGAAGGCGATCGGCTGCCTGCGATGAAGGCACTCGACAGCGAGCGGGTCTTTTATCTTGGCTCGTTTGCAAAATCGATCTTCCCCGGCTTGCGCATGGGCTATGTGGTTGCACCGCAAGGCGTTCATGCACCCGAGTGGACGGCCAGATTGTGTAAAAGCAAAAGCCTGGTGAGCGTGCATACACCGGCGCTGTGCCAGGCGGTCGTCGGCGGTTTGCTGCTGGATAACCAGTTTTCCCTGGTGCAGTTGAACGCCGCTCGCGTGGCGGCCTATGCACGCAAGCGCGATTACATGCTTGAGTGCCTTGCACAGGCATTCGCCGATCAGCCCGGGGTGTCGTGGAATCGCCCGGCAGGCGGCTTTTTCATCAATCTGAAACTGCCCTTTGAATTTACCCAGGCGCAGATGAAAGAGTGTGCCATCGCCTTCAGGGTCATCGTTTTTCCGGTCGCGTTGTTCTCATTGTTGGGACACGGCACCCGGGAAGTCCGCTTGTCCTTCAGCAATGTGTCGCTCGAGCAGATCCGCGTTGCCATCGAACGCTTTGGCGCCTACGTCGATACACAGCTCGGTTGCGGTTCACGCAGCGCTACTGAGCATCACGCCACTGACGATCTGATACGCGCCGAGCAGGCTGATCGCGGTGCCTGAGCAGTAGTTGATCAGTCGCAGCTTTGCGCCGGACATCCTGGCTTTGAAGGCGGAGGAGAAGCCGCTCAACCCCAGCCACCATGCCGCAGAACCGAGAAAGATTCCGGCGACCATCAGTGCCACTGACAGGGTACTGCCTTGCTCGCCGCCGATACCGTCACTCATGGCGGCAAATATGGCGATGAAGGACAGGATCGTCATCGGGTTCGACAGCGTCAGGAACAAGGTGGTGGTATAGGCCGTGAGCATGTTGCTTCGCTCTCCCGTCAGGGACTCGGCTTTGTCTTTCGATCTGATTATCTGATACCCCACATACGCAAGGAACGCGCCGCCGAAGATACACAACCAGGGTTTCCAGCTGACCAGCGTGGCAATGAGCGCAGTAATGCCGAGCGCCCCGATAAAGCCGTAGATCGAGTCGGCGGTCGCCGCGCCCAGGCCAGTGGCAAAGCCTGCGCGCCAACCCTGGGAAAGACTGCGTTGAATGCACAGCAGGCCGATCGGTCCGACGGGCGCGGCGATGCAGAGTCCGATGATCAATGATTTGAAGAAAATCAGCATGGTGGCGCCTCCGTAAGTTGTTGATTAAAGATTAAGAGGAGTTCGCGCCTGTATTAATGAGGTTTTAAATGATTTTTGCGATTTAGCCGTCGAATTTAATGTAGTGCCGGGGATGTTCCTGAAAAATGAAAGCGTACCGGTAGCCTTGGAGATGAATGTCTTCCGGGCATATTCAGCAGGGGCGGGGGCGTGGAATCGCAGGCATTAAAAAGCCGGCTTGTGGCCGGCTTCCGGGGACGGGCTTGGCTAATTTTTGGTAAGCCGCAACCGCCTTAAAATCGTTGCTCCGGCGCTGGGGCCGGGAGGTGGCGGGCAAGCTGTGGGGTGCCGCGCCAGGGCCGCGGGCGGGCTGGGCCGCCGGGCTAAATGTGCGGCGTAGCATACTGGGATTGGCCGGCGATGCCCAGCAAAAAATCACCCCCGACGCTCAAGCCGGGCGGCTGTCGCGCAGGTGGCCCCACCAGAAAACCCAGCCGAGTACTTCCAGGCGCTGGGTCTTGAGTTGCGCCGGGCTGTAGGTTTCGGTCGGGTATTCGTCGCTGTCCTGACTGTGCAGGCGCAAGGCGCCGTTGGCGCGGCGGCTGAGGCTGTTGATGCGCAGGCGGCCGTTGTGCAGCAGGGCGTAGATTTCGCCTTCGACCACGCGGGTGAGGCTGCGGTCGACGGCCAGGGTGGTGCCGCGTGGCAGCAGCGGGCTCATGTTGTGCCCGGGCATGCTCAGGCACAGGGCGTCGCCAGGGTCGACTCCCAGGGCGTCGAGGGCGCGGATGGGCAAGCGCAGGTAGCGGTCATCAAGCGGTTTCAGCTGGCGGGCCTGGATACCGTAGAACGGCAGCTGGATGTCGTTGTAGTTGTGCGCCGCCAGCAGGCTGGCATCGGGGCCTTCGACGCCCGGGCGGGCGGCCTGGCTGTTGAGGCGCGGCAAGGGGTTGGGGTGCTTGGGGCCTTCGCCGTTGCGCAGCCAGCGGCTGCGCACGCACAGCAGTTCGGCGATTTCATCCAGGCGCGCCAGGGGCACGCCGCGTTTGAACCAGTTGTTGACATGCTGCGGCGTGACCTTGCGCTGTGCGGCAAAGTCGGAAGGGGACAGGTTGCACTCGCTCAGGAGCGCTTTGAGACGATCACCGGATGTATTCATGAGGCCCGAGTCTAGTGGGCTTGCATAGCCCGGGCTATAAACGCGAGGTTCATTTTGAGGGCGGGAAATTGTCTGGCTTACAGGTGTTTGCTTAGGCTGGTGTAGGAGGTTTCGCGGCAAAAAAATCCACTTAAATGGCGTTCGGAACTATCCTACGCACGCTGCTGCCTTTTCACTGTTGTTCGAAAAATGCATCGGGTCTAACTTCCTCGGGTCGCTTGTGGGCGACCGGGCGTGAGAAACCCGATGACATTAGAGCAGCCATGTTATGGCGGCTGTGCGCGGGCAGACTTCGGTCTGGCCGAGTTTCCTATGTCCTCGGTTTCTCACCCCGCGTACAGCTGCCACCCTAATCTTGTGAGAAGGATTGAGGTGGAGGCTCCTGAATTGACTGGGAGTTAAGCCATGAAGAAGATCGTCCCCGATCCACCGTATTCCGATATTTCCCGCAATAGCTTCACCACCCCTTATTTCTCCATTCACAGCGACCTGATCCCTCCTGATTCCCTGGCCTACGCCAGCGAACTGCTGCGCGGTATTCACGAAACCACCGACGAATTCTGCCGAACCCACGTCAATGAACCTGGTCAGGGCATGCTGATGAATGTGCTGCATTCGGCCGAGATGGCCAGGGCGCTGGTCGAGCATGCGTTGCGCAAGCTGCAGGCCGTGGAAGAGGGAGTAGTGGCATGAACGAGGATTCGTGCGACGAGACGGTAGGTGTCACAAGCTTTATCAGCAGCCAGCAATTGCCCATGGGGCTGTTTCGGATTACGCCAGGCGTGCCGTGTGATTACGCGCTGGAGCAGGCTTCAACCCTGCTGGGATGTGTGCACAAGCTGACCCGGGCCGGGGTTATGGATGAAGACGGCGACATGATGTGGGCCGCTTTTTATCTGAGCGGGTTCGCCAAGGCGATTGTTGGTGATGTGGGTTTGGGAATGAATAGGGCTTGAGAAGGTAGCTGCCTTTGCTGTGGGAGCGGGCTTGATGGGGTGTTCTTGCCCTGAAACAAAAAGCCCCGCATTTGCGGGGCTTTTTGTTGAGGGTTGCTTAGCCTTTGTAAGCTGCAACCGACTTGGTGATCGCGGCGCGAGCGGCGTCAGCGCCATCCCAGCCTTCGATCTTGACCCACTTGCCCTTCTCCAGATCCTTGTAGTTGGCGAAGAAGTGCTCGATCTGCTGGATCAGCAGGGCCGGCAGGTCGGTGTATTCTTTGACGTCGACGTACAGCTGCGACAGTTTGTCGTGCGGTACGGCAACGACTTTGGCGTCGCCGCCGCCGTCGTCGGTCATGTTCAGGATGCCGACCGGACGGGCACGGATGACCGAGCCAGGAGCAACTGGGTACGGAGTCACGACCAGCACGTCGAGGGGATCACCGTCGTCGGCCAGGGTGTTCGGGATGTAGCCGTAGTTGGCCGGGTAGAACATCGGGGTGGCCATGAAACGGTCAACGAACAGGCAGTCGCTGTCTTTGTCGATCTCGTACTTGATCGGCGCGTGGTTGGCTGGAATCTCGATGGCGACGTAGATGTCGTTCGGCAGGTCTTTGCCAGCCGGAATCTTGCTGTAGCTCATTGGGCAGTGCCCCCATGTTTGGCCAAAAATTGGTCGCGATTATAGGCACATTCCAGCGCGCTTGCCACGCCCGGCCGGATGTCCGGCAGGCTCAGTCCTGCGCGTCCTGGTAATGCGGGTGATGGTGCTGCAGCTGCTGCAGGCGGGCGAGCGGGTCCTGGCGGTAGAAGCCGCGCAATTGCTGGTACACCGCGGGGTAGGCGTCGTTGAGCAGGTCCGGGGCGCTGAAGAAGTATTCGCTGGTGACGGCGAAGAATTCTGCCGGGTTTTCCGCTGCGTAAGGGTCGATGGCGGTCTCGGCGTCCGGGTCGCGGTCAAGCTGGCGGTTGAGGTCGTCGTAGGCTTCTTGCATGGCCTTGGCCCAGTCGCCGACGCGCATATCGTTGTGCAGCGGCGGCAGGCCGTTGGCGTCGCCATTGAGCATGTCGAGCTTGTGCGCCAGTTCGTGGATCACCAGGTTGTAGCCTTCCCAGCCGCCGCTGGCCAGCACCCCCGGCCAGGCGAGGATCACCGGCCCCTGTTGCCAGGCTTCGCCGCTGTGCTCGCCGTCCCACTCGTGCTCGATACCGCTGGCGTCGCGATGGCGCTGCGGGCTCACGAAGTCGTCGGGGTAGAGGATGATTTCGTGAAAACCCTGGTACCAGTTCAGCTCGCCCAGGTGCAGCAGCGGCAGTTGCGCCTGGGCGGCGAGAAACAGCCGCTGCTCGCCGTCCAGCTCGACCCCGGGCAGGGCGGTGAGGTGCTTGTCGTGCAGGAACAACACGCAGGCTTCACGCAGCCACTGGTCTTCCTCGTCGCTGAGGCCATCGAGCATCGGCAGGCGCTCGCGCACCCGCTGCCAGCGCTGCGGGTCGAGCGGATGTCGGGCCAGGGTGCGACGACGGCGCCAGGCGCTCAGCGACCACATAAACCGGGCTTAGTGAACCTTGGCTTCATTGCGGCCCATGCGGCTGCGCACTACACCGATGATCATCGGCACCAGCGACAGCAGGATGATGGCGACGATCATCAGCGACAGGTTCTGCTTGATGAACGGCACGTTGCCGAAGAAGTAGCCGAGGGTGACCAGGCCGCCGACCCACAGTACGGTGCCGGCGACGCTGAAGCCGAGAAAGCGCGGGTAGTGCATTTTCGCGATGCCGGCGACGAACGGTGCGAAAGTGCGCAGGATCGGCAGGAAGCGCGCCAGGGTCACGGTCTTGCCACCATGACGCTCGTAGAAATCGTGGGTCTGCTGCAGGTAGTCGCGGCGGAAGATCTTCGAGTTGGGGTTGCGGAACAAGCGTTCGCCCGCCGTTCGGCCAATCACGTAGTTGGTGCTGTCGCCGAGAATGGCCGCAGCCATCAGCAGGCCGCCGAGCAGCACCGGGTCCATGCCGCCGCCCGCAGCCACGGCGCCGGCGATGAACAGCAGGGAATCACCCGGCAGGAACGGCATGACCACCAGACCGGTCTCGCAAAAGATCACCAGGAACAGGATCGCGTAGATCCACGGGCCGTAGTTGTTGACCAACAGGTCCAGGTAGGCGTCGAGATGCAGAATAAGGTCCAGCGGGTTGAAATCCATGTACAGCACCTGTGTTCTTGACCCGAGCGACGGGCTTGCGATGGCTGGCAGTGCGAATGCGGACGGTCGCTACCCGGAAGATGGGTAAAGTTTCACACACAATGAAGAGGCGCATTATACGGCTACGAACAGATTGTGCCTGCGCAGTTTGTAGCGGCGGATGTCGAATGGATGTGAACGGCAGGCGTGGTGCCTGCCGTTGCGCTCGGATCAGTCCGAGTTGATAGGCAGGATGTAGCTCTTGAACTCGGTGTCTTCGTGAAAACCGATGGATTCGTAGGTTTTCATCGCCACTTCGTTGTCGCTGCTGGTGGACACCCGCAGGCGCACGGCGTTGGTTTCCTTGGCCAGCTTCTTGGCTGCGCGCATCAGGTGGTCGGCCACCAGCATGCGCCGGGAGTCTTCGGCGACATAGATATCGTTGAGGATCCACACGCGCTTGAGCGACAGCGACGAGAAGCTCGGATAGAGCTGGCAGAAACCCATCAGCTTGCTCTCGTCATCGTCCGGCAGGGCCAGGTAGATGATCGACTCGCCACGCTCCAGGCGTTTCTCGAGGAACGAGCGCGAGGAGTCCGGGTAGGGCAACTGGCCGTAGAACTCGCGGTATCTGACGAACAGCGGAACCAGTATGTCCAGGTGTTCCAGGGTTGCTTGGATGATTCGCATAAGCAGGCCTCAGAGTCCATGGGAGTTTACGGCAAGTCGCCGACAGCCTTGGTAGATGCTGCCTGAAAGCAATTAGAAAACGCAATCTAGGATCTCAAGGTTTACTCAGCAGGAAATTTCCGCTTTTCGGCGTATCCGAATCTGACTCAAGTGTTTGCACCTGGGCTTCATCCTTCAGATTGACCCCCGACAGCTGCCGCCGACAGGCCTCGCGCATCAGGTATAACAGGCGATGGGCAGCCATGCCGTAGCTCAGGCCTTCCAGGCGCACGTTGGAGATGCAGTTGCGGTAGGCGTCGGTGAGGCCGACCTTGGGGTTGTAGGTGAAGTACAGCCCGAGGCTGTCTGGTGAGCTCAGGCCCGGGCGTTCGCCGATCAGGATCACGGTCATTTTCGCCCCGAGCAGTTCACCCACCTCATCGGCTACCGCCACCCGGCCTTGCTCCACCAATACCACCGGTGATGTTGACCAGCCGTCGGCGGCGCTCTGTTCCTCCAGGCGGGCGAGAAACGGCAGGGTGTGGCGGTGCACGGCCAGGGCCGAGAGGCCGTCGGCGACGACGATGGCCAGGTCAACGCCACCGGGGTTGGCCTGGGCATGCTCGCGCAGCCGTTGTGCTGAATCTTCGTGCAGCCGGCGCCCCAGATCGGGGCGTTGCAGGTAGCTGTGGCGATCGGCGGCGGCGCTGTGCAGCAACAGGCTGTCACGCCCGCGCTCGCTCAACTGCTCGCGCAGGCCGGCATGGTCGAAGGCCAGGTGCACGGCGTCGCGGGCCTGGGCGTGAGCGAACTGAAAGTCGAGCTGGGCGCCGGTGGGCAGGCTGGTGCCGGTGCGGCCCAGGGCGATGCGCGCCGGGGTCAGGCGGCGCAGTTCCAGCCAGGGATTGGCGCTGTTGTCGTGCTGTGGAGTGTTGGCCATGTTCGACTCGCTTATCCCAGTTGCGCCAGGGCCTGGCGGAAGGCCGGTGGCAGGTTGTCACCGAAACGCACCCGGCCGTCGGCCTGGGTGAAGATGCCCATGCGCGCCAGCCAACCCTCGAACTCCGGCGCAGGTTTCAGGCCCAGGGTTTGCCGGGCGTAGAGCGCATCGTGGAACGAGGTGGTCTGGTAGTTGAGCATGATGTCGTCGGAGCCGGGGATGCCCATGATGAAGTTGATCCCGGCAACGCCAAGCAGGGTCAGGAGCGTGTCCATGTCGTCCTGGTCGGCTTCGGCATGGTTGGTGTAGCAGATGTCGCAACCCATGGGCACGCCGAGCAGCTTGCCGCAGAAGTGATCCTCAAGGCCGGCGCGGATGATCTGTTTGCCGTTGTACAGGTACTCGGGGCCGATGAAGCCGACCACGGTATTGACCAGGAACGGCTTGAAGTGCCGGGCCACGGCGTAGGCGCGGGTTTCGCAGGTCTGCTGGTCGACGCCATGGTGGGCATTGGCCGACAGGGCGCTGCCCTGGCCGGTCTCGAAGTACATCAGGTTCTGCCCGAGGGTGCCGCGGTTGAGGCTCAGGCCGGCGTCGTAGCCCTCCTTGAGCACATTGAGGTTGATGCCGAAGCTGGCGTTGGCCGCTTCAGTGCCGGCGATCGACTGGAACACCAGGTCCAGCGGTACGCCACGGTTGATCGCCTCAATCGAGGTGGTGACGTGGGTGAGCACGCAGGCCTGGGTCGGGATGTCATAGCGCTGGATGATGGCGTCGAGCATTTCCAGCAGCGCGCAGATCGAGGCGATGCTGTCGGTGGCCGGGTTGATGCCGATCATGGCGTCGCCATTGCCGTACAGCAGGCCGTCGAGGATGCTCGCTGCGATGCCGGCGGGCTCATCGGTGGGGTGGTTGGGCTGCAGACGGGTCGACAGGCGCCCGCGCAGGCCCATGGTGCCGCGAAAACGGGTGACCACGCGGATCTTCTGGGCCACCAGTACCAGGTCCTGCACCCGCATGATTTTCGACACCGCTGCGGCCATTTCCGGGGTCAGCCCCGGCGCCAGCGCGCGCAGGGTGTCTTCGTCGGCAGCTTCGCTCAGCAGCCAGTCACGCAGGCCACCCACGGTCAGGTGGCTGACCGGGGCGAAGGCCTGGGCGTCATGGGTGTCGATGATCAGTCGGGTGACTTCGTCTTCCTCGTAAGGGATCAGTGCTTCAGTCAGAAAATGCTTGAGGGGGATGTCGGCCAGGGCCATTTGTGCCGCAACCCGTTCACCGTCGTTGCTGGCCGCCACGCCGGCGAGAAAGTCGCCCGAGCGGGCGGGACTGGCCTTGGCCATGACCTCTTTGAGGCTGTCGAAGCGGTAGGTCTGCTGACCTGCCGTGTGTACAAAACTTGCCATACAGAATCTCCAGAACGCCGCAGGCCGAACCTGCGGCGCAGGTGGCGTTGATCAGTGCAGGGCCTGTTCGGCCTTTTGGATCGCGGCGAATTCCTCTTCCGGTGTCCCGGCGACCAGGTGGTGCCGGCTGTAGAACGCAAAGTAGGCAATCAGTACGCCATAGATGATCGCAGCGCCAATCACCACCCGTGGATCGACCAGGAAGCCGGCGACCACGGCAATGCAGGCCAGCACCAGGGCCACACCTGAAGTGAAGATCCCGCCCGGGGTGCGGTAGGGGCGCTCCATTTTAGGGCGTTTGATCCGCAGGGTGATGTGCGCGGCCATCATCAGTACATAAGACAGCGTAGCGCCGAACACCGCAACCAGGATCAGCAGGTCGCCCTGGCCGGTCAGCGACAGGCCGAAACCGATGATCCCGGGGATCACCAGGGCCAGGACCGGGGCCTTGCTCTTGTTGGTTTCCGAAAGCTTGCGCGGCAGGTAGCCAGCACGGGACAAGGCGAAGATCTGCCGCGAGTAGGCGTAGATGATCGAGAAGAAGCTGGCGATCAGGCCGGCCAGGCCCACCAGGTTGACGAAGCCGCCCATCCAGGTCGATCCGCCGTAGGCTTTCGACAGCGCTTCAACCAGCGGGTTGCCGGAGGCTTTCAGCGCTTCGGCGCCGGCGCCGCCAGGGCCGACCACAAGGATCAGCAGGGCGAAGGCCAGCAATACCAGCATGGCGCCGATCAGGCCGCGGGGCAGGTCGCGTTTGGGGTTCTTGGTTTCTTCGGCGGCCAGCGGCACGCCTTCGACGGCGAGGAAGAACCAAATGGCGTAAGGGATCGCCGCCCACACCCCGACATAGCCGAACGGCAGGAAGCTGCTGGCGCCGACAGCGTCGGTCTGGGCGATATCGAACAGGTTGTTGACGTCGAAGTGCGGGACCATCGCCACCAGGAACACGCCCAGGGCAATGGCAGCCACGGCGGTGATGATGAACATCAGCTTGAGCGCTTCACCGACACCGAAGATGTGGATACCGATGAAGATGATGTAGAAGGCCAGGTAGATCATCCAGCCGCCGATGCCGAACAGTGACTGGCAATAGGCGCCGATGAACACGGCAATGGCCGCCGGGGCAATCGCGTATTCGATGAGGATCGCCGTACCGGTAAGAAACCCGCCCCAGGGCCCGAATGCGCTGCGGGCAAAGCCGTAGCCGCCACCGGCGGTGGGGATCATCGACGACAGTTCAGCCAGCGAGAAACACATGCACAGGTACATGGTCGCCATCAGCAAGGTGGCGAGGAACATGCCACCCCAGCCACCCTGGGCCAGGCCGAAGTTCCAGCCGGCGTAGTCGCCGGAAATCACGTAGGCGACGCCCAGGCCCACCAGCAAAACCCAGCCGGCGGCGCCCTTTTTCAGTTCACGTTGTTGGAAGTAATCGGAGCCGACCTTTTCGAAGTCGACAGAAGAGCCTGCCGGCACGCTGCCGGTATGATCGCTTGGCATAGGGTTCACCTGTTCTTTTTATCAATCCCGGCGGGTGCCGGTTTGTCTGGTGATGGTCTTGCAGGAAGCGAGCCAGAGCGGCCCCGGGTCGGGACCGCCCTGTTGCCCGTTTAGAAGAAGCCCAGCGGGTTGATGTCGTAGCTGACCAGCAGGTTCTTGGTTTGCTGGTAGTGGTCGAGCATCATTTTGTGGGTCTCACGGCCGACGCCGGACTTCTTGTAGCCACCGAACGCGGCGTGGGCCGGGTACA
>RCUI01000134.1_pt1 | contig 27510 bp, 21 predicted proteins | sample 2166121 | NCBI WGS metagenome assembly RCUI01 (sample SAMN09932700, study PRJNA488358) | compost metagenome | feature: garden; material: soil; isolation source: compost soil in succinic acid-enriched culture | place: Germany: Experimental Botanical Garden Goettingen | collected 2016-01-27
GTGCTCGCCATCGTAGCCATTGTCAGCTACCTGGTAATGCGTGAGCGCAGCAACATCGAACTGAGCGCCGCACGCTCGGCAAGCAACATTGTGCAGTTGATCGAAAGCGACATCGTGCGCAACGTCGAACTCTACGACCTGTCATTGCTCGGCCTGATCCAGGCGGCGAAGCAGCCGCACCTGCAAACGCTCCCTGCCGAACTGCGCCAGCAGGTCTACTTCAACCAGGCCTTCACCACGCCGGTACGCGGCGACATCCTGTTGCTCGACGCCCAGGGCAATGTGGCCGCCGACTCCACCAGCGTGGTGCCACGCCAGGCCAAATTCGCCGACAGCAACGTGTTCCAGGCCCATCGCCAGAGCCCCGACACGGGGCTGGTAATCAGCCCGCCGTTCAAAGCGCGGCTAGGCAGCTTGAACTGGTGCATCAGCTTCAGCCGACGCATTTCCGGCGCCAACGGCGAGTTCCTCGGTGTGGCCGCCGGCGCCATGCGGCTGTCGTACTTCACCGACCTGTTCACACGCCTGGACATCGGCCGCGACAGCAGCATCAACCTGCTGAACACCGACGGTGTACTGCTGGCCCGCCAATCGAGCAACCCGGACGACCCGCTGATCGGTGCCAACTTCTCCGATCGCCCCAACTTCAAACGGCTGCTGGCCGATGGCAAAGGCAGCTTTGCAGGCCATTCCGGCAGCAGTGGCAAGGCCAAGCTCTACACCTTCGCTCGGGTGGCCGAGCTGCCCCTGATCGTGGTGGTGGCACGCTCGGCAGACGAGATCTTTGCCTCCTGGCGGCGCACTGCATTACTGGTCAGTTGCGCCACCGGCGTGCTGTGCATCGGCATTCTCTGGCTGACCTTACTGCTGGGCCGCGAGCTGCGCCGTCGTCACAGCGCCGAACAGGACCTGGCCGAATTGGCCGCCACCGACAGCCTCACCGGCCTTGCCAACCGCCGCCAGCTCGATCAGGTCCTGCGCCGCGAATGGGCACGGGCCCAACGCAATCACCGCCCGTTGGCGGTGTTGATGGTGGATGTCGATCACTTCAAGGCGTTCAACGAGCGTCATGGCCACCCGGGCGGTGACGAAGCCTTGCGCGAAGTGGCTGCCGCCATCGGCCGCAGCATCCGCCGTCCGGCAGACCTGGCTGCGCGCTATGGTGGCGAGGAGTTTCTGGTGGTCTTGCCTGAGACCGAACGCCATGGTGCCCAGACCCTGGCCGAGCGCATCCGCAGCACTGTCGAGACGCTGCCGCCATTCGGTGATGACTGCGTGCCGGTGACCGTCAGCATCGGTATCGGCTGCTACACGCCAGGTGCCCAGCAAGATCTGGCGACCTTGCTGGGCTGTGCCGACGATGCGCTCTACTGCGCCAAGCGCAATGGCCGCAACCGGGTAGAGACCGCGACTTAAGAGCGCGCCCGGGCGCTATTGCGCAGTGCCTTGACCTGGTCATGATTGCGCTGCACACCGTGGTACTGACGTTCGACCAGGGCATACACCTCACTGCCCGGGGCCATGGTCAGCTTGGTGAGTTTTTCCAGGGCATCCTTGTAGGCCTTCAGGGCGTGATCCTCGCCGCGCTCCACCTCGTTGAGCACCGCTTCTTCATCCTTGCCGGTCAGCATCGACTTGAGGTTGACCCAGCCACGGTGCAGGTCGCCGCTGACGCTGGTGGACGTTTCCGGATCACCGCCCAGCGCGCGAACCTGGTGCTGAAGCTCGGAGGCTGCAGTGCCGCATTCACCGGCGCGCTGCAGGAAGTAGGTTCTGAGCTCGGGGTTCTTCACATCTTCAGCAGAGGTTTTGAAACCCTTCTCGCCATCCTTGCTGAACTCGATCAGTTCATTGAGCACCGAGATAACGTCTTTGTTGGGGCTGGTCATGACACGACTCCTTTGCATGGAAGAAAGATGCAGGGATACGGAGCAGTGTTCGTGCCAGCGCTTCATAAAAAAATATTTCCATTACTTTCAATAGCTTGCGATTAATTGAACGTTCCAGGCCCAAGCGTTCTGCATGAACTGTCCTTTGGCCTTCATGCAGATTGCATGTATGGTCGGCCCTTTCCTTTCAGAACCCCGCTCGATGAATCCTGAACTGCTCGTTTTGCTGGTGACCCGCGAAATGCCCTTTGGTAAATACCAGGGCAGGCTGATTGCCGACCTGCCAGGGCATTACCTGGCCTGGTTCGCCCGCCAGGGGTTTCCCAAGGGTGAACTGGGGGGATTGCTGGCCTTGATGCACGAGATCGACCATAACGGCCTGGGCGAACTGCTGGTGCCGCTGCGCAAGAAGCACCGCAGGTAATCACCTGACCGTCGACAGCCCGGTTGATGCGGGGATAAAACCTGACCGTAGCCGCTGTCGTCAGGCCGCGATCGGCGCCTGCATTGCGACTGCGTTGCAGTCGATCGCAGCCTGGCGGCAGCGGCTACGGAGCGTTGGGCCCTCTGTCAGATCAGGCCTTGACCGGCTGCACCGCCAGCTCCACCCCTTCGCTGCGCTTGAGCACGGCATATACCACCGCCGTCAGCAGGCTGCCCGCCAGGATCGCCAACAGGTACAGCAAGGCATGGTTGATCGCGTTGGGGATAAGCATGACGAACAGCCCCCCATGGGGTGCCATCAGCTTGCAGCCAAAGTACATCGACAACGCCCCGGTCATTGCACCACCGGCAACACTCGCCGGTATCACCCGCAGCGGATCCTTGGCAGCAAAGGGAATGGCGCCTTCGGAGATGAAACACAAGCCCAGCACAAACGCCGCCTTGCCCGCTTCGCGCTCGCTCTGGGCGAATTTGCGCCGGGCGATGAAGCTGGCAATGCCCAGGCCGATCGGCGGTACCATGCCCGCGGCCATGGTCGCGGCCATCGGCGCGTAGCTCTGGGATGCCAGCAGCCCCACCGAAAACGCATAGGCCGCCTTGTTGATCGGCCCGCCCAGGTCCACGCACATCATCCCGCCCAGCAACACGCCGAGCAGAATCGCATTGGTGGTGCCCATGCTGTCGAGAAAGTGGGTCAGTGCTTCGAGCATCCCGGCCACGGGTTTGCCCACCACATAGATCATCACCAGTCCGGTGAACAGGCTGGCCAGCAAGGGAATGATCAGGATCGGCTTGAGGGCATCGAGGCTCGTGGGCAAGCGTACCCAGCGGCTGATGGCCTTGGCGCTGTAGCCGGCCAGGAAACCTGCAACGATGCCACCGATAAAACCGGCACCCAGGGTGCTGGCCAGCAGGCCACCGATCATGCCCGGCGCCAGCCCTGGCCGATCGGCAATCGAGTAGGCGATGTAACCAGCCAACAGCGGCACCATGAGTTTGAAGGCGGCTTCGCCACCAATCTGCATGAGGGCAGCCGGCAAGGTGCCGGGTTCCTTGAACGCTTCGATGCCGAACACGAACGACAAGGCAATCAGCAAGCCGCCCGCGACCACCATCGGCAGCATGAACGAAACGCCCGTTAGCAGGTGTTTGTACACCCCGGTTTTCTCGCCGTTGGCCGGGCTGGCAGCAGCGCCCGGAACCGATGATTCTTCGCGACCTTCGGCCAAGGCCTTGTTCAATGTGGCCTGGGCCTGCTTGAGGGCTACGCCCGTGCCGCAGCGATAGATGCGCTTGCCGGCAAAGCGTGCGGTGGGCACCTCGATGTCGGCCGCCAGCAGCACCACGTCGGCCTCGGCGATGGCCGCCGCTGACAACGGGTTGCGCGCCCCCACCGAACCCTGGGTTTCAACCGTCAACTCATGGCCCAATTGCTGGGCCGCCTGCTGCAAGGCCTCGGCGGCCATGAAGGTGTGGGCGACGCCTGTCGGGCAGGCGGTGATGGCTACGATCCTGGCGCTACCCGCCGGGGCGACAGGCTGTACTTCGGCAACCGGCTCATGGACCTCGGCCTTTTGCGCCGCCTCGCGCAAAAACTGCTGGGGATCGGCCAAGGCCTTGGCCGGGGTGCTCTGCAGCAGACGCTTGCCAGCAAAACGGCGTAGATCCAGCGGCCCGGTGTTGACCACCAGCACCCAGTCGGCCGCGGCAATCACCGCCTCGGACAGTTGTCCCTGGGGGCGCTGCGGATCATGAATTTCAACGCTGGTGCTCCAGCCCAGGCGCTGCGCGGCAGCTTCCAGCAGGCGCGCACTGAGCACACTGGAGACCTGGCCGTTGGGGCAGGCGGTGACGATGGCAATATTCATCTGCAACCCTCTTGTTGTTCTTCACGCAGCTGAACACCCTGCTCCAGTTGCGCCAACTGAGCCCGGTCGTTGATACCAAAGCCGATCTGGGTCACCGCCTGGGCGGCGATCGCCGTGGCCCGGCGCAAGGTCTGTGCCGACGTGTCGCCATTCAGCAGGCCGTGAACCATCCCCGCCAACAACGAGTCGCCCGCTCCCACCGTACTCGCCACCTTTACCTCAGGCGGCGATGCGCCCAGTGCGAAATCGCGGCTGAACCAGTTGACCCCCTGCTCGCCCTGGGACACCACCACATGCTCGACACCCTGAGCGATCAACAGGCGGGCAGCGGCCTGCTGTTCGGCAAAGCTGTGTACGGGGCTGTCGAGCACTTCACCCAACTCATCGGTGTTGGGCTTGACCAACCAGGGCGCGCTTTTGAGCCCTGCTCCCAGGGCTTCACCGCTGCTGTCCAGGGCAACTTTCAGGCCCATGGCCTTGAGCTGGGCAAGCAACTGCTGCAACCACTGCCCACTGACGCCCCGTGGCAGGCTGCCAGCCACCACAACCGCCTCATGGCCAGGAGCGATCTGTGCAAGCCTGGCCAGCAGTTGCTCACGGGCCTGTTCCTCCACCTGCGGGCCGGGGCCATTGATGTCGGTGACGCGGCCATCGGCCTCGACCAGCTTGATGTTGCAGCGGGTCTCGCCCGGCACCCGCACGAAGCAATCGGCAAAGCCACGCTGAGCGATCAGCTGTTCGAAGGGCTGCAGGTTGTCTTCACCCAGAAAGCCGCCGACGGTCACGCTGTGGCCGAGGTCAGCCAGCACCTGGGCCACGTTCAGACCCTTGCCGGCAGGGTGGCTGTGCTGGGCCTGGCTGCGGTTGACGGCGCCGCACTGCAGGGCATCGAGGCTGACGGTCAGGTCCAGCGCCGGGTTGAGGGTCAGGGTAAGGATCTTGGCCATTCAGTTGCTCTCCACCAGCGCACGGACGGCGCTGGCACTGCCCTGCAGCAAGGCTTGCCGAGCCAACTGCCGGGTGTGTTCAAAATTCAATTCGCGCACCTGCGCCTTGACCTCGGGGATGCTGCGCGCCGCAACGCTCAGCTCATCGACGCCCAGGCCCAGCAACACGGCCACCGCCTGCGGGTCGGCGGCCAGCTCGCCGCACACGCCCACCCATTTGCCATGGGCATGGGCGGCGCGCACGGTAATGTCGATCAGTTGCAGCACCGCCGGATGCAGGCCGTCGGCCTGGGCCGAAAGGCTCGGGTGACCACGGTCGATAGCCAGGGTGTACTGCGTGAGGTCATTGGTGCCGATACTGAAAAAGTCCACTTCGCGGGCCAGTACCGGGGCCAGCAAGGCCGCCGACGGCACTTCGATCATGATCCCCAGTTGCAGGTCGCTGACGCTGATGTCTTCACGCAGGCGCTCAACCATGGCCCGCGCCTGTTGCCACTCTTCGAGCTGGCCAACCATGGGGAACATGATCCGTACCGGGCGATCCTCGGCAGCGCGCAGCAAGGCGCGCAGCTGGCTTTCCATCACCTGCGGACGCTGCAGGGTCAAGCGAATGCCACGCACGCCGAGAAACGGGTTTTCTTCCTTGGCGATCGGCCAATACGGCAGCGGCTTGTCACCGCCCACATCCAGGGTACGCACCACCAGCGGACGGCCGCCCAGGCCATCGAGCACACGGCGGTACTCGGCCTCCTGCTGGGCTTCGTCGGGCAATTGCTGATGGGCCATGAAAATCAGTTCGGTGCGCAGCAGGCCGATGCCTTCGGCGCCCTGGTCGACCACTGCATCGATACCTTTGCTTTCGCCGATGTTGGCGAATACTTCGATGGCGTGGCCGTCACGGGTAACCGCTGGTTCCAGGCGACGCTCACGGGCCCTGTGCAAACGTTGCTCACGGCGGTCGCGTTCGACCAGGGCGCGCTGCAACTCATCGGCAGGTGGCGCCACTTGCAGGCGGCCCCGTTGCCCGTCGAGCAGCAGCGGCGTACCCGAGGCAATCAGCAACACCGCATCGCCCGCCCCGACGACCGCCGGAATGCCCAGGGCACGAGCGACGATGGCGCTGTGGGCAGTGGCGCCACCGCGCGCGGTGAGGATGCCGGCGACCCGGGTCGGGTCAAGGCGTGCCACATCCGACGGGCCGACCTCCTCCATCACCAGTACATAGGGTTGCTCGGGCGCGGCCACGTCGGCCTCGCCACACAATTGCGCCAGCACCCGTCGGCCAATGTCACGCAGGTCGGCGGCGCGTTCGGCGAGCAAAGCGTCGTGCAACGATTCCTGCTGGCGCGCTGCCGCGTCGATCACTGCCATCCACGCCGCCGGGGCACTTTCGCCCTGGCGCAGGCGCTGGTCGACTTCGTCGCCCAGGTCCGGGTCGGCAAGCATTTCCTGATGGGTGATGAAGATCTCGCCGATGGCCTTGGCCTGGCTGCGCTGTATCAGCGCCTCGATCTCGGCATTGACCGTCGCCAGTGCCTGCTGCAAGCGCTGGCGCTCGACCGGCAGGGATTCACCGCGCAACGGGTAGTCGAAATCGCGCACTACCTGAACATGTGCCGGGCCACTGGCGATCCCGGGGGCAGCGGCCACACCCTGGATGACGGCGCCCGTTTCAGGCGCCTGCAGCACCGGTTCGGGCAGCAGCTCGGGCGCGGCCTGCGACACCCCCTTGGCGAGCGGCTCGACGTCCTCACCCAGGCCCGCTTCGATGGCCGCCAGCAAGGCGGGCAACGCATCAGCGGCCACACTCGGTTCAGCGATAACCTCAAGCACCTGCCCACGGCGGGCACCGAGGCTGAGCAGCTTGCTCAGGCTCTTGGCCGATACAGCGGGCTCACCGCTGTCGACCAGACGCAAGCGAATTTCGCCCTCGAACGCCTTGGCCAGTTGCGCCAGCTCTTTGGCCGGGCGCGCATGCAAGCCATGGGCATTGGCCAGGCCAATGCGTGCGCTGGGCCAGTCGGCCGGCACGTCGCCACCGAGCACTTCAAGCACTGCGCGGCTACTGGTGGCGCGACACAGCGCCTGGCCACGGCCTTCGATCAACAGCGCACACAAGCGCTCGAGCAACGCCTGGTGGGCCGCGCCCAGGCTGGCCAGGCAGAACAGGCCCTGCACCGGTTGGTCGCGATAACGCAGCGGCTGCTGCGGGGTAACAAAGGCCAGGCCCGGTTGCCGCACCGCCCGCTCGCTGTGCAGCCACCACAGGCCTTCGCCCAGTGGCAGCGGCTCGACCTGCTGCAGCACCCCGGCAAATGCTCCGCTTACGCACTCGGCGCGGTGTAGCAGGCGGGCAGCGCGCCACACCAGTTCGTCAAAATCCTCAGCCGGTACACCCAGGCCAATCATCTGCGCATCCAGCGCCAATTCCTGGGGCGCCCCTTGCAGCAGTTTCAGCAAGGCTTCGGCCGAACTTGCCCGGCGCAGCGCCTCGGCCAAGTCAGTTTCGCCCAGGGCGCGGGTGAGCAGTTGCAGCAAGCGCAAGTGCTCATCGGAGCGTGCGGCAATGCCGATGGCCAGGTACACCCGCTGGCCGTCGCCCCAGTCCACTCCGTCGGGGAACTGCAACAGGCGCACGCCGGTAGTGAACACCAGGTCGCGGGTTTCGGGGGTGCCGTGGGGGATTGCAATACCTTGCCCGAGGAAGGTCGAACCCTGCGCCTCGCGCGCTTGCAGACCGGCCAGGTAGCCCTCGGCAACCAGGCCGTCACTGACCAGGCGCTCGGCCAGAAGCTGCAGTGCCGCCGACTTATCCACAGCCGACTGGGCGATGGATATCTGCTCTACAGTGAGCTCGAGCATGACCTTCTCCTTTGCAGCACCAGGCCGGTGCTGAGGTATTGTTGTGAATTTTTCAGCATAGGGCCAGTTGCTCAGGGCCCTGCGCAGGCGTAGCTTGGGCAGAAAATTCGCCTGCTGAAACGATTAATCTGTAATTGTGAGCACGTTACTCGATAATCTTCGATCAATGAAGCCCCATCTTGTCGGACAATTGCGACAATGGTCGTCTGCGCCGTGATCACAGGATCGGCGACAATTCCCGGTCAGGCTGTGCAAGCAGCCCCGGTATAACAAGGAATTTGCGGTGAAACTCAGCGATATCGCCCGTCTGGCCGGTGTGTCCGTAACGACTGCCAGCTATGTCATCAACGGCAAGGCCGAACAGCAACGCATCAGCAACAGCACGGTGGAACGTGTGCGTGCGGTGGTCGAAGCCCATGGCTTCACCCCCAACCCGCAAGCAGCCGGCTTGCGTAGCCGGCACACCAAGACCCTGGGGTTCATTCTCCCGGACCTGGAAAACCCCAGCTACGCGCGCATTGCCAAGCAACTGGAACAAGGCGCCCGGGCCAAGGGTTATCAACTGCTGATTGCCAGCAGTGACGACCAGCCCGAGAGCGAACGCCAGCTGCAGCAGCTGTTCCGTGCTCGCCGTTGCGATGCGCTGTTCGTGGCCAGCTGCCTGCCGGCCGGTGACGACAGCTATCGCCAACTGCAAGCCAAGGGCTTGCCGATCATCGCCATCGACCGTGCCCTGGACCCGGCGCATTTCTGCTCGGTGGTCAGTGATGATCGCAATGCCAGCTTGCAACTGACCCGCAGCCTGCTCGACACCGCCCCCAAACACATTGCCCTGATCGGCGCTCGCCCGGAGCTGAGTGTCAGCCAGGCCCGAGCCGGTGGTTTTGACGAAGCGCTGCAAGGCTTTGGCGGCACGATCAGCCGCTATCAGGGCGAAGCGTTCAGCCGTGAATGCGGCCAGCGCCTGATGAACGAACTGCTCGCCGAACTGGGCGGCCTGCCGGACGCGCTGGTGACCACCTCCTACGTACTGCTGCAGGGTGTATTCGACGTGTTGCAGGCCCGTCCTGCCGGCTCGCGCCACCTGCACCTGGGTACCTTCGGTGACAACCAGTTGCTCGACTTCCTGCCACTGCCGGTCAACGCCATGGCCCAGCAACATGGCCAGATTGCCGAAACGGCCCTGGAACTGGCCCTGGCCGCCGTCGAGCAGAAACGCTATGAACCTGGCGTTCACGCCATCGGTCGAACCTTCAAGCAGCGGATCACCAAGGGCTGAGCATGCGCCTGATCGACACCCACACCCATCTGGACTTTCCAGACTTCGACCACGACCGCCCGGCCTTGCTGGCCAATGCTCGGGCAGTAGGTGTCGAGAAAATGGTGGTGCTGGGGGTGCATCAGGACAACTGGCAGCGGGTATGGGACCTGGTGAGCAGCGATCCCAGCCTGCACGCCGCCTTCGGCCTGCACCCGGTGTACCTCGACCAGCATCGCCCGGCGCACGTGCGTGAACTGGGCGACTGGCTGAGCCGCCTGCGCGGTGAGCGCCAGCTGTGCGCCGTGGGCGAATTCGGCCTGGACTACTACTTGCCCGAGCTCGACCGCGAGCGTCAGCAGCGGCTGTTTGAAGCACAACTGCAACTGGCGGTGGACTTCAACCTGCCTGCCCTACTGCACGTGCGGCGCAGCCATGCGGCGGTCATTGCCACCCTCAAGCGCTACAAACTGGCGCGTGGCGGCATCATCCATGCCTTTGCCGGCAGTTTCGAAGAGGCGCGCGAGTACCACAAGCTTGGCTTCAAGCTTGGCCTGGGCGGCGCGGCGACCTGGCCCCAGGCACTGCGCCTGCACAAGGTATTGCCACAGTTGCCACTGGACAGCCTGGTGCTGGAGACCGATTCACCCGACATGGCCCCGGCGATGTTCCCCGGCGTACGTAACAGCCCGGCGCATCTGCCACAGATCGCCGAAGCGCTTGCGCAGGTGATCGGGATCGAGGTGGAGCAGTTGGCGCAGATCAGTACGCGCAATGCCTGCGAGCTGTTCGGCTGGTAGGAACGGGCTTGCCCCGCGATCAATCACGAATCAGATAGGGTCAGGTCTACGGCCGCCGTGCGGCCGATCGCGGGCAAGTCCCGCGCCCACAGAATCTGTACAAGCGCGCTACTCCCACCTGGCAATAGCCTGGTAGTTCAAGACCACCACTCCCATTGGGCGAGCCGGAATTATTTCATCCGGTCAGCGCCCCATGGGCCGGCCAGATCATTACTATAGAGCCGCTGATAATAAGAATGAGTGGACCCCAAAACCGTGAAAATCCAGCCTCTTCCGCCGCTCAACAGCCTGCATGCGTTTGAGTCTGCAGCCCGTCACTTGAGCTTTACCCTTGCTGCCAAGGAATTGAACGTCACCCAGGGTGCAATCAGCCGTCAGGTTCGCCTGCTGGAGGACTACCTGGGCAAGGCCTTGTTCACTCGCACTACCCGCACCATGACCCTCACCCCCACCGGCGCTCAGTACTACGAAACGGTGCGTGAATGCATGCTGCACCTGGCCCGCGCCACCGGTGAGATACGCCAGTGGCAAGGCAACCAGCAAGTCACCGTGGCCACCAGTACCGCCATGGCTTCGCTGTGGTTGCTGCCCAAGGTGTCGGAATTCCAGAACGCCCATGAAGACATCGATCTGCGGATCATCGCCCACGACCATGTGAAGGATTATTCCAGGCTCGACAGTGATCTGGCGCTGTATTACTGCAACCCTCCGCCCAAGGACATGGCCGTGACGCCACTGTTCTCGGAAGAAATCTTCCTGGTGTGCAGCCCCGGCTATCTGGCCAGGCATCCGCAACTGAGCAGCATCGAGGGGTTGTCTGGCTGTACCTGGCTGTGGCTTGAAGACTCCCAGCGCGACTGGGTAGGTTGGCCCGAGTGGTTCAAGCGCCTGGGGTACGAGCCCATGACGCCCAAGCATCGCGTCAACATCAACAGCTACAGCATGCTGATCCAGTCGGCGATCAGTGGGCAGGGCGTGGCGCTGGCCTGGGGCAACCTGGTGGACGATGCGTTGAGCACCGGGGCGCTGGTCAAACCCAACGATGTGGTGCTGCAGACTGACGCCAAGTTCTGCCTGCTGGAGTCCCCCACCGAACGTGGCCCTCGTGAAAGCGTGCGGCTGTTCCGGGATTGGTTGATGGCCCAGCCTTCGGTACAGAAATAGTCCGCCCAAAACACAAGACCGACAGCTGTAGGCTGTCGGTCTTGTGTTTTCCAGGCCAGGTTGAAGTCAGCTGGCTTTCTTCGCTGTCAGCCCCATATCAAGCCCCCCGCCGGCCAGCGATCCAGCCACCGGCGTGATGCCTTGCGGAAGAATCCCGGGGACAGGCAGGCGCCCACCCGGCGGTGTATCAAGCAGCCCGTCAGCCATCTCCTGGCGCAAGCTGCGCATCAGTGTGTAACTGATCAGCAGGATGAACCCCGCAATCGGCAAGCCCGCCGCGATACTCGCCATCTGAATCGCCTTGAGCCCGCCTGCCATCAGCAGGGCCGTTGCGATGGCACCCTCCAGGATGCACCAGAGCAGACGGATACTTTGCGGCGGGTTGGCACTGCCCATGGAGTTCAATGTACACAGAACCTGGGTGCCGGAGTCGGCCGAGGTGATGAAGTACGTCGCCAGCAGAATACAGACCAGCACGCTCAACACCTTGCCCAACGTACCTGCGTCGATCTTGTGCAGCAGGGTGAACATGGCAGCGGTGGTTTCCTGTTTGGTCGCCAGCAATACCGTACCGCCTTCGAACTTGGCCTTGTCACCCTGCAGTTCACCGCTGGCTACCAGTTGTTCATGGTGCTGGCGGTCGACCTGCTCGGTCTTGAGTGCAGCCCCACCGAACACCGACATCCAGATAATGGTCACCAGGGTCGGTACCAATAGCGCGCCGGCAATCAGCTCGCGAATGGTACGGCCCTTGGAGATCCGGGCGATGAACAGGCCCACGAACGGCCCCCAGGTCATCCACCACGGCCAGTAGAAGGCCGTCCACCAGTTCTGCCAGCCGCTGTCCTTCTGAGTATCGCTCCAGAAGCTCAAACCGACGATGTGCTGGGCATAGTCACCGGTGCTTTCCAGCATCAGGTTGAGAATGTAGCGGGTCGGCCCCAGCAGCAGGATCAACACCACCAGCACCACCGACAGCAGCATGTTCCATTCCGACAGGCGCTTCATGCCCCGCGACACACCAGCCATCACCGATACGGTGGTCACCAGAGTAATGAGCACGATCAGGGTGATTTGCACCCCCAGGCTGATAGGCAGGTCGAACACCTGGCTCAATCCGGTATTCATCTGCACCACACCCAAGCCCAGCGACTGGGAAACACCGAATGCGGTGATCACTACTGCAACGATGTCGACTACATGACCAATAGGCCCGTAGATGCGCTCACCGATCAGCGGGTAGAGGATCGAGCGCATGCTCAGCGGCAGGCCCTTGCGGTAGGCAAAATACGCCAGGCCAAGCCCCACGATGGTAAAGATTGCCCACGGATGAAGGCCCCAGTGGAACAACGTGATGCGCATGGCGGTAGTCGCCGCTTCGTCGGTGAGGCCCGTGGCGAAGGGGTTGCCCGCGTAATGCCACATGGGCTCTGCAACCGACCAGAAAATCAACCCGATGCCCATGCCACCACTGAACAACATGGCGATCCAGGAGCCGAAGCTGAACTCGGGCTTGTCGTCGTCACGCCCTAACTTGATGTGCCCGAACTTGCTGCACATGAGGTAAAACAGCAGCCCCAGCACGCCGGTGACCGAGATCAGGTAGAACCATTTGAAGTTCTGCAGGATGAAGTCGGAGGCATGTTGAAAGGCAGCGGCGGCGTGTTCTGCGAACAGGGCGCAAAACAGCACGAAGAGTACTACGGCCAGCAACGACCATATCGTCACGGTGGGATTGAGGCCTTTGAGCAGGCCAGATTCGGCACGCATTGGTTATCCCCTATTGTTTTTGTTCAAGGGTTTTATTTCACGGCTGGGTAGAACCGCTGCCACAGGCAGGTGCCAGATCCATGGCGGCGGTCTTCCCGTAGGCCCAAGGCGCGGCACGCTCCCTTGGGCCCTAACAAAATGGGAGAACTACCGGCACTTCGACAAACTATTTCTTGTCATCAATTAATTACCAAAAATCATTAATCTGAAAAGTCTCGATATTGACCATTCATCAACTATTCCTCCGCCATTCCCGTCACCCTCGAATAAATCATTAATGATAAAAACTGATAAATCGAACTGAAATAAATCGTTTGTCGAGCCCTCCTTCTCTTGCTGAAACTGGCGCCAGGCATCAAGGCATTGCCTGCCGTGCATCTAACAAGAGAAAACAAAAATGACCGTATCGACTGATTCCCGCCTTATTCCCGTCCACGCCCTGGAAACCGTTCTGGCGCCTATCCATGAAGCCCATGGCCTGACCAACGAGTTCTATACCGACCAGCGCTATTTCCAGCTCGAGCGCGATGAAGTACTGGGGCGCAACTGGGCCTGTATCGGTTTTGCCAGCGACCTGCCAACCAACAGCTACGTAAAGCCTGTGGACTTCATGGGCCTGCCGCTGCTGATGATGCGCAACCGTGAAGGTCTGGTGCAGGTGTTCCATAACGTCTGCAGCCACCGCGGCGTGAAATTGGTGCAACAGGCGGGTGAAGTGCAGGGGGTGATCCGCTGCCCCTACCACTCCTGGACCTACGACTTGAACGGTGGCCTTAAAGGCACACCGCACGTCGGCGGAATCAATCAGCACAAAGACGAGCGTTTTGCCTGCGAGAAACATGGCCTGAAAGCACTGCGCACCACGATCTGGATGGACATGGTGTTCATCAACCTGTCGGGCGACGCGCCAGCCCTTGAAGAGCAACTCAAGCCGCTGACAGAGCGCTGGACCCAGTTCCTGGGCACCGATGGCATGAGCCTGTTGCGCCGTGAAGCCAACAGCGGCGCCATGAGCATCGAGGTCAACTGCAATTGGAAACTGGCGGTCGAGAACTACTGCGAGGCCTACCACTTGCCATGGGTACATCCGAGCCTGAACAGCTACTCGCGCCTGGAAGACCACTACAACATCATGTTCGAGGAATTTGCCGGCCAGGGCAGCCACGCCTACAACCTCTCGGCCGTTGCCGGTACCCATTTGCCAATCTTCCCCTCCTGGCCACAAGACCGCCTGCGCACTGCCGAGTACGTGGCATTCTTCCCCAACGTGCTGCTGGGCATCCAGGCCGACCATGCCTTCGCCATGATGCTGGAGCCTGTGGCGCCCGGTAAAACCATTGAGCACCTGCGCCTGTTTTATGTGGGTGATGAAGCGCTCGACAGCCACTACGACGCCTCGCGCAAAGCAGTGATGGAGTCCTGGCGCGTGGTGTTCGCCGAAGACATCGCTTCGGTCGAAGGCATGCAGAAAGGCCGCCTGTCCCCTGGCTACAGCGGTGGGGCGTTCTCGCCCGAAATGGACCTGCCAACCCACTACTTCCACAAGTGGGCTGCCCGTCAGTTGCTCGACTGCGCACAGCGCGCCTGAGGTGATCACCATGCATTCGATATCCCCGCACTGGCTGAACTTCATCGACGGCCAATGGACCGACAGCGAGCAGCACCTGACCATCCACAACCCTGGCACCGCCGACCCTGTGGCGACCATCGCCCAGGCCAGCGTGACCGACGCCGAACGCGCCCTGCAGGCCGCCCGGCGCTGTGCCGACAGCAGCGCGCTGACCCGTGTTCGTCCTGCGCAACGGGTGACCTGGTTGCTTGAAATTGCCGCGCAGATTCGTGCGCTCACCGAAGAAGGCGCCTGGGTACTGTGCCAGGAAAACGGCAAGAGCTTGCGCGATGCCCGTGACGAGTTCGTCGAGGCCGCGCGCTACTTCGAGTACTACGCCGGCATGGCCGACAAGATCGAAGGCAAGTCGATTCCGCTGGGCGACGGCTACATGGACTTCACCGTCTACGACCCCATGGGCGTGTCGCTGCAGATCGTGCCGTGGAACTTCCCGGTGTCGATCTGCGCCCGCTCCCTGGCCCCTGCCCTGGCGGCAGGCAACGCGGTAGTGATCAAGTCGCCGGAACTCTCGCCACTGGGGCTTTGCGTGCTGATGCAGGCCATCGAGCGCGCCGGCCTGCCACAGGGTGCGGTCAACCTGATCTGCGGCCGTGGCCGGGAAGTGGGTGCCTACCTGGCCGGGCATCGCGACGTCGATCAAATTGTCTTCACCGGCTCCGTCGGCACCGGCCAGAGCATCCTGCGCACTGCCGCCGAACACGCCATTCCAAGTGTGATGGAGCTGGGCGGCAAATCGGCCGCGCTGGTGTTCCCGGATGCCGATCGCGAGCAACTGATCAACAGCGTGAAAAGCGGCATCTTCTTCAACGCCGGCCAGGTGTGCTCAGCCATGTCGCGCCTGCTGGTGCATCGCTCGGTCTACGACGACGTCGTCGCTGATGTCGTGGCGATGGCTGAGGGGTTGAGCGTCGGCCTGGGCCAGGACAACCCGGACCATACACCGGTGATCTCCGCCGGCCAGCTCGAGGGTATCGAGGCCCTGTGCCGACGTGCCCAACAGGAAGGCGCGGTTGTCGCGACCGGCGGCGAGGCGATCTCTGGCTTGCGCGGGCACTACATGGCGCCGACGGTACTGCGCGATGTAACCCCGGACATGGAAATTGCCCAGACCGAAGTGTTCGGCCCGGTACTGGCAGTGATCCCGTTCGACAGCGAAGACGAAGCCGTTGCCATTGCCAACGGCACCGTGTTCGGACTGGTGGCCGGTGTGTTCACCCAGGACCTCAATCGCGCCCTGCGCTGCGCACGGCGCCTGTGCGCAGGGCAAGTGTTCGTCAACGAATGGTATGCCGGTGGCATCGAAACGCCGTTTGGCGGTGTCGGGCTCTCGGGATTCGGAAGGGAAAAAGGCCAGGAGGCGCTCTACAGCTACGTCAGGACCAAAAACCTGGCCGTGCGTATCAAGGGCGAGTGAGGAGGTAGTGCGATGAAAACCTGGCTCTGCATCATCTGTGGCCTGATCTACGACGAGGCCAAAGGCTGGCCCGACGACGGCATTGCCCCCGGCACCCGCTGGGAGGATGTGCCCGAAGACTGGCTGTGCCCTGAGTGCAAGGTCGGCAAGGCCGACTTTGAAATGATCGAACTCAGCACCCCGATTGCAGCCGTGACGGCGGCGCCGGTCATTCAGGCCCAGCCTGTGGCCGCAGCCCGCCCGGCACAACCGGTAGTCATCATCGGCAGCGGCCATGCCGGCTACGGCCTGGCACAAGCCCTGCGCAAGGCCGACCCGCAGTTGGAGATTCGCGTACTGACCCAAGAATCGGGGCATATCTACTCCAAGCCTGCCTTGTCGATCGCCCTGGCCCAGGGGCGCACTGCTGCCGCCCTGGCCACCGAAAGCCCGCTGGCCATCGAGCAGCGACTGGGTATTCGTATCTATACCGGCTGCAGGGTCGAACGTATCGACGCCCAGGCGCGACGCCTGTACACCAGCCTCGGCGAAATGGAGTACGGCCAACTGGTGCTGGCCAGTGGTGCCTCTGCCGTGCGGTTGCCCATCGAGGGCTGCGCCGAGGCACTGCTCAGCGTCAACAACCTGCAGGATTACCAGGCATTCCGCCAACGCCTTGAAGGTGTACGCAGCGTGGCCATTCTTGGCGACGGGTTGATTGGCTGCGAGTTCGCCAACGACCTGGCAAGCAATGGCTATCAGGTGCGGGTGATCGGCCTGGGTGCCTGGCCCATGGAGCGCCTGCTGCCCGAGGCTGCCGGCCAGCACTTGCAGCAGGCACTGTCGGGGGTGGGCGTGCAGTGGAACCTGCGCACTACCTTGCAGCGCATCGAGCGCAACAGCGATGGCTACCAATTGACCCTGGCCGACGGTCAAGTCGTCGGTGCTGACCTGGTGCTCAGTGCAGTGGGCCTGCGTCCCAATCTTGAGCTGGCGCTGGAAGCCGGCCTGGACTGCGGCCGCGGGATCAAGGTCGATGCACAACTACAGACTTCGCAACCGGGCATCTACGCCCTGGGCGACTGCGTCGAGATCAACGGCCAGTTGTTGCCCTACCTGGCCCCGATCAACGAAGGCATTCGTGCCCTGGCCAAGACCTTGCTGGGCCAACCGACCGCTGCCCACTACCCCCTGGCGCCGGTGACCGTGAAAACCCCGGTCGCCCCCTTGTGCCTGCTGCCCCCCCCGGGTGGCTGCGAAGGCCAATGGCGCTGCGATGCAACCAGCGATGGCTTGAGTGCGGCGTTCCACGACCACGCCGGTGCCCTGCGCGGGTTCGTGCTGCTCGGTCGTCAGGCACAACTGCAACGAAATACCTGGCTGCAAAGCTGCCAGGACACCCAACAAAATGTGGCCTGAGGCCAAACCATGAACAGTATCGTCAATCTGCCTCACGATGACCGCAGCTGCGGCTGGTATGCCGCGCTGCCTGAACCGGCGCCAAGCAAACGCCTGAGTGGCGAACAGAACGCCGACTATGTGGTGATCGGCGCCGGCTTTGCCGGACTTGCCGCCGCGCGGCGCCTGGCCGAGCACCTGCCGCAGGCGCGCATCATTCTGGTAGATGCCCAGCGAATAGCCTACGGCGCTTCCGGGCGCAACTCGGGTTTTGTCATCGACCTGCCGCACAAATTCGCCCTCGAACATCCCGATCCACAGCACAAACAGCGCCTGCTGGGCCTGAACCGCTCAGCCATCGACCAACTGCAAACGTTGATCGGCCGTCACGGCATCGAATGCCAGTGGTCCCATGCGGGCAAATACCAGGGCGCGGTGGGAGAGCGTGGCCAGGGTTATCTGGATCACTTCGAAAAACTGATGGCCGACCTGGGCGAGCCCTATCGCGTGGTCGGGCGTGACGAACTGGCCGGCGTACTCGGTAGCCGCTACTACAGCCGCGCCATCTACACGCCCGGTTGCTTCCTGATGCAACCCGCCGCACTGGTACGTGGCCTGGGTGAGTCGCTACCTGGCAACGTCGAAGTGCTTGAAGAATCGCCGATCCGCACACTCCAGAAAGACCCCAGCGGCAAGTGGCTGCTGCGTGGCGACAACGGTCTGATCCGGAGCCCGCAGGTATTGCTGGGCACCAGCATCTTCACCCAGGAGTTCGGCTACCTGCGCAACCGACTCCTGCCGGTGATGACGTTCGCCAGCTGGACGCGCCCACTGAGCGACGCAGAAATGGCGACGGTTGGCGCCCAGGCCGACTGGGGCCTCACCCCTGCCGACCACGCCGGTACCACCGTACGCATGACCCAGGACCGGCGCCTGATCATCCGCAATACCTACAAGCATGTTCCTCGCTACGGTCGCAGCATCACCGATGCTACCCGCAACAAGATTCGCGAGGACCATCGCAAGGCCTTCGAGGCGCGCTATCCGCAACTGGCCCAGGTGCCGTTCACCCATACCTGGGGCGGGGTCTATGCGATCTCGCGCAACTTCACCAACTACTTCGGCCAGCTCGATGACGGTGTTTACGCCACCGCCTGCGACAACGGCGTGGGCGCGGCCTGGGGCACCATTTCCGGCACGCTGCTGGCCGACATGGCGGTGGGTGCGGACTCCAGGCAATTGAGCGACATCCGCGCAGTGACCGGCATGCCCTCGCGCAATCCACCTGAGCCGTTCCTGGGCATGGGTGTGCGCACCCGGATCCGCTGGGCGGCGTTCAACAGCAGGAGCGAAGTATGAGCCGCGTACCCAGCGGCAAAGGCCCGGTGCGTCTGGTCGATCACCGGGACCTGGACTTTGTCCACCGGGGCGGCCCGCCTGGCGGCGCGTCGGTAGCGCGCGCCATCAGCAATGAAGTGTCGCCAAACCTGGGCATCGGCTTTGCCCGTTGGGAAGGCGCCGAAGTGGCCTGGACGGTGCTCTACGACGAAGTGATTTTTGTGATTGAAGGGTGCTTTGAACTCCGGGCCAACGGCGAGGTGCATCGCGTGTCGCCAGGCCAGGTGCTGTGGATTCCCGAAGGCACGGAGCTGGTGTATGCAGGCCACGCGCTGTTCGGTTATGTGGTGTACCCGGGCGACTGGAAACAGCGCCACGGCCTTGCCTGACTACCGACCACTACTGGTCTGGGGAACCCAATTGTTCGCACTATCCAAACGGTTCGGCACGATCTATGTCGCTGCCTTGTTGATGCAGCTGGGTTCCAGCCTGCTGATGACCTACCTGGCCCTGCGCCTGGATGCCTCTGGTGTGGCGCAGCTGTGGGGCGGTGCGCTGATGGCCGCCAACGCGCTGGGCATGGTGTTGGGAGCCCGCTCCGGTTATTGGCTGATTGGCCTGGTCGGCCATGCACGGGCCTTTGTGGTGAGCGCCGGGGTGATTGTTACCGCGGTGCTCACGCACCAGCTCAGTGATGGCTTGCCGCTGTGGCTTGCCCTGCGGTTCATCGTGGGTGCGGCAATGATGTGCCAGTTGATGGTCATCGAGAGCTGGCTCAACGACTGCGCACCGATCAGCCGGCGAGGTGGCGCCATGTCGCTGTACATGGTGGCCAGCTATGTCGGCATGATGCTCGGGCAACTGATGCTCAGCCTCGGGGATGGGCTGCACTCCCTGGCGTTGACGGGCGTGGCCATTGCCTTTGCCATTGGCTTGATTCCCGTGGCCCTGCACAACGGCACCCAGCCGAACAGCATCAGCCAGGCCCGAATCAAGCCGATGCTGTACCTGCGCAGGCTTCCTCAATCGTTGTTCACGATTCTTGCCTCGGGTTTGCTGAACGGTTGCCTGTACGGGCTGACGCCGATCTTTGCCGCGCAACTGGGCTTTACCCCGCCGCAGGTCGGGCAATTCATGGCCATCAGCATTGCCGCCGGGCTGCTGGCGCAACTGCCGCTGGGCAAACTGTCGGATCATTTTTCTCGCATCACCCTGATCCGCGCTACCGCTGCATTGCTGTGCATCGCCTACCTGCCGCTGGCCTTCGGGCTGGCATCGGGTCAGCTGTGGGTCATGTTGGCGGGGGCTGCGATCGGCTTCTTGCAGTTCTGTTTGTATCCACTGGGTGTGGCCCATGCCAACGACAACCTTGAGCCGGAACTGCGTGTATCGGTGGCCGGGGTGTTGCTGATGACCTTTGGCATCGGCGCGACCATCGGTCCACTGGTTGCGGGGGCAATGATGGAGCATTCAGGCCCGCAGGCGCTGTATGTGTTCAGCATTGGTGTGGCGGCAATGGTGGTGTGTTTTATCCGGGAGAAGAAACGCGATATGGGGGCGTCCCTGGTGGGCGTCCCGTAGCCGCTGGCACGGCTACGGGTATCGGTCAGGCCCCCGACTCGGGGTCGCTTGCCGGCACACCCGGTGAGCGCTGGTTTTCGTTGTTTTCGTCAAGCACCGGGTCTGTATCCGGATCCGGTGCCTTGTCGTGGTCATCCGGGATCTGCGGCTTTTCCTTCGCATTGTTCATCACACCCTCCAAGCAGTGGTCTTTCTACGAAGAGCCCTCCGCTGCGCGGCCGTTCCCGACATTCGATAAACGGCTGTCGTTGCAGGCTCATACGATCGTATGAGCACTGCACGCGCATTCTTAATGGCGTCTAATTGTCGCGTCCCTTGTGCCCCTTGAAACTGGCCGGCATCCACTTGCCAGGGGCTCACAATGAAACTAACGCTTACCCCTCCGTTGAAAGCCAGTCACTGGATGACGGCAACCAATCTGCTCGATAACCCGACCGTGCCGCTCAATGGCGACCACGAAGCTGATGTAGTCATCATTGGTGGCGGTTTTGTCGGGCTATGGACCGCCATGACAGTCAAGGAGCTTGAACCGGATGCCCGCGTCATGGTGCTTGAACAGCACGTGTGCGGCGGCGGCGCCTCTGGACGCAACGGCGGTTTTGTCATGTCCTGGTGGCCCAAAATCGGCACCCTGCGCGGCTTTTGCAACGAAGACCAAGCCTTGTTCCTGGGCAACAGTGCCGAGCATGCCATCACCGAACTCGGTGAGTTCTGCCAGCGCCATGGCATCGACGCCCATTTCCGCCAAAGTGGCTGGCTGTGGACCGCCACGACCGCGCAGCACATCGATACCTGGAACGGTACCCTGGCCGCCTGCGAGCGACTGGGAGTACGGCCGTTCGAGCGTGTCGACCCTCGCGAGTTGGCTCGACGCACCGGTTCAGCCGTACACCTGGCAGGCGTATTCGAGCGTAGCAATGCCACTGTGCAGCCCGCGTTGCTGGTGCAGGGCATGCGCCGCGTAGCGCTGAAAATGGGCGTGCAGATACATGAAGGCACTGGTGTGAGTGCAATTGAGCCTGGGCAACCGGTGCAGGTCAAAACCGCCCAGGCAAGCCTGCGCGCGCGCTCGGTTGTACTGGCCGTCAATGCCTGGGCTGCAACCCTGCCGGCGCTGGCGAAGCTGATCGTGCCGGTCAACAGCTCGATCGTGGCCACCGATGCCATACCGCAGCGCCTGGCCCAGATCGGCTGGATCGGCGGCGAAGCCATCACTGATTCGCAGTTGATGGTGGACTACTACCGCACCACCCACGACGGTCGCATTGCCTTTGGCAAAGGGACCGGCGCCTTGAGTTTTGCCTCGAAGATCGGTGCGGTTTTCAGCGAAGACGCTGCAAGCGTGGCATTGACCGAAGCGGACCTGCGCCGAACCTACCCCATGCTCGGCAACACGCGTATCGCCGCACAGTGGTCCGGCCCCATCGACCGCACCTACGACAGCCTGCCCGTGTTCGGGCGGCTGTGCGCCCAGGACAACATTCATTACGGCATCGGCTGGAGCGGCAATGGGGTCGGCCCAAGCCGGCTTGGCGGGCGCATCCTGGCCAGCTTGACCCTGGGCCGCAACGACGCCTGGAGCACCTGCCCGTTGGTGGAGCGCACCTGTCGCACTTTCCCGCCCGAACCTCTCCGCTACTGGGGCGGCTCTCTGGTACGCAATGCCGTGATGCGCAAAGAGCGCTCGGAGTTAGCCGGCACTGCACCCGCGGCGCTGGATCTGTTTCTGGCCCGCCTTGCGCCGGCCGGTCTCGAAGACAAAGCCTGAGGAGTTCAGCCATGTCGATCGTTCATATCGCTGCCACTGCCCCGCTCACCTTTGGTGAAGCCGTCACGCTCGGTAATACGCAACAGGAACCGCTGGCAAAGGCCCGCACAGCGGCACATCAACCCCTGCCTGATGCACGCGGCGCTACCGGTATCTGGGAATGCAGCCCTGGCAGTTTTCGTCGCCAGGTCGCCCAGGCCGAATACAGCTACATCGTCAGCGGCGCCGGTACCTTTACGCCGGATAACGGTGAGCCGGTGGCGTTTGCCGCTGGCGATGCGCTGTATTTTCCGGCCAATACCCACGGCACCTGGACCCTCCAGGAAAGTGTTCGCAAGACCTACGTGATTCTCGAGTGAGCCGCCAGCCGGCCACTGCCCCCACATAACAAGACGAGGTAACAACCAGTGGGTATACAACAACAAATAGAAGCGCCTTCGGGATTGAAGGCCCATGCACTTGGGCGAATGGAAACCATCGGTATCATCATCGGCACCAACATTGGCGCCGGTGTGCTCAGCATGGCCTTCGCCGCGCGCAAAGTGGGCTACATCCCCCTGCTGGCCTGCCTGGCGATCACATGCCTGTTCTGCATCATCACCATGTTGTACGTCGCCGAAACCTGCCTGCGCACCCGTGAAAACAAACAGCTCAGCGGCCTGTCGCGCAAATACCTGGGGCCCTTCGGCGGCTGGCTGATCTTTATTGCCGTAGCCGCCAACAGCTATGGCGCGCTGGTGGCCTACATGACCGGCAGCGGCAACATCCTCACCGATTTCTTCGGCCAGTTCGGGTTGAGCCGGCAGATGGGCAGCCTGATCTTCTTCGTGCCCTCGGCGCTGGTGCTGTACCTGGGCCTCAAGGCACTGGGTGTGGCGGAAAAACTGATCAGTGCCGGAATGGTGATGATCGTCTGCCTGCTGATCGGCGCTACGGTCATCCATGAAGACTCCCAACTGGTACACCTGTGGCAGAGCCAGTGGCAGTACGTGGTGCCGGTGTTCAACCTGGCGGTCTTCGTGTTTGGTGCGCAGTTCCTGGTGCCGGAACTGGTGCGCGGCAACCTTGATACACCCCAGCGCCTGCCGCGCCTGATCATCGGCGGCATGGTGTTGACCTTCGTGCTGGTGGCTGCGATTCCGGCTTCGGTAATTGCCCTGGTGGGCACCGAAAACCTCAGCGAAGTAGCCACCCTCAGTTGGGGACGTTCGCTGGGCCAATGGGCCTACTATGTAGCCAACACTTTCGCCCTGCTGGCCATGCTGACGTCGTACTGGGGCCTGGGTGGATGCCTGTTCACCAATATCTTCGACCACTTCCGCCTCGGTGATGAGAGCCAGCGCGGCAAGCGTCTGCTGGTATTGGCAGTGGTGGCGATACCACCGTTCATTCTCGCGTACTCGGGCATCAGTGGCTTCGTCAATGCACTGTATTTTGCCGGCACCTTCGGTGGCGTGCTGATGGGCATCATCCCGGTGTTGCTACTCAATGCGGCCCGCAAACACGGCGACAAGACGCCCGCGTTCACCTGTGGCTGGTATGCTCATCCATTGATCCAGATCGGCATCATCCTGATATTTGCCTCCAGTGGCGTATACGCCGTGTTGTCAGCCATGGGCATGCTACCCGCCAGTTGGTGATGACACGACAACAGGCCAGGATGAGCCCGGACACCCGCCTGACCCAATGGAGTCGCCCGCGCATGTCACTGCACATTCGTGACTTGATCGCTCTTCCCGAACTTCGCTCACACTTGCTGAGCGGCACCGATGGTCTCGAACGTGAGGTGCGCTGGGCGCATGTGTGCGAACTGCCCGACCCCACCGAATGGCTGGGCGAGGGCGATGTGCTGATGACAACCGGCCTGGGGGTCCCCACCGACCCGCAGGCGCAGCGCGAGTATGTGCAGCGGCTTGCCGACGCTGGCCTGGCCGGCATGATGATCGGTGAGCATATGCAGGCACCCGACAACCTCGATGCGCTCACTGATCGTGCACAACAGCTTGGTTTCGCCGTCATCCTCACCGAATACGGCGTCCCCTTCGCGGCGGTGACGCGCGCCATCATCGACGCCAATCAGAAAGAGGAATACCAGCGCCGCAGCGCGCTGGCACGGGTGTACGAGAGTGCCCGCCTGAGCATTTCCGGACTGAGCCTGGCGGCATTGGTACAGCGCCTGGAATCGGACATTCAATGCCGTCTGCATGTACTGCTGTCTGTAACGCTGCAGCCTTGGGATGAGCAACTGGCCCCATTGCCCGACACGGTGCGAACAGCGCTGCTCGCCAGCCGACGCAGGCAGGGGGAGCAACAACCCATGCTGCGTCGCCACACCCTGCCAGACGGCGAGGCACTGACCATTGAACTGCATACCGAGCAGGACTGCCTGCTGGTGGTGACCGGTGAGGGTTTGCCCGACTATGGGCTGCTGCACCATCTGACTGCGGTGCTCGGCCTGGAAGTTCAGCGGCGCCAGGCAGAGCGCGAACGACGCTTGCGCCTTGGGTCGGAATTGATCGATGACTTGCTGCAACAGCGCCTGAGTCTCGAACAAGTCACCCAACGCTTGCAGGATCAACTACCTGGCCTGGCCCTTGAGCAGGCGGTATTCAGCATTGCCCGGGGGCCGGGGTTGCGCAGCAGTCCCGAAACGCTATTGCGGCTGCTCAACGATCGCTTGCTGGCGCGCAGCCAGGGTGACGAACTCATCCTGCTGCATGCCGATGGCCTGCAATCGACACTGGTCGAACAGCTTGACCTGAGCCTTGGTTCAAGCGCCCCCCTCCACACCGTACAGCGCAGTGCCGAGGCGTTGCGCGAAGCTCTGCTGGCCTGCGCCCACACCCACGCGCAGCGTAGGGTATGCCGCTATGCAGAGCTTGAAACCGACACGCCCTGGCTTCCCCGCACCCCGGATGAAGCTCTTCGCGCTTTCCGCTCGGTGCTGGGTGCCCTCCATGCCTATGACCAGGCACAAGGCACTTCACTGCTGCACACCTTGCAAGTGTTCCTGGAAGAGAATCGCTCGTGGCTGCAGGCTGCAAAGCGCCTGCATGTACACAAACAAACCCTGGTGTACCGCATACGCCGCATCGAAGCGATCAGTGGACGCTCAATGGACAACACGGGCGATGTCGCCACCTTGTGGTTTGCCCTGCAAAGCCGCTGGGTGGCCGTAGGCGCGAGCTTGCCCCGCGATGCGCTGTAGCGTGGCCCCATCAATCAGAGGGTGGTGGGTTGGCCGTTACGGTCGAGTTCGAACACCTTGTTGTGCTGCAAGCGCTCCTTGAGCCAGCGCTGGGCCTTGTCCAGCGGCCGCTGGCGGGCCCAGAGCATGTCTACACCCACGTGCCAGTCGGTATATGGGTAGGCCGTCAGTTGCAGCTCCACCAACTCACCCCGCGCCAGCTCGCGCTGTATCAATTGGCGCGGCAGGGTTGTCCAGCCAAGGCCGGCACGGACCATTTCAAGCAACGCCAGGTAACTTTCCGCCTGCCACAGTTGGGTCGAGCGCAGGTACTCGCTGCTGGGCAGTTTGCTGGCATGGGCGCTGAACGCCAGGCGCCGGTGCACGTGCAAGTCGTCAAAGGTCACCGTAGCCATCTGCGCCAGCGGGTGCGCCGGGTGGCAGACGTGTAGCATGATCAACTTGCCCAGTTGCTGGAACGCCAGTTCCTTCGGGTACCCCGGCTGCGAGAAGGCAATGCCCAGCACGGCCTCGCCTCGGGCCACCAATTCGCTGACATCGCCATGCACCGGGTGGCGGATGATCAGGTCGACAAAGGGGAAGGCCTGTTCGAAATCCTTGAGCACCGGCATGACCGGGCCATACGGCGTTTCAATCGCAAGCGTCAGGCTCGGCTCCACCGTTTCCGACAGGCAATCGGCATGCGCCTCCAGGGCCAGGCAACGCTCCAGTACCGCCTCGGCCTGGATCAGCAGCTTCTGCCCGCTGGCCGTCAGTGTCGGGCTGCGGCTGGCGCGGTCGAACAACTCGACCCCAAGGTCTGCCTCCAGGTTGGCAATGGCCGCGCTGATCGTTGATTGCGTCTTGCCCAGCTTGCGCCCGGCCGCAGAGAACGAGCCGCTTTTTACTGCCTGGGTGAACATCAGCAATTGATCCAGTGAAAAGCGCAACGTGCCTGCTCCTGAGCCTTGGGTGAACCCTTCGGTGCGAATCCTGCAACGCAATCGGAGCGATGTGCAAGTACGCCACCCATCGACCAGGCCGATAGTTACTAACTTGTTTCATCGCCCACGACGTTCAACTATAGCCCCGACGTCAGCAGTTCCTGCCAACAACAAAAAAGCCGCACCTTCAGGAGACACACGACATGAGCACTAAACGGGTTCATCCGGTGGACGAGGTTTTGCCCCTGCGACAGTTGTTCACCTTCGGCCTGCAGCACGTGCTGGTGATGTACGCCGGTGCCGTGGCGGTGCCGCTGATTCTGGGCAGTGCGTTGGGACTGACATCTGCCCAGATCGTCACCCTGATCAACGCCAACCTGCTGACCTCGGGTATAGCGACGTTGATCCAGACCCTGGGCTTCTGGAAATTCGGTGCCCGCTTGCCGTTGATCCAGGGCTGCTCGTTCATCGCCCTGGCGCCGATGATCATGATCGGCAAGGAGTTCGGGCTCAGCCAGATATTTGGTGCGGTGATTGCGGCAGGCGCCATCACCATTGCCCTGGCGCCGGTGTTCAGCCGCTTGCTGCGCTTCTTTCCCCCAGTGGTCATCGGCAGCCTGATTACCATCATCGGCATCTCGCTGATGCCGGCGGCGGCCATTTGGCTGGGCGGCGGCAACCCGGGCGCCGAAGACTTCGGCAAGCCCGCCAACTTGCTGCTGGGGCTGGCGACGGTCAGCGTGACGCTGGTGATCTACGCCAAGTTTTCGGGCTTTATCGGCAACCTCAGCGTGCTCATCGGCCTGTTCGCAGGAAGCCTGATTGCCGCAGCCTTCGGCATGACCAACTTCAGCCGCGTGGGCGATGCGGCCTGGTTCGAACTGAGCCCGCCAATGGCCTTTGGTGTGCCTGAGTTCTCGCTGGTGCCGATCATGATCATGACCCTGGCGATGCTGGTGATCATGGCCGAGACCACCGGCAACTGCCTGGCCATCGGCAAGCTGACCGGCAAACCGACCACCCAGCAAACCCTGGGCAATGCGTTCCGTGCCGATGGTTTGTCGACCATGCTGGGCGGTGTGTTCAACAGTTTCCCGTACAACGCCTTTACCCAGAACACCGGCCTGATCGCGCTTTCCAACGTGAGGAGCCGGTTCGTGGTCGCTGCTGCGGGCGCGATCATGGTGCTGATGGGCCTGTTCCCCAAGCTCGGAGCCCTGATCGCCGCCGTGCCCACCCCGGTGCTGGGCGGGTGCGCCATCGTGATGT
>RCUI01000135.1_pt1 | contig 27363 bp, 15 predicted proteins | sample 2166121 | NCBI WGS metagenome assembly RCUI01 (sample SAMN09932700, study PRJNA488358) | compost metagenome | feature: garden; material: soil; isolation source: compost soil in succinic acid-enriched culture | place: Germany: Experimental Botanical Garden Goettingen | collected 2016-01-27
CATGAAGAGCCGTACCCACGTCTTGATATTGCCGATCGCCACCGCCCCCTTGAGGCCGAACCAGGTGGTGGGACAAAAAGAAATAAAAGAGAAAACAAGGAATAAACTGAGAAAAATTTGGGGGGGGACGCGTTTCGCCGTGGTTACCGCGGTACCTGCCTCAGCTCTTGATTTCACTCAATTCTTTGAGTGCGCCCGTGCCGCAAATCTGCAAGGTGAACTGCTTATCCCAGTGCCCAGCACACCCCATTATTCGTAGCCCAGCTATACCTCATAGCAATTATGTTTTTTTGCATAATTGTGCATAAAGCTATTTTTTGACTCTGAAGTCATGCGCTCGCCCGGCTTTAAAAGTCCTAGCTGCCAAATCTGGGTAGCGTGCGAGATCGAGCGAATTTTTCAGTTGGCGATCACACTCATGTGTCGTAGCGAGCCTGTTTCTACCGGCTTGGCCCGACTGCTAGGGTCAATTTTTAGCAGGCGTAACCAACACGATAGCGCCAATCGTGGGCGGCTCCACCGTAGCCATCCCGCAACGGCTCAGATATCGTATCGCCACTACGAAATATCCATATCGTTAGCCATTTCTTAGCCGCCGCGCACTTGCGGCAAGTCAGGGAGAATACCTACGCGCTTTGTCGGCGAGCTGTCCAATTATCAGCAGCGCGACGCCGAATTTCTTGCCTCCTACGAGGCTCAGTGCAACAAGTCCGAATAGGGGGAAAACTCTGCTGCACACCACCGGCCCGCATAATGGGTCGATAACATTCATCGCCAGTGCGACGTATCGGGCTCGGCCTTCTTCTTCAAACAATGGGGAGGCTGGGGGGCAGACGGCGTTAAACGCTCGAAGAAAGCCAATGGGCGACTGTAGGCGCGGCCTTCGCGAGCAATCTCGCTCCTAATTTTGATCCGGGCGACATACTAAGGATGCGCGCTCGTAATTCAGCGCCTTGTCCCGCTCGGGCAGTGCATACGACGCCTCGCAGTGCTGGCCTTGCCAGTTGATGGTCAGGGTGCCGGCGTCGTCCGCGATCAGCGCCAGTGCCTTGCCGCTCGGGTCGGAGATCGCCAGTTGCTTGCCGGAGGCGTCTTCCAGCGCGGCGCCGAACGGAATCGGCTGGTGCTGCGCGTCGAACAGGGAAAACTGCACCCGGCGCCCGGTCTTGCTGGCGTAGCGCGCCAGCACCACCGCGCCACGACGCGGCACCACTTGCTGAGTGGCGTTTTCAATTTCGAAATCACCGCCCAGATCACGGGTATCGAGGCTGATCCAGTTGACCCGATACGGCTGCGCATTGGATACCACCGCATAACCATTGCCAGCCGTTTTGGACCCGGAGAAGCTGGCGATCTTCACGCCTTCGACCCCCTCGACCTGCGCCAATGCGAAGGTCTCACCGACGGTCTGCCCGAGGTTGATCCCGCCAGCGTGGCCGACAATCGAACCGGCAACGTTGAGATTCTGCGAATTGTAGCCGCGGCCCTGACTGTAACCGGCACTGATGTCCATGATCGAGGTACGCGTGCTGAGGTTGGCCGAACCCGTGCTGCCGCCGGTGCGACTGTTGCCGCCCTGCACCGAGTAATAGGTATCGCTGTCTTCGGACAAATAGCCGTTGATGCCGACCTGGGTGGTGCTGGTGTCCTTCTGCGTACTGGCAGAAACGAAGGCCCTCGGCGCGCGGGGTTTCGAACCCAGCGGAAACGACACTGAGAGATTGAACAAGGTGTCGTTGTTCGCCGCCCCATAGTTGCCGACATCCTTGGTGTAAGTCGCGCTGAGGTTGTAGCTGACCTCGCCCCAATAATTGCTGTAACCGGCCGACAGGCTCTGCGAACCGCCGCGTCCCCAGTAGCGCTGATCGCTGGCGTTGAGGTAAATGCTGCCGAACTGCTGATTGCGCCCCAGGCTCTGGTTGACGGTCAGGTCGGTGCGGGTTTTCGAATTACCGGTACGCTGCTCGCCGTCGCGGCTCAGTTCCTCGACATGTTCGCTCAAGGTGCGATAGCCCTCGGTCGAATAGCGATAGGCCGCGAGGGTGAAGTTGGTGTCGGTGCCAGTGAACGTCTTGGCATACAGCGCGCGCAGGCTGTTGCCCTTGACGGTCCTGCCGAAGGTGCGGCTGTTGGAGTGAGTCAGATCGAGCGAGATTGCACCGATCTCCGTATTGCGCCCGGCCCCGACTGAGAGCGCCTGGAATTTTTCGGTGGCCTGAGTACCAACAATCGCCGACAGGTTACTGCTGACGCCATAAGCCACCGTGTTGCTGATAAATTCTGGCGTCTGCTGGTCATCGCTGTTGCTGCTGTAGCGGCCCGCCGAAACGCTGTACTTCAACTGCCCTTCGCGCACCATGATCGGCAGGCTGGAGAACGCCTGCACCGTCACCCGGCGTCGACCGTCGGCTTCTATCACCGTGATTTCCAGATCGCCGTTGGAGCCACTGGGATAGATGTCACTGATCTCGAACGGCCCGGGCGGCACGTTGGTGGTGTAAAGAATGTAATCGTTCTGGCGAATCTCGACGGTCGCGCTCGATTGTGCGATGCCGCGAATCACCGGCGCATAACCGCGCTCGCTGTCGGCACGCATGCCGTCGTCGGAGGCCAGTTTCAGGCCGCGATAGCGCACGCTGTCGAACAGGTCGGCATCAGAGAAAATGTCGCCGGCGCTGAACTGCCCCTTCAGCGCGGTGACGTCATGTTGCAGATAACTGCGATTGCTCTTGAACGTGCTCGGCCGACCGGTGCTGCTGCTGAAGTTGGACTCGTTGCGCAAGCGCCAGCCGCCGAGGTTGATACCGTTGCGCAGGCCGACATTGTTGGCGATCGTGGTATCGGCGTCGGTGCTGTTGCGGTTGCTGCTCACCTGATAGTTGATGAACGCTGCGGGTACACCTTCGTCCCACAGCGCCGGATCGACATAACCACGGCGTCCACGCTCCATGGCGTTCTGCGGCACGCTGACCAGCAAGCGCAGGCGCGGCACGTCATAGCGCACGGTGGCCTGATCGATCAGCGCGGGCAGATCAAGGCAGCTGTCGGCGGTGGCGTCGTCGAGTTTGCCGCTGGCCTGCAGCTTGCCAAGATCCACACCCAGTTGCTTGAGCATGTCCAGCGTCAGGCAGGCTTCGACCTTGTGGCTGCCGGGATGGCGACGAAAATCGATATCGCGACGGCCAACCAGGATGTCATTGCCATACAGGTCGACCCGATACGTGCCGGGAAGAACCTGGCTGCCGGCAAGCAGGGTCTGCAGATCGACGGCAGACGTCGTGCCTTGCAGAAACGATGTATTGAATTGTTCTCCGCCGTCGGCCAGGCAAGTTGTGCTGACGACCAGTGCAACCGAAAACGGCGCCAATCCATCGCGCTTGAAAAAAAACATGCAGGAACCCTATATCACCTCCGATACGAACTAACGGAGCGAAGAGAAATACAGTGAAAGTGCGGCTGATAAAGTGGCACGCGAGTTATGGCGATTCTTTATCCAGCCTGGCGCTAACTTCGGCACTGCCGGAAAGTTGCGCGACATAACGGTCTCGAGCGCCGTAGTCGTTGATGCTGCTGAATGACAGTCGCGCAGAACTGGCCGCGTGAAGTTGTTTGAGCGCGAACTCTTTTTGTTCGCCGGGCGCAATCATCATCGAATCGAATGGCTTTTCGCTGCTGGCGCCCGCTTGCATCGTTATGTCGGCAATCGATACGTGATAGAGCCCTGGATTGTTCACCACCAGCATGCTTTTGCCGGCGCGCTCGATCAGTCGCCAGCGCAATTCGGTCGGCGCTTGATAGGCTTTGTCTGGCAATCCGGCGGGGCGAAAGAACACCTTGATCCGCTGACGCACCGCCAGTTGCAGGGTATTCGCGGTTTTCGCCGATTGAGGGATCTCCTGGACATTCAGCCACACCACCGACTCGCGGTCGCCGGGCATGCCGGTGCCTTCGTAGATAACCCGCAGAATCTGCTGTTGATCGCCGCTGACCCGCACCAGAGGCGGGGTGACGGCGAAGGGCGCTGAACCTGCTTCGTCGCTGTCGGTGTCGACCCAGGATTGAACCAACACGTCTGCACCGCTGTTACGCACGGTGATGCTGGCTTCTTTGTGCTTGCCGTCGAAGATCAGCCGAGTGCTGCTCAAAGAGATGCCGGCCATGGCCTGATTGACGACGAACAGGCCCAGAAGGCCGACGCAAAGGGATAGGGAGTGACGTAAAAACATGAACAATTACCGCGCAGACAGAAAGGAAGTGCAGGACCGGTCGACCCCGCACAGTGCTCGCTACAACGCGCGGTTTATTCGTATTGCAGGGTAAACGGCAGGGTCGCGTCGCCACGGCCGGCTACCGCCAGTTTCGGGTCAACGGTTGTGACGTAGGCTGCGGAGAATTTCAGCGTAGTGTTGCTGTCCTGCAGGGTGTTTTCAATACGTGCAGTGGTTGGCGAAGTCAGGTCGATCACAGCGCCATTGGCATCGAGCAGAGCGATGCCGATGCCTTTTGCAGAACCCAGACCCTCGATCAATTTCAAAACCTTGGTACCGGTTTCGATGCCCGAACCTGCGCCCTTGGTCGGTTCAAAGATCATGGCCACTTTGGTCCCGGCGTTGCAGTTAATCTTCATGTCGAAGTTCTCGACGCTTAGCGTGCCGTTGCCTTTCGGTGCAGTGGCGGTGCCCATGTCTTTGATCGACACCTCTCCCATGTTTACCGAAATGGTTTTGTCCTTGCCGGCGCCTTCCACCGAGCAGGCATCGTTGTTGATGGTGCCGGTAAAGTTGATAGTGCCACTGCCAGCCTTGGTCGGCACGACGGGATCGGCGGCAAGAACATTACCGGCAGCGAAGATCGACAGGGCGAGAAGCGTGCGAGACAGTGTTTTCATGTTGCTTTTCCATTGGTGGGGTTAAAGCAACACAATAAAACCCGGGTTCCCGGTGGAATATCAGACAATTCCTAGATGCGGGGAGGTTACGTCGAAGTGCAGAGTCGTTTATTTGAACAAGTTGCGTTCGATGCAATAAGCCAGCAACTCCTGATCACTGCTGACATCCAGTTTGCGCATGGCAGAGATTTTCTGCGTGCTGATTGTTTTCGCACTTCGGTTCAAACTTCGGGCAATCTCGTTAACGCCCTGACCTTGAACAAACAAGCGCAGAATTTCATGTTCCTTGGGCGATAGCCGGGAAAATCGTTCATCGAGATCGGCGCCATCGTCCAGCACCGAAGTCGGCGCCATTCGATGGCTGCGTACCCGCTTGCCCTTGGCGATGGCTTTGAGCGCCACTTCTATTTCGGCGTGCAGCTGGCTTTTTTGAATCACCGCCAGCACACCGAGCTCCTGCAGGCGGGTCAGGATCAAAGGATTGGAAATCATGGTCAGGACCAGCACCCTCACTTCGGGAAAATGCCGGGTCACGTATTCCACCAGCTTCAGGCCGTCACCGTAGGGCGAGTCACCGGGCATATTGAAATCGGTGATCAACAGGTCCACAGCCTGAGACTTCAGCAACTCGATCAAGCCATCGGGACACACCGCCTCGCCCACCACGTTGAAGCGTCGGTCACGCTCGACCAGCTCCCGTACTCCCAGAAGGACGATGGGATGATCATCGGCGATGACAACGTTGAAGGTTTCCATGGGTGCTTTATCCAAAGTGATAATTATTCGAGTGTGTCGAGCAGGTCAGTCAGACGCGCCAGCTGTTGACGCACTTGCAGGGCCAGCGCCGGGGTGATCGCCATGCCGGTCAGGCGACATTCCAGTTCGACAAATGCGCTGGCCAAGGCCTCGACCCGCACGGCGCCGAGTGCCCCGGCCATGCTGTGCAGTTGCTGTGCGACGCTGCTGGCGTTGGCCGCATTCAGTGCGGTCAGTGTGGTCTGAACGTCGCGACGCAGGGTCGCGACAAACAGCTCGCGCATTTTTGGTGAGAGGGGCGGCGCGGCTTCTTCCACCGGCGCGATCACTGTCTGGCAGTGGTTTTGCAGCTGCGCGCGCAGTGTCGCCAGATTCAGCGGCTTGACCATCCATGCGTTCATGCCAACGGCGGCGCAACGTTCGCCTTCTTCGCGCAGGGCATTGGCTGTGACGCCGATGATCGGCAGCGTCGCGTACTGCTGGCGCAGTGCGGCGGCCAGTTGATAGCCGTTCATGATCGGCATGTTGACGTCGGTCAGCAGCAGATCGAAGCGACCGGGTGCCCATTGCACCAGCGCCTGTTCGCCATTGACGGCGACCACTACCGAACAGCCCAGCGCCTCCAGTTGTTCCTTGATGATCGCCGCGTTGATCGTATTGTCCTCGGCCACCAGCACGCGCAGATTCAGTGCTCGGCTGTTTTCCTGCTGCGAAGGCTCGCGCGGGTGACTGGCGCCGTATCGGGCCAGCGCAATTGCCCAGCCAATTGCACGTACATCGTCGGCATCCACCAGCCAGCCGCTGCCGCTCACCTGCGCCGGATTGGGCCCGCCCGCAACAGCGAGGATACGCGGGCCATCGAATGGCGTAGCGTTGGTAAGCGGCGCGAGGTCTACCAGCAGCTCCGAGGAGGGCGGCAGTTCGTTCGTCACCAAGCGGCAATCAACGCCAAAGCGGTCAAGCCAATCGCTCAGATGCTGCGCCAGTTCGGCCACCGGTGCCCGTATATAAACGGCGGCGCCGCCGGCCACAAACGATGGGCAATCGGCAAGGCTGCCAGGCGCGCAATCGAGGGGCAGTTGCAAGTTGAAGCGGCTGCCCAGTCCCGGCTCGCTAACCACGTTCAACTGACCCTGCATCAACTCACACAGCCACTTGCAAATGGCCAGACCCAACCCGGCGCCGGCATGACTGTCGGCTTCGTTGACTTGATAGAACGGGTCGAATAACTGCTGTTGCTGCGCCCGGGAAATGCCCACGCCCGAATCGCTGACCTGCCACTGTACCTCGGCGCGACCGCCCGTGTTTTGCAGCGCACGAACGCGCATGACCACACGGCCATTGTCAGTGAACTTGATGGCGTTGCTCAGCAAGTTATTCAGGATCTGGCGAATGCGCTGCGCATCACCGAGCAATTGATCCGGCAGCGCCGCATCGATGCAGGCATACAGTTGCAAACCTTTGCCACGGGCAAACGCGCCGAAGCTGCGTACGACGTCTTCGGTTAGCTCCAGCGGACAAAACGGCTGAAGCTCGAGATTCATTTGCCCGGCCTCGATTTTCGACACATCCAGCACGTCGCTGATCAGCTTGAACAGACTGGCCGACGAGCGCTGGATGGTGTCCAGATAAGCCTGTTGACGCGGGTTCAGCGTGGTCAGGCCGAGCAGCTCCAGCGTGCCGAGCACGCCATACAGCGGCGTGCGGATTTCATGGCTCATCGTCGCCAGAAACCGGCTCTTGGCCTGATTCGCCGAATCAGCGGCCTGGCGCGCGACTTCAAGCGCCGCCGCGTCTTGGACATGCCGGGTCACATCGTGCAATGCACACAGCCAGGCGTCTTGGCCCTGATAACGGGTGGCGACGAAGGCGACATGCAAATGCCGACCGCCAATCTCCAGTTCGGCATGGCCCTGGGCGGTCGCTACCTGTCGGTCGAGCAGGTTGATCAGTTCGCGGGTGTCGTGCCATTGCTGAGCGCGCTGGTTCTCCAGCAACACCTGATGATCGCGGCGGCTGATCACGCACAGGCCGGTGGGCGCGGTGTCGATGACCGCGCGGCTGAACGCTTCGCTTTCGGCGATGCTCGCGTGGGCACTTTGCGCGGGAAGAATGACGCGCTGGGTGTACCAGCGATTGAGTGCCCGGCCACTGCCGAGCAGGGCGAGCACGAGAACCAAAAGGCACAGCAATGGCCACAGCGCGTAATCGAGAAAGCTCTGCACGCTGATCACGTAAATCGCCGTCCACGGACGTTCGCCGGGGCTGGTCAGCTTGAACACCAGGCCATCTGCGGTCAGATTCGTGCCTTCATTGAGCACTTGATCGGGCTTCAGCGCACCGATCAACACCGTACCGTCGGGCGTGAGCAGGGTGAAGTCGTCGTAAATCGACCACTTCATCAAACGCTCTATGTTGTTGACCTGGGACAGTTTCAGCAGCGCGCCGACCACTGCCCAGGAATTGGCACCTTCGATGGCCTGCGTCGTTTTGCTCAGATTGATCCGCACGTAGGCCAGCAGAGTCGGGGTAACGTTGTCCTCCTCGGCGAACGCGTAGGGCACCCAGTGAACCTGTGCTGAAGTCTGCGTGCGCCGTTGCATGTTCATCCGGGTCATGAGCTCGACGAAGTTGCTTATCTGCGTCGGCCCTGCACCACGCAAACGGCCGGCGGCGGGCACGGCGATATCGAAATTGTCCGGCCCGTTGAGCAGGATCACCTGCGGCGACTGGTAATGCGAGGCTGCCCAGAAGGCGCTGTAATAAGCTGCCAGATAGCTGCCGAGGGCAAACACCTTGGGGTGCTGGCTGGGGGCGATTCGCTCCGGATCGATCTTTACGCTGAACGGCAGCGAAAACGGCAGCCCACGGCCTTCGTAAATGTTCGGCCCTTCTTCGGGCAGAAGCTCTTGGACGACCGGCGGCGCCACAGCCTCCGCAAAGTACACACCCTTGGCGCTGGCCTGTGAGATCGCGTCGAGAAAGGCTTCCTGCTCACGAACGTTTTCCATCAGTCGGGCGAAGTGGAACTGCAGGGTATCGCGCTGTTCTTCCACCATGCGCTGCACGCCCAAATAACTGATGCCCAGCAACAACAGGACCAGCGCACCGAGCACCAGCAAGCTCTTGTTCAGGCGTAGCGAACTGCTGGCGAGTCTTTCCAGAAATGCGTTGGGCTCGGTCATTACAACGCCTGATCAGGCAAAGTGGAAAAGTGTCTGGACACAAAGACCTCGGTGGCAAACGGTATCGTCAACAGCGCCTGGGGTTCACCAGGCATTGGCCGGTCCGTCTTGGGTCAGTAACTGCTGGAACTGCTCCGCAGACACGGCGTGGGAGATCAGGAAACCCTGAACCTGAGTGCAGTCGATCTTACGCAACAGAGCAAGTTCTTGCGCGGTTTCCACGCCTTCAGCGACCACCGTCAGGCCCAGTTGCCGACCGAGGGTGACAATACTGGTCAGCGCCTGGGCCAGCTCGGCGTTGCTGTTGCAACCCTGCACCAGCGCACGGTCGATTTTAAGCTCGGTGAAAGGCGCCGACACCAGATTCATGTAAGAACTGTAGCCTTTGCCGAAATCATCCTGAGACAAACCGAAACCCTTGATCCGCAAGCGGCAGGCTCCGGCGTAGAAATTACTGATGTCATCCGGCACCGAGCATTCCATCAGCTCGAAACAGATCCGCGCCGGCAGGCCTTCATGTTGCAGCACGAAAGCGAGGATGCGGTCGGGCAAATCATGGCTGTTAAGCAGGTGCGTGGGCAGGTTGATCGACACCGGAATGTCATAGCCCTGCTGGCGCCAAACGGTTTGCGCGGCAATCGCCTGTTCCAGCATTCGCCAGAGCAGCCGCTCTTCGAGGTCATAAGCAATCAGCGCCGGTAGAAATGCTCCCGGCAACAGCGTGCCGTGTTCGGGATGCATCCAGCGCACCAATGTTTCGGCGGCGACGATGCGGCCATTGTCCAGCGCCTTCTTGGGCTGGAACCAGGCCTGTAATTCACCCTTGTCCAAGGCATGCAGAATACTTTGCCGATCAATGCCGGGCTGCGTCGCGACCGGGCCGGCCTGGCGCAGCGTTTGTAACTGTTCGATCAGACAACGCAGGGCAGCACTGTTGACCGGTTTGGAAATCAGCCCGATGACTTTGACCTGCAGGTTGCTCGCCACCAGGCTCGCGCCCATCAGCATGCGCCGCGAGGCAGCGCTCATGATCGCCAGTGCCGGGCGAGAGGGCTGCGCGGCCAGGCCCTGGATGAACTGCACACCGTCCATGCCCGGCATCAGCAGATCGGTGAGAACCAGATCGAAGTCGCGGTTTTTCAGGCGCCGCAAGGCTTCTTCGCCGTCCCGGGCAAACTCCAGATCGAACACGCCCAGCTCGTTGAACAGGTTCTGTAAGTACAGGTGCTGGAACGGGTGATCTTCGACAATCAGCAGGCTAGAGGACTTCATGGGCGACTCGATCGTAGGGAGCCAGGATGGTCGACAAGGCTCTTAGCGTAAAAGGTTTGACCAAGCAGTGGTTCATGCCGGCCGCCAAGCACAGGGCCTCTTCACCGCGCAGGGCGTTGGCGGTGGCGCCGATGATCGGCGTGGTGCAGCCCAGGCGGCGCAAGGTTTTGGCCAATTCATAACCGTTGAGTCGTGGCATGTTGACGTCGCTGAGCACGACATCGAAGGTGTCGTCCTGCCACAGCGACAAGGCCTCTTCGCCATCGCTGGCCAGCGCTACCGTGCAGCCCAACTCTTGCAACTGGTCGCGCAGGATCAACTGGTTGATTGCATTGTCTTCGGCCACAAGGATGTGCAGATGCAGCGGCGCCAGTGCCTGGGTTTCTGCCTGTTGCGGATGCTCAATGCTCTGGCCGCCCTGAGCCTGGCGCACGGCCTGGCGGATCGCGGCCAGGTCACTCAGATTCGCCACCCAGCCTTTGCCCTTGCATTGTGGCTCACAGGCCGCATCGCCAATGGCCAGTACCCGCGGCCCTGACCAGTGCAGTTCGCCGCGCGGCTCCATTGGTTCCGGGTACAGTTCCAGCAACACGCCAGCGTCGGCAGATTCGTTGTTGTCCGGCGCACCGAGGCGCGGTCGGGCGCCCCAACGGCGCAGCCAGCCAGCGAGGCTTTCAGCCAGTTCGCGTACTGGCGACACCACGTAAACGGTTTCACCCGCCAGCTTCGGCGCTGCTGCGGGCAATCCGCTGGCCGCGCGCTGCTCCAGTGGCAAGGTCAGGGAAAAACTGCTGCCCAGCCCCGGTTCACTGACCATACGTAGCGTGCCGTTCATCAAATTTGTCAGCCGCAGGCAGATCGGCAGGCCCAAACCGGTGCCCGCGACTGCATGGCTATTGCCCTGAGTCTGATAGAACGGTTCGAAAATAAATGCCTGATCTGAATGGGCAATACCCCGACCGGTGTCCGACACCTGCCATTGCACGCACACGCGCTCACCTTCACGGGACAGCATTTTGACCCGCAACACCACGCGTCCTGAGTCGGTGAATTTGACTGCGTTGCTCAACAGGTTATTGAGAATCTGCCGCACCCGGCTGACATCGCCCACCAGGCTGTCGGGCAGTTGCGGATCAAAGCATGCATACAGCTGCAAACCTTTGCTCTGCGCCGCAGCCGCGTACCCCTGCACCACCTCCTGCGCCAGCGCAACGATGGAAAAATCGCTCAGCTCCAGCGCCAGTTGCCCGGCCTCGATTTTCGACACATCAAGTACATCGCAGATCAATTGCAGCAGGGTCGCGGACGAGCCTTCGATCGCGCGCAGATAGCTTTTCTGCTGGTTGTCGAGCCGAGTGCGGGCGAGCAGTTCGAGGGTGCCGAGCACGCCATACAACGGCGTGCGGATTTCGTGGCTCATGGTCGCGAGAAACAGGGTTTTTGCTTCGTTGGCGGCATCGGCCGACTGGCGCGCCTGCTCCAGCGCCGCTTCGATCTGCCGGCGCGCGCTGATATCACTGAAGGCGCAAAGCAATACGTCTTCACCTTTGTAACGGGTCGGCGCGCAGCTCAGGTACAGGTGCCGGCCATCAGCGGTGTCGAAATAGTCGGTCAGGCAGGGCGCATTGTCGTCAAACGCGGCGCGAATCCAGCCGGTGCCCAGTTGCTGGCTGCAAGTGCCCAGCCATTGTTGGGCGAGTGTATTTTCCAGTACCACCTGGCCATCGCTGCGGCGCAACACGCAGAGTGCCACGGGTGCGGTCTGGATCACGTCGCGGCTGAACAGCTCGCTTTCCACCAGCGACTGAATCCGGTGCAGTGTGGGCGTGATGAAGCGATGTTCCAAACGCCGGGTCAGCAGACACACCAGGCTGATGCTCGCAAGACAGAACACCAGTGCGCCGAGCATCTGCGGCCACAAGGCCCAAAGCACCGCCAGCAAGTCGATGGAGTAGGTAAGTTGCCAGTCCGACGACTTCAGTTGTTTGCGCAATACCAATTGCTCCGGCAGCCAGCCGTCGCCGACGAATCCGAAGAAGTCCTGCTGGCGCAGCAGAGGCAGATCCTGCCCGGGGGGCGGCTTGTGACTGTTGCTGAAGAGCGGCATCCCTTGCGAGTTGAACATGGTGAACTCGCCAGCGCTGTGGTCGCTTAGCGCATTGGAGACTTCACGGTCGTCCATTTCCAGACCGAGCCAGCCTGAATCGGGATCGCGATCATCCAAGCGAATGAAGATGTACAGCTGCGAGTGCCCTTGCAAGTTGTGCGTCAGCCAGATTTCTTTGAGGGTGCTGGTGTTGTCGCGTTTGAAGGTTTCTAGGCGATCAAGCATCGCACGCGGAAAATCGCCAGCCATGGGCGCCGAGTTGTACAGACGCCACACCTGCGCATCGGCGCCACCGCTGACGTAGAGCAGATTCAATTTGCGCGCTTGCAGATAGTCGCGCATGCGCTGGGTCAGCCAGATGCTCCATTGCTTGCCTGGAGTTTGTCCCAGCAGCAGCCGGATTTCTTCCTCGGACAGCGGCGCGCTCAACGCGGTCCGGCGAGTCGCCGACAAACTCAGGCTTTCCAGCAGCGCCTCGCGGGTGGTGAAAAAGGTGTGCGCCTCGGCGATGGCGCTGCTCATGTAACTGCGCCGTTGAGAAATTTCGTTGTTGAAGGTGAACAGCAGAAAGCTGTAGACGGCGCCGAGGATGCCCACCAGCAACACCCACGCAAAAATACGCAACAAACGTCGCGCAGCGTGGGGTGTGGATAGGACCGGGCTGATCTGATAGAGGTAGTTCTTCAATCGCATCCCGGCACAGTAAGAGCGGCCGGGCGTGATGAAAATCAGACGATTCTTATAGAGGGCTGAGCGAACAATTGGCTACAGCGACCCATCAATGGATTCAAAGGTAACTCATGACAAATGCCATCGTTGCGTTTGCTGTTCCGGCGCGCATGTCCTTGTCAAATCCGCCATTGCCACCTGTTTCAGCGACGCGAAAGTATCGAGCGCTCAGGGGTATCTTCAAATTGCCTCCTGCAGAGGAATAGCCCGCGAATACATAGCTTTGATGTAAAACCAAGGGATTTCCATCGCTATTGAGTACTTGTAAAGCCAAACCCAGAGCAGTCGAATCTGCACTCAGCTTTACGATGCCCCTTGTAGAATTTTGCGAGGGAGACGTTGAAGTAGGCTTGAGTGTATAAGTTACTTTGTTTATGCCGGGCGGACAATTGTTAAGGCTGATGTCAAATTTGACCGGCTCAGAATAGGCACCGTTATTGGTGAATATACTTATGTCGTGTGATCCCATGTCTACCTGGATATCAGGCGTTTCACAGGATTGAGGCACAATCGTTGTGCCATTGGTCGCCATTGCCATTGGTGATACACCGTCTGCATGGAAAACCCCGAGTGTTCCTGCGGGGATTTTCTGTACGTCGATGACATCCGCTATTTTGAATAGTCGTAGCACGTGTCTTGTGGTGTCCCATCCGTATCCGCCCGCCTCTCGACGATCACCCGGATAAATGGGTATGGTTACATTGTCTCTGTAGGACCACTGCCATGCGAGCCCGGTGTTTCCGATTGCGTAAACAAGGTCACCCGATTTAGACACACCGACGTTGTTCTGAACACCATATGAAAACTCGTTAGTGCATTTATATGAGCTGGGCGTAGGGCCAAGTGTGATTGGCGGACTTTCATATATTACAGTGCCGTTAGGCGTATCACGAGGAATCGAAAGTGTAGCCGGTACTTGCATGGTGAGTGTTGTTTGATGATGACCCGGGTAGAACGAGCAATTAGCCGCGCCCGCGTAGCTGGACGCGAAGAGCAGCGTCAGGCACAGCGTGTGAATCAATATCGGGGTAGGGCGCTGGGGTTGGAAACGCTTCATGAAGAGGGCTTTACGTATCGGCCAGTGAGCGGCGTACGTTAGCCGCGACACTCAAGGCTGGACATCAGGCGATTCTTAGAAAGCAATCGTCCCTTGCACCGTGTTGCCGCGTTCGCGAGCAAGGCTCGCTCCCACTTTGACTGCGTTTTTCCCTGCATGAACACGTTTTCTGTGGGAGCGAGCCTGCTCGCGAAGGCAGGCGCCCACACAATAAAATCCAGCCCACTTGTCATCTAATTACCAAGCCCCCTAACTGTTACGTTGACATTCGCTTCCTAGGCAGTGCCGTACTTCTTTACAACGACACTTGGCAACTGATCATCAACACGTCCACAACCATCATTACCTTCCTGATGGTGTTCCTCATCCAGAACACACAGTATCGGGATAACGACATCCTGCACCTGAAACTCGATGAACTGATCCGGGCCACGAAGGATGCGCAAAACGCCTTCCTGTCATTGGATTACCTGGATAGAAAGGAATTACGCGAGCTGCGCAAACGTTATTGCACGATGGGTGAAGAGGAAAAGGTGAGTGTTGACTGCACGCAAACTGCATCCGTACAGGCGGCGGACATTCAGAAGCCCGCCGCACTTCCTCCGGCTGAACCCCCTAAGTCGTAGCAGACGCGACGAGGGCTTAGAATCGACTAAGCCCTCGGCAAGTCTGGCCATCAGCGGAAGGCGGCGGTGCCGTCCCGGTTACCCGTGCAAAACGCAGTCATGTCGCTACGATAGCTGGCACGCCTTTGACCATGAGAGGCCTCTGGCGTGATCGCTGCCGGGCCGCCCGAACCATCACGACGTTCTCGACGCGGCGCAGGGCCTGCTAGCCGAGCACAGCAGGGGAAGCCTTGAAAGCCTTCACGACCTGCTGGTGCCTCCGGACAAGAGCCTTGAACCGGCCATTGCCCTGCTCGGGTATAAGCCGGTGCTAAAGGGAAACCGATGAGTGGATGCGCTGAAGCACACCGCGTTGGGTTACCCACCCCGTAACATTCGAGCGGCATGTCTGCTTTGGGTCGGTAGCGGTCAGTCGCGGCCGGCTGCTGTCGACCCGAGGCAGACATCTGTAACTGGGGCCGCTTCGCGGCCCATCGCCGGCAAGCGCGGCTCCCACAGGTACAGCGCATGCCTGAAGGCTGTTGATATTCCTGTGGGGCTAGCCGGCGATGAGGCCGGTACTGACCACAGAGCTTGGGATCGCTGTCTGCTTCGGGTCGACAGCAGCCGGCCGCGACTGACCGCTAACGACCCAAAGCGGACGTTCGTGGAGGGCAGCAAACGGCCAGAAGCAGTCACCTGCTGCCCGCATCAATATCTTGGTCTGCCCCCGAGGGTTCTGCGATTATCCGCTCGATAGCGAGTTTACGTCGACGATGCAGAACTCAACGACGAACTCGCGGATGATCATCGACGATGACGACCAAGCCGACCAAGAGGGCTGGGAATCAATATCAAGCACAGGAACGACGACTGATCTGGGTGGAATATGTCGCACTGGGAACGATCGAGACTTGACCAGCTAGAGCGTGGGGTAGCGATTACCCAAAAGCTGCTAGGCCCGACGACAAGAAATAGGCCCTGAATAAGAACACTAAAATAAATCGATTCTATGGAACAGAATAAAATGCCCATAAAGCTAGACGCTGTAAAAATTGAAAACTTCAAAGCAATAAAAGAAGCAACAATCCCATTATCAACAGGGTTAACCGTACTCGTCGGGCAAAACAGTTCAGGAAAGTCATCTGCATTACAGGCAATACATTGGGCCTGTAGATGCGTAGCAAACCCTAAGGTAGTTAGAAACCAATCACGAAGCATCTCTGCTCACGATTTTGATTTCAACCCAACAATACAAATACGCACAGTTGGGAACAACCAAGAACTCAGACAAGGCAGAGGAGAAAATCCGGAGGTATCAGTCAAGGTCACATTCAGTCACTCCACAAACGATGGTCAACAAGAAAATCTTGAGTCCATAGTTAAAATCAGCCAAGGGAATAACGAAGCTGTCAAGGTTGACCTCAGTAACGACTCTATTAATGCTGACTTTTATACAATACTCTCCGATCAGAACCGTCCTTTTTCAAGCTACATACTTGGCCTAGCCGGTGTTCCTCTAGCCGAGGAAAAACGCTCCCGACTTCCAATTTTAAAACAGGCCGCAAGCGGAGATGCCAACACCGTTTTAAGAAACATTCTCTTGCTAATCAAAGATGACCCACGCGACGATGTTTCCCTTGAAAAACTATCCGAGCTTTGCTCAAAGGTTCTAGGAGCTATAAAAATAAAGGTAGAGTTTGACGAAATAAGGCACTCAGAGATAAATGCAAAAATCCAAACATCGTCAATGGCAGAGGATTACTGGACGCCTTTAGAGATGGCTGGAACGGGCGTTTTACAATGCATTCAAATATTCGCCTACATCATACTCTACCGACCACAACTGCTACTAATTGATGAACCAGATGCCCACCTCCATCCGGATAGGCAAGAAAATTTAATTCTAGCACTTGCCGAAGTTGTCAATGAATATGAAATGTCGATTGTGTTAACCACTCACAGCCCAAACGTTGTTAGAGCGATGCCAATAAGTGCGCAGATAGTTTGGATGAACGAAGGCGTAGTGCACGAGGAAGACGGCGACAATATACGGCAGCGCATGGGCTGGGGAATCCTTGACAAAAAAATAATACTAATAACAGAAGATGGAAAGCCCGCAGAGCTAAAATCCATACTAAAGCAATGGCCGCAACTTGAGAGAGCAGTATCTGTCTGGCCGGTATCCGGGAGTAAATCGCTGCCAACGTTGAGTGCTTGTGAATCACTATTAAACATGACATGCATGCCTCACATAGTATTACACCGCGACGGGGATTTTATGACCCCAAAAGAAAGGGCCGAATTAAAGAAGAAATATGATCATCCCAATGTAACCTTATGGATTACTGATGATACAGACATTGAATCTCTATTTCTTAACCCTGAGCGCATTGCAAGAATTTACGAAATTGAAATAGAAGAAGTAAACCGACTATACGAAGAAATATTCAATGAGAACGCTATCGGCTTTGAAGACAAATTCGTATGCAAGCGTCAAGATATAGCAGAAGACAGGCGCATCTATCAAAAAAGAGATGACGCAACAAAGGCAGCTACAGCGAAACAGGAAATACCTCTAGGAGAGGGAGGTCTTGGCAGAGTGCTAGGAAAAGACTTCTCTAAAAAACTCAAAGAAAAACTCGGGCAGCAAAAAAAAGACACTTCAATTATTTTTAGCATTCATGACAACGAAAACAACATAGGACTGTCACTACAACACATCCTAAATGCTGCACTAGCGCACTGACAGGACTGCAGAAAAGGGGGCAGATTTATTTACTGGTTGACCGTCCACTTCTAGCCGACAGCTGTCCTTCGCGAAGGGCAGTTATGGGTCGATAGCTGCCGGTCGTAGATGACCGCTTTCGACCCAGTCAGTCGCGGCGGCCAAGTGCTGGCCGTGTAAACCACTTTTTTAACCTGTAAACCACTCAGGTTTACAGGTTAAAAAAGTGGTTTACACGCTCCATCCTCCAGGCATTTTGTCAGCTGGGTTTTTTAGGCTTACCCGACTTCATTTCCTCCACATACTTCGCGAACGCCACCTGGGTTTCACCAGGGGTGGCCTTGGGTAAAGGCTTGCGCCGCGGGGGTTTGGCATGGGGGCTCCGGCTTGCTGACTCGATGCGCTTGATCGCTTTGCGCTCCTGCTCAGTCATGGAGGAGTCGATCGCCAGTGCAGTGACGCGTTCATCTCGCTCCTGCCGGGCAAACTGAACAATGTTGGATGTGCGCGCAGCCGGCGCTTCTAGAGGACAATAAAGGTCCTTCCGTTTCGTCCCTCTTGGGCTTTCCACCGCTATCCGGTACAACTCCTCTACATCTCTCCTGCTGCTGGAGTACTCCGTAGACCGGTAGGCCTGGCTTAGATCACTAAGCACGATATGGCTTCTGCGGGCCTTGCGACACTCAATGTACGCAAGACTCAGCAGGTGCACGACCAATCGCTTGAGTCCGAAGGTCAAGCGATAGAGCTCCGCAGCGAACTCCCCCTCATTGGCTCGTATCTGGTCGCTGCTCACCCTGATGCATTCAGCGACGTATGCCTTCCAGTCCAGGCCGGCCGGATCGTCCGGGAGCATTATTCTGGGCCGGATCAACAATCGCTGAGTGTCCTCCTGATTTCGTCCCATGAGCTTATGCAACAGACTGTAATTGGCGAGGTAGATCATCGGGAGACCGATCCGAGCCAGGGTCAGGAGTATGTCGGTCACCACGGCAGTGCCCTGGCCTTTGACGATATGCTGAGTCTCGTCCAGCAGCAGAAGTGATACGCCATGCCTGTGGACGATGCGCCGGCATAAGCTCAAGAGCTGGGACGCGTTCGTTTTCTCTTCAGTAGGGCCGCAATTCAACAAAAAATCAGCGAGCAGTTGTCGTCCGCGGGCTTTGTCGCGCGCACTTGCGTACCAATAGGAGATCAGCGGTACTTTGTCCTGAAAATGGGTGCTTTCGAACTCAGTATTCGGCGGCAACAAACGCATCAGCGCCGCAATGGTCTGGGATTTTCCTACTCCGGCCAGGCCACTCAAGCAGATGGGTGCGACTTCGACATCCGGCGGATTGTAGATTTTCGCTTGGTAGTCGCGCTCACTCGTAAACACGCTTCGACTGAACAGATCCGCTCGCCCAACCATTTCCTGGATGAAGGTCAGCGAAAACTGATTGGGCAGGTAGATCTGCTTCAGCCTGTCCAATACCACCTCACCCGCGATCATTGGATTCAATTGGCTGAGGTCGCCCAACGGTTCAGGTTGAACGGTCACACGCTTGCGGATTTGCTCGATCTCGAAGCATCCGTCAAACCGTGATTCGATTGCGGCGTTCATTGCGATTTCCCTGTGAAACGAGCAACGTCTGCACTGTCGCGCTTGGCGGCAGCATTCTTGGGCGCCCCACCAGGCTTACGTACACCCCCACCCCACGTTTCACCGGTGGCCTGCTCGAAACGATTTTGGTAGAACCACTTTGTCGCTGGAATTTCCTCTTCGAGATCGGCTTCGCTGTCGCGCCGCATTTGACCAAGCTCGCACAATCCTCGAAGGGTCAAATCGATTGTTCCCTCTGTCGTCTTCACAGAGCGCATCACATCCAGCTCATAGAGAACACCCTCGACCTCGATCCAGATGTGCCTCACACACATTGTCAGCACGTAGGCAGTGGTCTGAATCACACCATGCCTAGCAGCGCGATCAAATACCCCGGTTGCAATCAAAGCTTCCGATCGGTATTTCCGTTTGTGCAGGTAAACGGCATCCCTGGTGATGCTGACCGGCGTGGGTGTCAAAAATGTTCTGACTGCAGTTTCGAACTCCATGGAAATGGACGAGTTTCGTCCTCGGGCATCCCAGTAATCCCAGATACCTTGTGGTGTAGGCCTTACGCCCGCTAAGACCATGTCGTCATTAAGTCGACTTGTGGCATCCGACGAAACGTTATCCATAACAACCCTCCAGAGCTCCCTCCGCGCCAGCGAGATGAAATTCTTATCGCTGAGGAAATGGCTTGGCTGGCCCGTCGGGTGTTTATCCCGTGGATGAGAGGACTCAACCGTGGCTTTGGATTGGCCTGAGAAGGTAGGCGTCATTTCGAATGCTCCTAGCCAGTTGATCTCTGGCAAGCAGTCGAAGGTCGCTCCTGGGCCTCTGTCAAAGACGATGTCACCCGATAGCCCCTCACAAGCCCATTCCTCGGGATCCAAAACAAATCCGAAAAGCTCGAAGAATTTGACTTTGTTGATTGCCATGCAGAAAAGCGCCATCCGATAAGCTTCCATGGTTTCGCTAGCTTCGGAAAAACCGATTGCCGTGACTGCCCCGGAGAGTTCGCATGTACCGCGTATTACGCAATATCCCTTCTGTGCGGTTCCTTCAATTAATCCTGCTGGGTTTTCAGAGATGTAATAGCCATCAAATTCAACAACCTGGTTAACGTTGGTCAATAGTTCGGCAAACTCACCCTCGGAGCCAGAAAGCTTTCTACTGTCATGGCGTCCCTTGAGCGCCAAAGACAGTTCACGCTGGGGAACTCGTTTTTTTATCGCGTACCAAAACTGCCGATACGTGGGAAAGGGTTTGCCCTCAGGATGGATAAATTTATGCCCTGGGCTCTTTTTTTGGACAGATATGCAGCCAAAAAACTTTGTAAGCACTTCGCTGTAAATCCCAATCTTGGTTTTTTCCTTGGATTTCTCGCAAAGGAATCCCTCAAGTATTTTGTCTCGCATCGTGCGATCAGCATGAAATCCCCACTTTTTGCCTTTACGCGAAGGCCTTCCCAGCTTCTGCTTGGCGGCATGATCCTCACGGTTCCACCGGCCGGCTGCGTGTAACGGCGGCAGCAGGACCCATTTGTTTCTCCCGAAGACAATGTAGGTTAAGAACCAAAGCCGCAGCCGGGAAGGGTTTTGCGGTGGTGATTGATCTTTCGCATGTGCTGTAATCTCTCGGGAAGGTTTGTCGGCAGACAGTATTTTGTTGGCACGATCGACTAGACTGGCGATTGCTAAGTACCTGCGATTGACTTTCTGGTCATAACTCTCTTTAACTGATTTCCGATTTTCTTCAAGATGCTGAATTGACACACCTTGGATATTGGCGAGCCAGGGTGGAAACTTATCCGGAGCTTCTTCGATCAACAGGCCATTCTCGAGCGCCTCCTCAAACTCGATTCGACCGAAGGTAATCAGCTGTGCTTTCAGACTATTCTTAGCCTTACTGAAGAAGACCAGCCGCACCCGATTGTTGACTCCATCACTGAGCAAAAAATGGTACACCTCACCTTTTTGCAGTGACTTATAGCCTTCGGGCGCAACAATGCGCGATCCCATCATCATGAGGAATACTCCTCAAAGAGCGAGCCATACACCGCCAAAACATCGGGCCCGTTTTTTTGAAGTGGCTGATCAATCAAAATCGGATCGAGTAGGCTCACCGGAAGGTGGCGGTACCAGATGTCCTGGTAGATCTGACAGATGAACTGATCACGTGCTCCCCAATGATCTGCATATTGGATAGCAATCAGCGCCGGAGGTACGCCTTCATCGACAGCTTCTTTCACCGTGCAGCTAAAATCCTCCAGCAAGCTGGGTTCGAGCCTCAGGGGAAGACCATGCATTGGGAACAGTAGCCCCAAGTTCTGAACGAGCGTAGGTTGGAGTAGGTCCAGGGATACCTGAACGGTTCTGATGCCGGCACTGGCGTAATAGGCTTCCTCAAGCGTCGCTCGAAGCTTAGCTTTCGTTCTGTCCTTCTTCTGCTGCGTCGGAGTCTTGGACTGGCCGCTCCTGCGTTCGCCAAAGGCATCTTTCCTATCCTTGACCGTCCAATTCAGTGCATAAGGTCCATTTTTTCCATACAGGTAGAGCAGTAGGTCACCCTGGTAGGGAAAAGGCATCCTCTCTCGTTGACCATCGGAACCTTGTACAACGATCTCGAAGTGCTGGAAGCCAATCTCTTGCGCAATGTCGGTTGTTCCCCGTACTGGCTGAGGGAAAACGCCATGCATCAAAGGATGCCCAAACAGCGGATGCGAGCTGCTGATTGGCCAAAGCATCTTCTGCTCATGCAAATCAAACAGATCAGGATGATAGAGAGCCAACTGAGTGAATACACGCTCTGGACGCGAGAGTGTATGGATAGTGCGGCCCAGCAAGCGACTGTTTAGCCGACTGGGTCTAGAGGTCTTCGGTGCCTCACTTGGAACAGCCATGATCGAGGGGGCGTATTGGTCCCCCCATTTGAACCCGGCTTGGCGTTCCATTATCAGTGCGAAGCGTTGTTGCGGAGTCATCTCAATTGTCCATTGCCACCGGTTGTGCCGAGGAGCCTGGGCTGGGGATAACAGGCAAGCCATCGGCAAAACCCTTGTATTGCGGGCTCAGGCCCTCTCACGGCGCTGTGGATAACGCCAACCTTCTTGTGGACGAACGAAGTCGTGCAGGGCTTGACGCCCCACATGCGCGAGATAGACAATGGAAGGGTCAGGGTGATTATCTGACTTATCCACAGGGGGCCTGAGCTGTCACTCTGGATCCCTGTTCTATCTGACTTTTCTAGCGCTGCTGCTAGTTATGTCATCTGATTTCCTTGGTCAGGTGGTGTAGCCGCCATCCGGCTACGTGCTCGGTAATAGTTATCGATGTCAGAGGTGCCCGGTCAGACGCTGGGCTGAACTCGCTTCGCTTTAACCTTAAATTTTATCGCTCAGTTTTAATTTCTGACAACAGATTAGCGCACGCTATTTTTTAGCCGGAACCCAATAATTAAACTCTGATTTAACAAAATAGGGTTTTACCTTTTCTATAATTTATTAATTCTTGCCATTATTCCTAACGGGAATTTTCAAGGGTTGCGCTCTGCGTCTATGCTGGAACCGGACCTCGGTCTGAGCTTGAGAAAATGCTTGCGCCCCGCTATGCCCCTTCTGGCTTTACCCGCGCTCCTATCACCAAGTGGGCCGAGGACGAGACTTTCTACAGCCTCTGTAGCCGACAACACGTTGTACTGAGCAGTCCCACCGCGTCGTCTACATCCGCCTGGCTTTTCGGCTCGCCATCAGCGTCTACCGCTCACGATCTTCCCTTCAACTTGGCTGCGCTGAACGATGCAGCTGCAGCAAGCTGGGGAAGTCCTCGATCGATTATTTTTGAGCACACGATCCTGCCATTTTTCCTACCTTTCCAATCGGCTCACCACGAAGTGGAAGCGATGCAGGTAATGGAAGGCAGAACGCTAGGCTCGCTGAAGTACAAGCTAGGCCTCCTTACCGGCCGATTCGGCGCTGAGCATCCGCTGAAGGCATGCTCGCAGTGCATGGAGACAGACCTAGCCACCCAAGGATTCACCTACTGGCATCTCTCCCATCAGTACCCAGGCGTTCTGGTATGTCCTACCCATCGGGAGATGTTGAGAGAAAGTTGCTACAACCGGCAGTGGTCTGGACGCTTCCACTGGGTATTGCCACATGAAAGCACGCTTGAGGCGACAAAGGTCCCCGCTCCCGAACCATTGCAAAAGGCATTGGAGCAGGTCGCAACGGCGGTCTTGGATCTGGCCGTCTGCGGGCGTTGCCGGCGATTTCGCCCAGACCTAGTGAGAACACTGTACAAGACAGCCTTGACTTCTGGGATCGAGTCCACAATTGACGCCTTCGCTCATCATTGCGCCTCGCTCCAACAGTTTCCAATCTTCGCTTCGTTACCCACAACGCCTCGGCAAGTGCCGACCTTCTGGGCGCAGCTCGTCCGCGACCGGCAGAGCCATAGTCATCCGCTCAGGCACCTGGTCGCGATCACTTGGCTATATGGATCGGTGAGCGGTTTTGTCGAGGCGTACGATCGCGCTGTAGGAAGCCAGAAAGCTCAGGAGAGGCCGGCGTACCACGAGGAAGCTAATTACCAATGCTGCAAATCTCTCAGCACTGATCTTCCTAACGAAACGCCACAGACGCGTAGACCGAAAGTGCTTAAGCTGCCCATTCGCAACGACATCTTGGACCGCCTGTGCCGCGGGGAGCCTAAGAACGAGATCTGCGCAAGATTCGGAATCACGGTATCGACGGTAAACAAGCTGCTTCGTTCAGAGCCAGAAGTGAAGATGTCTTGGATAGAGCAGTCTCTGACGACCAACGTGGAGAAGCATCGATCCCTATGGGTCGCCGCAGCAGCCACCCAACATAGCCGTACTCCCCACGACATTCGAGCCCTTGCCCCAGACATCTACGCTTGGCTCTACCGGAATGACCGTGAGTGGCTGCTTTCACAAACACGAGAGCTGCCCTCAGGAAGGCTGGGTAACCATTCGCGGGTGAATTGGGCGAAACGTGACGAGGACCTGCTGATCCAGGTCCGTCGCACCTTCAGCGAACTGGGTAGAGCTGGCAGAGATGGCGAGGTCAGCCGTCGAGCGCTTTTTCTCGCCTGCCCCACGCTGGCCGGAGCCCTTGAAAAGTACGGCCGCTACCCACGCACACGAGCATTTGTGAAATCGATAGTCCTTACCTAGCCGTGTCACGGTCGACCGCCACGGTTCGCCGCGTAATAAAATTAGACCATCCTCCCTTACTGCCGGTGGCGCATTTATGTTCCGCTCCCTCGCGGGAGCTGAATGCGAACTCTTAAACAGCCGTACAGTCCAGTTGGCCCATGTTCTTTCTGGTTCTGATACCAAGTCTGGGAACTGAAGGTAAGACAAGGTGTGACCGTTTGATTAAACGTCGCGATGGACTGTCGTTCTGCATACAACAGCTATAGTGATACAGAGAATCTAAATCACGGAATGCAGACTGACTAGAGAGACGCATCGACTTATCACAGGGATAGGGACAGGAAAGAACTGCTATACCCATTGTATAGTCCTCCGTGACGTACCAAGCAGACTCATCGCCCATTGCTAAGTAGGTGCCCCATCCATTCTGAACTAGCCTAGAAACGCCGTGCTCGCCGATGTCCCGCATGAATTCATCAATGTCGGCATAATTCGAGAAAATTGCTTTTATTATGAGTTCAAGAGAGCTCTCTGAGTGCGCAGCATCATTGTCGACGGCTTGATCCTGCATGCGAATGGCCGCTAATTCGAGATCTTTTTCCAACCAGTAGATGTCGTGCCACGTGGTGACCCCTTCCGGCATCGTCGCTTGTACCTTGCCCCGTACAGCACTCACTGCAGCCTCGGCCGAGATGTGGTGAGCTGATGTGCAAAATGCATGGTTGAAGCGTGCTCGTTGGAACTCTGCGCCGTCACTATTCACGGAAGGTTCCACGTCCCACAAGTAATGACCATCACAGCCTCCCCACATTACATCTAGACGATGTTTCGGATCGCCCAATGAAATTTCGCAATACGGGCAGTGTGTAAGCAATAACGTATTATGCTTGTGGCAAACAGTGTCGTTTTCCAACAAGGAATATGACCGACGCCAATATGAAAAGCCAAGCCTTGCTAGGTCTTCCTTTGCGCACTCAGGACAGTAAGTTACATTTTTTTCGGCGTACGGCTCACCCTTAAACGGATAGAGCTTCCGCGAGTAGGAAATATCCTGTGAATGTTTAACAACATAATTCACAGCGAGGGAAGTATGAAGAGAAATCAGCCGATCGAAACCATAGCTCCCACCCCAGCCCAGAAAGACTGAAATTTCTTTCAGGTCAGATTTGAAGAATCGAACCTTATTTTGAAATTTCCGAATTTCGTCGACAGCATGTGAGTCCCAGCAGAGGAACAAAGAACGTTCCAGATACGAGCGAATTGACTCTTCAGGCTGGATTTTCAAACGCGGTATGGAGAGCATGCTGAGACTGCTTGAATAACGTAACTGTGTCGTACCGACCCACGCGACCGCGGCCCCTACGGGAGGCCGCGGTCGCGCATGACAGCTTTTATTGTCGCGGTACCGCTTTTATTGTCGGAAACCATCTGTTGTGAACAGCGCCAATCGTTACTCTACAGTTACCGATTTCGCCAGGTTACGCGGCTGGTCGACGTCAGTGCCTTTGAGCACCGCCACGTAGTACGACAGCAGTTGCAACGGAATGGTGTAGAGGATCGGCGCCAGGGCATCGATGATGTGCGGCACGGCAATCACATGGGTACCTTCGCCATTGCTCATGCCAGCGTGTTCGTCGGCAAAGACAATCAGTTCACCACCACGGGCGCGCACTTCCTGCAGGTTGGACTTGAGCTTCTCCAGCAGTTCGTTGTTCGGCGCCACGGTCACCACTGGCATGTCGCTGTCGACCAGGGCCAACGGGCCGTGCTTGAGCTCACCGGCCGGATAGGCTTCGGCATGGATATAGGAAATTTCCTTGAGCTTGAGTGCCCCTTCCATCGCCACCGGGAACTGCGCACCACGGCCCAGGAACAGCGTGTGATGCTTGTCTGCGAACAGTTCAGCGGTTTTCTCGACGATGGCGTCCATCGCCAAGGCTTCGCCCAGGCGCGTCGGCAGGCGGCGTAGCTCTTCGACCAGCTCGGCTTCGACTCCGGCCGCCAAGGTGCCACGGACCTGGCCCAGGGACAGGGTAAGCAGCATCAGCGACACCAGCTGGGTGGTGAACGCTTTGGTCGACGCCACACCGATTTCCGGACCGGCCTGGGTCAGCAGGGTCAGGTCCGACTCGCGTACCAGCGAACTGATGCCGACGTTGCAGATCGCCAGGCTGCCAAGGAAACCCAGCTCCTTGGCGTTACGCAGCGCCGCCAGGGTGTCGGCGGTTTCACCCGACTGGGAGATCGAGACGAACAGGGTGTCCGGCTGCACCACCACCTTGCGGTAGCGGAACTCGCTGGCCACTTCGACCTGGCACGGGATACCTGCCAGGCTTTCCAGCCAGTATCGAGCAACCATACCAGCGTGATAGCTGGTACCACAGGCCACAATCTGCACATTGCGTACTTTGGCGAACAGCTCGGCGGCTTGTGGACCAAAGGCCTGAACCATGACGTGGTCTTTGCCCAGACGCCCTTCCAGGGTGCGCTGCACCACGGTCGGTTGCTCGTGGATTTCCTTGAGCATGAAGTGGCGATAGGTACCCTTGTCGGCAGCTTCGGCGCCTTCGTGGTACTGCACGGTTTCGCGCTGTACCTTGGTTCCGCTGACATCCCAGATAGTCACCTGGTCGCGGCGGATCTCGGCGATGTCGCCTTCTTCCAGGTACATGAAGCGGTCGGTCACTTGGCGCAAAGCCAGTTGATCGGAAGCCAGGAAGTTTTCCCCATGGCCCAGACCAATCACCAGCGGGCTACCGCTGCGGGCCGCCAACAGGCGGTCAGGCTGGTGGGCGCTGATCACTGCCAGACCATAAGCGCCATGCAGCTGCTTGACTGCGGCCTTCAGGGCATCGGCCAGGTCAGGAACGGTCTTCAAGGTGTGATGCAGCAGGTGGACGATGACTTCGGTGTCGGTCTCAGAGCTGAATACATAACCCAAGCTCTTAAGCTGTTCACGCAGCTCTTCATGGTTCTCGATGATGCCGTTATGCACCACCGCCAGCTCGTGACCGGAGAAATGCGGGTGGGCATTGCCTTCTGTTGGCGCACCGTGGGTGGCCCAACGAGTGTGAGCGATACCCAACTGGCCGGTCAGCGGATCGGCGGCAACAGCGGCTTCCAGCTCACTAACCTTACCGATGCGGCGACGACGCTCCAAGGTTCCTTGCTGGGTATAAACCGCTAGACCTGCGCTGTCATAACCGCGGTATTCCAGGCGTTTGAGGCCTTCGATGAGGATGGTGGTGATATTACGTTCGGCGACGGCACCAACGA
>RCUI01000137.1_pt1 | contig 27174 bp, 29 predicted proteins | sample 2166121 | NCBI WGS metagenome assembly RCUI01 (sample SAMN09932700, study PRJNA488358) | compost metagenome | feature: garden; material: soil; isolation source: compost soil in succinic acid-enriched culture | place: Germany: Experimental Botanical Garden Goettingen | collected 2016-01-27
AGCCGGCGTTGCCGGCGATCGAGCCCGCAGGGGTCGCAATCCGCCGCTCAGATCACCCGCGCCGGATGCTGCTGGCGCGGGTCCCCCAGCAAGCCACGATGCGAAGGCGGCTGGCGCCCGCCCGCTTCGCTGATGCCATAACCCCCGGCTATCTCGGCAGTGATCAGGGTTTGCCCGGAATAGCTCATCAACTGCGGATCGTTGAGCAGCGCATGAATCACTCGCCCATTGAACTGCGGGGTCTCGGCATCGGCGAGGAACGCCTTGTACTGCTCACCATGTTGTTCGCCGGCAACCCGCGTGCGTTCGGTCAATTGCGGGCCGAGCCACAGCGACAAGGCCGCCACGCCCTGGCCTTCAAAATCGATGGCCATGTCGGCGGCCAGCTTGTCGCAGCCGGCCTTCTGCGCGCCATAGGCCGGCCCGTGCATGTAGCAGCCAGCGCCGAACGAGGAAGTGAAACACACCAGCCCCTGACGGCTGCGCAGCAACAACGGCGCAGCATGGTAGCTGGCGACATAGGCCGAACGCAGGCCGACATCGAGGATGCGCACCAGCTCCAGCGGCTTGGCCCAGAACGGCCCCGGCTCGATCAACTGATCATGGATGAAGGCCGCGTTGTTGACCAACAGATCCAGGTGCCCGCATTCGCGTTCAACCTGGGCGAACAGCGCCTGCACCTGGGCATCGTCGCCATGATCGCAGGTCACCGCGATGCCCTGCCCGCCCACGGCGCTGATGGCCTGGGCGGTGGCCTGCAGGTCACCGTCCAGGGCGTGGCCATACAAACGTGAACCGCCCTGCCCACGAGCACGGCCGGTAATATAAACGGTCATGCCGGCCGCGCCGAGGGCCAGGGCGATGCCTTGGCCGACACCGCGACTGGCGCCGGTAACCACGGCAACCTGCCTGTGTTGTGTATTCATGGGGTGCATCCTCAAGAAACCAGTGCCACCTGGGCCTGGGGGTTACTGGCAAGCGCGCCAATGTGATTGGCGGCCAGGTAGCCGAAAGTCATGGCCGGGCCGAGGGTCGAACCCGCCCCCGGATAGGTGCGGCCCATCATCGATGCAGCGCTGTTGCCGATGGCATACAGGCCGAGGATCGGTTGGCCGTCCTCGTGCAATACCCGCGCATGCACATCGGTCAGCAAGCCGCCCTTGGTGCCGATGTCACCGGCGTCGACCCGCACCGCATAGAACGGCGCCTGCAGCAACGGCGCCAGGCACGGGTTGGGCTGCACGCCAGGGTCGCCGTAATAGCGGTCGAACAAGGATTCGCCCTTGGCGAAATCCTCGTCGCGACCCAGGCTGGCCATGGCATTGAAGCGCTGCACGGTACGCGCCAGGCCGGCAGGGTCGACACCGATGCTGCTCGCCAGTGCTTCGAGGCTGCTGGCCTTGTGAAAGTAATCGCGCAGGTGCCGGGGCAACTGCCAGTCGCGCTGGGCATAGCCCGGCAACAGCGCACCACAGGGGTATTTGCGGCGAAAACTGGCGTCAAAGACCATCCAGCACGGCACGCTGCTGGCGCCTTCACGGTTGTTGGCATACATGGCGTAGACGATGTCGGTGTAGGGCGCAGCCTCGTTGACGAAGCGTTCGCCAGCCGCGTTAACCAGGACGCACCCCGGCAAGGTACGTTCGACGAACAGTGCGCGCTGCTTCTCTTCGCCCTGCACATGGGTGGTCGGCGCCCACCAGCTGTGTTCCATCAGCGCGGTACGCGCACCCACTGCCTGGCCTGCACGAATGCCGTCGCCAGTGTTGTTCGGCGGCGTCGCGCTCCAGCTGGCTTGCGAGGGCTGCGGGTGGTACTGGTCACGCATCGCCTGGTTACGCTCGAAGCCCCCGGCGGCAATGATCACCCCGTGACGCGCCTTGATCCTCACCAGTTTGCCGTCGCGGCGGACCTGGGCGCCGCCGATCCGCCCGTCGACAATCAGCAGCTGCTCCAGCGCACAGTCGAGCCACAGCGGTACCTCTCGGTCGAGCATCGAGCAGCGCAAGGCCCCGACCAGGGCATTGCCCAGGGTCAGGAAGCGATCCCGGCGCGACAGCTTGCGGCCCTTGCGGTCACGCCAGTAGCGCCACATCACCCGCAGGGTCAGGCGCAGCCAGCCCTTGCCGCGACACAGCAGTACCTGGGCTTCTTTCATGGTCATGGCCATCCGGCCCATCATCAGCGTGCCCGGTGACGGCGCACGCATCTTGAGGAATTCGTCGCCCAGCTGCACCGCGTCGAACGGCAAGGGGTCCATCGAGCGATAGCCGGGCTTGCCGCCCGGCACTTCGGGGTAGTAGTCGGCATATTGCGGTTGCGCCTCGAAGCGCACCCGCGAGTGTTGTTCGAGGTATTCGAGCATCCGCCGGCCCTGCTCGACATAGGTCTCGATGCGCCCGTCGTCGATCTCGCCATGGGTGACGGCCCTGAGGTAGGCGATGGCTTCTTCGGCCGAGTCCTGCCCGCCCAGGGCGCTGATGCGCGGGTTGTTCGGGATCCAGATACCGCCGCCGGATACCGCCGAGGTACCGCCGTATTCGCTACTTTTCTCGATCAGCAGGGCCTTGAGCCCCAGGTCGTGGGCGCGCAGGGCGGCGGTCATGCCGCCGGCCCCCGAACCGATCACCAGCACGTCGCAACATTGGTCCCACTCGATCCCGGCTTCGTTCATGTGTTCACCTTTTCCAGGGCAACAGACAACAGGCCGCGCCGGCTGTCGGCCGGGGGCATTGGCCCGCTGATTGTTCGGTGCCCGGCACCGGCCAACATCGTCCGATGGGACTAGCGCCAACGCCCTGCTCACTCGGCGGTTTCGCTTAGTCCGCTTGGACGATGTTGCGCCGCCAAGGGGATTCCATAGTCGCCCCAGCTTCACCTCCCACCTTGAATACGGCGGTCGGGCAGGTCTGACCGCGGCATGAGGACGACATGATAAAAACAACAATCGCCCCACCTTCACTGAACACCTGCGTGCGCCTGGGGATGTTGATGCTGGCTGGCGGCCTGGGCAGCCCGGCCAGCGCCCTGACCTTCCAGGCCAACGATGACCTGAGCATCGACTGGGACACCACCCTGACCTACAGCCTGGCCTGGCGTACCGAGGGCCGCGACCACAAGCTGGTGGCCAACGCCGACGGCAACGATGGCGACAACGCTTTCGACAGGGGCAGCCTGATCACCAACCGCGTCGGCTTTCTCACCGAAGCCAACCTCAAGTGGCAGAACGACTTCGGCCTGTTCATGCGCGCTGCCGGCTTCTACGACAACGTCTACGACCAGGGCAACGACAACGGCACCGGTGCCTCCAACTGCCTGGCCAGCGGCAACTGCCGGCGCGCCGACCGCTTCTCCCAGGACACCATCGACCAGCACCGCGACGACCTGCGCCTGCTCGACGCCTATGCCTATGGCAGCTGGGACGTCGGCGGCCACAACCTCAATCTGCGAGTCGGCGATCAGGTGGTGAGCTGGGGTGAAAGTCTGTTCTACCCGGGCATCTCCGCCGCCCAGAGCCCGGTCGATGCGACCAAGGCCACCACCCCCGGGGTCGAGGTCAAGGAAGTGCTGCTGCCGGTGGGCCAGGTGTTCGGCCAGTTCAGCCTGACCGACGCCCTGGAGCTGCAGGCCTACTACCAGTACAAATGGGAGAAGACCGACCTGTTCGGGGTTGGCAGCTATTTTTCCAGCACCGACCTGATCGACCGCGGCGGCTTCAGCGATGCCTCAGGCTTCGTCACCCGCCTCAAGGACGACGAACCCAGTGACAGCGGCCAGTACGGCGTGGCCCTGCGCTACACCGCCGAGTCGCTGAACAACACCGAGTTCGGCCTCTACTACTCGCGCTACCACGACAAGAACCCGTCGCTGGATTTCCAGACCGACCTGGGCCATTACCGCGTGCGCTACTTCGACAACATCGACCAGTACGGCGCCAGCTTCGGCACCGTGCTCGGCGACACCAGCATCGCCGGTGAAGTCAGCTACCGCGACGGCGCGCCGGTGATGGTCGACAACGGTTTCTCCAGCCCCGTGCGGGCGCAGACCCTGCAGGCCCAGGTGTCGATGATCCACGTGGTCGGCCCGACCGCCTTTGCCGACAACACCACCCTGGTCGGCGAGCTGGTCTACAACACCGTGCTCGACAACGACGCCTCGACCCCGGTGACCCTGGCCCCCGGCCTGACCCTGCCCGGCACCGACAGCCTGGTCCTGGACCGCGACGCCTGGGGCTACACGGTACAGGCGACCTTCGACTACAACGACGTGTTCAGCGGCTGGGACATGTCGGTACCGGTCACCTACAGCAGCGCCGCCCAGCACGACAGCGCCCTGACTGGCTCGATCAATGCCGGGCAAGGCGATGAGCGCGCGAGCATCGGCACCACCTGGCGCTACCTCGGCAACTTCACCGTCGAAGCGCTCTACAACGCCTACCTGGGCAATGCCAACAATTCGCCCCTGGCCGACCGCGACAACGTCGCCCTCAACTTCAAGTACCGCTTCTGAAGCCCCTGATGGAGGAGCACCGCATGTCTACTCTCACGCATCCCTGGTTGCGCACCACCCTCGCGGCCGCCCTGCTCGGCGCAAGCCTGGCCCACGCCAATGTCAGCAACGACGATGCCGCGCGCCTGGGCAAGGACCTGACCCCGGTCGGCGCCGAACGCGCCGGCAACGCCGATGGCAGCATTCCGGCCTGGACCGGAAAATGGCGCGGCCTGCCACCACAGCTCAAGTTCGCCGGCCCCGGCACGCCCTACCCTGACCCTTACGCCGACGAAAAACCGCTGTTCACCATTACCGCGCAGAACGTCGAGCAGTACGCCGCCAACCTCACTGACGGCCAGAAGGCACTGTTCAAGCGCTACCCGAGCTCGTTCAAGATTCCGGTCTACCCCAGCCATCGGGACTTCAGGGTCGACCAGGCCAGCGAGGATGCCCTCAAGCGCAACGCGCTCAACGCCACGCTCAGCGCCGACGGCAACGATGCAATCAACGCCTTTGGCGCCTCGCCGTTCCCGATCCCGAAAAACGGCAACGAGCTGATCCTCAACCACAACATGCAGGCGCGGGCGACTACCGAAGAGGCCAACTACCAGCAGGTGGTGGTCTATGCCGACAACAACAAGGCCCTGGAAAAGGTCAACTACAAGATCTACTCGCTGTGGTCCGACCCCAAGCAGAGCGTGGAAAGCGTCAATGGCGTGTTCACCGACTTCCTGCTCACTACGCTTGAGCCGGTGCGCAAGAAAGGCGAAATCATCGTCGGCCACGAGTTCATCAACGCCGCCGCCCAGCCGCGCCAGGCCTGGCAGTACACCCCGGGCCAGCGCCGGGTACGCCGCGCGCCAACCGTCGGCTACGATTCGCCAACCGGCGCCGGCGGCTTTCGCGTCTACGATGAAGACCGCCTGTTCAACGGTGCCACCGACCGCTACGACTGGAGCATCGTCGGCAAGAAAGAGATCTACATCCCCTACAACAACTACAAGATCGACAGCCCCGAGGTGAATACCGCGCAGATCCTCTCCACCAGCGGCCATATCAACCCGGAGCTGATGCGCTATGAAAAACACCGGGTGTGGGTGCTGCAGGCGACGCTCAAGCCATCTGCCCGGCACATCTATGCCAAGCGCCTGATCTACATCGATGAAGACAGCTGGGCCGCGACCCTGGCCGACAACTTCGACGCCCGCGGGCAACTGTGGCGCACCAACATGCAGACCTCGGTGTACGCCTATGAGATCCAGCGTTTCCATGCCCGCCTGGGGATCTACCATGACCTGATCGCCGGCTCCTACCTGGTCGACCGCCTGCTCGACGAGCAGAAACCGGCCAAGCTCAACGCCAGCAACTTTGCCGCCGACGAGTTCACTCCCGGCAACCTGCGCAAGCTCGGTACCCGCTAACCCCCCACGCAGCAAAACCCAACGCCCCGCCCGATCCGGTCGGGGCGTTGGTCTTTCTCAGCGATAGCAATCCAGCAAACGTTCAGCGACTTCCTGCAACTGCGCGTCAGTCAGGCGATTGATCCCGGCAGCACGCTTGCGCCCGCCGCCGGAGGGGAACTGGCGGCAGAAGGCATCTGCCGCCAGCCCGGCATCTTCCGGCACCCGCAAACTGAACCCCCAGCCACCCTCGGCCCTGGCGCTGAGCAAGCCGATCGCCTTGCCTGGCGCCCCTGCTGCCAGCTGGTTGGCCAGCACGCCACTGACCCGACGCGCCCAGGGTTGCGCAGGCAAGCGGTAGATCAGCACGCCCTGGCCCGCCTGCCACGGCTCAAGGCCTGTGGCGGCGGCCATGTCGGCGGCATGGCCGCTGCGCAGGGTGGTAAAGCTGGTGCTGTGGCGGATGAAGTCCAGCGGATCGCGATACGGCAACAGCTCGGCGGCCAGCGCCAACGGCTCGAAGTGCAGGTCGGCCAGGCTGTCGCCATAGGCGTTGTAGTTGAGCAACAGGCCCAGTTCCTCCAGGGCGCGCACATCCTCTTCGTCCAGGCCATGTTGCGCCGCCAGCGCCAGCGCCGGGCCGGTCATACCGTCACCGAAGGCAGCCGCCACCGCCCAGCGGTGATGGCGCCCGCCCAGATAACGGTTGACCAGCAGGCTGGTACACACCTCGGCGGCGGTGTCGATGAACGACTCGAACGCCGGGTGGCGCGGCAGTTCGCCGGCAAAGTGGTGGTCGAAGTAGCGCACCCGGGCGCCGGCATCGAGCAGGCGCCGGGTGGCTTCACGGTTCTGTTCGTGGGCCACGTCCAGCACCGTGACCCGCTCGCCGGGCCCGGCCTGGACCCGGCGTAACAGCTCGATGTCGCGCTTGACCCCGCTGACCAGGTGCACCGTTGGCGCCAGTTCGCCAGCCAGACGCAGTTGCTGCAAGGCGCAGAGCCCGTCGGCATCGCCGTTGAAGGCGCAGTGATCGATGGTGTTCATCTGCAGCCCTCCTCAGTACATCACTTCGCCGCCGTTGGCATCGAGCTGCGCGCCATTGATTGCACTGGCGTAGTCCGATGCCAGAAACACTGCGGCGCGGGCGCACTCCTCGTCGCTGCGCATGCGCCCGCCAGGGATGCCGGCACTGAACTCGGCGCGCACTTGCGCTTCGCTGACACCGCGGGCCACCGCGCTCTGGCGCACCAGGGCCTGCACCGGCTCGCCCCACATCCAGCCACAGGCCAGGGCATTGACCCGCAAGCCGTGGGCCGCCTGTTCGCTGGCGAGATAACGCACGCTGGCGGCCAGGGCGCTTTTCGACGCGGCATAGGCGGCGCCGCCCTGATACGGTTTGCGCACCCCCAGGGTGTTGATCATGACGATCGCCCCCGCGCCCTGTTCGCGCATGGGCGCCAGCACCGCGCGGCTCATGTTCAGCGAACCCAGCAGGTTGACCTCCAGCGCTTCGCGCAGCGGGTCGTTGTCCGCCTCGTCCACGGCCTGGAAACCACCATGGGAGAAGGCGCTGTTGATCAGCGCATCGATACGGCCGAACTGCTTGAGGGTAGCTTCGGCGAAACGCTGGCAGGCCTGCACATCGGTGATGTCGGTGGCCACGCACAACACTTCGCAGTGTTCGGCAACGGCCTTGATGCGCTGTTGTGCCTCCAGCAGCCGGCCCTGGTCGCGGGCGCCGATGGCCACGGCCCGCGCCCCTTCGCGCGCGGCCTCCAGGGCCAGCTTGATACCCAGCCCGGGGCCGACGCCCGAAACCATCACGACTTTGTCTTTGAGTAGCATGGGATGACTCCTTTTATTGTTATGGGTTTGGCTCAGGCGTGGATATGCCGGGCGCGGTACTCGGCGTAGTCACGTTGCAGCAGCGCGTCGCTGAGGCCGAACTGCTCAGGGCTGTAGTGATGGGTGGCGCGTTTTTCCCGGCCGTTGGCGGCCAGCCATTGGTCCATGGCCGCGTTGACCGGCGCGGTGCATTCCAGGCCGGCGAAGCGGTAGATGCGCTCGACCACCGCCAGCGGTGCGGCCAGGGTGTCTTCGAACCGCACATCGAGAAAGCGCCCGGCCGGCAGGCTGTCGCGTACCGCCATGGCATGGCGCAGTGCCCGTGCCATGCGCCGGTTCCACTGCTCGCCAACGGCTTGGGCATCGGCCTGGGCGCTGTACAGCTGCCACAGGGTATGGATGAAGCTGGCCAGCGAGGGGATGGTTTTGCCCGGTTCGCGATGGGTAAGCACCACCTGCGCCCCGGGGAACACCTCGAACAACAGCTCCAGGGTATGCAAGTGCTGCGGGCTCTTGAGCAGCCAGCGCCGGCCCGGGGCAATGCCACGGCGTGCCTGCTGCCACTGCAGGAACTGCAAGGTGCGCTTGAGGTAACGGTAGACCTGGGTCTGGTCCTGGCGATCGAGCCAGGCGGTATAGCTGGGGACGTTGACGTAGGAGTCCATGGCGCAGAGGAACGAGTGCTCCATCAGCATGAACTCCTCGTCGGGCTGCTCGGCGTCCAGTGGGTGAATGGCCAGCAACTGCGGGAGGAGCTCGACCATCGCCGCTACTTCGGCACGCGCCCGGCCGATGCGCTGCAGCGGCTGTTCCAGGGTTTCCCCGCTCAGGGGCGCCGGGTAGCGGGTTTCCCACCACTGCGCCTTGCTGAACTGCGAGTCCACCGCCAGGGTGCGTTGCAGCAGCGTGGTACCAGTACGCGGCAGGCCGACGATCACCAGCGGGTCGTTGATCTCAATCTCGAGAATCTCAGGGAGGCGCCGACAGTGGTCTTCGATCACCAGGCGATTGACCAATTGCGCCAATAGCTTCTCGCGCAGCAGCAGGCGCCCTTGTGGCGATAATCGCGCTTCCTGCTCCAGGGCCTGCCCCAGTACTTCAAGGCCCTGGCGAAAATCGCCCGGGCCAAAATCGTCAAGACCGCCTGCGCGAGCACTGGCCTCGGCCAGCAGCAGGTCCAGGGAAAAATCGTTGCCGCTCATACTGCCAGCTCCTTGAGGTCATTGAGTTTGACCACGCGGGTGGTCGGCTGAACCGGTTGTTTGGCGCCAACCCAGCGCAGGCACAGGGTGCCGTGGGGGTGGCCGGCGGTTTCCAGCCAGTTGGCCAGGCCCGGGTCGCGGTGGCTGAGGACCATGCGCAGGCTGCCGTTCGCCGCAAGCTGCGCCGCATGCTTGTTCAGGCAGATGCGGTGGTAGCGGTAGTCGAGCGACTCCATCCAGTAGTTGTTGATCTGCAGGTTCCAGAAGTCGCAGGCCGGCATCTGGTCGACCTCGATCAGCAGCGCTTCGTCGTCGGCCAGTGCCCAGTACGAGTGGTAGTAGAAGATGTTCGGATCACCGCCCACTGCCTGGCACAACGCCTGGTCGGCGGCCGGCAACTGGTTGCTGTGCTGCTGGTAGCCCTGGGCCCAGTCGGCGAACAGCCGTGCGGTGTTCTCGACGAAACCACCGACTCGCTGCAGGCTTTGCTGCAGGCGTGCGGCGTCCAGCGGCGCGGGTGCCTGGCCGCCATTCAGGCGCTCGATGTGCAGTTGCGCCGGCTGCTCACTGCTGCGATCGAGGAAGGTCTGGCGCACGATCAAGGCATTGCTCTGCGGCTCAAGGGGCAGCCAGTTACCGCTGGCCGGCGGGTGCTGGCTGAGGATGATCTCGAAGTTGCCCTCGGCATCCAGCTGCAATTGCCCGGCGTCGATAAAGCCGGTCTGGATCATCTTGCCGTCGGTTTCGTAACCACCCTTTTGCGAGCCAAAGCTCAGGTAGGCGACGCTGCCGCGCTGGCCGCTGACACGGTACTCGTGCTCACCGTTCAGGCGTGCATAGCGGTACAGGTTGTCGGGGTTATCGGCACCGATTTTGGCAGTTTCATGGGAGGGGGTGATGAACCCGGGAAAATCTGGATCGGCGAACTCCAGGTGCATCTCCAGGGCGATGCGCAGCAAGCGGGTCAGGTAGCGAAAGCCTTCGGCGCGGGTTTGCTCGTCGGCCGGAGCCTCGGCGCGCAGGATCTGTTCGCCGCTGCGGCGCAACTGCTCGCAAAAACGGGTCCAGCTCTCACCGCTGATGACCGCCTGTTGGGGTGTGTCTGTAGCCATGTCAGTCTCCTCTGCCGGCGGAGGGTCCGCCGTTGTACCCGACCTTAGGGAGGAGCCCGGCAGCGCGGCTTCGTCCGTGCGGACTAAACCGCCGATCTAGTCCGCCTGGACGAGGAGCCGCCGGGCACAAGCGGTGAGGATCGCGCCTGAGCCCCGGCTCACTGGCGCCCCCTTGTGGCGCGCAGTCACCCTCACAGGAGCCACCCATGAGTGCAGAAAAAAACCTGGTCCGTTCGCTGACCGTGGACATCGATGCCCCGGCCGAACTGGTCTGGGCGATCCTCATCGACCTGCCCGCCTACCCGCAGTGGAACCCCTACACGGTCAAGGTCGAGTCGAGCCTGGTGCTCGGCGAGCCGGTCAACCTGTTCCTGCCCGACCCACGCCGGCCTGGTGAGTTGCTGAAGGTGGTCGAACGCCTGGCCGACTTCGAGCCGCATCGCTTGCTGGCCTGGGAGATGCACGCCAGTGCCGACAACCCTGATGCGGCGCGGCGCGAGCAGTTGATCGAACGCAGTGGGCCAGCGAGTTGCCGCTACCACACCACTGACCAGTTCCTCGGCCCGACCGCCGACCAGGTCATGGCCGACCACGGCCCCTGGGTGAAACAGGGCTTCGACGCCGTGGCCGTGGCACTCAAGGCCCATGCCGAGCGGTTGTTCGGGTCGGCGCCTTGACCTTGCCCGTGTCGTCTGGATTGCGGGGCTAGCCCGTTCCCACAGGTACTGCATCAATGCTCAGAACAGCACTAAACCTGTGGGAGCGGGCTTGACCCGCGATGAGGCCAGTCCAGCATTCTTCGTCCAAGCAGACGAAGAAGCCACCGCCCCCCATTACCTACCGTGACGTTCAGCCGGTGCCAATCCCGGCAGAACTCGAGGAGGTATTCGATGTTGACTCATCTGCAATGGCTGGAAGCGGAAAGCATCCAGATCATCCGCGAAGTGGTGGCCGAGTGTGAAAACCCGGTGATGCTGTATTCGATCGGCAAGGACAGCGCCGTGATGCTGCACCTGGCGATGAAAGCCTTCGCGCCGGGCAAGCCGCCCTTCCCCCTGCTGCACGTGGACACCACCTGGAAGTTTCGCGAGATGATCGAATTTCGCGACAAGACCGCTGAACGTCTGGGCCTGGACCTGCTGGTGCATATCAACCCCGAAGGTCTGGAAAAGGCCATCGACCCCTTCACCCACGGTTCGGCCCTGCACACCGACGTGTGGAAGACCCAGGGCCTGAAGCAGGCCCTGGACCACTACGGTTTCGACGCAGCGTTCGGCGGCGCCCGGCGCGACGAAGAAAAGTCGCGGGCCAAGGAGCGGGTGTTTTCGCTGCGCTCCGAGCAGCACCGCTGGGACCCCAAACAGCAGCGCCCGGAGCTCTGGCGCCTGTACAACACACGCAAACGCAAGGGCGAAAGCCTGCGCGTGTTCCCGCTGTCGAACTGGACCGAGCTGGATATCTGGCAGTACATCTACCTCGAACAGATCCCCATCGTGCCGCTGTACTTCGCCAAGGAACGCCCGGTGGTACGCCGCGACGGTACGCTGATCATGGTCGATGACGAGCGCCTGCCACTGCGGCCTGGAGAAACCCCGGAACTGCGCAAGGTGCGTTTCCGCACCCTGGGTTGCTACCCGTTGACCGGCGCCATCGACAGCGACGCCGATAACCTGCCGGCGATCATCAGCGAAATGCTGGTCAGCCGCACCTCGGAACGCCAGGGCCGCCTGATCGACAGCGATTCGGCCGGCTCCATGGAGAAGAAGAAGCAAGAGGGGTATTTCTGATGAACGCGATCACCGATGCACGCAATGGCGACCTGACGCCCTACCTGCAACAGCAACAGAACAAACAGCTGCTGCGCTTCATCACCTGCGGCAGTGTCGACGACGGCAAGAGCACCCTGATCGGCCGCTTGCTGTATGAGTCCAAGGTGCTGTTCGAAGACCAGTTGGGCCAGCTTGAAGCTGACTCGAAAAAACTCGGCACCCAGGGCGAGGAGCTGGATTTCGCCCTGCTGGTCGACGGCTTGAGCGCCGAGCGCGAGCAAGGCATCACCATCGATGTGGCTTACCGTTTTTTTGCCACCGAAAAGCGCAAGTTCATCGTTGCCGACACCCCCGGCCATGAGCAATACACCCGCAACATGGTCACCGGTGCGTCCACCGCCGACCTCGCAGTGATCCTCATCGATGCCCGCCAGGGCCTGTTGACCCAGACCCGCCGGCACAGCTACCTGGTGTCGCTGCTGGGCATCCGCAAAGTGGTGGTGGCGATCAACAAGCTCGATCTGGTGAGCTATTCGCAGGCGGTGTTCGAGCGCATTGAAGCCGAGTATCGCGCCTTCGCCGCACAGATCGGCCTGCAGGATATCCAGTGCATCCCGCTCTCGGCACTGCGCGGCGACAACATGCTCGAAACCAGCCCCAACACCCCCTGGTACCAGGGCCCGAGCCTGCTTGCGCACCTGGAAGACGTGCCGCTGGAGCAAGCCCGGCAGAGCCAGGCGCCGTTCCGCTTGCCGGTGCAATGGGTGAACCGGCCGAACCTGGATTTTCGCGGCTATTGCGGCAACGTTGCGGCCGGCAGCGTGCGCGTCGGCGAGCGCATCCGCGTGCTGCCTTCAGGCCAGCAGAGCGAGATCACCTGCATCCTTGGCAGTGCCGGAGAACAGCAGCAAGCCCTGTGCGGCCAGGCCGTGACCCTGACCCTGAAGGACGAAATCGATATCAGCCGCGGTGACCTGATCGCCCTGGCCGACGCCCCGCCGGCCGTCGCCGACCAGTTCGAGGCGACCCTGGTATGGATGGACGAAGAAGCGCTGCTGCCGGGCCGCCCGTACCTGATGAAGATCGGTTGCCGCACCGTCGGCATGAGCTGCGCCAACCTCAAGCACCGGGTCGATGTGAACAGCCTCGAGCACCTGGCGGCCAAGACCCTGGAGCTGAACGGCATCGGCGTGTGCAATCTGCACCTGGACCGGCCGATCGCCTTTGATGCCTATGCCGACAACCGCGACACTGGCGGCTTCATCGTCATTGATCGCCTGAGCAACCGCACGGTCGGCGCCGGCATGCTGCACTTTGCCTTGCGCCGGGCGCAAAACGTGCACTGGCAGGCCATCGACGTCAACCGCGAGGCCCATGCCGCGCTCAAGGGCCAGGCGCCACGAATGCTGTGGTTTACCGGGTTGTCCGGCGCGGGCAAGTCGACCATCGCCAACCTGGTCGAGCGCAAGCTGCATGCCCTGGGCCGACACACCTACCTGCTCGATGGCGACAACGTGCGCCACGGCCTGAACCGCGACCTGGGCTTCACCGAAGCCGACCGGGTGGAGAACATCCGCCGGGTGTCGGAGGTGGCCAGGCTGATGCTCGATGCTGGCCTGATAACCCTGGTGTCGTTCATCTCGCCGTTCCGTGCCGAACGCGACATGGCCCGGGGCCTGGCGGGCGATGGCAATTTCCTCGAGATCTTCATCGATGCGCCGCTGGCCCTGGCCGAGCAGCGCGACCCCAAGGGCCTGTACCTGAAAGCCCGACGTGGTGAGCTGAAGAACTTCACCGGCATCGATTCGCCCTACGAGCCACCGGTGGCACCGGATATCCATATCGATACCCAGCACGAGACTGCCGAGGCCGCTGCCGAACGCATCGTCGAGGCCCTGCTGGCGTTGTAACGGCGACCGGGCGCAGCGTTGCACCCTGGAGCGTGCGCTGCGCTCATCAGCGCCCGGCCATCTAAGCCAAACGGACGATTTTGTCTCCCTGACCCAGGTCGATACTCGAGCCATAACAACACGCAGCCAAAGAGGCGCGCATGACCCTGCCCTTTCCTACCTGCCCGGACCTGCACGCCAGCCTCGACATTGCCCCTGCCGAGCTCAGCAGCCTGCTCGGGCTGGTCTATCACGGCCCGCTGGAGTCGACGCCCTGGGCCAGTTTGCTGGACGTCCTGCGCCAACGCTTCGCCGCCAGCTTCTTCACCCTGGTGCTGCGCAATCCCGACCACCAGCGCCCCGGGCTGATCGTCAATGCCTCGGTACATGGCCCGCTGTTGCCTGGCGAGCCCTCCTACAGCGAGCATTACTATTCGATCTGCCCGTTCATCGACTGGCCCGTGGACCAGGTCGCCAGTGCCGACCAGGTGCTGGGCACCGAGGCCTGGCTGGGCCATGAGTTTTACCGCAACTACCTGCGGCCGCTGGACCTGCGCCATGTACTGGTGGCCAACATGCGCACCGCCGCCGGCATGCACTGCGCCCTGTTCGCCTGCCGCGACCACGCCAGCGAGGATTTCAATCAAGCGCAGATCAACTTGATCCGCCTGTTGTTGCCGCACCTGCAACAGGCTGTAGACCTGCATTCGGCAGTGGATCAACTGGATGCCGAGCGCCAGCTCTATGCGGCCACCATCGACCGCCTGATGGTCGGCACGGCCATCCTCGACGAGAACGGCCGGATGATGCGCTGCAACCGCGCCGCCCAGCGCCTGTTTGACAGTCGCGACGGCCTGGAGTGCAGGCACGACAAGCTGTGTGCCTTTGCCAGCCATGAGAACCGCGCGCTGCAGCATGCCATCCAGGCGGTGTTGAAACAGCGCCAGCGCGGCCTCGACGACCTGCAGGTGCTGACCCTGGCACGGCCCAGCGGCGAGATGCCGCTGAACCTGTTGCTGCGCCCGATTGCCATGAGCTACCAGGCCCAGAACGGCACCCGACGCCCGGCCGTGGCGGTGTTCATCCGCGACCCGGCGGACTCGCCACAGGCCTCGCGCAACCTGCTGCGCAGCCTGTTCCAGTTGACCCGCACGGAAACCGAGGTGGCCATGCTGGTGATGGATGGCCAGACCCTTGATGAGACGGCCGAAGCACTCGGGGTATCGCGCAATACCGTGCGCGCCCACCTGCGCGGTGTCTTCGCCAAGACCGGCGCCACGCGCCAGGCGCAACTGGTCAAGACCTTGCTCAACAGCGTGGCGTCGTTGGGGTAGTGGTTGGCGCCGCCCGTTTGAGTAGAATAGCCGCCGTAGCGCTAGCATCCCCCTGCGCAATTGCGCCTTTGAACGATCAATGGATGATCCTGTTGAAACCCCTCAAGCACCGTTTTCTCGCCATCCTCATGCAGGTCGATCTCAACATTACGATCTGGACCGGCGGCCTCTACATGATCTGGGTGCTGTTCGACCGTGATGCAACGCGGTACTTCGAAGCCTACGTAGTCTTTGCCATCGCCGGCCTTTGCCTGTTCTTCTTCACCGCGCTGTTTGTGCGCTGCCCGGAATGCAACAAATCCATGCACCATCTGTACAAGCCGGGAGAAGGACTGTTGATGCACCGCGGGTTACTGCCCCACGAGGTCTTCACCCAGAAGCTGATCGAGTGCCCCGAGTGCAACCAGGTGGTGAAGTTTCGCGATTAGCGCAAGCTGATAACGATCTTGCGTGCGAGCATGCCCACCAGCATACCGGCGATGGTCAGCAGCACATCGGCGGTGAACTTTGCCGAGTAGTCAGGCGCGTAGATACGGTCATGGGTGTAGAAGGTCGGGCCGGTGTTGAACACAGCGTGGTAGCCATTGGGGAAGAACGCCACCGCGCACAGCACCACGATCAAGCCCAGGGTCCAGGCGCCGGTGCCGTCGTAGGACTGGCTGCGGAACCAGAGGAGAATCCAGGTGAGTACGGCGGCGAGGACCGGCGTCCAGAACTGCGAAGTGAGGGCGCTGTAGAATTCCAGGGTGAAATACATGGGTTTGCTGAGTCCTTTCGGTGACGCCAGTGGAGAAGGTTGGATGACGCGCCTTGAAACGCGGCGGCATGCTATCACGCCGGGCACGACACCGGCGCTCCTGCTCAGCTTCAGCCCTGCGGCGCAATATCGACCTTTTGCAGCCGGTCCAGCCCTACCCCGTAGAAGAACGAAAACGGCCGCCCGGCCTGATACGCGTAGTTGCCACACATCTCGCGCAGGCCCTGGCGCCCGGCGTCGGCCATGTCGAAGGGTTGGTAGGGGTGCTCGCCAAGCGATCCGAACTCAATCGTCAGCCAGGTCGAGCGAAACTTGCCATAGGACATCTCGCTTCCCACGCTGACCTTGAGCCCACCCGTCTCGAGGCGCTCGCGCAGGTCACGGTCGTCAAAATACAGGCTGGCAGGCACGCGCAGGGTCAACTTATCGTGGGTGAGAATGTCCATGCCGCCCTGTAGTTGCGCGCTGTCGGCCTTGAAGCCGGTGATGACGAACGGCAAGGCGCTCTGCACGAAACTGTCGAGCTGGCAGCCCACTTCGGCCTTGACCGTGCTGCTACCGGCGAAGGCATGGCGCCGCTCGCTGTCGCTGATGCGGGTATCGAGGCTCGTCTCGTAGGGAAAGTCGAACCACAGCGGTATTACCTTGCGTCCCATCGCGACGACGTTGGCAGGGGCCGGGCCGATTTCCCGCCCCGCTGCATTCAGTCGTTTGGCCTGGCTGTAGTCCAGCTGCAATTGCACGCTGGAGACCACCGCCTTGCGCGCCTGCAGGATGGCATCGAGCTGGCTGGCCAAGGCCTGGCGCTGCGCGGCGCTCAGGGCTGGCTCAGGGCCACGCAGCACGAGGGTGTCACTTTGCTGGGGATCGAGTTCGATCTGCAGCCGTTGCGTATCGATGTGCTGGGCGGCCAACAGCTGCTCGACGGCCTGGCGGTAAACCTCGTGCACTTGCCTGGCGTCATCGCGAGGATGGGCACCGCCGTGGAACTGCAACTTCGCGAGCACCACCCTGGGCTCCTTGAGCAGGGCCACAACGAGCAATACACACAGCCCGATACCCGCACCCACCATCAGCTTCCATGCAGCACGTCGACTCATTACAAGCCTGCTCCTTGACTAAGACATCCGCAGTACACACTGCGGGCGCGGATAATAACCGCCATTAGCGCTTATTGCTTGTGCGGCAAACGGCATTGTTACTGTTTCACCAACAAAGCTTTCAGCCCCGGGCGTTTATCCCCAAACACCTCCGGCCTAAACTGAAATCAGTTTCCAGGCAAAGCACCCTGCCCCGCTTCCCAAATTCCTTGCCGACAGGTCTTGTTTTTGCCTGGGTGACGGCAAGGGTATGATGGCGCCCTGCTTGAATGGAGAGCGCCGCAAGCCATGGAGGATTCTTGAGTAACCTGGTCAAACTTCGAATTGTTCTAACCTTCGGCGCGATTGCCGGACTGTTGCCCGTCACCCTGGTGTTTATCTGGGGGGCACTGTTCTTTCTCGCTGGCGCACTCGGCTCACTGGCGTCAACAGGCTGGCTCGCCTGGGCGATCATTCTGCTGCCGATCTCGATGTCAGTGTTCTGCCTGTGGACGAGCTGGAAAATCTACGCGATCTCAATGGCCACAACCCCCGAAGTACGCTACAAGCGCCTGCTGATTGCCGGGGTGGTCGCGACCGCACTTTGAGGCGTGCCGTGGGCCTACTTTGGCCGCACGTTCCCAACGACAATCTATATCTTCATGATGCCCGGGATTACAGCGGCGGCGATGCTGGCCATTGCACTGAAAAGAGAACAGGCCGTAGCAAAACAGCTGCAGAGCTGATGCTGGAACTGCACGTCGACTAGAAGGAACACCATGCGTATTCATGTATTGAACATGCTGCTGCCTCTCCCGTTGCTGGTGATGATGGCGTGTGCAAGCGCCGCCCTTGCCCCGCCGAGCGAAAAAGCCTTGAACCTGTTACTGGCGGACGAATACCAGGCATCGATCCAGGAAGCGGATCGCGTGCTTTCAAGCGATCCTGGCGATAGCGAAACCTTGAATGTCAAAGCCCGGGCAGTGTCGGCCTTGGGGGATGATCGCCAGGCAATACGGCTAATGAGCCAAGCACTTGCAGCGGCCGAACGCAACGGCCAAGTATCGCTCAGCCAGCAGGCGACCTACTGGAGCAACCTTGGTTACTTCCACGAGCGACTGGGCAACTTCGAGACTGCCCTGAGCCAGCATCAGAAAGCCTTGGACATGCGCATCGCAGTACTTGGCAACGATGACCTGCACACCGCCGACAGTTACAACAACCTAGGTACGACGTTGAGCAAACTGGGGCAGTATGACCAGGCCATCGACAACCTTGAAAAGAACCTGGCGATCAGAAAGCGGCGGCTGGGTGAACACGACGCGTCGGTAGCCACGGCACTGAATAACCTGGGTTTTGCCTACCACCTTCAGCACCGATACCAGGACGCACTGGGCTATTATCAGCTGGCACTGGATATCGACCTGGCCAACCATGGTGCGAACCACCCTAGCGTCGCCATCCGCTGGAACAACATCGGCGACGCCTACTTCGGCCTTGCACAATACGACAAGGCCGAAGCCTTCCTGAACAAGGCACTGAGCAGCGACATCGCATTCTTTGGCGAGCGTCACCCCAAAGTGTCGCTGCGCTATTACAACCTGGGCAAAATCCATGAAGCCAGGGGTGACACCGGCAAAGCCCGCAGCACCTATACGCAAGCCCTCCAGATAGCCCGACAGTTCTACCCCGAGGACAACTGGCAAATCCGGCATTTACAGGAGAAGTTGCAGGGCTTGGGTAAGCAGGCAAACTAACGGGCGCTGCTGTTGGCGTTGCGTCAGGCGTACTCCCAATCCCGCTCCAGATACTCGACCTGCGCTGGCAACAGTTCACGTAACAGCGCCAGGCACTCTTCGAACATCGCCTTGTCGGGCAAACGCAGTTCGAAGCCGATGGACAGCTCACTGATATGCGGGACCAGGATGCGGCGCTTGCGGTCAATGGTCAGGTAGCGATACTGCTCCCAGCCGGGGCCGTGCTCATGTTCCGTACAGGCTTCGGGCGAAGGCGGCGCCATCTCGCGGGTGAGCAGGATGTAGGCGATAAACAGCGGCGTCAGCAACAGCCACCAGGTGCCGGTCGCCACCGCCAGCCAGAGCATCACCACCGCTTCGATCACCACAACCACCACGATGGTGATTCTGGCGGCGCGATCGGAGCGTACGTACTTGCTGATCGTTATACCGTCGCGGGTGAGCTGGAAAGAGAGGTGAGTTCTGACCGTTAATAACAGCAGCATCAGGACGTACATAACGGCACATATCCCGTAGACCCAATTGTCGCCCCCCAGCCAACTGAGCATACCGGCTACCCCGAGCATCCCGATGGTAATCGCCAGGATGCCATTGCGCAGGTCCTTGGGCGCAATGAGGCGAGCCTTGATCGACCAGTTCATCAACGTTTCGGGGGGTGAAGTTGCAAGGGAATCGGATGGATCGGTCGGTTGTGAGTTTTGCACGGATATCCTTATCGTGAACAATGCTGCTGATGCCTACCCCTCAAGCTTGTCAACGCCTCGAGCAGAACTCGATCGCGACCAATACTACACCGGGAACAAGCAAGCCCAGGCCGGTGTAAGCGAATGCAGGTTGCCCGGACAGGCCCACGGCAATAAAGCCTGCGCCCATGGCGATGAGTGGACCGCCGGCAAGGATGAAGGGCTTTTTGCTGGGGTTGTTCATATCAATCCTCCTTGTTGATCTGGCGTCATGTTAAACCAGATTGTCCCATGCACTTTCAAAAGACAGGTAAACAATGAAGCAAACCAGGCTGATTCGCCACGGTGAAAGCGCCGCAAACGCAGGCGAAGCCAGTCGCGATCACGCAAGCATTCCCCTTACGCAGAAGGGTGTCGAACAAGCGCAACGAGTAGCCCGGTCGTTCACCCAGGCGCCGCAGTTGATCGTTGCCTCACCGTTCTCCCGAGCCCAGGCAACCGCCAAGGCGACGGCCACGGCCTTCCCTGCTGCAGCGTTCGAAACTTGGCCAGTTCAAGAATTCACCTACCTTGAACCGGCGCGCTGCGCCAACACCACAGTTACCCAGCGGCGGGACTGGGTCGAGGCGTATTGGGCCAAGTCAGATCCAGCGTTGCGGGATGGCGTGGGAGCGGAGTCGTTTTTGGACTTCGTCTCTCGGGCGAAAGTATTCCTGGATCGACTCGCCGCGCATCCTGCCGAGGATATTGCAGTGTTTTCACATGGGCAGTTCATCAATGCCGTTGTGTGGTTGCTTGAGCGCAAGCCAACGGAAATCGATGGTCGGGCAATGACGGAGTGGCGAGAGTACGAGATTGCCAACCCTGTGCCAAATGGCGGGGGGTATCAGTTGGTTTGGGATTCAGACGATGCCAGGTTTCGGGCACATGCCCGCACGCCCTGATTGATCGCTGAAGACGCCGCTACTCCACGCTCGTTGCCCTGGACCGCTCACACGCCACCCTCAGCCGTTCATGAGCATCGGGCGGCATCGGCGCGGGGCTGGGCGGTAGCCAAATGCAAAAAAGCCCAGCGCGGGGCTGGGCTGCTTTACTAACGATGGACAGATAGAAGTAGACGCCTCAACGGTCATTCTTTGAGGACGAGCTGACTGCATTTCTCAGTCCTTTGGAATTATGATCGCCTGGAGTAGTTCGAGAAATAGCCGTCGACTTTGACAGGCCACGAGTATCCTTGGAGTGGGCGATACCAGAGGTGGCGGAACCATGGCCATTATCGTCGTTGCGGTCGCTGCCGTAGTGATTGCCGCTCACGCCATGATCGCGGGTTGCCTTACCTGCATGATCTCCACCAAAGCCATCACCCTTGCTGCCTTGACCGCCCCGGCCTCCGCCATTCCCGCCATGCCCGCCGCCATTTCCTCCACCATGGCCACCGTCTTTCGCGTAGGCTGAGCCAATGGGCGAAAACTCGGCAGGCAGCAGCGCAGTTGCCCCCAGTGCAAACGCACACGCAAAAACAGCTACAAAGGTTTTTCTCATGATTCGAACGCCTCCAGAGGCGATGATTGATGTGCCATATGATTCAAAGTCAGCGCTAAAGTTCTGGTGAGGCGACGGAATGCGTCCATGCGTTCGCGAGCCCAAGATCCGACACAAGGCGTGTCCATGAGCGGTTGCAGCGGACTGCTTTGCTGCATCGTCATGAGTTGCGCGACGAGTTCCTTGATTTCGCTCGCGGCCAGTTCTGCCTGTTGATACCTTCGGCATAGGTGTCCAGCGCCAGGGGGAGGTTGAGGCAGTGTACGTTGACCTCGCTCAACGCGCGCTGGCGCGACGACCAGATCGTCCAGACCGTCAGCGCAAGGCGCACATCGCGCTTGAGGGGCAGCATGGCCGGCAGTGAGGGAGTGGACATCATCGAACGCTCCTGCGATCTCACAGCTGAAGGCACTTTACCCTGTACCTCGGAATGCCCTGCGCCACAAGGGCCAGAGCACCTAGCGCTGCAATCAAGCGGTCGTGGGCATGCATCCAATGGGGCGCGGAGCGCTATGACGGGGATACCAGAACGCGTAAGGCTGCTCCGCTTGAGTGAGCAGCCTTACGCATTTGTTCAGCCTTGTGGTTTGACGCGCGCGCAGTTGCCCTTCAGTAGCGGAACTTGCCGCCATGAATGTCCTGCAGCACCTGCTCAGTCACGCGCACGTAGGTTTCGGTGCCCGGTAGCCAAGCGTAGACCGGGTCTTCGCCGGTTTGGCTGGGGTCGAAGGCTTCGGTCCTTAGCTTGGTTTTCTGGTATTTGAACGTGCCGGTGGTTTCCATGCAGGTCCTGATGCGCAGGAACATGGGCACCGCGTAGTGGGGCATCTGGCTTTTGACGAAGCGCAGCAGGTCGCAAAAATCCAGTTGCTCCAGCGGGGCCGATGGGGTGATGGCGGCCATCCCGGCGCGACCGTTGGTGTTCTTGATTTCCACACCGTAGGCCACGGCTTCGGCGATGTGGGGGTGTTGCACCATGATGTTTTCGACTTCGGTGGTGGAGACGTTTTCGCCTTTCCAGCGGAAGGTGTCCCCCAGGCGGTCGACGAATTGGGCGTGGCCAAAGCCGATATCGCGAATCAGGTCGCCGCTGTTGAAGTAACGATCGCCCTTCTCGAAAACGTCGTACAGCACCACCTTCTTGCTCTTCTCCGGATCGGTGTAACCGTCGAATGGGGCGTCGTCGTCGATCTTGGCCAGCAACAAACCTTGGCCACCCTTGCCGACTTTCTGCATGAAACCGTTCGCGCTGCGCCGCGGCTCGCCGGTGTCGTGTTCGTACTCCACCAGCGACCAGGCGTTGATGGCAAAGCCGATGGTGTTTTCGAAGTTGAGAATGTTGGTAAAGCCGATGTTGCCGTCACTGGCGGCATAGAACTCGCAGACCCGCTCGATGTTGAAGCGTCTCTTGAAGTCGACCCACACGCCCGGGCGCAGGCCGTTGCCAATCATTTTCACCACCGGGTTGTCGCCATCGTTGCCGGCGGGAGGCTGGTCGATCAGGTAGCGACACAATTCACCGACGTAGCAAATGGTGGTGGCCTTGAACTTGCGTGTGTCATTCCAGAACTGACTGGCGCTGAATTTGCGGCGGATGGCGAAACCCGAGGCCCCGGCCAATGCCGAGCCCCAGCTCACGCACAGCCCGGTGCCGTGATAGAGCGGCAAGGTGCAATAGACGATGTCATCGGGGCGCATATCCAGGGCGATCATGCCGAAGCTACCGTAGACTTTCATCCAGCGCCCGTGCTTGAACACCCCGGCCTTGGGCAAACCGGTGGTGCCGGAGGTGTAAATGTAGAAGCAGGCGTCGTCCAGGTAGACCTGCTGGGTGGTCGCCGGATTGACAGCGGAGTGCGCTTCGCTGACGCGGGTCAGGTTGATGTAACCCTCGGGCGCGACGCCCGCATCGCGAGTGGTGTCGGTGTCAGCCAGGAAGAACGTGCTCAACTCATCGATGGCAACCTCGTTACGCACCGCGTCAAAGGATGGCACCAACTCTTCACCGACGATAATCGCCGAGGGATTGACCAGGCTCAAACTGTGGATCAGGACGTTGTTGGTCTGCGAGGTGTTGAGCATGGCGCAGATACCGCCGATCTTGCTGACCGCCAGCACGCTGACCAGCAATTCCGGGCGATTTTCAATAAATATGCCGACCACATCGCCTTTTTTCAGGCCACGGGCAAGCAGGTAGTGGGCGAAACGGTTGGCCCACTGGTTGACCTGTTCATAACTGAAACGATTGTCCTTGTAGAGCAACGCCGGTCCTTGAGGGTTGCGCGCAACCGCCTGTTCGAAGGCCCACCCCAGGCCGCAGGGCTGATCGACCTTGAGCTTGGAAGCTTTGATTCCCCTGACGAGCCGAGGAATGGCCCGGGCGATCGAGGGGATTTTGCGCAACATCATGCCCCAGGTAATCATGTCGCTATTGCTACTCATGTCACCTCCTAGTGAATTGACCGAGGCAGCCAGGCGGTTGGACAAGCGCCAGACCGGCCGATCGTTTTATTGTTATGCACGCCCTGTAAAAACTCCTCGCGCAGCGGGTGCGCGAGGACGCCTGTTGCCAAGCCTCAGAACTCGTCGGCGACCGACTCGAGGATCTTGCCCATCAAGTAAACCGTGGTGCGTGCGACTTGCTTGACCGACTCTTTTTCTTCGTCGGTCACGACCCAGCGGTCGATGGCTGCGTTGACTTGCTCGGAGTGTTTCTCGTCGATGATCGCGTGGGCGACAAAGAAGGTAAGTTGTTGGTCGGTCAGCTTGAGATGGTTCTTGCAGACATCCATCAATGGCTCGAGGTGCTCGTAGCAGTCCTCGGCCCAGAAGCTGTAGCCCAGCCGTGGAATGATGCCGCGGCACACAGAGACGAAATCCAGGTAGCCGTAGAACGCCTCTGTGGCCGGCAGCATCGGCTTATCGAACTCGGACTTGTCGACGCCAATGGCGATCAGGTCGTTGTACGCCATGTTTTCATGGCCCAGTTCTTCCAGCGCATGCTTCATCGCAAAACGCAGCAGGCCGACCTTTTTATGGTCCTGGTTCCAGCACGCCACCGCTTGGTTGATCGCGTTGTTCTTGGTGTAGTGATACACCTGGACAATCGACTTGATGTAGAGCTCACGCTGCAACTCGGGGCGTTTCATCATCTGGAAAAAGCGGCCGGCCTTGATCTTTTCCCATTCGGCATCACAGATGGCTTTCAGCTCTTTGCGAAACGCGGTCACTTCAGTCATTTCACTCTCTTCCTTGGCGGGTTGATAAATCATTCATGACACTTTTTATAATATCAAGCGAACACGGACTTACAGGCGCAGCACAGACTTTATGATGTAGATGAACTTGGAGAAGAACCCCAGACCTTCGATAGTGTCCCAGTGTTCCATCAGCACACCGTTTTCCACACGATAGATATCGATCACCTTGTAATTCACCGTAAAGAACCTGTGCTTGGCCCAGTGCTTGGCATACAGGAAGACATAATCGCCTTCGGCGCATACCCGTTCAATGCTGGTACCCGACTCGGGGAATGTTTTGAAGAACTGCGTAAAGTAGGTCTTGAAGCCTTCGCGGCGCGGTGGGATAAATACATTGTTGTGTTGTACATAATCCTCGGCAATCAACGTATCGGCGACCGCCAGTTCCCGCTGGCCAAACATGCGCTCGTAAAACTCGATGACCACTTCTTTGTTCCTGGCTTCCATCTTGGATCAACCTCAATGTTGTCGTTGTTTTTGGATGCTCATCCCGCCAGTGACTGCCTCGCGGTACGGGCCGCCAAGGTGTAGCGAATCAAATCATCAATGTCCTTCAGGTCTGCAGGGCAGCTTTGCAGGCCGAAGAAGGGCGTGACCGACGGCATCAGATCGCCTTTGTACAGGGCGTAGTAGTGATCCCCGCGGGCTTTGATCTGGAAGAAGATACCGTCCTGATCAAAGACGAAGCTGTCGAACTTCGGCGCAAGCCGTGGTTTTACGTAGGTGATGAAGGTTTTGTAGCCGCCTTCCAGGGCGACCAGCGAGGCGCCGGTCATCGCCAAGCCGTTGACCACGTTCTTGACCGGGGAATGCTTGTCGACAATAAGTCGCGAGAGTTCGACGCACTCATTCTCGTAATTGGGCCCGGAGAACCGCACCAGTTGTTCATGGCTGATGAACTCGCCCGACTCGTGAGGGAAAGGCGTAATACGCTGGGTGCCGATAATTTCACCATCATAATAAAAGGCAAACACGTAGGAACGCGGGTCGTACTCATCCAGGCATACGGTGTCGTCGACCGCGTTACCAAACAACGTCTTGTAGTAAACCTTTCGCTGCCCGTACAACCGGCTGCGGGCACGAGACAGTTCGAGAAACTGCGCTGGCGTAACCACCTGCCTGACTTGGACCTTGTCAGACTGGCACAAGTCTTGAAGTACTGAATCATAGAAACTGTAGATTGCCGATCCGGCTGAATCATCCTTTACCAACTGCATATTTGCCGAAGGCAAGGCAGCCTTGTTACTTGCGAGTGACGGCATGAGAATTCCCTTCTTATTGTGATCTGTAGTGTTCAACTCAGCCCAGCGCACGACCTAAGTTTCCACAGTACAATACATAGCTTCGCCTCCTTGCGTAGATGCCTACAAGTTGATGATTTGCTTACTGCGCACAGCAAGGCACGCAACCCTCTTATCGCGGGCGTGCCTTTAAACTAAAGCGACTTGCAGTTAAACCGGTGGCAGCGAGGTCAAGGCTCGACGGATCTGCTCTGCGCGCTCGCCCAGCACTTGGGGCGTAGCGAGTGGAAGGTCCGCATGACCCAGGTTGAAACCGTCACCGACAAAGCGGGCCAGTACATGCAGGTGGGCGTGGCCCACGGTCTGCCCGGCCACAGCGCCATCGCACAGCAGCAGGTTGATACCTTCGCAGGGGTGTTCATTGAGGCTCAAGCCGCTTTCACGCAGGGCGGCCGCCACCCGTTGACCCACACGCATCATGTGGCCACAGGTTTGAGGAGGGATATCACCCAGGCCGCTTGCGTGGGCCTTGGGAATGACCAGGACATGGCCAGGAGTAATCGGCTGGATGGAGAGAAAGGCCAGGCACTGCTCGTCTTCGTAGATAACGGCAGCCGGTGATTCTTTCTTGGCGATTGCACAGAAAATGCAGTTCACGATTAGCTCCCTCTATTGTAGTAGGTGCAAACCCGGTGGAGGCATGAAGATCCGGGTTGCTACAGGCTGCATTCCATTGCAGTTGACCGCACAGCTTGAGGGTGAAATTACCCTTGGCATTCCACACCTGTACACGGGAGTTTTGAAATTTTTTGTATCCGAATTCCAGAAAGAAGATAACAGATTGATTTAAATGAGTTTTCCTAAGGTTGGTTGTTGTATCCGTCCTTTATCAGGTCGTGTGGGCCGAATAATCCCACAGGGCTACCTGCACTTGGAGTGAACAGGAACCCACCTGCCCTATATGATCTCCCATGCAATCCTCCAAATACTCATACCCTGAAAAGGATTTCTCAGATGCCATTTTCACCGAAAGAGCGAGCGGCATTGCTCACACTCAAGGGCGTAGGCACAACCGTCATTACCCGGCTCGAACAGATGGGTATTGAATCGCTAGCAGGGTTAGCCAAATCGGATGTCAGTGACATTTTGGCTCAGGCGTCAGCCGCGCTAGGCTCGACCTGCTGGAAGAACAGCCCGCAAGCGCGAGCAGCCATTACCGCCGCCGTTGACCTTGCGAAAGGGACTGCAGAGCACAAGCCCGCCGGCTAGGTTCGTTCGTCTGCGCGGGTGCAAACCAGCATTAAACATCGCGGAAAAGGCAAAGCATGGACCTGCAATTCAAGCGACTCAGTGAAATCAGCAGCGCCGACATCATCGACCTCAACAACAACCCGGTTGTCTTGCGCCACATGCCCTTGGGCCGCCCTGATTTCGACCAAGCCAAATGCTCAGCGTGGGTCGCCGAAAAAGAGTCGCAGTGGATGCTCAACGGATATGGCCCCTGGGCGTTCATGGTGGATCAAAAATTTGCCGGCTGGGGTGGGTTGCAGCAAACAGAAGGTGATGCAGACCTCGCCCTGGTTTTACATCCGGACTACTGGGGCCTGGGCAAAGCAATTTATGATGAGATCGTTCGGCGAGCCTTTCAGGAGATGGGGCTGGAATCGGTCACTGTCTTGCTTGCACCGACTAGAACCCGGATCAAGGGTATTCTTCGAGTAGGGTTTCAACCGGACGGAGAGGTCAACGTCGACGGCACACGCTTTGTTCGCTACCGGCTTCTCGCAAGCACTCGTGCTTGAGCCCGACG
>RCUI01000138.1_pt1 | contig 27113 bp, 27 predicted proteins | sample 2166121 | NCBI WGS metagenome assembly RCUI01 (sample SAMN09932700, study PRJNA488358) | compost metagenome | feature: garden; material: soil; isolation source: compost soil in succinic acid-enriched culture | place: Germany: Experimental Botanical Garden Goettingen | collected 2016-01-27
CAGCAAAAGCCGAGGATCGGCCTAACCAAGTGTCCGGATTTAGTTGACCACTATAAAGGGCTGGGTGTTTTTGTGTGAGTCCGGCCTTAGGTTTTACGGAAGAAGGTCACGAATATCACATTGAAGTATCTCGGAAAGGCGGTAGGCCTTCTCAAGTGTGATATTAACAGTTCCTCGTTCAATGCGGCCTACATAGCTCTGATCGATATCAGACATCAAGGCAAGCTGCTCTTGGGTAATGCCGAGGTCAGTTCGTTTTGCACGCAATTTATTACCAAATTTCTTCGCTATATCATGCATTTATCGCCTCTCTTGAGGCGAAAACTATCTCTGGTTGCTGACTGCAAGTGAAGGGACTATAATCCCTATTTGCATCCAATTATCTAGCTGACGCTGGGGAGTGTGTGAGGACATGTCAACAATTCAATTGCCAACACCAATCTATGTAGCCCTTGAAGTTGACAAACTAAATAACTTCACAATATCTGAATGCCTAAAATCTGGATATGGTACAGAACGTAATTCGTACAGCAATGCAAATGGATATAATTACATATATATACAAGTAATGAAGCTAGTAGAGCAGGGTCTACTTACAAAAAAATCCCGTGGTCGATATATTTCATTTATTAAAACAGCAGAGTATGAAAATTCAACCATTGAAGTTTGCGCTATTGAAAAAGGTGAAAAAATGACTTGGCAGACAGATGTCTTATTGCAACTTAAGAAAAGATATAGAGATTATGAGAGCCAAATACAATCTCTTTGGGGGGAGCGGAGGGAATATGATGATTTGGTTATTATTTATCCGCAATTAAGCGATACTGTGAATACAGTATCAGGGCAGATCTATGAAGAGATAAATTTAATGTCAGGAAGAATCAATGCAATAATGGGAGTTATTAAGGCCGTGTCAAAGGGACAAACACAGTAGAAATAATTAGTGGTTAATAACCTAACTAATTATCCTTGTTTCTGTTATGAAGTTCCCTTATAACATGTTCAGAAAGTAAATGCTCAATAGGTATCATTGTGTTAAGTTTTATAGTCTTGACAATATCAATTAATGAGTAAGTATTTTTAATTAATTGCTCATTTAGTGCCATGACTTCAGTTTGCAACTGTTTATTTCTTGATAACAAAGCTTGGCGTGTTTTGCGATTTACATATTGCTGCTTTTCCTTAGGCTGTAAGTTTAGTGGACTAAGTTGTTGATCAATATATGCTGCAATCAAACTCCTACGGGATGGCGTACTCAATGTACTTAATGCACCATCTACAATTCCCTTAGCTTTTAGACGAATGTGCAAAGATTTGGCTGAAATAGGTGATTTTTCGAATCCTTCCACTAGCATCAATTGCAACTCATGTTCAATGAGTGTATCTAAATCTTTCCCACGCATAATTATTTCTCCTTAATGGAATTTTTATACTCAAGAGCAAAGAGTTGTGCAAGCGTTTTCACCTTTTCTCCAGTTATTTTACTCCCACTCAGAACGCTATCGGCACTAACAAGACGATTTGATTCCACCTTTTTAAGGTATGTTGATTCTAACATGTTAATGTTTGCAAGACTTTCATTTACGTAATTAAGGGCTTGCTGATAGCCTGGTGTCTGCTGAGTAAGGTTTTCAATTTGAACACGAGTTTCCTCAAGTTTTTGTTTCTTTAATAAGATATTGGGCAATTCATCCATTCGACCAGTCAATGTGAAGTGCTCACAGGGGATAGCTGATTGGCATTTCAAGCGATAAGGGCAACCCCAAAGGCTAACATTGCGCATGCATGAACCAAATTTAAGCGGATTAAGGATTGCATGACGAGTAACCATATCTGAAGCTATTTGTTGGCCTTCCTCATTGTTTATCGCCTCAAAGGCCACTGCAATATCCTTAAATAAATCATCATCAAAAGAACTCTTGATAAACTCCGAAATGTCATCGCGGTCATCAAACGTATGCAAGTTTTTCTTGAGATTTGTGCTCAGGTCTAAATGATCAGAATATATTAAAAGCCCTGAGTTCTTTACTATATCTAATGGTTTTTTTGTACTATCGTAGGGGGAGGGGGCTTGGGCTGAAATTTCAGTCGATGATTTATTGGCGCCGGACAAGGATGCTGATTTCCTTCTCTCTGCTAGAGCAAGGTGCTGATAGTGATGATTCTGTGTTATATCCATTCGCCCCATTAGCATGGCCTGTAGGTGATCGGATACTTCTGCTATTGCAAGAAACGTATTTATATTGTGTCTAGGTATATGAGTACGTAATCTGGTAGGGGTGCCATCATCCTCCATTAATTCATATTTGCTGAAAATGGAATTTCCACCATCTAAATTCCCAAGAAATTTATTTAGAGCCTCATTATTAAGAGGTGCTACAACTGCCTTTAAAATTAATGAACGCTTAAATAAAAGTGAACCTGGGTGATGAATGAAAAGGAGATCTTCATAGTTAACGCTGTATTTCCTATCATTATCAGACCACGCATGTGTACAGGGCACATTTACATCAACTATCTTAAACTCAGATTTTATCAGTTTACTTAAATCAATTTTTGAATATAAGTATGAGCCTTTAAGACCTTGGGTTGCGTGAATGACTTTCGGTTTGACGCCGCGATTGGCAAGTGCCTTTGATGTTTTATCACGTAGCCCTCTTTGTCCTCGATACTCTGTCGAGCTACGTGCAACATAAGCCACAATATCATCTAATTCAACAAATTCTCCAGGTAAATCACTGACTGTTTGTGGCAGATAGTCAATAAATGACTTTTGCCTAAGGTAGAGTAAATGAGAACGCATAGGGGCAGTCAGAACACTAACTGATTTGAAGATGCTCTCAACTAATGGAACTGCCAACGGCTCAACCCAATGTGTCCGCTTACCTGCGCCTTTTACTCCAATATATTCAATGCCAAGAAAATAATCAGGAAGGCCTTTCGCAAGCAATCTGTCACGAATTTTGGTGTCTTCAATCGGTCTTTTGATCAGGGCGTCATGTCTGAGATTAAACGCTTCAATAGAACGGAAACCGGTAACTATTAACAACAGCAAGCAATTTAGTGCAATTTTTTCGGCATCGCTTTCAACTCTTTGAATCAATGTGACAATATTCAAAAAACCACGAATTGTTATCATTTCATCATCGTCACTACCAGAGCTATCATCGAGTACATCTTGGTCTTTGAGGGCGATGGCTTCTTTAGCTTTACGGGTTAAATTGGTCTTGTTTGTGTATTTAATATCAGAAACATAATTAAGACTAACCAACGTAAACGCTTGATGATTAACTAGGCTTTGTAAGCTAACGCAGCGACCTTTATAATTAGCTGTATTGGGGTCACCTGGATTCGATGCTGCACTAAGGATATCCATTGAATGTTTAATTACCTCAGTAGTCAAGTACATTGGGTGGTTCTGCCCAGTAAGTTTAACCAGTGAGTGATACCAACGTTTTAAAATGATCAACGTAGCTACAGCTACTGTTGTAGACATTTTTCTATTATTTTTTCGGTAAACTAGTACCAGCATCATTTTCATAAACTGAATGTAAACGTCAGATACCACATCATTTTTTTCGATACCCTTTATTCGTCCAACAATTCTAAAATTTAACGAGTTTTTTCCATTGCCACGCAGCCAACCAGACCCATGCTTACCACATATCCAGACGGGGTCATCCCATTGCTGAGAGAAATCAGTAGATAAATGTGTATTAAACCAATCTACCTGTTCATTAATAAATAAATCGAATCGTTCCAAGTGCGCCTTCATAAGACACCACCTTTATCAGAATGTAATTGGCAACGAGTAATGACGGATTCAATTTCAATTTGTGTCGTTTCATGTACCGAAATCAAAGGATTTCGCGAGTTACCAACAGAATCAGATAACTCAATAAGCTCTTCAACTTCTCTGTTGACACAGTCAAGAACCATTTGGTGATCACCATCTATAAATGGACGGTAGTAAAGGCAGCCATAACAGCAACGGACTTCAGCGAACGGGCACTCGCCATCGATACTCCCTCTAGAACACCCACCAATTTCACTATGCAATTCATTTCCGACAATGCTAGCAACTCGTCTTCCTTTCCATTGGCTTGAAGTTGTCAGTTCTCCAGTCAACATCATCGCGATCATGTTCTGCCAGACTGGGTTAACGCCGAGTGCTTTAGCCCTAATCAGTGCTAAGGCAGGTGTTGCAAGAATATAATTTTTAGCGACCACAACTGAAGAGTGACCTAAAATATTCGCAATTTCTTCGGCACTGACTCCTTGCATGGCCAACGAATGACCAACATTGTGGCGCATATCGGTTGGCGTGATTGTAACCGTAGCTTCTCCACGAGCGGCAGCATTTTGGAAGTCTACAGGGCCGAATTTAATGATCGCGTTATTAATAGACTGAGATACGTATGCTGGAGAAGAATTTCCCATTTCAAAAAGCTTATCGTTTAGCTTAAGGTGCGATCGTTCAATATAATGGAAGAGTATTGCCCCTATTTCGGGTGGTAATGCTAAATAAATACGTTCTGTTTTCAATTGCCTTTTCTTGGCGTAAGGTAAGAGCACACTAAAGCGCTCTAAACCATTTTTAACATCATGTGTATCTTTCCGGATATCGCGTACAGCCAGGTTAGAAATTTGAACTGGCCGGGCACCGGTTGCATATATGAGTCCCAGGATGGCGGCATCAATAATATCTTGGATTTCGAAGAAATGATTGTTTTGAATAGTCTTGGCCATAGAAAACAGGCCGTTAACAATCATATTCTTTTCTAATGGATCAAGTATATTATCTATATCTTGATAGACTCCCCATTTATCGACAAAGGGGCGAGGGATAAATGCAAGTTCTTCATACTCATCAAGACCAAATCCAGGAAAATCTTCTTGGCAGAGTATTTTTATTCCAAATAGAATCGAGTGAAATTCACGGGGGTTGATTTCATTCCCTTGAATGTACGCATGCAAAAGAGGGAATGTGAACTCACCTTTATTAATGCAAAAATCAATTACGCGATTCCAAGAATAAAGCAAGTTTGGGAGATGGGTAGGGATTTTTGATGATGCATATTTAAAGCATATGTATTTAAGTTACTTTTTCGTGATCTCATCGCGAGTGAACAAAATATACCTTCGACTACCTGAATAATAATAAGCCCATTGTTCTTCTGTCGTATAAATAAACTTGTCATCAAATTCACCAGCAGACTTTAGATGGATTCTGTCAGGGATATTCATTGTATTGAGTATAGAGATAAGTTTTGGTGAATAAATAGAGCTGGTATCTTGGTCATCTGAACGTTTTTTATTTGATGACATAATTTAATTCCTCAATGAAACTCAATAATGCCGAGTCTGATTTAATACTATCATCGCGAATTCTTTTAATATTAGCCGTGTTCGCTTGTTGTGATAAAAACCGCTTTGCATAAACGCTTGGCATATGGCTGGTATGGCTCCATCCTCCTAGCTCTCGGAGCTTATCTTTTGCGTCATTCATTAGCCCGGCAATAGAGAAATCGACATCAATAAGCTCAGCTATTTTAAGTTGCTTTTGATATTCATCTCTGTACAACTTGGACAACATTAAACTTGCCCAAGTATGCCTGGTTATATGAGGGGTTAAGCGTTCGATAGCATCAAAATAATCAGCTGATTTGAACTCTGGATAGATTTTATCTATGGCACTATCAACTTTTGAAAAGATTGCATAGACAGCATTGTAAGACAATGGGTTCACATTTTTTCTGAGGTCTGTAAAAATGAAATTGTGTTCGGATGTCTTAGGTCTGATTTTTTCTATATATATATTTATATAACGATAGTCATCAGACTCAAGTTCCAAAACACGATTTGCATAATCATTTTTAAGTGATGGTGCTCTTCTCCGATTGTCTTTTGTCATCTCTGCAGATGTTACTATTAAACTATATTTAGTGTTGCTGATATTCGGTTTTATTGAACTGCACTCTAATAATAATAACTCGCCAACACGCAGCCCATAGTTTAAGAGTAACCTAAAAATCAAATAATTACGAAACTGAATACCACCAGTAGGGAAGGGGTTTAGATTATTATTAACGCTAACGGAACTTGGCACAATAATACGATAAACACCATTAATCATGTCTATCGTCATACTACGGAAATAGTGAGGATTGTTTCCTTTGCTTGCGTAGCTTTTCGGCATAATTGTCCGATAGTCTTCTTTGCAGATCAGCAGTCTCCTATGTAGTTCAGTAGTCCGACGAGATAGGTCCTTTGGTAAGCCATCCTGATACATAGGTGATAAATAGGTATTTATCAGAAATGTTATGAAGCTAATGACTGCACGGATCCTTAAGGCATTAGTCGAGGAGGTTGCTCCTGGTGAATGTGGAAGTTTTATAACGTTGGTATGAGATGAACGCCCATTTTCTAAGTAATGAAAAAAAGAGGTCAGCTCGTTAAAAGCAATCGATGGGTCATGACCTGAACTATGAAAGCTATAGCAAAAGGTAACGTGATGCTTCAACAACCAGAATTCGTAGAAGTACTTGATAGCCTGTAGCGAGGCTGACTGTGTTGATAACGAGCGAAATGCTAGATGGTCGACACTGTATCGAAGTGGGTAAAGCAGTGGCAAACACGTCATCGTATCCATCAAGACCCACTGACGTTTTCGACCTGTCGCTGCCAACTGGATGAGGGAGTACATGAACTTTTGACCTCTGACACTTAATGGACATGAAGTAAATGCACTCAACACATAACATAGATGCAATCAAACAGTCAATCTTTTGTAAGTCATTGATTTAATGAGCTGGGGTAAACCCACATGAAGTAAGTAACCAAAGCAGGTTATTTAACATAATATACATTATGCGCGGTTATATATGAAGGCGACTGGCGGGCATATTTTCCCGCCATATAACGTTTGGCAGATACGCTGGGTAGCACTTTGCGCAGTCTACGTGCAGGCACTCATTCATGCAGGCGATCCAGCGGCTTATGGCTGGCACTCTCGTGGCGTTCGCTGTTGCCGGTGTGCAGGTATTTGGAGGTGGTGTCTATGCTGTCGTGTCCCGCGTCTGCCTGTACGTGTGACAGTGGCCGGCCATGCAGGTTGATGTCGTGGGTGATGCCGGTATGGCGAATGGAGTGCGGCGTCAGGGTACGCATCTCGGCGGCATCCTGGGCAAAGCCATCCTGCTCGGCCAGGCTGGACGCTTGCTCGAAGACCGCCATCACCAGATCCCGCAGTTGGCGGATGCCGAGATTGGCATTGAGCTCGCCTTGCTCCCGGCCATGGGCCGCCGCTCTGTGGCGCACGAAGAGCGGCGTCTGTTCGCCCGGGGCTGGCAGCGGCGAGAGCCCAAGAAAGGTGCGATAACGTGCCAGTGCATCCAGCAAGGCCTGGGAGACGGCCACGGTGCGGCGTTTGCCGCCCTTGCTGCGTGGTATGTCATAGCCCCAGACGTTTGTCTTGCTGTCGCGGCGAAACTGGCTCATGACGGGGCTGAAGCCCGGTCTGGCCGCCACCTCGGAGATACGTAGATAACAGGCGTACATGAGGCAGATGAGAAACCGGCTGCGCTCATGCTGGGCCGGGCATTCGGTTGCCAGCCGCTCGGCGGCCTGCATCACATAGGACCACTGCAATTCGGTAAAGGACTGGGCCTCTTCACCGGCATCCTGGCTGTCCGGCCGCTTCACCCGTTGCAGCAGGAGCGCTGGATTGCGGTCCATGTACTCCTCCTGGATCAGGAACTGGAAGAAGGCCGACAGTATGGCGAGCTTGGTCTTCATCGCCTGCTCGCTCAGACGGTATGGCAGCTCGCGGCCCAGTTCCCGCTTGCCGAGAAACGGTCGCCACAAGGGGTTGGGCAACCGCTCTCCCCACTCCTTGTCGAGCACGAACTGGGCCACATTTCGGTATGCGATAAGCCCTTGTGGCGGAGCCTGGCAGTAGTCGAGGTAGCGCATCATGATGCGCCTGGTGAGATCCTTGGGGCTGATGGCCACCTCGCAGAAACACCAATGCAGGAAGGTGGTCAGCTCGCTGCGGTAGGTCTTGTAGTTGTTCTCGCTGTGGCGTTGCTCCAGCAGCCAGTCGACGGCCAGCTCATAGACGAGGCCGGCATCGGGGACATTGCCCAGGCTGAGAGTGGCCAGATACTGGTTGACCTGGGGATTGCCCGCCTCCAGATGGAGCAGATTATCGAACAACGGCATGGCGGGTGGCAGTGACGGATGAGTCATGATGGTGCTTGTGAGTCTTGTTGAGTGAAACTGGCTCGGCGCCGCGCAATCCTGATGCCGATAAATGGGGTTATCGGCATCAGGGGATGCCAGATGGCCCGAGGATGAGTCGTCAAGGCTTCCCTGGCGGACCGCGGACACTATGGTATATGGTGTTTATTCAATGACTATGCAGTCTTGTTGGAAATTTCTCGGGGTAAATAGCGACAAAAATGACTGAAAATAGACTCTTCTTGAATATTGTGGGGCGGAAGCCAGGGTTGGACGCCCTGCCCCGCCCTTATTCTGTCAGGCCACGCTCTTGAGGGATTTTCCCTTGGGCTTCTCGGTATCCACCTTCTCTTCCTTGGGGCTGATCCCCTGCCCCTTGCCACCGCGCAGCACGTTTTGCAGCAGATCCCGCTGCTCGGCCAGGTAAAAGGCGAGGCTCTCCTGCTGCTCGGGTGCCAGCTGAACCGGTGCCCCGGCCAGCAGCGTCATCAGTTCATCGGCGGTATCCAGCAGCTTGTCATAGGCATCCGCCTCTTTCTTGCTGGCAAAGGTCATCTTCTCCACTCCCCCACGCACGACAACATACTTGATCTCAACGGCCATAGTGGCGTCCTCCTCATGATAGTGACTGCAAGTATATGTATGAATATACAGTGTTGCAAATAACACTCAGGATCCGCCACCGCGCCCATCACCGCATCAGCTCCCCCTGGTCCGGCAACCGTGTTCAGTGTTTCTCTCTATGGCCCAGCGGGTTGGCCGGCCGGGCCATCTTTTCTTGGCCAGAGGTTTCGCTCCGGCAAGACAGCGAGGGCGTTTTAGGGTAAATTTTATCAATTCCTTCAACAGGTTGAATCGTATGTCGGATCCCCACTCCGTGATCGTCTGCCCGGCGTGTGACTTGCTGATCGAACGCAAGCTGCTGCCCCTGCGTCGTCACGCCCATTGTCCGCGCTGTCACCAGCATCTCTATGGGCGCTATGCTTTTCGTCCTTCCCAGCTGATGGCCCTCACCATCACCGGCTTCCTGCTGCTCCCCTCCGCCTTCTTCGAACCCCTGCTCTACCTGCGCCTGGCCGGGGTCAACTCCGATGCCAACCTGCTCAAAGGCATTCTGATGCTGTTTGAGGAGGGCGAACTCTGGGTGGCGAGCCTGGTGCTCTGGTGCGCCGTGCTGGCGCCGGTGGGGCTGCTGCTCGGCATCTTTGCGCTCGCCTCCGGCCTTGCCAAGCGCTGGCACATGCTGGCCCCGACGCTCAAGGCCGTGGAGGTGTTCCGGCACTGGGCCATGCTGGAGGTCTACATCGTCAGCCTGATGGTCGCCCTGTTCAAGCTCATCGACATCGCCGACGTGCGTCTGGGGGGCGGTCTGCTTAGCCTCGGGATATTGATGCTGCTCAACATGACGCTGCTCATTCTCTTCGACCCCGCCCCCTACTGGGAGCGGATACCGCTGCACAACGCCTCGCAGGAGCCTGATCATGATACCGACCAGCGCCCGTGAACTCGGGCTCTGCCGCTGCCACACCTGCGGCCTGCTGGTGCGCTACCAAAGTGCCATGAGCTGCCCTCGCTGCCACAGCCCCCTGCAGATGCGGATCCCCCGTTCGCTCGCCTGGTCATGGGGCCTGCTGGCGCTCGCCACCTTCATGCTGCTGCCCGCCAATCTGCTGCCCATCACCCACTTCTACAACAAGGGATTACTGCAGTCCGATACCATTTTCAGCGGTATCATGGCGCTCTATCGCAGCAAGATGTCGGGCATCGCCACCATAGTGCTGACCGCGAGCATCATAGTCCCCATCGGCAAGATACTGGGGCTGGGCTGGATCTGCTGGCAGTTGCAGCGCAGCAAGCCGGTGCGGCGCAAGCGTCAGCTCATCATGTATCGCATCATCGATTTCATCGGTCGCTGGTCCATGCTGGACCTGTTCGTGATCTCGCTGATGGTGGCCCTGGTGGATCGCGGTGTCTTGCTCAACGTGCGGGCCGGGCCCGGGGCAACCGCCTTCGCCGGCGTGGTGATCCTCACCATGATGTCGGCCCGGATGCTCGACACCCGTCTGCTGTGGGACAAGGCGGCCCGTTAATGCATTTTTTCTGTATCGGATGTGCTGTGCATCACAGCCAATTTAAGGAGTCGCTATGATCGGGGCTGAACCCGTCATTGAGAAACATCGCTGGTTATCCCCAGTCTGGTTGTTGCCCTTCATCGCCCTCTTGCTGGCGGGTGGTTTCATCTACCAGCAGTGGACGAGCAGCGGTCAACTCATTCGCATCAACTTTGCCCAGGGCAACGGCATCTTGCCGGGCAAGACCCAACTGCGTTATCAGGGGGTGGCCATAGGGGTGGTCCAGGATCTGGAGCTGGCACAGGACGGTCGCAAGATAGCCGTGCTCGCCAAGGTCGACAGCCGCGCCCGCCCGCTCATCCGCAAGGGCTCCGACTTCTGGCTGGTGAGCCCCAAGGCCTCCCTCACCGAGATCTCGGGTCTAGATACCCTGGTCTCCGGCAACTACATCAACCTGCAACCCGGTCGGGACAACAACCCGCTGGAGGACGAGTTCGATGCCCTGGACGGTCCTCCCCCCGGCTATCAGGCCCAGGGGCGCACCTTGCACCTGACCGCCGACTCTCTGGGATCGGTCGGCATAGGTGCCAGGATCTACTTCCGCGGGCTCGAGGTCGGCAGCGTCATCAATACCCGCCTGGGGGAGGATAACCAGAATGTGATCCTGGACCTGGTGATAGAGCCGCGCTTCGAGCACCTGGTCAAGGTGGATACCCGCTTCTGGAACATCAGCGGCATCAAGGGCTCCTTCAGCCTGGCCGGTGTCAGTGTGGAGGCGGGCAGCCTCACCTCCATACTGAGCGGCGGCATAGCGTTCGACTCCCCCAAGGAGTCGCCCGTCGCGCAGAAGGGGCTCAATTTCACCCTCTATAAAGGGCTGGCCGAGGCGGCCCGGGGCGAGCGCATCAGCATCCAGGCGGGAGATCTGCCAGTCAAGGAAGGCATGCCCATCCTCTATGAAGGGATAGAGATTGGCAGGATAGACCCCATTCGCCTGACCGAGCAGGGCCGGGTCGTCACGGCGCTGATCAACCCCGAGCAGGCATTTCGAATGACCGGCAAGAGTCGTCTGGTCTGGGAGACTGTCTCCCTCTCCCCCACCGGGGTCAAGCACGCGGATCGCCTGCTGGCCGGACCGGCCATTCGTCTCGACTATGTGGCAGGTGAAAAGGTCCGTACCATGACGCTGGCGAGCCAGGAGCAGCGCGATGGCATCAAGCTGACCCTGCAGGCGGACGATCTCGCTGGCTTGAACGAGGGCGCCCCGCTCTGGTTCAAGGGATTGCAGATAGGCCAACTGGGCGCACTGACCCTGGATGGCAGCGGCAATGCCAGCGTCAGCCTGGTGGTGAACGAGGGTTATCAGCATCTGCTGAAGCGGGCCCGTTTCTATCGTGCCGCCCCCTTGCAGGTGCAGGCCGATCTGAGCGGCCTCAAGGTGGAGACCAGCCCGGCGAGTGCCTGGCTGGCAGGCGGGATCAAGCTGGTCCAGGCCACCGGGGGGGCGCGTATCGACCGCCTCTACCCCAGCCAGGAGCTGGCACTGCTCGGCAGCCGTGATGCAAGACCCGAGCGCTGGACACTGCGCGCCGAACAGGCAGACGGGATAGGCGTAGGCTCCCCCGTCCTCTATCTGGGGCTGGAAGCGGGCAAGGTCAAGGCGTTGAAAGCCGAGGAGCGCGGGGTGGCCATCACCCTGGAGATAGACGCCGTCTACGCCCCCCTGCTCAAGCAGCAGCCCCAGTTCTGGAAGAAGGCGGCCATCGACGGCAAGATCCGGCTCGACGGGGTGCAGGTCAAGATGGGCAACCTCGCCACCCTGCTGCGCGGCGCCATCGAATTTGACCGGCTCGGCACCGGCCGCAGCAGCCATCAGCTGTTTGACAGCAAGGAGCAGGCCAGCACCCAGGTGCGCACCCTGACCCTGACCGCCGACAGCAACCCCGGGCTCGGGGTGGGCAGTCCCATCCGTTATCGCGGGGTGGACATTGGCAAAGTGGAGCAGATTGAACTGGATCCCACCCTGGGTCAGGTGAGCTTCAGGGCCGAGCTGGATGGGCAGTACGCCGCCCGTTTCCTGCAGAGCGGAGCACGCTACACCCTGGTGCAGGCCAAGCTCGGGCTGGGGGGCGTCTCCCACCTGGACACCCTGATCAAGGGCGCCTTCGTGGAGGCAAGCCCGGGCCAGGGCGCGGGCAAGGAGCGCTTCCCCCTGAGTCAGAGCACCCCCATCGGATTGGCCCTGACCCTCAAGAGCCCCTCCGTCAGCGGTATCAGCGTCGGCAGCCCCCTGCTGTTTCGCAAGATGGTGGTGGGTAGCGTCAGCGGGGTGGCGCTGGCCCGGGATGGCAGCGAGGTGCTGATCGAGGTGAACGTCGCTCAGGAATACGCCCACCTGGTGCGCGCCAACAGCCGCTTCTGGAACGTGTCCGGGGTCAAGGCCGACATCGGCCTGACCGGCGGCACCATAGAGGTGGAAACCGTGCAGAGCCTGCTGGCCGGCGGCATCGCCTTCAACACCCCGGAGCGGGAGATGGGGCCGACCGTCAAGGCCGGCCACCACTACCCGCTCTATGGCAAGGCGGAGAAGGAGTGGCTGGAGTGGAGCCCCCGCATCCAGCCCTGATGTTGCCCTGACCCTATGACCCAAGCCCGGCCCAGTGCCGGGCTTGTTCGTTTTGCCCATCGCCCATTCAGAATATTCCGACCCCTGTGGTACTATGTCGCCCCTCTTTTGGGTCAGCGAGACGGCACTGTGCACGACAATACCTACCTTCCCGAACACTTCCTGCGTCATATCGCGGACATCATGCCGGCCCATCTCTCCATGGATGCGTTCGTGGCGAGCTGTCGGCGGCCGCTGCGGCGCAGCATCCGGGTCAACACCCTCAAGATCTCCGTGCCCGACTTCGTGACACGCATGGCGCCACTGGGCTGGCAGCTGGATCCCGTGCCCTGGTGCGAGACCGGCTTCTGGCTGACCCGGGCCGACGAGAGCGTGCCCCTTGGCAACACTGCCGAGCACCTGTGCGGCCTCTTCTACATCCAGGAGGCGAGCTCCATGCTGCCGGTGACGGCGCTCTTTGCCAGCGAGCGGATAAAGCACGATGGCATGCTGCTGGATGCGGCGGCGGCGCCCGGCTCAAAGACCACCCAGGTAGCGGCCCTGATGGACAACCAGGGCATGCTGGTTGCCAATGAGTTTTCCAGCAGCCGGCTCAAGGTGCTGAGCGCCAATATCCAGCGCTGTGGCGTGACCAACGTGGGCATGACCCATTTCGATGCCAAGGTGTTTGGCCAGTGGTTGCCGGAAACCTTCGATGCCATCCTGCTCGATGCCCCCTGCTCGGGGGAAGGCACTGTGCGCAAGGATGAAGATGCCCTGCGCAACTGGAGTCTCGAGAGCATCGAGGAGATTGCCGCTGTGCAACAAGGCCTGCTGGAGAGTGCCTTCCACGCCCTCAAGCCCGGCGGCGTGCTGGTCTACTCCACCTGCACCCTGAGCCTGCAGGAGAACCAGGCCGTCTGTCAGTCCCTGCGAGACAAGTTCGGCGACGCCCTGAGTGTCGACTCCCTGGCCGACCTCTTCCCCGGTGCCGGGCAGGCCTGTACCCCAGAGGGTTACCTGCATGTCTGGCCCCAGATCTTCGACAGCGAGGGCTTCTTCGTCGCCAGGATCAGCAAGCATCACTCAGTGCCCAACACCATGTTCAAGCCGGGCAAGCTCGGCAAGTTCCCCTTCTCCCCTCTGCCGGCGAAAGAGGCCGAGCCCATGTTGCAGGAGATAGAGGCGAGCTTCGGGGTCGCTGCGCGGGGTCAGCTGTTTGGTCGCAATGACGAGATCTGGCTCTTCCCTCACGCCTTTGAGCAGGTGCAGGGCAAGCTGCGCTTCGATCGCATCGGCATCAAGCTGGCGGAAACCTTCAAGAAGGGTTATCGCCTCACCCACGAATGGGCGCTGGCCTATGGCAGCCTGGCCACCCGGGGATGTGTCGAGCTGGATGCCGCCAACGGGCGTGAATTCATGATGGGACGGGATGTCTGGCCCGAGCTGGCCCCGGGAACGGGGGAAGTGATCGTCCGCTATCAGGGTTACCCGCTTGGTATGGGGAAATGGGTCGGGAGCCGCATCAAGAATGCCCTGCCCCGTGAGCTGGTGCGGGACAACAACCTGTTCAACGAGTGAGATGCTGACGGCCATTTCAAGGACTGACACCTGTTCGAGTCTGGAAAACCCACACTCTGGTTGAACTTTTAGTCACTTCTTGAAATGCCTCGCGCCTTGTCTAAGCTTAAGGCAATCCGCATATCAATTAGCGCACGGCTCTGCAAGGAGCCAATTCCCCTATGCCAGGTACAAGGAATTCGTACCTGGCTTTTTTTATTCCCACGATTTGCTCACTCTGCTCAATCTATGGTGTCCGCCCGAGATTGCTCTTCATGGTGAGCGTGCTGGTCACTGTGCTCTTCAACATATTGCGGCACCAGCTCGTGCTGATAGAGCAAGTCGATCGCCTGCTCGATGAGGGAGGCCTGGTTGTCTTCCAGATGCTGACCGAGCTCCTGCAACCGCTCGGCGTGGCGATTGCTGATCCAGCATTGCAGCCTGCTGTGGGTTTCCTGCTTGCGTTTCACGTGTTGGCGTTGCCGCTCGGCATTGTCTTGCGCCACATTCATCTTCATTTCCTGGCTCATACGACCTTGCTAACTAAGAGAGTGGAGCTTGTTATCTCTCACCTCTGCTCGACCAGAGGCGCCGGAATGACACTCCCCTGCAAAGGGGTGAGAGCCGCCGCTTGTGCCTGGCTCTTTTCCCTTCATGGTACTGACGCTTCACCGGCACTGCGTCGGGGGGCGATAAATATATCATCAAATCAATCAGATGGTATTTAACATAAAAAATGCCGTGGCGCGGTTATCTTACAGCAAGCCTGCGAGGGCATGATCGGAGAACTTGTGCGCATCGTCGAAATACTCCTGCAGGGTACGCATGTCCTTGTGCCGTGTCACCTCGATGATCTTGTTCATGGGCTTGCCCGCGGTCACCGCCGAGGTGATGAAGCCTCGGCGCAGGCTGTGGCCACTGACATAGAGATCATCGATGACCTGGCCGGTTCGCCGCTTGATCATCAGGTTGATGCCTTGTGGGCCCAGGGGCTCAGCGGTGAGCTGCCCCCAGCGGGTCATGCGGCGAAACAGCGGCCCCTGGCTTATGCGGCTTGCTTTCAACCAGCGGCTGAGGGCAGTCACAGGGCAATACTGCTTGCCGGGAATCAGCGCTATCTCGGTTTCATGGAGTTGATGCTTGCTCGGTTTTAGGCGAAGGCGGATCCCCTGCCCCACGAAGTCGAGATCGCTCACCTCGATGCGAGCCGCCTCCGAACGGCGTAGGGCGCCGCTGAACATCAAGAGCAGCAAGGTGTGATCCCGTAGCCCCGCCAGGGTGGAGGTGTCTATCTCGTCGAGCACCCGGGTCAGGGGTTGCAGGGTCAGGGCTCCCGTCTTGCGTTTGCGATTATCACCGAGGCGCACTATGCCCCGCATCATCTCCTTTATTTCCGCATGCTCGGTTGGCATGGGATGAATGCCCTTCTGCTTGAAGGCATAGCGGATACCGGCGAGCCGCCTCACCAGGGTGGCCGGTTTTCGAGGCTCCCCGTTACGCAGCTCCCCCTTCCCCTCCTCTTTATCCAGCCATACCCAGTCGGCCAATATGCCGTCAGCCTGATCCGCCAGAAAGTTCATGATGTCGTGATGGGTTGTTTGCAGCGGATCCAGCCCATGCAACTGGCACCAGAATACGAAGATACGAGTGTCTGCCTGATAGGCATTGAGGGTGGAATCCGCTTTTGCACTGCGCAGGAAACGCCGCGCCCGGCTATTGAGCGCAGGATCGAATACCGTCTGCAGTGACTGATGAACAGGTGGTGAAATGGTTGGATAGGCCACGTAAGTCTATGATTCGATATGGAGTTTAGCAGGATCTTACAGGATCTTTCAGATCCATCAAGTATCGATAATGAATATTATCGATACTTATAGAGTATTGATTTAATACCTCCAACCTCCCGGGATTATGAGCAGGATCACTTCGTATCTGTCACTGGCGTTTTCCAGAAGATGAGTCCGAACCTGATATTTCAGTGAGAGATAACGATGTGGGGAATTGATATTGGCCGGGGCAATCAGGCTGATGATTTAAATAAAGAGCCCCGACAGACGGGGCTCTTTATGATCATTTCTTCGCCAGCTTGAATAGCTCAAAGAAATTGTGGCTGGTGGCTTCTGCCAATTCGGCCAAGGGTATCTGCCGCAGATCCGCAATAAATTGCGCGACGTCTCGCACGAAGGCGGGTTCGTTCTCCCTCCCCCGGTGAGGAACAGGGGCAAGATAAGGAGAGTCCGTCTCTATCAGCAATCGCTCCAGTGGCAATGCCTTGACCACGGCCTGCAGTGCCGAGGCATTCTTGAAGGTGGCTATCCCCGAGATGGAGATGTAAAAGCCCATCTCCATGGCGGCCTGAGCCATCTCGAGAGACTCGGTGAAACAGTGCAGCACGCCTCCCACCTGATCGGCCCCCTCTTCACGCATGATCTGCAAGGTGTCTTGCTGGGCATCCCGGGTGTGGATGATGAGGGGCTTGTTCAGGGCCCGGGCCACCCGGATATGTTCCCGGAAGGAGGCTTGCTGTACCTCCTTGTTTTCCGGCGAATAGAAGTAGTCGAGCCCGGTTTCGCCTATGGCCACCACTCTCTCATCCGCCGCCTGGGTCAGCAGCAAGGGGGCATCCACACCGGGATCCTGATTGAGCGGGTGGACGCCACAGGAGGCAAACACCTGGGGATAAGGGGCGATCGCCGCCAGCATGGTCGGGAACTGCGCCTGGGTCACGCTGACGCAGAGAAAATATCCCACATCCAGTTTCGCGGCCTTGGCCAGGACATCGGCCATGTCGGTCTGCTTGCTGCCATAGCTGAGACGGTCGAGATGGCAATGGGAATCAACGAGTAACATAGACAACCTTGTAACTTGTCATAACCAGCGATTGAGCCAGTTCATCAGATGGATGGTGGGATTGGAGAGTTGACCCGGCTGGCAGGCGGCCTTGAGCGTCACCAGCTGCTGCTCTGCCTCCAGCAATCTTTCGCTGGAGTGGCGCTCGGCCAGTTGTTCGCTGAGGGCAGTCAGATCCGGCATCGCCAGCTGATGATGGCCACAGCCCGCCTGGATCTTGAGGGCATCGCACAGGAAGAGTTGCAACCAGTGCAACCTGATCTGACTCTCCTCCGCCAGCTGGGAACAGACACTCGCCGCCCGGGTCGGCGTCTGTGACAGGGAGACGAAGCTCTCGAGCAGCATGCGTCTGGCCCCATCCTGCTGCTCTTCGATGTAACTGAGCACCCGAAGTGGCGCCCCCTGACAGATCCGCACCTGGGCCTGAGTTGCCTGATGACCCTGTTCACTCAGCCAGCGCAGTGTCTCCCCCTCAGTCGGCAGCTGACAGACATGCTTGTGACAACGGCTGAGGATGGTGGGCAGCAGGCGGGAAACCCTGGAGGCGATCAGCAACAGCAGACTGTCACCGGCCGGCTCTTCCAGGGTTTTCAGCAGGGCATTGGCGGCGGACTCCGTCATCCGCTCCGCGTCCGGAATGATCACCACCTTGCCGCGCCCCAGCTGGGAAGTGCTCTGCAGGCGGCCGCAGATCTCGCGGATGGCCTCGACCCCTATGCTCTTGCTGTCGGCGCTTATGGTGCCGAGATCCGGATGATGGCCCTTGTCCAGCAACTGGCAGGCGTGGCAGTGACCGCAGGGTTCACCGCGATCCGGCTGCTGGCAGAGGTGCAGGCGCGCCAATCGTTCTGCAAGCTGCTCCTTGCCAAGGCCGGGATCCCCGAGCAGCAGCCAGGCGTGACCCAGGCGACCGGCCTGGGCGGTCTGGCTTAGAGCCTGCCAATCCGGGATCAGCCAGGGATACATAGGCGCTCGTTCGACAGGTAATGGTCCAGTGCAGCTTCGATGGCGGCCTTGACCCGATCCGGCGTCTGGCTCGCGTCGATCACCAGTATGCTGTCATCCCTGGCCGCGAGTTCCAGGTAGCGGGCGCGGGTGCGCTCGAAGAAGCTGAGTTGCTCCAGTTCAATCCTGTCGAGCTCGCCGCGATGGCGGGCCCGCTGCAGACCGAGGCCGGGATCGATATCGAGGTAGAGGGTCAAATCCGGCTTGAAGTCGCCGAGCACCGCCTGCTTGATGGCGCCGATGAGCTGGGCATCGATGCCGCGACCGCCCCCCTGATAGGCCTGGGAGGAGAGATCGTGCCTGTCCCCCACCACCCAGATGCCCTCGGCCAGCGCCGGCTTGATCCGAGTTTCCACGAGTTGCACCCGGGAGGCATACATCAGCAGCAACTCGGCTTCTATGGTGAGGCGCTCGTCGTGCACCTCCTTGACGATGGCGCGCATCCGCTCCGCCAGGGGGGTGCCGCCCGGCTCACGGGTACACTCGATCCTGTTGATGCCGTGGGCATGCAGATAGTCGGTCACATAGCGCACCGCGGAGCTCTTCCCTGCCCCTTCCAGTCCTTCAATCACGATAAATTTAGACATTAGGGTTTCTTCAATATGAATTCGCGAACCGCTCTATTGTGTTCATCGAGGGTCCTGGAGAAATAGTGGGCCCCGCCCCCCTTGGCGACGAAATAGAGATAGTCGGTCGACTTGGGGTTGAGCGCCGCCTCGATGGAGGCCTTGCCCGGCATGGCGATGGGGGTGGGCGGCAAGCCATCGATCACATAGGTGTTGTAGGGATTCACATCGGTGAGATCGCTGCGGCGAATGTTGCCATCGTACCTGTCCTTCACCCCGTAGATGACGGTGGGATCTGTCTGCAGCTTCATGCCAAGGCGCAGCCGATTGACGAACACGGAGGCGATCTGCGCCCGTTCGTCCGGTTGGCCCGTCTCTTTCTCGATGATGGAGGCCATGATGAGCGCCTCATAGGGCGTCTTGTAGGGCAGATTGGCCTGCCGCTTCTCCCAGCGCTCCTGCAGGAAGGCCTTCATGTCCTGATAGGCGCGGCGCAGAATGGAGATGTCGCTGGCATGGGTGGTATAGGCGTAAGTTTCCGGCAGGAACCAACCTTCCAGCTTGCCGTTGTCGATGCCAAGCTCCTGCGCCAGCTCAGTCTCGCTCTGCTCCACGGTCAGCCGCTCCAGGTAAGGGGCGCTCGAGAGCTGCTTCAACCAGTCCTCGAAACGGGAACCCTCGACAAAGGTCAGGCTGAAATGAAACTCCTTGCCGGAGGCAAACAGGGAGAGGGTCTCCTTGAGCGGGGCCCCTTCCTTGATCTCATAGGTACCAGACTTGATGGCGACCAGTTCAGGGTGGCCACGCAGCCAGAGCCGCACCGCCCAGGGGCTGGTTTCCCCCTCCCCCAGTTCGGCAATCAGGCGCGCCGCATGGGCGCCTTTTTCGACGGTAAAGAGGCGCGTCGGCCCCTTGTTGGTGAGCGTCTCCACCTGCTGCCATTTGTAATACACATAACCCCCGGCGACGGCAACGGTCAGGGCTGCCCCCGCGAGCAGGGTGTAGAGCCGATTAAACTTCAATGACCAAACGCTCCTGTAAACGGCGGATCAATACCGGGCTGGGATAAAGCACATCCCCAATGCTGGTGACCGGCACTATGCCCATCAGGGTATTGGTCAACCAGACTTCTTCGGCCTGCCACAGTGACTCCAGCGGAGCCTCCACGACACGCAGTTCAATGCCCATCTGTTTAAGCATCATGATCACGCGCTTGCGCATGATGCCATCTATCCCTGCGCGGGAGAGATCCGGTGTGAACACCGTCTTGCCACGACGCCAAAACAGATTCGCGCTGACTCCTTCTACCAGAAATCCACGGCTGTTCAATACTATACCTTCGACTCCGCCCCGCGCGGCAAGTTCGCTTTTGAGCAGAACTTGTTCCAGACGACCCAGGGTCTTGAGCCCTGCCAGCATGGGAGCATCGCCGAGCTGTTGCTGGCAGACCAGGGCGGCGATGCCGTTTTGCTGCCAGCCAAGGTAGTGGGCCGGGTATGGTGCCAGAGAGACGATGCGGGTGGGAGTGTTGCATCCCGCGCCATCATAGCCCCGTCCCCCGCTGCCACGGGTCAGCACTATCTTGGCGACAGCCTGCGTCTGCCCTGCTGCCAATTGCGCCACCTCGGCGGCCAGACTATCCCAGGGAAGTTCCGCAAACCCGAGTCTGGCGCAGGCATGCTGCAACCTGGCCAGGTGTGCCGGCCACCAGATCACCTGCCCCTGCTTCACCAGCATGGTGGTGAAATGGCCGTCCCCGTATGCCAGCCCTCTATCCCTGGCGGACACTGCTTCTGTCGGTATTCCATTAATCAGCAAGGGGATCCCTCCGATAAAAAAGGCCCGATACAGTCGTATCGGGCCTTATCATTTCGCCCAAAGCGAATTATACGCGTTTGAAGATCAGGGAGCCATTGGTGCCGCCGAAACCAAACGAATTGGAGAGGGCATATTCAAACTGGCCGGGTTTGGCCACATGGGGCACCAGATCCAGATCGCACTCCTCATCCGGGTTGTCCAGGTTGATGGTGGGCGGTGCCACCTGATCGCGCAGGGCCAACACAGTGATGATCGCCTCGATGGCCCCCGCCGCACCCAGCAGGTGGCCGGTCATCGACTTGGTGGAGCTGATCATCAGGGCGCTGGCATGTTCGCCAAACACCTCTTTCATGCCACGCAGTTCGGCCACATCACCCAGCGGGGTGGAGGTACCGTGGGCATTGATGTAACCGATCGCCTCCGGCGCTATGCCGGCATCCTTGATGGCATTCTTCATGGCGCGAGCGCCACCGTTGCCATCAGAGGGGGGCGCCGTCATGTGGTAGGCGTCGCCGCTCATGCCAAAGCCAACCAGCTCGGCATAGATCTTGGCGCCACGGGCCTTGGCGTGTTCGTACTCTTCCAGCACCAGTACCCCGGCGCCATCACCCAGCACGAAACCGTCGCGATCCTTGTCCCAGGGACGGCTCGCCTTTTGCGGTTCGTCGTTGCGGGTAGAGAGTGCCTTGGCCGCCGCAAAGCCGCCCATCCCCATGGGGGTGGAGGCTTTCTCGGTGCCGCCGGCGACCATCACGTCCGCATCACCGTAGGCGATCATCCGGCCAGCCATGCCGATGGCGTGGGTGCCCGTGGTGCAGGCCGTGGTCACGGCGATGTTCGGGCCTTGCAGCCCCTTCATGATGGAGAGATGACCGGACACCATATTGATGATGGTGGATGGCACGAAGAAGGGGCTCAGCTTGCGCGGGCCGCCGTTGACCAGGCTGCTGTGGTTCTGCTCGATGAGACCCAGGCCGCCGATGCCGGAACCGATGGCCACGCCGACCCGCTCCGCATTCTCTTCGTTGATGACGAGGCCGGAATCATCCAGTGCCTGCACCCCCGCCGCCACGCCGTACTGGATGAAGAGATCCATCTTGCGGGCTTCTTTGCGGTTGATGCCGTATTGTTCGGGATCGAACTCTTTGACCAGGCCTGCGAAACGGGTCGCAAACTCGCTGGCATCAAAGTGATCGATGAGAGAAATGCCGCTCTGCCCGTTGAGCAGGGCTTGCCAGCTGGATTCGGCAGTGTTGCCCACAGGGGAAAGCATCCCCAGGCCGGTTACCACGACTCTGCGTTTTGACACTGAGCTAGTCTCCGAGAGGTATTTTGAAAGGGAGTAAACATAAAAGAAGCGGCCCTTGGGCCGCTTCTTTCAGAACAGGAACTTATTCCTGATTAGCGGTGATGTAGTCGATAGCCGCTTGAACAGTGGTGATCTTCTCGGCTTCTTCATCAGGAATTTCGGTATCGAATTCTTCTTCCAGCGCCATTACCAGTTCAACGGTATCCAAAGAGTCAGCGCCCAGGTCGTCGACGAAGGAGGCAGCGTTCTTGACGTCTTCCTCTTTAACACCCAGTTGTTCGATGATGATTTTCTTTACGCGTTCTTCGATGTTGCTCATGACCTGAATTTTCCTTTAAAAATACGCTATTGCGTCTGGTTGGGGTAGTGTATTCAATTGACGTGAGTTTGCAAGTGACTTGCCGCTGGTCAAACCACGAAATTCGCCAAACTTCGGCGTACTATCGCAAATTTGAACAGATCTCACGACAAATTGATTACACCATGTACATCCCGCCATTAACATGCAGGGTTTCGCCGGTGATATAGGCAGCGTCGTCAGACGCCAAGAATACCACAGCGGCAGCAATTTCTTTCGGATCACCCAAACGGGCGGCAGGCACCTGATTCATGATGCCGGCACGCTGTTCTTCATTCAGTGCCTTGGTCATGTCGGTTTCGATGAAACCGGGGGCCACCGCATTCACCGTGATGCCACGGGAAGCCACTTCACGGGCCAATGACTTGGTAAAGCCCACCAGACCCGCCTTGGCGGCAGCATAGTTGACCTGACCGGCGTTGCCCATGGTACCGACCACGGAACCTATGCTGATGATGCGACCATGGCGCTTCTTCATCATGGCACGCAACACCGGCTTGCTCAGACGGTACAGGGAGGTGAGATTGGTGTCGATGATCTCGTTCCACTCGTCATCTTTCATCCGCATCAACAGGTTATCGCGGGTGATACCGGCGTTGTTGATCAGGATGTCGATGTCGCCAAAGCGTGCCTTGATGGCGGCAAAGACGGTTTCGATGGATTCCTGGCTGGTCACGTTCAGTGCCATGCCGCAGCCCTGCTCGCCCAGATAGGCGCTGATGGCCTCGGCACCGCTCTCGCTGGTCGCGGTTCCCACCACTTTCGCGCCACGGGCCGCAAAAGTTTCGGCAATCGCACGGCCTATGCCGCGGCTGGCGCCGGTGACCAGCACAACTTTATCGGTAAAACTCATGACTTGCTCCTGTTTATTTGACTTGGGCCAGCGCCTGCTCGAAAGAGGCGGCATCGTTGGCGTGAATGCCTTCCACGCGCGGGTCGATGCGCTTGGCCAGCCCGGTCAACACCTTGCCCGGTCCCATCTCGATCTCGAGGGTGACGCCGTCGTTTGCCATCCGCTCTACCGTCTCGGTCCAACGGACCGGGCTGAACAGCTGACGCACCAGGGCTTGCTTGATGGCGGCCGGATCCTGTTCACAGGAGACGTCGACATTATTGATGACTGCGATGGTTGGAACCTTGATCTCGATCCCATCCAGCGCGGCGGCCAGTTTTTCGGCTGCAGGTTTCATCAGGGCGCAGTGGGACGGCACTGAGACCGGCAGCGGCAGTGCACGCTTGGCGCCGGACTCTTTCATCAGCACGTTGGCGCGCTCGACCGCTTCCTTGTGACCGGCGATGACCACCTGGCCCGGGGAGTTGAAGTTGACCGGAGAGACCACCTGGCCTTGCGCCGCTTTCTCGCAGTTGGCGGCGATGGAGTCGTTGTCCAGACCGATAATGGCGGCCATGGCACCTGTGCCTTCCGGCACGGCTTCCTGCATGGCCAGACCACGCAGTTCAACCAGCTTGACCGCATCGGCAAACGCCAGGGCACCGCTGCACACCAGGGCGGAATATTCGCCCAGGCTGTGACCGGCCATGACGGCGGGGGTTGCCCCGCCCTGCTGTTGCCACAGGCGCCACAGGGCAACGGATGCAGTCAGCAGTGCCGGCTGGGTGCGCCAGGTCTTGTTCAGATCCTCGGCGGGACCGTTCAGCACCAGGGCACACAGGTCATAACCCAGCACCTGGCTCGCCTCGGCGAAGGTCTCTTTAATCACGGCGTGTTGCTCGGCGAGTTCCGCCAGCATGCCGACGCTCTGGGAGCCTTGTCCCGGGAAGGCAATGGCAAATCGGGTCATCATTGATTCCTTTAAGGTAAGACGAAATCGGTAAGCGGGCGCCCGAGACTCGCGGCGCCGCTTGGTATCAGAGGCGAACCAGCGCCGAGCCCCAGGCAAAACCGCCGCCGAAGGCTTCCAGCAATACTAGCTGGCCCGGTTTGATACGGCCGTCACGTACCCCTTCATCGAAGGCGATGGGCACGGAGGCGGCGGAGGTGTTGCCGTGGCGATCCAGGGTCAGGATCACCTTGTCGAGCCCCATGCCGAGTTTCTTGGCGGTGGCGTTGATGATACGGAAGTTGGCTTGATGCGGGACCAGCCAGTCCAGCTCGCTCGGATCTATGTTGGCGGCAGCCAGGGTTTCGGTCACGATCTCGCTCAGGCGCGTCACCGCGACCTTGAAGACATCGTTGCCCTTCATATACATGTAGGCTTCGAGCTCGGCACCCGGCATGCCACGACGAGGCTGCGGCAACTTGAGCAGTTCGCCATAACGGCCGTCGGCATGCAGGTGGGTGGAGAGGATACCGGGGGTCTCGCTCGCCCCGATCACCACGGCACCGGCCCCATCCCCGAACAGTATGATGGTGCCCCTGTCTTCCGGATCGCACATGCGAGAGAGCACGTCGGCACCGACCACCAGGACGTGGCGAGCGGCGCCGGACTTGACGAACTGATCGGCAATGGAGAGCGCATAGGTGAAACCGGCGCAGGCCGCCGCCACGTCAAAGGCCGGGATCCCCGGTACCTCGAGCAGCCCCTGCAGTTCGCAGGCCGCGGCCGGGAAGGCGTTCTCGGCGCTGGTGGTCGCCAGCACTATCATGTCCAGATCGGCAGCGGTCAGGCCCGCGGCATCCAGCGCCCGCAAGGCCGCCTGATGAGACAGGGTCGCGACGCTCTCGTCGCTCCCGGCGATGCGGCGTTCACGGATCCCGGTACGTTCCACGATCCACTCGTCACTGGTTTCAACCATCTGCTCAAGATCGGCGTTGGTACGAACCGAACTCGGCAGATAACTGCCAGTACCCAGAATTTTGCTATGCATAGAGTTTTATAAATCCCTGTCGGAAAAGACAGATTCAAGGCGATCTGCAATTTGCAATGGAAGTTGGTGTTTGGCTTCTTGTGCGGCCAGCAGAATCGCATGACACAGAGCGCGGCGCTCGGCCCGCCCATGGCTTTTTACCACAATGCCGCGCAATCCTAACAGACTCGCGCCATTATACTGGTCGGGGTTCAGGTAAGAAAAACGCCGTTTGAACATAAATCCGGCGAGTCGACCAAGAAAACTGCGTTTTTTGCGAGGATATCCGGCCAGTTCGGCCATCATTCGCACCACGCCCTCGGCGGTCTTGAGCGCCACGTTGCCCACGAAACCGTCACAGACGATGACGTCGCTGTCACCGCTGAAGATCCTGTCCCCCTCGATGAAACCGACAAAATTGAGCGCGGCGCACTGGCGCAACAACTCGGCGCTGTGGCGTACCAGGTCATTGCCCTTGATCTCCTCCTCCCCCACGTTGAGCAGCGCCACCCGGGGGGACGCTATCCCCTCGACCTGCTCGGCCACCACTGAGCCCATCACCGCAAATTGCAGCAAGGTGTCGGCATCGCAGCTCACGTTTGCCCCCAGATCCAGCATCACTGTGCGCTTTCCGCTCAATGTCGGCAGCGCCTTGATGAGGGCGGGCCTGTCGACCCCGGGCAGGGATTTGAGCACGCATTTGGCCATGGCCATCAGGGCACCGGTATTGCCGGCACTGACGCAGGCATCGGCCTCACCGGCTTTCACCAGATTGAGCACAACCCGCATGGAGGAGTCTTTCAGGGTACGCAGCGCCACGATCGGCTTTTCGCCCATGCCCACGACCTGGGATGCATGTACGAGACGAACGCGGGGATGAGTCAGCAAGCCATGTTGCTGCAACAGAGGGGCGATCAGGTGTTGGTCACCGACCAGAACAAGATTTAGTTGAGGCAGAAGAGACAGTGCCTGCACGGCGGCAGGCACTGTTTCAGAGGGGCCAAAATCTCCCCCCATTATGTCTAGCGCGACAGTTTGCGTAGACAAAGGCAATCCTTAAGCGATTACCTTTTTACCGCGGTAGAAACCATCGGCAGTCACGTGGTGACGACGATGAATTTCGCCACTGGTCTGATCAACAGTCAGGGCTGCAGTGGTCAGCGCATCGTGGGAACGACGCATGCCACGCTTGGCGCGGGTTTTACGGTTCTGTTGTACGGCCATGGTAGGCTAACTCCTAAAATTCACTTACGTTTGAGCTCTTCAAGAACTGCAAAGGGATTCGGCCGCTCATCAGCAGGCTCGATGTCACCCCAAGTCATTTCCATGTTTCCTCTGGGGCAGACATCCATGGGATGCATGGCCACCTGAGGCAACGAGAGGATGAGTTCATCCTCCAGGATTTGATGAAGATCTATCTCGCCGTTTTCGTCCAACTCAATGGGCTCATAAGCTTCCGGCAGCTCTTCCTCGTTTGTTCTCTCGAACAGCGGAGTGTAAATAAAACTAGCTTCACAAAGGTGCTCGAAAGCCTCTCCACAACGCTGGCAAACCAGGTCAACCTTGGCATGGGCAGTGCCTTTCATAACGGTCAACTTCTGGACATCTTTGCCAAACTGCAGAGTGACGTCCACATCACTTCGCAAGCCTTCGGTTGATGCTTCCAGTCTGGGCATCTGCGACTTTTCCACTATCCCGACATAATCGAGTAGCTTCAAGGCATTACGGACTGGATCAACCTTAACGGGCAACTTCACCTTTTGCATAGGGCGCGAATATTATAGGTCCAACAAGGGATAGTCAAAGGAAAAAGTCCTTACCGCCGATGATTTTACCTGCACAAGCCCCTGCATGCAGGAACTTGTGTTCATCGGTGGCCGATTATGCCATAAACCGCGGGATCCCGCACAGGATCCTGTGC